>JAAUYD010160545.1_pt1 | contig 81300 bp, 60 predicted proteins | sample 7278101 | NCBI WGS metagenome assembly JAAUYD01 (sample SAMN14350128, study PRJNA611818) | marine sediment metagenome | isolation source: surface marine sediment (0.6m) | place: French Polynesia: Moorea | collected 2018-08
ATATACTGCACGGAGTTCATTCATATGCGCTGGTCTGATTTCGCCCTAAGAACCAAACTATCCACTGGATTTGGCATCATTCTCGCCCTACTTGGCCTGGTGAGCACCCTGGCATTTTTGGGTGTCGGCACCGTCAAGCACAACGCTTCCGCCGTGATTCACGGCCATCAACTCGATAAATTGTTGGCCCAAAAAGAGGTCGATCATCTCAACTGGATCAACAAGGTCAATCAGTTCTGGACAGATCCGACGATAACGACCATTGCCGTCGAAACGGACGACCATAAATGCGGCTTCGGCCAATGGCTCTACGGCGATGGTCGTAAGCAGGTCATCACGGCCTTTCCCCAAATGACCGAATTGGTTGCATCGATTGAGGCTCCCCACAGTGCCCTGCACGCCTCCGTCCGCAACATCAATGGCGCCATCGCGGCTGCCGGGGGGCGATCCCTGGCGCTCTCCAGCGCCACTGAGATCCTGAAGCAGGAAACCTTGCCCGCCTTGACGGAAGTGCAAAAGCGCTTGGCCGCCATTCGCAAAATGGCGCGCGACAGTATCATGAGTGATGCGGTGATGCTCGCCAAAGCGGGATCAACCCGGCGCAAGGTGGTGGTCATCAGCATCGTCGCCGGTGTCGCAGGCTGTCTCTTGTCTTTTCTGATTGCCGCGTCGATCACGCGGCCCCTGAGCCGGCTCACCACCTTTGCCGAACGATTGGCCGGGGGGGATTTCACCCAGGAGCTGGATCTGGACCAGAGAGACGAGGTCGGGGCCTTGGCCAAGTCGTGCAATCATCTGGCCACACGACTGGGCAAGATGCTGCTTCAGATCGGCAACGGCATCTCCACGCTCAACACATCGTCATCGGATCTGAGCGCCATCTCAGACCAATTAAACCACTCTGCCGAGGACACTTCGGGGCAGGCCACCACGGTGGCTGCGGCCACGGAAGAGATGAGCAGCAATATGAACACGGTCGCTGCCGCAAGCGAGCAGGCATCGACCAATGTGACCATGGTCGCCACAGCCGCTGAGGAACTCAGCGTCACCGTGAACGAGATCGCCCAAAACGCCGGCAGCGCCAGCGAAAACACCAGAAATGCCGTCACCAAAGCGAAGGGTGCCACAGAAAAGGTGGACGAGCTGGGCACTGCGGCCAGCGACATCAGCAAAATCACGGAAGTGATCACCGAGATCTCGGAGCAGACCAATCTGCTGGCCCTCAATGCCACCATCGAGGCGGCTCGCGCCGGTGACGCTGGCAAAGGGTTTGCCGTGGTTGCCAACGAGATCAAAGAACTCGCCAAACAAACGGCCGAAGCCACTCAGGAAATTAAGTCAAAAATTCATTCCGTGCAGTCCTCCACCGATGCAACGGTCGGCATCATCCGGGAGGTCTCCACCTCCATCGGCCGGGTAGATGAAATCGTCACCACCATTGCGACCGCGGTAGAAGAACAATCAGCAGCCACTTCCGAGATCGCCCACAATGCCAGTCAGGCCAGTCTCGGTATCCAGGAAGTCAATACCAATGTGGCCGAAAGCTCAACCGTCGCCGGCAGCATTTCGGCCGACATCGCCAAGGTTGACGCGCAGTCCAACAAGATGCTGAATAACAGCGTCCAGATCAATGCCAGCGCCCATGACCTCGAGAGCCTGGCACAGCGTCTGGAGCAGCAAATTGCGCAGTTCAAATGTCGGCCGGGACGGTTCGATATTGGCAAAGTGAAGGGCGCCCACCTGCTGTGGCGCTCGCGCTTGGAAGGGCTTCTGCACGGCCACAGCACCTTGCGATCGGAGGAGGTCGCCGATCACCACCAATGTGATTTCGGCAAATGGTATGACAGCCCCGACGGCCAAAAGCTCCACCCATTGCCGGCGTTTAAAACGGTCGGCCTGCATCACGAGAAGGTGCATGCCCACGCCCGCCAGATCGTCGAATTGGTTGAGGCGGGTAACACCGATGCGGCAGCGGCTCGCATGTCCCAGTTTGAACAGGACCGGGAGCACTTGTTCGACGCACTGGATGAATTGTACGCGGGGTAGCCGCAATGGAAGGGACCTGGCCCAGGTAGATCCAGCGAAAAAGCAGATTCAGGATTCCTGATGCCGATTATCGGAAGAACTTTCAGGCCAGCGAACTGGTTCTGGATTCAGAAGTGATCTCGCTGCTGAGGAACGGGGTGCTGGATCGCATCATATTGCGGATCAGAAGTTCGCCGAGTTCTCCACTGGCACCTGATAATGACTATCCGCTCTCATTTCAGAGGAAGTTAGGATTCCTATCTAGTGTTCGTTGACAGAACCGATGTCAGGGGCAGCGGCGCCGTCACCACCGATGCCCCCCGGATCTCTGGACCCAGCTGATGGATCTCGCTTAGCTCTGACACCCCCCAATACGCCCGTCGGTGGGGTGATCCAGACGAAACCCGGTCTAAGGCCATCCGCCCGACACCGCCTTTTGAAACCACCGCTGTGCCCCGTCACCGTTGGCGGGAAATCCCCCCCAAGATAGACCTGCTCCAGATATCCCCACAGATCGGTTTCGTCACCCACGATCAAAACAGTGGCACTGGTGCGGTCGTATTGGTGTCAATCGTCCCTGCCAATCGCGCGCCGGCAGTGCTTGGTCCGCTAGCGCCCATGGTTCCTTGCGAGGCGCCTCAAATCCCCCTTCGCCGGTGACGCAGGCTTGACAGCGCGGCTGAATGTCACCATCCCTTGGATATGGGAAAGGGGTCTGGCGTATGAAACTGCAATCGATCCTGGTGTTGGGGCTGGGAAAAGTCGGGAAGTTGGTCGGGGTGCTGCTCAAAAAATCGGGTTTCCGGGTGGTCGGCGCCGCCCGGAATAGCAAGCGAGATCTTCCCTACGAGACCCTGGCCGTCGATGTCACCAATGCTTCTCAGATCGGAGCACTCATCAACGCCCATGACGCGGTGGTGTCCTGTTTGCCATACCACTACAATCTACCGATCGCCCAGCAGGCCTGCCAATCTCAGACCCACTATTTCGACCTCACCGAAGATGTTCCCACGACGAAAGCCATCATCCGGCTGGGCCAGGGGGCCAACTCCATTCTGGCACCCCAATGTGGGCTGGCGCCGGGGTATATCGCCATCATCGGCGCGGCATTGGCGGAAAAATTCGATCGCGTGCGCCACCTGAAACTGCGCGTCGGCGCATTGCCGCAGCACCCCACCGGACGGTTGGGCTACGCTTTCAACTGGTCCCCGGAAGGGGTGGTGAATGAATACTTGAACGATTGCGAGGTGATCGAGGGCGGCGTGCAGAAATGGATTTCGCCCATGGAATGGGTCGAGAGACTGGTCATTGACGGCATCCCTTTGGAAGCCTTTACGACATCGGGTGGGTTGGGGACCATGTGCGACACCTATCTGGGCATCATCGACAACTTGGACTACAAGAGCATCCGCTACCCAGGCCATGTTGAAGTGATGAACTTCTTCTTTCACGAACTGCTGATGCGGGAGAATCGCAAACTGGCGGGTGAGATCTTAACCAACGCGAAACCACCCGTCCAGAACGATGTCGTCTATATTCATGCCTCGGCCGAGGGGCACCAAGCGGAACGGCTGGCGCGGGAAGAGTTTGTGAGCGCCCATTACCCCATCGAAATCGATGGAAGATTCTGGAGCGCCATCTCTTGGACCACTGCCGCCTCGGTAGCCGCCATTGTAGAGATGGCCAGGAGCGGCCGCCTCGCCGCAAAGGGATTCATCAGACAGGAGACCATCTCCTTGGCCAAATTCCGCCAGACCACCAATGGTCGTCTCTTTCAGGCGGATTGAGCGGATCGTCGCCCATACCGATGCGCCGTCGCCATGCGGGTGTCGGCAGCCAGTGTCGCAGCGCTTTCCCAAAGGGCCGCATTGATATATGATGCCGGGGTCCCTGAGGACGCGGGACCAACCGCATTCCTGGCCATGGACCCCGCTTCCCCATCACCTGATGAGCTAATGCTATTCGGCGTCAACGCACACTGTTGACGGGCAGGGAGAATCTCGATGACCGATCTCAAACGAACCATCCTATACGACAACCATATCGCGGCGGGCGCCCAGATGGTGCCCTTCGGGGGCTGGGAGATGCCGGTGATGTACGGCGACGGTATCTTGAGCGAACATCTGACCACGCGCCGACAGGCCGGCCTCTTCGATGTCTCTCACATGGGCCGCTTCGTATTTCGGGGCCCACGGGCCCTCGAATTTCTTCAGCACGCCTTGACCAACAACGCGGCGGCCCTCGAATCCCTTGAAAAAGGGGCGCAGTACACCTTTATCCCCACCGCATCCGGCACCGCCGTGGACGACGCCTATCTCTACCGATTTGTCGAGGATGAATACCTCCTGGTGGTCAATGCCGGTAATCGCGATAAGGATTGGCACCACCTTCAGGGGCTTCTGTCGGACTTCACCGACGTCGAGATGATCGACCGCAGCGATGCCCTGGCCATGCTATCGCTGCAGGGGCCCGCGTCCCGCGCCATCATGGCGGCGGCGCTCGCGGCGGGCCGCCTGCCCGAACCGGCGCGCAACGCCCTGAACCATGTCACCGTTGCCGGCGCCGATGTCCTGTTGGCCCGCACCGGTTATACGGGGGAACCACTGGGGTTCGAATTGTTCCTACCAGCAGCGGCGGCCACCGCCATCTGGCGGCTGCTGTTGGAGAAGGGGGCCTCCCCCGTGGGCCTTGGCGCCAGGGACACCCTGCGGCTGGAGGCGGCACTGCCGCTCTATGGGCATGAGCTGGGGACCGATCCCGATGGTGCCGAGATTCCCATCTTCGCCTGTCCCCTGGCCAGATTCGGGGTCAGCTTTTCGAGCCTCAAGGGCAACTTTGTCGGGCGTGCGCCGCTGCAGCGCCAATCCCAGGCGTTCCAGCGCGCCCTTTTTCGCGATTTTAGCGCCCTGGCGGACCTGCCGCGGATGATTCGGCCGCTGGCCCTGGCAGGGCGCGGGATCGCCCGCCAAGGCGCCAAGGTGTTCAAAGGGGAGCGCCATGTGGGCCATATCACCAGCGGTACCATGGTGCCGTTCTGGACCTTCGATGGCCAGGGGGTTCATGCGGATCTGGCGGACAGCAGCCAGCGGCGCGCCATCTGCCTGGCCTATCTGGACAGCGCCATTCTCGACGAGGAGCCCCTGTCCGTCGAGATCCGTGGCAAACGCACGGCGGCCATGGCGGTCCCCCACCACATGCGCAGTGAATCCCCGCCCTACACCCGGCCCATCGTTTACGACCATGGCCGCCAGCGGCGGTCGGCGGCCGCCGACAGCGCCCGTGCTGCGGCCGGCCGACTCCTGGAGATGGCCACCGCCAATCACCGCTGGCGGCAGCAGGAGTGCATCAACCTCATCCCATCGGAGATGACGGCATCCCCGCTGGTGCGCTTGCTCTCCGTCTCCGATCCCTCCTTCCGATACGCCGAACACCGCAAGCTCAAGGCCTATTATGACGCCGAGGTGTTTTACTACCAGGGTTGCGACTATATCGACGAGGTCGAGACGCTACTGGTGGACGAAATGAAACGCTACTTTGGCTGTGCCGAAGTGGAGACCCGGGTGGTCAGCGGCCAAATGGCAAACACCGCCGTGTACAGCGCCATGCTGGATTACATCAACCGCGCTGATCGAAAGCGCGAGCCCCGCCGCATGCGGCGGGTGATGAACAACCATATCGGCCGAGGCGGCCACCTCAGCGCCCAGCCCATGGGCGCCCTGCGGGATTTCGTCGCCCGGGATCCGGCCACCGAGCGACCGGCGGTGGTCAATTTTCCCGTGTTGGCGGACGATCCCTTTTGTGTTGATCTGCCGGCCGCTCTGGCGCTGATCGACCGCTTTCGCCCGGAGCTGATCATCTTCGGCAAAAGCATGGTGATCCGCAAAGAGCCGGTGCAGGCGGTGCGCGAATTTCTGGACGATCAGGGCATCGATGCGGTCCTCATGTACGATATGGCCCACGTCCTCGGTCTGGTGGGACCCCACTTCCAGGACCCGTTCAGGGAGGGCGCTGACCTGGTCACGGGTTCCACCCATAAAACCTTCTTCGGCACCCAGCGCGGGGTGGTGGCCAGCCGTTATCAGGCGGCGGATGAGCGTTACGCGCTCTGGGAGGCCATTGAGCGGCGCACCTTTCCCGGCTCGGTATCCAACCACCATCTGGGCACCATGGTGGGGCTGCTGCTGGCCGCATACGAGATGAACCATTTCAGGGACGCCTACCAATCCGCGGTGATCGCCAATGCGAAGGCTTTTGCCGGTGCCTTGGCCGACAGCGGTCTCGCCGTGGCCGGTGACCCCTCGATCGGCTACACCGAAACCCATCAGGTATTGGTCGATGTCGGATATGCCAAGGGACCCCGGATCGCCCGGCGCCTTGAGGAGAACAACATCATCTGCAACTACCAGGCGGGACCCGCTGACGAGAGTTTTTCTGCGTCGGGGATGCTGCGCATGGGCGTGTCGGAGATGACCCGCTTCGGCATGGGAGAGGCGGGATTCGCCGAATTGGCCCAATTGGTGCGCGACGCTGTCGTTGACGGTCGGGATGTGACCGCGGCGGTGGTGGCGCTGCGGCGACAATATCTAGATCTTCGCTATTGTTTCGGCCTCGCCGATTTTGAGCGGCAAATGGAAGACCTGATGGCCATGTTGCGATAAGGTCGCACCCCCGTCAGCAGTGACCGGTGGAACCCACGGGCCTGACGGCGATCTCTTCCCGAAGTCGCGCCGCGTCCCGTCGGTAACGGCAAAAGCGGGCCAGGAGCCGTTCACGGCGGCACCTGACCCGCGTATTTGTGGCCAACTCACTTTATTTCGCCGACGCGCTCCCCCGCACTCGACCGGGCTTGTGGGCTGACGGCGGCGGCGCTATCGGCGGGACCTCACTTGGCCGTATACGACCACCCCAGTTTAAATCTGCCGTTGGACCATGGACTGTAGCGGGATACGCGAATATAGACGGTCTCGCCGGACAGCATCTGGTGGGTAACGGCCGAATCGCGGATGACGTTGCCGCCATCGGCCCCCGCACAGGCGCCCCCTGACGCGTCATCGTTGCATTGGAGGGTATTCTTGGCCGTGCCCGGCTTCCCGCTGTGAATAGACAAGACGGTGTCCAGGCCGGCATCGGCGCCGAACATATCATTGCTCCCACAGGTGTTCACCTTCAACGTACCATCGCTTGGGGCGGTGTAGCGGTACCAGACGTCGGGCTGGCCGCCGTAGGATGCGCAGGTCGTCTCGCCGTCGTTGCTGGCCCAGTAGAGCGATCCCGAGACAGGACAGGGGGTGCTGCCGCACATGGGCAGGGGATCGGCGGCAGAGATGGCGTCATTGGTCGGAGGGGCATCGTCGATCTCGATCTTCTGGGCGCTGTCACCCACGGTACCGCCGGATTCATACCAGGCGACGATAGCGCTCGGGGCGGATGTGCCGCCGGCATCGAAGACGATCTGGGGCCAATACTGATCCGCATAACCGGTGTTGTAATCGTCCCAGACCAGCCAGCGCGTCCAAAGGGTGGTGCCGTCGCTGGCGATACGATTGGCGAAAAGATTCTGGGATTTGTAGTAGTCCTGTGCCGCAATGACGGCACCGCCACTGCCGTCGGCGACCATGACGGGATTCTTCTCGGTCCCGGAGTTGGGCGGGTTGCCGCCGGCGGTATCGCCGGGCCAGGTGACCCAGACGCCGTTGTACTTCCATTGGGTATTGCCATTGGCCGCCACACGCTGACAATAGATGTCGGTGTCGCCAGGGTAGTTGTGGGTGTTGCGCATATCCATCCAGGTCAGGATGGCGCCGCCCATCCCATCGGAGACCACTTCCGGCGGCATCAGCTGCTGCCACCAGACAATGCTGTCCCCGCCGGTGAGACTGCTGTCCACGACGGCAACGCCATCGGTGGTCCACAGCGGCGCGCCGTTGGCGTCGAGTCGCTGGGCCCGAATCTGACCGGAGTTCAGCGGATATCCTTTCCAGCCGGCCCAGCCAACGATCGCCCCGCCGCTGCCGTCCGCGATCACGCGGTAGAGCCGATTATGGGAGATGCTGACATGGGTATAGGCCGATGATACGATAACGCCGCGCATGGTGGCCGTGTCGCCCCATCGGGGGCCGCCGAGGACATGCTGCGCGTGGATCTTGAGGGTGCTGCTGCTGAACCAGACCAGAAAGACACCGCCCGGTATCCAGTGAAAATCGGGATAGCGGCCCAAGCTGCGCTGACCATCGTAGACCATGCTGAACCGTTCGACGCCCTCCGACATGACATACTCGTACCCCTTGGTGTTGCCAACCTTCCCATTGTTCTGTACGTGATTGAGCTTTCGCTCGTAGCCGATATAGGCGCCGCCGGCACCGTCGGGCGTGATGATGGGGTCCTCACTGGGATTCACACCGGCGAGGACGATCACGCCCTTGCCCCCATTCCATTGCTTATTCCCGCTGGCGTTCAGGCGCTGGGCATAAAAATGGGCGCCAGACGCATAGGTGACCACAATCCCCCCGAACATATCCTCGGTGGCCGCTGCAAAGGCGGCATCGGTGGTATCGGAGACCAATTTTCCGTTGGTGCCCCATACCGGCTTGCCATCGTCATCGTAGCGCTGCGCCCGGATTTCGTCCGGATAGCCATTGGTGGTCCATACGACAATCGCTCCGCCGGCATTGTCGGAGAGGAGAATTTGCGGATCTTCAATCTCCAGATCGTCCGGCCAAAGCAGCTCCCCGTCCGCGGCGAAGCCCGCCCACGGCACCATTAACGCCATCACACTTGCGATCACTACCAGAAACCTTCCAACGATCGCTTTTGCTCTCATACGTCCCCCTTGTCCGAAACGTTATTCATATCCTCTGGGTTGGACACGGCAGCTTCAGCGTCCGATCCAACCGTCGCCCCCGGGACCCCCCAGGAACGGATAGCCGGGCATTCTGCCGAAATGTATGGGTAAATTTGGGTGTGGTGAAACAGCGTCGCGGCGACCACCGAGCCGCCGACGCATCCGATCGGTCGCCGTTCGATCATCGCTTCGCGTCCGATGCGGAAGCGGCCCTGCAACAGCGACCGCGACGCCATCATGTCCTTCCTATCCCACCCGAGGGCCATTCTTCAGTGATCGATGAATGCTTTTAAAAGTAGAATTTGTCACAGTTTTAGCTCGGAATCAGACACACATTTGGCCACCGCTGGTCTGCCGAGCGCACCCTCACTGGTGTCGACGATCACCCGAGCGTCGGTCACGGAGATGTGGGGGTGATTTTAGGATGATCTGCTTTGGATGGGGATTCCCGAACAGGGGGAGGTTGCCATGGGTCGCAGCAGTATACGCTGTGCTTCCATGCGTCTTTTTTCGGGAGTAATGGCGGTGGGGAAACGCATGCCTTGCGGCGGTGGGGTAGGGGCGCCAGGGACGGTCAGGTCGGGATACCGGCCGGCATGCAGATAGTGAAGGTACTGCCCCGGTCAGGGATGCTGCTCACCAGAAGGGATCCGCCCAAGGATTCTGAAAACGCTTTCACCAGGCTGAGGCCCAGCCCCATCCCCGCTTCGCTCCGGCTGGCATCACAGCGGTAGAAGCGCTGGAAGATTTTCGTCTGCTCCTCGGCTGCGATGCCGATACCGGTATCCTTGACCTGGATAAAGGTTGCTTGCGCCGCCAGTTGAACAGACACCGATACGCGGCCCTTCATCGGGGTGTACTTGATGGCGTTCTCCAAAAGGTTGGTAATCATCCGCTGGAGCTTGCCCTTATCGGACAGCACCACGGCCGAATCCGGCACTTCCATCTGTAGATGGATACCTTTATGGGAGGCCAGACCATTGAACAGGGCACACGCGTCGTCGATCAAGGGCCCCAGTTCGACCGGTTCGACCCGGTTGGTCCCGATACCGGATTCGGCTTCGGCAATATCGAGCATGGTGTTGATCATGTGGATCAGATTGTCGCACTCCTCCACGGTATTGACCGCCATCTCCTGGAAATCCGCCGGTGTGCTGTGGCCAATTAAGGTCATCTCGGCAAACCCGCGGATGCGGGTCAGGGGGCTGCGCAGATCATGGGCAATATTGTCGGTCATTTCGCGCATCTGTTTGATCAGGGTGTGGAGTTGGTCGACCATGGTGTTGAAGGAGCTGGCCAGACGTTCAATCTCCACAAACTGCCGCACTATTTTCACCCGTCTATGGGTGTTGCCATTGGCGATCTCTTCGGCGGTACGGGCAACTGCATCCACGTCGGCGAGGGCCTGGTTGGCCATGAACCCGCCCACCACCGCGGAGATGAGGACCACCGGCGCAAGTATCAGCAGCAATAGTTGACGGAAGATATCCAGGTAGGCGTCACTCTCCTCCAGGGATGCGCCAATCTGCATCACCACATAGGGGTTGAGCGCCTGATAGATGGCGCGCATTGCGTAGGGATGCCGCACAAGATCAATCGTTTCGTAGAAGGTGTCTGCCTCGCGGATCTTCTGCAATATCTTCTGGTGATCGATGGGGATTTGTCCGCCCCAGGGGGCGGTATCCGTCGAAGTGAGAACCGAACCGCGCAGCGACAACAGGCGCATGAAAATGGCCCCAGGCGCCTCCAAATGCTCCTCAACCCGTATCTCATCGATGACGGCCTGCAGACCCGAGGTCCGCATGATATCCGCGAATTCGCCCATCTCCTCTTCCAACTCGTCATCCATCCGTTCGCCCGTGATGTAAGCGACACGCATATAGAAGATGAGCAGCAGGATGGCCGCACAGAGCGTGAAAATGAGACTGTACCAGAGTGTCAGACGAAAAGAGAGTCGTCGCCATAGCGTATACTGGTTCATGGGGAACATATCTGACGCCTCAAATCGTGCCGACGCGTTTCATCGCTGCCGGCATTGCACTACATCTCAGCGGCGCGGGCAGGCCGTCTCTCTCGCGGACGACCGTCCCGACTGGTTCAGAATTACAGATCAGGATTAGCCGTTCCTTACGAGAAGATTATGTTTTCATAATGTTGAAACCCGCCTCTCGGTTTCGAGCGCCGCCGCTCCCGTGAATGCCGGTACCCCGAACTCCCGTCCCCCTCTGCGTTTAGGAGAATCGAGAAGCGACGCTGGTCACCGGTATGCGACTGCGCCGCAGGTCAAAGGGTCCACCGGGAAGACCCAAACGAATTCTCAGGGTGCAAGTTCTATTGTATAGTTGGACTACGTTTGGTTCACAGGGAAGCGGCGTTGATCCGCCGCAACCCCATTCCATAACGGACCCTTTTTTGGAGGCGTTGCGATGGATGCGAATCGGCTTTGCTGGCATTTGGGGGCGATCCTTTTGGGACTTGGGTGCCTGCTGGCACCCGGTCTGGCGCCGGCGCAGCATCCAATTGCACCAAGCGGTCCCGCTCCGGACCGGCTCTCGTCTGCCGCCGAAGCAGGGGAGGAACCTGACGTAGACACTGACACGCCAGACGGCCTGACCTTCGCCGCCTTCGGGATACCGATGCGGCTTAATGGGTTCGCAGAATTCAATTTTGAGTATCTCGATATTGAAGATCTGGAAGACGCTCGGCGGGAGGACAGCTCCGATTTTTTTATCAGCTCCATCGAAGCGGCCTTGCGCGCTTTTTTTACCGAATGGAGTAAAGTGAAGCTCGTCGTTTCGGCCGAGGATCTCGGAAAAAACGGAGAAGAGGGCCGTCTCATCGTGAGTGAGGCGAAGATGACCTTGGAAGCGCCCGGCCTTCCCCTCTATCTGATTGCCGGACGCACCGAAATGCCCTTTGGTGTGTTTGAAGACCATCTCATTGAGGGCACGCTGACCGAAGAGATCTACGAGATCGACGACTTGGGCGTCATCATCGGGTTCGCCCCCGATATCATTGGTTTGGACATCTCTTTGGCCATCTACGAGACGCCCGCCATCCTCGATAATCTGGAAGCCTTCGATGCCTTTGAAGCACGAGAGGGACGGGCGGACGATCCCCTTTATAGCGCCACCGTCGTGAACGTGTCGGCGGCACCGTTCGAGGATCTCCTGGAGATGGCCCTGTTTTACAACAATGAACCCGGGGATGGCCGCCGCAACCAGTCGCTGGGGGCGGCGCTCGGTATCTCCCTGGGGCGCCTGCGCGGTGATGCCGAATGGATCACCGCGTTGACCCGCGAAGCGGGAGAGGACGGGCAGGAACGTCGCGAATCGGCCTGGGTCGCCGGTATAGCGGCCGCCGTGACGGATGCCGCGGAGTTGGCGGCACGCTACGAGCAGTTCGAAGATGATGCCAGTGGCGATCAGGACGAAATTCTCGACCACCGTTGGATCGTCGGCGGCAACCTTGCGCTTTCAGAATGGTCCATCATCTCCGTGGAGTATCGGTATAGTCGCTTCGAAAAGGCGCCGGACAGCACGATCGAGGATCAGCAGCAAATGGTGCTGCTGCAACTCGCATTCGAGTATTAATGGGTCTTTCCAGCGAGGCCAGCCCCGCCGGCCGGGCTGCAGACGGGTGCGGTGCGGGCATTGGTTTGGCGTGGGCGATCCAAGATCAGCACCCCCATCATCTTCCGTCTTCGTGACAGTGCCGTAAATTCTCTCCACATTATAAAATCATAATTCCCCCCTAACCTATAGATAAGCTTGGTCGGTTACCTTCCACATAACGGAAGTCAATCAGATCCCATGGCTGAAGTACTTCCGGCACATTCACGGCACAGATCGGCAGTATCTGTGCCGAACCATTCACACCAGATAAGGAGGTCGACATGCAAAACGGAAGGGAAACCATAAAGAGGACAGAGAGGATGGGGGGCAGCATTGGATGGGCTGCCTGGGTCGTAGCCCTGGCACTCTTCGGCCTTTGCGCGGGGCCGGCGCCGCTGTGGGCTGGCGATGGGGACTGGTCCGATGAGGGGGAGATCCCCTTCGACGTGGCCGAGATTTACTTCGAACTCAATGACACCGACGGTGACCTGGGCATCCACAGCCTCATCGACGGTGAACCCTGGCGGCGGCTGGAGATCGAAGACCCCAGAGAGCGCAAAATGCTGAACATCTTCGTTCAGGGCCGGTTGCGGCGGCAAGGCCTCACGGAGCTGTTTTTCGAAAGTGCCGAGCCGACCTTTGACGAACTGAACCCCAACCGCTTCTTTCGCCGCTTTCGTGAAGGGTACTATGAGATCGAGGGCGTCACCCTGGACGGTCAGGAGCTGGAAAGCGTCGCCGAGCTGACCCATCTCCTGCCGGCCCCACCGGAGAATGTGACGATCAACGGAGTGGCGGTGGCGGACGATTGTGACGCCGAGCCCCTGCCGGCGGTAATCCCGCCCGTCACCGTCGCCTGGGAACCGGTGACCTTGTCCCACCCCGAACTCGGCATCACCAACGCGCCCATCGAGGTGGTCCGCTATCAGGTCGTCGTCGAGTTCGAGACCGAGGAGGGCTTTGAGGGCAACATTAGTATGGACCTGCCGGCGGAGGTAGAAGAAGTGGTCATTCCAGAGGTGATTACGGATCAGGCGGACGAGTTCAAACTGGAGATCCTGGTGCGGGAAGAGAGCGGAAACCAGACCGCCATGGAAACCTGTTTTACCATTGATTAGGGCCGCAGCGGCACCATGGCCCGCTGTGGCAATGGTCCCGATGGGCGGAAGTATGAGGCCGGTGGGAGATGCTCACCGGCCTTCCCCATGCGCCGGCGGATACCCGCGGCCAGAAATGAAGCGATCGCGTCGCTGTAGTGGCGTCCTCCTCATAGGTCTATCTCATAGGAGCCCGTCACGCGGTTGCACATGTCGTGGTCATGCCAGCCACGGGGACCGAAGGGGGGCAATTCCGCCAGATGCTGTTGTAACGCATCCACCAGCTTTTCTTCCTTTTGCGGCAATCTCGAGAATTCGAAGGCGCCGCGGATTCCCTGGTATTTACCGGTGCCATCGGTGAACTCGCCGCTGAGACGGGCGCCAGCCCCCAGGTAGTAGCGGGTGATGTCGCCCGTTTCATGGCCCAGGATCATGTCGCCATCCGCATCCACGATCACAATGGCGTAGCGACCGTCGCCCTCTTCGAAATCGAGATATTGGCCTTCCGATGGCGGCCGGGTCAGCATGCCCTCCACATAGTAGGTGGCATCGTTGAGAAAGGCGTGCGCGCCTGTGCTGCGGATGACGCCCCTCTGCCGGTAATTCGTCACAATCGGCAGCCCGCTCTCGCCATGCAGATGGGTGTAATAGGTATAGCCGCATTCGATGACCTCGAAATCTTCCGCAAACACGCCCGTCGGCCAAGTGATGGCGGCGATGGCGATGCAAGCGATCAACAGGTTCTTCATGGTGGGCCTCCTTTCATACGGGTAGTGACTTGGATCCGGCCGTGCTTCGGTAAATGACCCCACCGCCGAATCCAATTCGATGCTGCTTCACAAGCTGTTTGGACGTGCGTGGGAGCTGGGGATCGATGCAGCGGCAAGCGGGCGCAATAGGGAAGGTTGGTGAACGGGCACTGAGACGCATCGACAGCCATAAACCTAAGGTCAGTGTTGCCGTCCGTCCATCATCGTCAGGGGGAAGCGCGCTGAAGCGCAACTCAAGCTGCCATTGATTGGGTGACGACACCAGCGTAGCGTCCCTCAGGCCGCCTTGTCAATTGTCGAAACAGCCAGCATCCGCTTCGTCACGGACATCATTCCCCCGCGGGGCGCCGTTTGGGGCGGTCATCACTGGAAGCCCCTGTAACGGCGGGAATACCGGAACCCTGCTGCAATTGCCGGGAGAAGAAGCATCCGTGCTGAGTATAAAAGGAGGATCGTTGCAACGACATCCTGGCGGACGCGCCGATATTGGGTTCCCCCGCCGACGTCACCGCTGTTTCAGCGGAGATAAGGGCCCGCATCGATCGGGCGGGCGAGGTGTCCCTGGTCAATGGCCGGGTGTTTCGGGGCAGGATCGCGGCGGCGGCAGCAGGCTGCCAGGGTGCTTCAGAAGCGCAGCCGCAGAGCGCCCGGCAGCAGGCGGAAGTCGAAGCGATCACTGCGCCAGCCCACCTCACCGTCAATTTGGAGCGATCTGGGCGCATCCAGCGCGGCATGGACCCGGCGGCCGGGTCGATACGCGCCCGACCGGTTGCCGATGGTGAAGCCCGTGATGAGTCCCGCCGCGAGCCCCAAGTATCCAGTGGCGAAGGTCTGGGTGTGCAGGCGCCCGTCGTCCCATCGAGCCCGGGGCACCACCTCCAGGCCCATACCGAAAAAGGGCTGTTTCATCACCATGAGGCTGTAGAGTCGTCTGACCCGTCGAACCGCTCCATCCACATCGATGCGGGCGCCGACGGGCCGATACCCGCTGACGAGGGCGCTCAGGCCGGCGCGCAGGTGGGCGTTCAAGCCGCGGTACCCCCGCCGCTTGTAGCGCTCGTACCATTCAATGGCACAGCCATCGATCCCCAGCGACACCATGAAGGCCGTGGTGCGGCCGTCACAGTCGATGAGGTCGCAGTTGCGCGGTCGTCCGGCGAGCAGCCTGGCGGCGATCTCCTCGATCGACCCGCGGTAGCCCAGGGCATGGCTGAGGGCGTTGCCCGTTCCAAAGGGCAAAAAGGCGAGGGTTGCAGTGGAGAGGTCGACGGCGTTGATCACCAGGGAGAAGCTGCCGTCTCCCCCCGCCACCACCAGTAGGTCGCAACGCGAAGCGGTGTCGCGGGCGCACTGGGCGAACTCCTGCGCCGTTGCGGTATCCAGACCGTACACCTGTGCCCGCAGGACGGCGGCGGCCCGCTTCAAGGCAGCATAGCGCCTGTTTGGGGGCAGGCTGCCCGACGCTGGATTGGCCAGGAGGGCGATGCGGCCGGTAGCGGCATCTGCGGGTGGTGAGGGGCGCATCACTTTCATTAATTCCCTACAAAATGGGCGCTTTGGAATTGAATGCAGCGGCCGCTATTGTTAGATTTTTGTTAGAAGTTGATGAGCGAAGGGTTCGCTTGTCCGCCGATCACCGCTGAACAGGATCTGCGCCATGGCAGGAAAACGCCACCGCATCGCCAAATCGCTGGGCTTTTTGCTGGCCATTCTCTCGGTCACCCTTGTGTGGCTGCCGCGAGCCTGGGAGCGCACCTCGGCCGCGGCGACCCCCTACCGGGTTCACATCGCCTTCGGCTTCCATGTCAATCTCTATCACTCCTTCCGCGGGGATACAAACGACGCAAACGGCTTCGGCCAGGACATCCGCGTCATCCGGCACATCATCAGTGAGCTGGACCGTTTCAATCAAGCGGGCATTCCGGTGAGCGCTGTGTGGGATTTCGACAACCTCTTCTCCTTGGAGACTCTGCTGCCGGCCCACGCGCCCGACATCCTGCAGGACGTCCAGCGCCGCGTCCGGGAAGATCGGGACGAAGTGATCCTCATGTCCTACAACAATGGTCTGGCCGCCGCCATGAACCATGAAGAGTTCATGGCGTCCGTCCAGATGGCGATCTCCAACGAGAACGGCAGCGGGGTGCGGGACCTCTTCGGCAAGGTGACACCGGTGGTCCGTCCCCAGGAGATGATGACCACCCCGGGCAATTTCAAACGCTACCGTGAGCTGGGCATCGATTATGTCTCTCTCTACTACAGCGCCACGCCCTTTGATGCCTTTCGGGTCTTCTCCCGAGAACTGACGCCCACCGAGGCCCACAATCCCATCCGCTACCAAAACCCGGCCAGCGGCGAGGAGATCACCATCATCCCCACCTACCACCCCGGCGACTTGGTGGAGCACGTCAGTTTGCGCGAGTGGGCCGCAGCGCTACACCGGCTGCAGGCAGAGGGGCAGATCGACCGGGATGTACTGCTCTTCATCAACTTCGACGCCGATGCCGAATTTTGGGCCGGGGCGGATCTGCCCTGGCACCTCGATTGGCTGCCCAATACCGGCGGTATCGCCCAACTGGTGTCATCCGTGGCGGATCTGGCCTATGTCCGCTTCACCAAACTGGGCGACTACCTCGCCCACCATTCTCCTGCGGGCACCGTGCGCTTCACTCAGGATACCGCCGATGGCAGCTTCCACGGGTTCAACTCCTGGGCCGAGAAGGCCAGCACTACCGAATATTGGACCCGCATCCTGCGCAATCGTCGGGCGACCGAGGCAGCCCGCCGGGTGGCGGCCATGGCCGGCGACCTCTCCAGTCAGGGCCCTCCCGAGTTGTCCCCACGCCAACTCGAGACGAACCTGGAGACCGCTTTCGCGCTGCGCCTGCGGGCCCTCTCCACCACCAATTTCGGTTTGGCGACCCCCTTCCTGGCCCGCCAGCGGGAAGCGGCCATGGCCGAGCTGCTGGCACGCCTGGACGAGACCAGCGACCGATTGGAAGCGTTTGCCGCCGCACGGGCGCAGGCCCTCATCCAGCAAACGGCGGCGCCTCGGCTGCCGCCCTGGGCGGGCCCGCTGGTGGAAACCATTGTCCATCTCAACCGGCAAACGGCCGGGGGAGCGGCCGGCGAATCGCACCTGGACCTTGTCCTGCCGGCCCATTTAGCGGACAATTTTAAATACCTGCTCGTCGATCCCTCCGGACACCGCATCCCGGCGCGGACGATTCGACGGGTGCCAGGTCCCGACGGCCGCTCCACGGCCCTGATCCTGCGGGCTGAGACGCCCGGATCCCTCCCCGACGGGGTTTACTTCATCCACCAGCCCTCCCCCGACCCTTCCGCACCATCACCGGACAGCGACCGGATCAGGGCGGATCGCCATCTCCTGACGAACGGCGCCATCGCCGTTCATTTCGATGACCGCGGGCATGTCACTGAAGTGACCCATGGCGGTACGCCGATGTTGGTGGCGGGCAGCCTGATTCCCTATTTTACCCATAACGGCCAGCGCCACCGACCAGAGCGGTTGACGGTGACGGTGGCGGCCGATGGCGCGCAGGGAATCGCCAGCGTGCGCCTGAGCGGGCCCTGGGAGGGGCCGCCCGGCCGCACCCGCCGGCCGGGGTGGATCAATTACCGATTGCGGCTGCTGCGCGGGGACCCGTATCTATATATCGACGGAACCGTCCGCTACCCGGACACGGTTCGCGACACCGTGATCCAGGCGCAAAAACCCATGTTGGCCCGCAAGATCGACAAGGGGTGGGAGGCGGTGGCGCCGCTGGAACTCCGCTTCGCTCCACGCACACATGCGGGGCGCCCCTTTCGCATCCACAAGCGCAACTACCTGGGGGAAGCGGCGGCCTACCCGGTGGATTACTTTCGTCACGCGTTGGAGAACCGCCACGTGACCAGTATCAACAACCATATCACGGCGGCCTATGCCGGTGTGACGGCTGCTGGTCAGGGGATGGCCGTTGCACTGAATCCGACGGTGAGCGCCAATTTCGCTTTCTGCCCGTTTCGGATGACCCACGTTGCAGCGACGGATCGTTTCGCCATCCGGGCCAACCCTTTCGGCACCTATGCCGGCCGGCAGATCCTGCCGCCGACCCGGGGCAACCGCCAGGGGTACGAGGCGGTGCTGCAAACGGCCCCGCAATTCCACAGCGCCGCGCCGACCTTCAATGGCCATCGACTCCGATTCGGGCTGATGGTCGCCTTTTTCGATGGCGACCTCGTGCCGGCAGATGTGCAAGGTGATTTGATCGCCTTTGCCCAGCGCGGGCAGGTGATATCGGCGGGTGATACCGCCAGGCCCGCGCGTGCCGATGCCGAACGGGAAGGCCGCTTCGCGCCGTTGCCACCGGCGGGCTTTCTGGCGCTGCCGCATGCGACCGGCGTTGTGTTTCAGTGGGATGTCGGCGCACCGCCGGGGACCATCTATCACATTCATTGCCGAGGGCTGGCCGACAGCGGTCCGCTGCGCTTCACCACGAGGGCGCATAGCCTCCTTGTGGACAAAGCGGCATTTACCCCTTCAGATGGCGCCTTCCAGGCAGCGATCGAGGCCCACTATCCGGATGGTGCCATCTCGGCACCATCGCCGGAGATTCGTTTCCACATCGACGGGGAGATCGCCTCGGAATACACCATCCCCCTGGACCTGAAGGCCAAGGTGTTCATGGCCAATGTGGGGGCCTGGTTCCGGCGACTCTTGCTCTGACGCCGCCGACGGGCATCAGGCGGGCCCCCCTGTCGGACTGCTGCCGGCCGTCTTGCGGGCAACCTTTACGTAGGTGCGGCAGGCGGGATAGTTGCGGCACCGATAGCGCACGATCCCTCCCTGTTGCCGATAGCGGTGCATGGGCTGGCCGCACTTGGGACATGCGGGTCGCGGGGTGAGATCCATCGGCCGGCGGTCCACAATGTACTGACGATTGCAGAGCAAACAGAGGCGCCGCCGCTTGCCGTTGCTCGCCCGCCCATAGCGATAGGTGGCCGTCGATCCACACGCCGGACACCCCTCGTCCGTCTGCACCATGATGTCCGCCTTTCCATTGCCCCGCCGCCGCCCGCACCGCTTCGTTGGGAGCGCGTGCATTGTGCCACCGCTGCCATTTGCGGTGCGGTCCATTGTCCGGCGGAAGGGGTCCATGTCGCCAGCGTGAGACTAAGCGGTCATTGTTAGACGGGGTTTAGGGGGATGTTAGATTGGTGTTTGGCGGCCAGCGACGCGGCTGCCGGCCGCTGAAGGCGGCTGTTTCCCGGCGTTCAACGCGATGCCACGCCACGCTCAAAGGCCGCCTCCATCTGATGGCGTCGACTCCGGATCGCGGCCAAGCGTTGATCCAACGCCGTCATGCTGTGCGTCGGGCAGCCTTCGAGATGTCGCCGCTGGGTAGCGCAGGTATACTGCAGGCAACCCCAGGGCCGCACAATGCGGTCAAGCCGGCAGCCGCGAGCGGAGAGATAGCGGCAGGGAGCCGCCAGCCGATCCGCCAGGGGCGCCGGGGGCAATGGCAATCTGTTGAGATGCAGGAAGAGCAGATCGATGAAATCGTACCAGACCTTGGTGACGATACAGCAAGGCGCGGGACACCAGGGGCAGGTAGACCGGCAAACCGATTCGATCACGGGAAAGATCGTCCCCAGTTCCCGACGGATTTGGCGGGCGATGTCTACGGCATCTGCGAGCCGATGGTGATGACACTGAATTAGGCGATGCAGACCCTGGTGGGAGATGACCCAGGTCCTGGTGGGCACCTTGATGCCGGAGATGCGGAGGAAATGGAGCTCGGCCTTTTTTGGGGAAGGGTGCATACCGGTCTGCCATTCGCGTTCTAAACCACTACGGTCTCCCTGCGGCCAGCACCCGATCTCCCACTGGGAAGGGCGTGAATCGGCATCTGGCGACTGAGCGGCGGCTGCCGCGGCCCTCCCGCCCAGGGCGTGCCGGGTTCACCAGGATGGGGCGAGATGGTGGTGGCGGATCACCGGATATACGGTGGCCGGCGCAGGGCCTTACTAAGGGTCGACGGGGCTGGACTCCGGGCGGGTGCTGACATCGCTATCTCGCGCTGACATTATAACGTTTACCACGACGTTGCGCTCCTGAACAGGGGGCGGGGGTGGATCGACGCCCGGGCCGTCAGCCTGCGGGCGCCCTGCCGCACCGCCGTGGCGGCGCTGCTTGCCTATCACCGCATGAATGCGCTACCATAAGACCAGCCCAACTTTCACCCCGCCATCCTACCCCTTGAGCACGATTTGTGGCGACCGCACCGGTCGCCCCACGCCTTTCGCTGCGTCCGCTGCGGGGTGCGCTTAGTCTTTGCCAGCGATGGTCTGCTGCAGATCGCTGCCGCCCCATGAAAGCGCTGCCGTATCATGGAGAATCCGGAGCATACCGCTTCCCAAGAATTGGAACGCCACCTGGCGATATTGAATGCCACCCAGTCCCTCACCAAGGTGGGGGGCTGGCAGTGGGACGTCGCCGCTCAGGAGATGCACTGGACCGACGAGGTGTATTACATCCACGGGCTGCAGCCAGGCGATGTTCCAGCGGGATCGATGGCCCACATTGAGCGCAGTCTCTCCTGCTACGATGCAAAGGATCGTTCAACGATTCGATCCGCATTCGAGAATTGTGCCCGTCACGGCCACCCCTATGATTTGGAGTTCCCCTTTACCAAGGTCTCCGGCGAACGGATCTGGATACGCACCATTGCGCAGCCCGTGCTTGATGGGGACCAGGTCGTCCAGGTGCTGGGGACCCTCATGGACTTGACCGCGCACAAGGACCTGGAGCAGGCGCTGCACGACAGCGAGAAGCGCCTTCGCAACGAACGCGCGCTGACCGAAGCCGCACTGCGCAAGAGCGAGGCCAAGATGCGGACCATCTTCCGGGCGGCACCCGTGGGAATCGGTCTGGTAGTGAACCGCGTGCTGATGGAAGCCAATGAACGCCTCTGTGAGATGACGGGCTACCGCGTGGAGGAGCTGGTCGGCAACAACGCCAGAATGCTCTACCCCACCGAAGAGGACTATGCGTACGTCGGTCGGGAGAAATACCGTCAGATCGCGCTGCGCGGCACCGGCACGGTTGAGACGCGCTTTCGACGCAAGGATGGTCTGGTCATCGATGTGCTGATGAGCTCAACGCCCCTGGATCTCACCGACCTAACCGCCGGCGTCACCTTCACGGCCCTGGATATTACCGCTCGCAAGGAAACCGAGGCGGCCCTCAGAACCAGCGAGAAACGGCTGCAGGCGATTCTGGAGGCCAGTCCAGACCCGGTGGTGGTGTACGACATCGATGGACACCCCCAATTTCTCAACCCAGCCTTCAGCGACGTATTCGGCTGGACGCTGGCGGAGCTGCGGGGCCGCCGAATCCCCTTCGTCCCCCAGGACCAGCAGGCACAGGCGGCGGCCCAAATCAAGAAGATCTACCGCAGCGGTGGGCCGGTTCAATTTCTCAGCCGCCGCCTGACCAAAGCGGGTGATACCATCGATGTGGTGATCAGCGCCGCGATCATCCGCGGCAGCCATGGCAAGCCCGTCGGTATGGTGGTGAACCTGACCAACGTCAGCGAGCAGCTGCGACTGGAAGCCCAGCTTCAGCAGGCCCACAAAATGGAATCCATCGGGCGCCTGGCGGGCGGCGTCGCCCATGATTTCAACAACATGCTCGGGGTCATCATTGGCCATGCGGAACTGGCCATGGACCGCATCACGGCTGCGCACCCCGTGCATGCGGACCTCAAGGAGATCGCCCACGCGGCCGAGCGCTCATCGGAGTTGACCAAACAACTGCTGGCCTTTGCCCGCCGGCAGACAGCGGCGCCCAAGATTCTGGACCTGAACGACACCATCGCCGGAATGCTCAAGATGCTGCGCCGCCTCATCGGTGAGGAGATCGACCTGGCCTGGCAGCCGGGCGCCTCCCTGTGGCCGGTGAAGATCGATCCCATCCAGCTCGACCAGATTCTGGCCAATCTCTGCGCCAACGCCCGGGACGCCATCGACGGCGTCGGGCGACTCACCATCGAGACCCGCAATGTGCAGGCCACCGAACGCCTGTGCGCCCCGCACCCCAATTTCTCCCCGGGCGATTACGTAAACCTCTCCGTCAGTGACAGCGGCAGCGGTATGGACACCCGTACCCGCGAAAACCTGTTCGAACCCTTTTTCACCACCAAGGGTGTGGGCCAGGGAACCGGTCTGGGGCTGGCCACGGTCTACGGTATCGTGAAGCAGAACCATGGCGTGATCTGCGTGGAGAGTGCTCCGGGCAGCGGGACGCGATTCGACATCTATCTTCCCCGCAGATCGGCCGCCGTCGAGAAAGGGAACGGAGCTGTCGCCAATAACGCCACCAGCGGTAACGAAACCGTTTTGGTGGTGGAGGATGAGGCCGCCATTCTGAAATTGACCAAGACGGTCCTGGAACGGCACGGCTACGCCGTCCTTGCCGCCGGCAGACCCTCCGAGGCGCTCGAGATGGTTGCCCGCCACCCGGAACCCATCGATCTGCTCGTCACCGATGTGGTGATGCCGGAGATGAATGGCAAAGCGCTCAAGGAAGCGATCGAAGCGCAGATGCCGGCCATCAAGGCGCTCTTCATGTCCGGTTACACCACCGATGCCGTCGTCCACCGGGGCATTGTCCAGGAAGATGTTCATTTCATCCAGAAGCCGTTTACGGTCAACGACTTCGCCACCAAGGTGCGGGAGATCCTGGAAACCCCGCCCCTGTGATCTTATCACCCTTTGCCTGTCCCGGTAGCCGCCTGCCGGTACCCTCCCTTGATCGGACGGCAGCGGGGTTGCTGCCGCGCGGCGGCCCCTCGCTCGCGACTGGTCCGACCCCCCGCCGGCCCCTTCCCGCGCCAAGTGAAGCGACGCCTTCCCCGCCCCGGCCCCCGAACAGCCACCGCCAGCAGGCAGCCAGATCTTCACCGCAGTGGATCAGTACTGGAATGATGACAAGGGTGATGGGCGTTGCGAAGAGTTCTCCCCAGGCCAGCGAGATCGCCGCCGGGATCAGATATTGGGCCTGCTCGCTCTCCTCCGCCAGGAGAGGCAGGAGGCCGCAGACGGTGGTCAACGTGGTGAGCAGGATGGCCCGGAAGCGACTGCCGCCCGCCTGGACCAGGGCGGACTGCAGGTCGAGGCCCGTGTGGCGCAGGTCATTGAAGCGCGTCAGCATGACCAGGCTATCGTTGACCACCACGCCCATGAGCGCCAGGGCCCCGAAGAAGCTGATGACGCTCAGCGGTTGGTCCATGGCCCAGTGGCCCAGGGCGACGCCGACCATGCCGAAGGGGATGACGGCCATGATCACCAAGGGCTGCCAATAGGATTTGAGGGGAACCGCCAGGAGGGAAAATATGAGAACGAGGATGACCACAGCGGTCCGTTTGAGCCCCCGCTGCATCTCCTCCATCTCGTCCAGTTCCCCGGCACCACGGATGGTGATGCCCGGGTAGCGCGCCATCAGTACAGGCGCGATGGTGCGGGCCACATGGGCATCGGCCTCGGTGGCACTGATGCGGGAGGTCTCCAGGGCGGCCCGCACCTGAACCACCTGTCTGCCGTTTTGTCGACCAAGGCCGGAGGGGGCGTAGCCGCTCTCCACGGTAGCCACCGCCCCCAGCGGTAACCAGTTGCCGTCGGGAGTCCGGATGCGGGTGTTCCAGAGATCTTCCCGATAGCGGCGCCGATCGGCGCCGAAGGTCAGCCGGACCTTAATCTCCTCCGCTCCCCGCTGTACCCGCTGGACCTCCAACCCGCCGAACCCATCGCCCACCTGGCGGGCCAGATCGGCGGGGGTCAGCCCCAGGTGGTGCGCCTGGGGACGAAGGCGCAGGCGCAGCCGGGGGCTGCCCTCGCTGAGATCGTCCCGCAGATCGCTGATGCCAGCCACCTGTCCCAGGGCGCTTTTCAGGTCCTCCACGGCTGCCGCCAACAGCGCTGCATCGTCGCCCGCGATCTCGAGGGCAAAGCCGCCACCGGTTTCGAAGACGCCGCTGAAACTGAGTTGCGCCACCCCTTCCAGGACGCCCACGGCCGCCCGCCAGCGCCGCAGGGTATCCAGGGTGGACAGGGGCCGCTGCGATTGGGGCGGGAGTTCCGCGAAGAGAATGGCACTGGTGGGACTCGTGATGGCGCTCATGAGGTGGGCGATGGGCGGGACCGCGGCGTCCAATTCGGTCATGGTGCGTTGATTGAGCGCTTCCGCGGCGGTTTCAATGGCGGTGACGTTGGCCACGGTCAGGTGGCGCGGGCTGCCCGCCGCCATCTCCATTTCGACCTGAATGATCTGCCCGGGCACCTCGGGGAAGAAGACGGTCCGGATCCATCCATTGGCCGTCAGCCCGATAACGCTGGCGGCGATGGCCAGAAAGAGGACCAGGGTGGCGTACCGATGCCGCAGGGCGACGGTGAGAAGGGGCTGATAACCGCACCGGTTGAGACGGTGTAGGCTCTCTTTAACGACCGCCTGCAGGTGGGCCCACCCGAGCGGCAGGCGGCCGCCGCTGGGGGGGGGAACACTCTCGATCCGCACCGCGGCCAGGTGGGCAGGCAAGATCAGCTTGCTCTCCAGGAGCGATACCAGGAGCGCGACGACCACTACCACGGCGAAACTGGCGAAGATCTTCCCCAGATCGCTCTCCATGAGGAGGAGGGGCGCGAAGGCCGCTACGGTGGTGAAGCAGCCGAAGACCGTGGCCGTGGAGACCCGCCGGACCCCGTCGATGGTCCCCGCGATCGGATCCGCTGCGCCTTTCCTGGATTGGAAGACACTCTCGCCCACCACGATGGCGTCGTCCACCAGAATGCCGAGGACGATGACCATCCCGAAGGTGGTAAGGTCGTTGAGGCTGTGCCCCAAAAAACGGTCTCCCATGAGGATCAACGCACCGCAGAGGGAGATGGGGATTCCCGCGGCCACCCAGAAGGCCAGCTTGAGGTTGAGGAAGAGGGCCAGGAGGGCAAAGACGATGAGGAGCCCCTGCCAGGCGCTGTCGGCCAGTAGGGCGAGACGCGCTTCGATATAGGGGCTCGATTCGCCCCAGATCGCCACCTCTACGCCGGCTGGCAACCGGCGACGGAAGTCGTCGACCACTTGGTGGGCCGACCGACTGACTGTCGGCAGGTGTCCCTTTGGGCTTGTGAAGAGTTGCAGCCCCACCGATGGCCGTCGCTGGAAGCGGGCGAAGTGCGGTTCCTCCGCAAAGCCGTCGGTGACACGGCCCAGATCGCCAATGCGCACACAGTGGCCGTCGGGGCGGGTGACCACGGGGATCTCGGCGAATTCCCGCCGGCTGGTGGCTTGTTGGTCGGCCTGGAGGATGATCTCGCCGGCATCGCTGCGAATGCTGCCGGTGGTGTAGCGCAACGATGCGTTGTCGATGGCGGCGGCAACGGCGTCGATGGAGAGTCCGTAGGCGCGCAGCTTGGCGTCGTCCACCTCGATACGGATCTCGTAGGGCAGCAGGCCGAAGGCCTCTATCCGGGCGATCTTGGGATGGGCCAGAAGGGTGCGTCTGAGCTCACGGGCGCTTTTCTGGAGGGTTGCCTGCTGCACGTCGCCATAGAGCTGCACCAAGAGGGCCTCGAGTTTGAATTCCACCCGGGCGATCTGGGGGCGCTCGGCCTGCCGGGGCAGGGTGCCCAGGGCTTCGATGCGGGTCTTGACCTGGTTTTCAAAGCGGTCCATGTCCGCGCCGGCGACCTTTTCTACCCAGACGGTGGCGGCCCCCTCCTCGGAGAAGGCGGAGACCTTTTTGATCCCCGCCATCCCCTCCAGCGCCTTCTCGATCTTACGGGTGACCCCACGGTCCACCTGGAGCGCTGTCGCCCCGGGATAGAGCGTGGTGATCGAGACCGTGTTCTGCGGCAGCGCCGGGAAGGCCTCGATGCGCATCGTCTGCAGCGTAACGGCCCCTCCCAGGAGGAGCAGCAGCATGAGGAGGTTGGCCGCAACCGGGTTGCGGGTGAACCAGGCGGAGAGGTGGTGCATCATTGGGACACCTTCTCGGCGTACTGCCGCTTCGCTGGTGCCGGCCTCGGCCGCACTTTCAGGCCGTTGGTGAAGCGGCTGTTGGGGTGGACCGCCACCCGGATAGGATGGGGCAGATCGGCGGTCTTCGGGACGAAGGCCACGCCTTCTGTGTGGAAGCGGGGGGCTGGTCGACGGGCGACCAGACGGTCCGACCCGTCCACGAACCAAACCTCACCGGTGGGGGTCAGGGCGGCTTCGGGAACACCGAGGAGATTGGGCAGTGTCTTGCCCCGAATCTCCACCAGGACGAAGCTGCCCGGTAAGAGCGGCGGCGTCAGGTCTAGGGGGTGCTCCACCCGCAGGAAGAGGCGCCGTAGGCGGGCGTCGCGGTCGCGGACGTGCTCCCGACGCACCACCCGGGCCTTCCAGTTGACCGCGCTGTGGGGATCTTTCAAGGTGGCCTGGGCATCGCTGATGGGGTCTGGCAGAAGGGCCCATTGCTGGTGGTCCAGCGCCACCCCCACCTCCACCGCCGCCGTGCTGTAGAGGGTGGCCACTTCGTCGCCGGTAAAGAGCGTGGCGCCCGGGGCCACCAGGCGCTCCACGATGATGCCTGCGTACGGGGCGCGAATATCGGTTAGGCGCAGCAGGCGCTCGGCATGCGCCAGCGCAGCCTGAGCGGCGGTCTGCCGGGCGCGGGCGGCGGCCAACTGCGGGGTGCGCAGCACGAGGGGCGAGTCCGGCGTCCCTGTCAAGCCCGAGCGGTGCCAATTCCGTCGGGCCGTCTGCGCCTCGGCCTCCTCCTGAATCAGGTCCAGCGTCGTGTCGGCCAGGCGGCTTTTCGCCTCGGCGACCTGCAGGAGATAGTCGTTCTTGGCCAGCCCCACCAGGCGTTCACCAGCCGTCACACGGCTGCCCGGCTGCAGACGGGGGGAGAGATAGTCTACCGCGCCATCCACCGGGGCGCGCAGGGTCGTGCGCCACAGGGGGACGACCTCACCCTGGGCGTAAATGGGCACGCTGCGGGAGAGGGGGGTCAGTGCTGCGACGGTGACGGGCATGCCGGCCGATGGGGGACCGGATGGTTGCACAGTGACCGTGGCGGCCGGCTTGGCCGTCAACGCCACCGTGGTGAGACCGACGCTGGCCATGGCCACCAGAAAAAAGATGAGGACGCGACGATAGACAATCCGCTTGGGACGCATGGGGATCTTCTCCTCGGCTGAAATGTGAGCGGGCCTCCGCGAGCGCATCGGCCACCACAGGTGCCACCGACGTTACGTCACCCCATTTCCGGCTTCTGTTGAGAATGTGTAAAACTTTGTTGAGAAGTGTAATCCGGGACGACACCCAAAGCAGACAGATGATGGCGTCCGTAAGCGCCGGTGCACGGATTGCGACGCCCACCGCAAGCCATTGTGACCGCAGCAAACTGCGACCGCAGCCCACTGCGACCGCACCCACTGCGACCGCACCCACTGCGACCGCAGCCCGCTGCGACCGCAACGCATTGCGACTTCAGCCTCACCATGGTCGATGCCACCTTCGGATCCTTCGCCCGGTCGGGTGTTCCGCACGATCGACGGATCTGAGCGGCCCCGGGCGGCGGTATTGAGAGGGCCGCTATTCGGGTTCAGGCGTTGCTGCCCCTGCCGCTGCGGGAAGCGTGCGCGGCCCGCAGGCGATGGGTGGGGGGCGACCCCGGCGCCCCGCTTCAGAGGGAGATGTCTCGCACCTCATACTCCGGCGCGGGATGCCGGCCGCCCGGATGGGTCTCGGTGCGATAGAGTAGACTGTCCTGACCGATCTCGTAATCGGGCGTCACGCCCGCTCCCAAGGGGTGGTGGGTGGCACGGTAGATCTTGCCATCGGCCTTGAGTTCATAGTCGGGTAGATCGGACCAACCGCGCGGGTGGCTGACGGTGGGGAAGAGCTTGCCGCCCTCGAGGATGTAATCCGGTTCAGTGGCACAGCCGAGGTGGTGGGTGGGGGTCCTGAAGATCTTGTACATCTCTCCTCCTTTTCCGTGAAAATAGGGTATATGGCGGAGAGGATGATCGACCGGCCCCAAAAAAAACCCCCCACACCGGTTGGCATGGAGGGCGGCACCCTGTTTACTTGGCCCTTCACTGCAGACGCTGCGGTACTGGCGGGCGGATGGGCCCTCCCACCGGCGGCGGCGTTGTCGTCTCTCCGCGACACAAATTTCTGGGGCAGGTCTTCTGGCTTCCGGATCGACCGACTGGCTGCTGCCTTCCCAACCCGCATGGCGGGCCAGTGGCGCTTCGCTTCGTGCAGCCAGCGTCCCCGGTTACAGCGGCGGGACCGCTCCCGATTTGCACGGGATTCCCTTTTCAGCCCAAGTTGGGGCGCCCTCGGCCGTCACCTTCAACCTTTTCAGCGTCAGTGTCAAGTTCAAATCCGCCATGTTGGATGGCCGGCCGGCGCGAAGCACCATTAGCCCCCCTTTTTTTGGATCCACCCCCATATTTTGCGTTGACACGCCGATGAACCCCCATATAATGGGTTCCACTGCCAAGTGGCAACGCGTCTCTTTGAACCCCATTACCCGTTACACCATGCCTGGTGCACCCCGGTTTGGGTGCGGCAAGAGGGAATCCGGTGCAATTCCGGAGCTGTCCCGCAGCGGTGAGTGGAAACGACCGCCGTCATCAGCACTGGCGCTCGCATCGGGCGCTGGGAAGCGACGGCCAGTAGGTGTGCCCCCTGTCCACAAGTCCGAAGACCTGCCAGGCGTAAACGGTCTGCGCCGATCGGCCTCCGGCCGACGCCGTCGGACCCGCCTTCGAGGAAAGGAATCCCATGCCCGATCGATCCGTCGCCGTCCCGTCCGCCCCCACCACTGACACCTTCCGGCAGATCCGCAAGCGCAGCGGCCACCTCGCCCCATTCGACGCCCAGAAGATCACCGACGCCATCAGCAAAGCCGCACATGCCACCGGAGAGTTCGACGTCACCGAGGCCCGCCGCCTCACCATCCGGGTGCTCAGTTTGGCCCTCACCGTTCTCAGCGGCGAACTGCCCGATGTGGAGGCGATCCAAGACCTGGTGGAGGAGGTTCTCCTGGCGTCGCCCCACAAGCAGACGGCCAAGGCGTACATTCTCTACCGTGAACAGCACGCCCAACTGCGGCGCATGGTTCAGGAGGCGGACGTCCGGCGCATCGACACCTATCTGTCCCACCTGGATTGGCAGATCGAAGAGAACGCCAACATGAGCTATTCGCTCCAAGGGCTCAACCACTATATCTCCAGCGAGATCAGCCGGACCTATTGGCTGAATGCCATCTATCCCGAAGCGGTTCGGTCGGCCCACGAGAATGGCGATCTGCACCTTCACGACCTGAATCAGCTCTCCACCTATTGTGTGGGCTGGGATCTGCAGGATCTGCTGCGCCAGGGCTTTTGCGGTGTGCGCGGCAAGGCCGTCTCCCGACCGGCCAAGCATTTCCGCGCCGCATTGGGGCAGATCGTGAACTTCTTCTACACTCTCCAGGGAGAGGCGGCCGGGGCGCAGGCCTTCTCCAGCTTCGATACCCTATTGGCGCCCTTCGTGCGGTATGACGGCCTCGATTTCAGAGAGGTCAAGCAGGCCCTCCAGGAGTTCGTCTTCAACCTCAACGTCCCCACCCGGGTGGGCTTCCAGACCCCCTTCACCAACCTCACCATGGATCTCCAGCCGCCCCGTACCCTGGCCCACGAGCCGGCGCTGATTGGCGGAATCCCCCAGGCGGAGACCTATGGCGAATTCCAGCCGGAGATGACCCGCATCAACCAGGCCTTTCTCGAAGTGATGGGCGAAGGCGACGCCCAGGGACGGGTCTTCACCTTCCCCATTCCCACCTACAACATCGACGCCGACTTCGATTGGGAGAACCGGGACCTCGATCTCCTCTGGCGCGCCACGGCCAAATACGGCATCCCGTACTTCGCCAATTTCGTCAACGCCGACCTGTCCCCGGAAGACGCCCGCAGCATGTGCTGCCGGCTGCGGCTGGACACCCGCGAACTGGGCAAGCGCGGCGGGGGGCTCTTCGGCGCCAACCCACTCACCGGCAGCATCGGGGTGGTGACCCTCAATCTGGCCGCCATCGGCTACCAGTCGGCCACCGCGTCCGAGTTCTTCGACCGCCTCGATAGCCTCATGGCGCTCGCCAAGACCAGTCTGGAGATCAAGCGCAAGGTGCTTGAAAAGCTCACCGCGAAAGGACTCTATCCTTACACTCGCTATTACCTGCGTCAGGTGCACGAGCGGCTGGGCAGTTATTGGCACAATCACTTCTCCACCATCGGCATCATCGGCGGCAACGAGGCCTGCCTCAATCTGCTCGGTGAGGAGATCGGCTCGGAGAGGGGGCGCACCTTCGCACTCACAATTTTGGATCACATGCGGGACCGCCTGCAGACCTTTCAGCGGGAGACGGGCCACTTCTACAATCTGGAGGCCACACCGGCCGAGGGCACCGGCTATCGCTTGGCGCGGTTGGACCGCAAACGCTTTCCCGATCTAGCGGCCGCCCTGGTGGATGGCGAGACCGACCGCATTCCGCTCTACACCAACTCCACCCAATTGCCGGTCAATTACTGCGAGGATATTTTTCGCGTGCTGGATCTCCAGGACGCCCTCCAGACCCGCTACACCGGGGGGACGGTGGTACACGCCTTTTTGGGGGAGGCCGTACCCGATCCGCAGGCGGTCAAGCAGTTCGTGCGCACCGTGTGTGAGAATTACCGACTGCCCTACTTCACCCTCAGCCCCTCTTTCTCCATCTGCCCGACGCACGGCTACCTCAACGGCGAGACACCCGCCTGCCCCCGTTGCGGCGAGGAGACCGAGATCTACTCCCGCGTGGTGGGCTATATGCGGCCGGTGGGGCAGTGGCATCGGGGCAAACGGGCCGAGTTCCGCCAACGCCGGTCTTTCCACCTGGAGAAGGCTGTTTCCGATGAACACGGGCATCCATGTTGACCGCCGGCGCTGTATGCAGCCCCTTCGACCGGGAGAAGCTGTCAATCGGCGGCTTTCAGCCGTTCAGTCTGAGTGACTTTCCCGGGCGGGCTGCGGCCATCCTCTTCACCCAGGGCTGCAACTTCCGCTGCCCCTACTGCCACAACCGCTCCCTGTGGGCGTCCGTGCCTCTCGCGCCGCCCGCGCTGACGATCTCCGGGGTGCTCGCCTTTCTGAGAGAGAGAGTCGGGCGTCTGGGCGGAGTGGTGGTCACCGGCGGCGAACCTACCCTCCAGGCGGCGCTGGCTGATCTTCTGGAAGCGATCAAGGCCATTGGACTGGCCGTCAAGCTGGATACCAACGGCGCTCGGCCGAGGGTGATCGAGGCGCTGCTAGGGCGGGGACTGGTGGATTACATTGCCATGGATATCAAGGCGCCGCCCGAGAAGTACGATTTACTCTGCGGCTGCCACGTGGATCTGGGGGCCATTCGGCGCTCCATGGCCCTGATCGCGGCCAGCGGCGTGGCCCATCACTTCCGCACCACGCTTTACCCCCCGCTTCTCTCAAAACGTGACATTGCGGCGATCAGAAAATGGCGTCCGCCAACATCCGCTTTCCGGCTGCAGCGCTACCAGGAACCCCGCCCATAAGAAGGTTGCCATGCTGCTGGCGACGGGTCGGGTGGAGATCGGAAGGGGCAATTAGAAAAGTGGTCACAGCGCCATCGTCTTGCGGCAAGCGCTATTTCAGAGCGAACGCCCGCAAGCACCCGCAAGCACCATGGTCGGTCAGAAGCAAAAGGACCTCAGACCTTCGGAGCCGCTCACCCCTCATGACGGGGGCCGGCGGTCACCTTTACGGCAGGCGGGCCCTAAACCGGCTGGCGCGCGGTTCGCACCGCAGCTTGCCCGGCCCGGCACCTCCCCAGCGACCGAACCATTGGCCGCAGACTGGCGGGTAGGTGCCTGCAGATCGCACGGCATGCCGGATACACACTTTGCGCACACCTCGCAATCCTTCGGCAGATCGGGTCTGGCGGCAAACCGTTTGCGGTTGACTTGCAATCGCTGGTTGCATCGATGGCGATCGATGCCAGTTTCGCCGATGGCGTTTACCGGGCAGGTGCGCTGACAGATGCGGCACTCTTGTCCACTCTTCTGCAGGCAGAGCTCCTCCACCGCGACCAGCGGATGGTTGCCCAAATCGGCGTCTGTCACCAGGCTTCCCAGGCGACCGGCACAACCCGCTGGGGTGATGAGTTGGGCGTTCAGCCCAAAGCGCCCCAATCCGCTGAGGTGGGCCAGATGCTTGTGAGACCAGCGCGCCGTTAGGGATGCCGGATCGAAATTGTAGGTGGCAGGCGTCAGCGCGAACCTGTATCCGCGCCGATCCAAGTGCTGGCCGATGAACTCGGCGATGCGCTGAATTAGATCATTGGTCAGCGACAAGGATAGGCCCCAGCCAGCGCTGGGAAACTTGCCCGCGATATTCTCGTTGGAGAGATCGGCTGAAAACGGGATGAAGAACACCACAACGGTCTGGCATGCGGCCAATAGATCTCGCGGCAGCAGGTGATTGGGGGCCGCAATCTTGGGCAGCAGATCGAAGCGTTCGTCTGCCGTGGCGGTGACCAAGAGAGGATCTCTCCACCAGTTGGGCAGCGCACCCATCCGGATCTGCTGTCGACAATGACCGACGACGGCTGCTCGCAACCGGTCTATCGGCATAGGGGACCTATAATTTCTCGAATTTCCCATGGGCGGTGCCTCAGTGGGGCGTTCAGATCGTCAGCACAAGCTTGCCGACATGCCGCTTCTCCAAGAAGAGGGTTTGCGCTTCGCGGATCTCTTCCAACGGAAAGGATCGGAAGACGACAGGGGCGACGTCCCCCCGCTCAATGCGGGTGATCAGGTTGGCAAACACGTCTGGCTCGAGAATGGTACAGCCGATGAGGCGGAGATCTTTCAGGTAGAGTGTCCGAACATCCAACGCCACGTGGGGACCGGCAATGGCACCTGCCACGGCATAGCGCCCATGGGGTCGCAGTACTTCCAGATAGCGGGGAAACGCTTCGCCGGCCACCAGATCGATGACGACATCCATGCTGTTGGCCCCGAGGGTTGCCACCAGATCGGCATCGCGTGGGATCGTCTCCGCGGCGCCCAGTTGGCGCAGCATGGCTGATTTGGCGGGCGTCGTCATGGCCCAGACCCGGGCGCCTCGGGCGTTGGCCAATTGCACGGCGGCGGACCCCACGCCGCCGGATGCGCCTGTCACCAGGACGCGGTCGCCCGATGTCACCCGGGCCTTGGTGAGCATGTTTTCTGCGGTGGAATAGGAACAGGGGAAGGAGGCCAACTCCAGATCGGACAGGTCGCTCTTGATCGAGTGGGCATGCCGAGCGGCCACTACCGTATATTCGGCAAAACCGCCGTCACATTCCGAACCGAAAAACCACGGCGGGTCCAGCACCACACCGTTTGCCTCACGAATACACGGTTCGATGAGGATGCGCTCCCCGATCCGGTCGGTGCTGACCTCCCTTCCCACTGCCGCAATCCGACCGCACACATCGATCCCCTGGATGCGCGGAAATCTGAGTGCCTGACCCGACCAACTGGCATCTTCACGGGCGCCCGCTCTTTTGGAGTACCAGGCGATCCGGGTGTTGATATCCGTATTGTTGATGCCCGCAGCGGCCACCTTCACCAGCACATCGCGTGGCCCGGGAACCGGTTCCGCCACATCCTTGCGAAGCACCAATTTCTCCATGCCGCCGTGGCCGGTCAGCAGCACCGCCCGCATGGTTGTCGGATTATCCGTCATCACTGCCCCCTTCGATTAAAGTGACCGCTGCCGCCTCGGCAGAGCGAATGGCCGCGACGCCGACCACCGGCCAGGCGGCGGATGCACCCTCATGCAGCAAAAAGAGCGCCTTGGCCAATGTTGGTTGCCCGCTTCTGCGGGCCATGATCTGGATCAGGTCCCGCTTGTGACGCATGGTGGAGGCGCGCACCTCCTGGTTGCCGGGATGGGCGGCGAGTGCGTTTAGCGAGAGGCATCCATAGGGGGCATGGGCCGCCATCCAGTCCCCCAGGCGGCGGAACAGGTGTTTGATCGACGCCTGACCTGGTACTGGTTCATCCTCGGCCAGAAATTCCATATAGCGGGCATGTCGGTAGTCGAGCGCGCCGATCACCATGGCGTCCTTGGAGGGAAAATGGCGATAGAGGGTTCGCAGGCTGACCCCGGCTGCGGTCTTCAGCGCGGCAACACTGGGTTCGGCAAATCCCTGCTCGCTGAAGATGTGTTCCAGCCGGGCGGCAATGGTCTCTTTGGTGGATCTCATGGGAGGCTGATGTAGAATGAACATTCTACCTTGTCAAGCCAAAATTTCCTGGGCGGTTGCGATGGAGACCGGCACCTCAACCGGCGAGATCATTGAACGCGATGCGCTCGTCCAGCGGCACATTGAGCGGGTGCTCGCACAAACAGCTGGTAAGATAGATGGTGCCGGAAGCGCCGGGGCGCTTTTGGGCGTCGATCCCAACCCCCTTCGCTACAAGATGAAGCAGCTGGGGATTCCGTTTGGAAAGCGGACGCGTGGTGCTGCCCTAGCCGGTGGAGATTCTTCGCGGCCATGGGGAGTCCCCACGGAGCGTCCGTGAGGCTGGCGACGACCCAGCGTGCCGTCGCGGCCCAGGCAGTGGTAACTTTCACTAGGTGCAATGGATGAATGCGATGCATACCTTAATGTCGGAACCATTTCCCAGCGGCGCACCGCCCGGCGACTGGTTCCGTTGCAACCCGTGTCGACCGGGTGATTGCCAGACCCTCTCGGGCACCACCCGAAAAAACACAATGGCCCAGCAACCGGCCGCCGCGGCATCCTCGGGATGCAGCCGCACTGATCCGTGACTTCACGCCACCCATGCCATCCATAGGAGGGAACGCCATGAAAAGATGTCCAGTACAGCTTGCACTCCTCTTCGCGCTGCTCACCTTCTCAATCCCGCTGTCCGGGTGCGGTGGTGGTGGCGGGGGCGGAGGCGGGGGGGGCGGCAACACCCCGCCCGGCACCCAAAGCGATATGGCGCGTTTCTACTTCAGCTGTGACCTGCAAGGCTTAACCGGTGAATTGGTGATGGATATCGAAGTAATTTCCTCGACCGGCATCACTTGGGGCGCTGGTCCCAACCCTGAGATAACGGGCGTTATCGGAACCAATCAGTATACGATCTTCACAGAAGGCGTCCTCAACTCCCCCACCAGCTCCTATATTTTTACCGGTGAGAATCAGTTCGCCGACTTTACGGAGGTGAACACATTTGAACGTTTTCGCGTTGAATGGATCGAGGAGGTCGATGGTGTCACCATGATCATCAACCCGTTTGGCCCTTTGCCCACCCAACAATTTTGTGCCATCACCGATAGCGAGGTGCTTTGAATTTCGCAAGGAGTGACGCCGCACCGATTGGGATCGATGGTGACCCCCATCTTGAACATGGTTTGCACCGAACCGTGCCGAAGGGCGGATGGCCTGGGAATATCGGGCAGATCCAGCGGGAAGGCCGTTCCGCCTGGAATGGGTTAGGTGAGAAGATGCGCAACCCATCGCATCGCTGCGTGCAAATGCCGCCAGGGTATCCGTGATCGGCCCATCGACCTTTCAGCGCGCACCAAGGCATCCCCGAGCAGGCGGCGCTGCGCCGTCTATTTCGCTACACCGGCTGAAGCGCGAGCTTCTCGGTTTCGGTGTATAGAAATTCCATCAGATCGCTATCCGTCATCCCACTGCCATAATCTGCGCAGTGCAGTATGCTGCCGATTGTCAGGGTGACATCCTTGCCGATCATGTTGCATATTTCATGAAAAAACATGGAGAGTTTGAGGTTCAAGTTGAAGTTGCCAATGATTTGAAAGAGCCGGCTGTTTTGTCCATGAAAAAAGACCGGCAGCACCGGTGTGTCGGTGGCTTTGACGATTTTGGACGTGAACTTCTTCCACTGGGCGTCCTTGGCTTTCCCGAGAATACCGTTGCTCAGAGCCGTTTCGCCGGCCGGAAAGATTGCGACCGCCTTGCCGCGCTTCAAGTGCTTTATGGCGTCTTTCAGCGTGAGTAAATTGCTTCGCTTGGACGCGTACTCATCCTTGAAGCTTATGGGCAGGATTACTTCCTTAAAGTAATCGGAGACATTCAGAATATCCCAGGCCACCAGTTTAAAGTCCGGTCGAACCTGATTGAGAACATATCCAAGCACCAGCCCGTCGATTTGGCCGAAAGGGTGATTGGAGACGATCAGCAGCGGACCGGATCTCGGAATCGAATCCAGGGGATTCCCATTGATCTTGATCTGCAGCTCCAGTTGGGTGATGGCCCGGTCCCAAAACGACAACCCGGTTTCATCCTGGTCGATGATTTTCTGGTAGATTCGGATCAGCTTTCGTTTGCCGGTCGTCTGCTCGATGGCGCGCATCAGCAGCCGTTGCCAGAGCGGGAGCTCGCCTTCAATGAAGGAAAACTCTCTTAGGTCGTTGTATTTCTCATTCATATGGTCACTAGCGTCTATGGGGGAACTTGGATTGGCTGCGCCAGTTGTATTTGGAGATTGTTAGAATTCCATTAAGTTGAAACCATAATTGGGTCTGCGTCATTCCACCTTCCGGAACGCTGTTGGACGATCCGCAACGCGGGATGATTGCGGCACAGGACCAAGGCACGCCTCGTCGACGGCCGCCGACGATCGGGACATCGCCCGCTTGGTTAGGCGTGGCCGTAGTAGTCGCGGTGCACGGCGACCGAATAAGCGAAATCCATCAAGGTCCCCCAGGAGAAGATGGGGATCCGGATTTGTCGCTGGAGGGCGCGGGCAAAGGGCTGGAAGCCGGTGCATTCGAGTACCATGGCGCCCATTCGGGGATGCTGACGATGGAACGCCATCGCCGCGGCCAGAAACTCTGCTTCGGCCCGCTCGAAGTTGGCGGCCGGGACGTCGGGCCGGATGCCGTCCGTCCAGAGTCTGTCAAACTCCGGGCAACGGCCGCCCCCCATGGCATCTCCAATGACGTAGTTGCTGTCCGGCCGGATGCCGACGGCTTCGAGATGCACCGCTTCGAGGGCATCTGCTGCAGAGATGAGAATCCCCACTGGGCGGTCAGGTGCGATGAGGTGTTGGGCCCAGGGGACTTGGAGGAGGCTCGACATGAAAACCGGTACGGCCAGTTGGGCCGCCACGGTCCGCTGGAAGCGGGCAAAGTAGCCGCATTCGGCGAGGACGGCCCGGCACCCCATTTTCTGGAGATCCCGGGCGGCGGCAAGCACCGTCGCCAGGTATTGGGTCTTGTCGTTGCCGTAAAGCAGCTGTTTGATGTCGAGGCCGCGGGCCACCGCGTACTGGATGGGGTAGGGGAATGCGGAGGGGTTGCGGACGTCTCCGGGAAAACCGGGATAGGTCTCATCGAGCAGGATGATGCCCAGCCCCATGCCCGAGCAGTGCACTCCGCGATCCTGGATGGTGGCAATGCCCATGTCTCTGTTCTGGTGCATCCGTATCTCCTAACGGGTTTCGGGGGATCGGCGGGTGCGGCGGACCGTTTCCAACACGGTCGCCGGCACACCGCTGGCCAATACATAAGCGTCCATCTCGGATTGCCGATCGGGGGCGATCCCCGGCGGCGCGTAGGCCGCCGCCAGCGCGGCGAGCCCCTTGTCGATAAGGGCATCAAAGGCCCCGGGATCTCCGTCGTGGGGCGGGGAGAGGGCTGGATCGAAAAGCAAGGAGCGGCAGTGCTTGAGCGTGTGCGGGTGGGTGAGAAATTCGCCGCCGGGCCCCACCTGCCGGATCACCTCCAGGGCCAGGTCCCATGCCGCTGGGCTCGGCGCCGCCGCCGTATCGAGCATCCGGATGATCTCCAGATCCACCATGAATTGTTCGTAGCTGAAACTGGCGAAGCGCTGCAAAATGCCGGCGGCGTGAAGGACGATGCTGGTGGAGTGCCGGTAATCGCTGCTCAGGGTAAGCATGGCCTCATAGCCGCTTTGCACCGACACCTGAGCGGCATCGGTAACGGCGCCGATACCGCGATTGGGAAGGGCATAGCGTCGCGCCAGATGGGTGGCCAACTCCTTGAAACTGAAGCGGGATGGTGAGGCCAGGGTGACGCCGCCGGTTCGCAGGTCGGCCGGCGATCCGAGGCAGCCGTACACCACCGGAAGTCCTGGTGCGAACGCCTGCGATACGCAGAGGCCGGCCAGGAACTCGGCGTTGGCCTGGACCATGCTGCCCGCCGGTGAAATGGGGCCGGTGGAACCGAACATGAGGCCGGGGGTGATGACCACCGGCTGACGATATTCAGCGCAGAGTCGCAGGGTGGCCAGTGCCTGGCCATCGATCTGAAGGGGGCTCAGGGTGCTCACCAGAAACAGCAGCCGTGGCGATCGCCGCAGGGCGCCGACGCCACCGGCGGCCCGGGCGGCCAGTTCCATGATCTGGCGAACCTGGCGCGCATCGCCCTGAATGCCGACCAGCGGCTTGTCACTGAGGCAAAGAGCGGCGTATAGCATGGCGAGACCGGCCCAGGCCGGGTCGAGGTCGGCGGGCTGGACCAGGATGCCACCGTTGAGGTGCAGCAGATCGGCCGCTTGCACAAGCCTGGCGATACGGAGATAATCGGTGAAGCGGGCCGCGCGCCGCCGGCCATCGCGAAGGGTGATCGTTGGCGCACCGTAGGCCGGGGCCATGCAGCGGCTGTCGGCCCCGACCCGGATATGACGATGGGAATCCCCACCCGCCAGGCGGAATTCCGCCGGAGCGGCGGACAGTCCGGCCATGACCTGATCTTCATCGAAGTGAACGCGGTCGCCGTCAACGGTGACCCCAGCTTGCCGGAGTCGCTCCAATACGGTTGCGTCGCGGAGGCGGATACCCGGATCGGCCAGAATCGCCAGAGACGCTGCATGAATCTGATCCGCCAAATCTTGCATCGGTTGCCTCCCGCCGGCTATACACGATTCCATAACTGGGCTGAAGGCTATATGCCAGCCCACTCTTCGATTGGCAATATTGCAGTTGCGGCGGTGGACCGTTGCGGTGGTTGCCAACCTTCCGCCGATACCCGATGCAATTGGGGGAGCGATGAAGATAACGGCGCGTGATATCATGACCACTGCGTTTCATACCCTGACGCCGCAGATGACGGCCGCTGCCGCTGTCGAGCGGCTGGTGCACGCCACCCGGGTGGAGGGGCGCCGCATCTTCGGCCTCATGGTCGTCGATGCGGACGACCAACTCGTGGGGATGCTCTCGATGTACGATATCCTGCTCTTCATGCGCCCCAAGCACACCCATATCTGGGGCATGATGGAAGATATCGACCTCGTGGGTATCGTCAATCGCGCCTGCGACAAGACCCGCGGGGTGCTGGTGGGCGATATCATGAGCACCGATGTGGTCACCATTGGACCCCAGACCCATCTCATGATGATCCTCGACGTGATGATCAAGAAGCACATTCGCCGTCTGCCGGTGGTCGAGGCGGGCCGGATCCTGGGCATCGTATACATCTCCGATCTCTTCTACAATATTTTGGATCGATTCACCGCGGAGGAGGCGCGTGATGGGTAGCGGGGCACGGCACACGCTCAGCGGTCTGCTGGTGCGCCAGGCCATGCGGCGACAATTGGTCCGGCTCCCCCAGGAGACGGCCATCGACCACAGCATTAACCACCTGATCAAATACAAGGTCAACGCGCTGCTGGTCACCGATGCCCAGGACGCGCCGGTGGGGGTGGTCTCCAAGTCCGACATCATGGGCGCCTACTACGCCGGTCTGCCCATTGCCGCACCGCTGGCCCATATCATGGTGGGGCCGCCGCTTTACTGCCGGTCGGACGACGCCTTGGAAGCGGCCCTCGACACCATGCGGTCGAATCGTGTCTATCGCCTGTACGTCAGCGATACAGACGACCACCGCATCGTCGGCGCGCTGGCCTATCCCGATATCGTTGGCCTGCTCTACAAGTACTGCCATACGTGTGAGTTCAGCCATCGACGGCGGCAAAGCGCTATCAGCGCCGACACGATCAAACGGTTTGTGGTCGGTGAGGTGATGACGGAAGGGGTTCAGTCGGTGGCCGCAACCGACTCTCTCCTCGCCGTCATAGAGCTGCTTTCCACTTATCGCTTCGGCGCTGTGCTGGTGCGCGATGGGCGTGGATTTCCCAGCGGTGTGATTTCCAAGACCGACCTGGCCCTGGCCTATAAACACGGTGTCGACCTGGAAGCCGCGGCAAGTTCCGTCATGTCGGCCCCAGTGGAGCTGTGCCGAACCGATGCGCTCCTGGAGGATGCCATCAAGACCATGATCTACTCCGATATCCACCGACTCTTCGTTGCGGCGGCGGACGGGGGTGCGAGCGCCGCTGACGTCGTTGGCGTCTTCTCCCTGTCCGACGCGGCCCGCATCCGATCGGGGTCGTGCCATGCGTGCATCACCAGCCGAATCCAATTGGACGAATAGGGGGCCTTCCAGAGCCGGAATTCGAATAGGAGCGGGAGATGGGCAATCTTATCATCAAAGCCGCTGTGCACACCCTGTTCACGCTGACCAGCCGACAGCGGGCGATACATCAGTCGGCGCACTTCCTGCGATCCTATCGTCGGCTGGTGGATGGGGTGCCGACGGCACTCGGACGCCGCCGGACATCGGTACCGCCCCTGCCGGGGATCGATGAAGAGATGCGCGACTGGTCATTGTTCATGATTCTGGAACACAACGCCATCGTCAACCGCTCCATCACCGCCATCACGGCGCAGCTCGCCAGAAATGAGCCGCTCAGTGGACCCGCTCTGATCGATATGAAGAGCGGTGTGCTGCCTGCCGCGAACAGCGATGAACGGGCGCTCTCAGCCTTTCAGAGGAGCGTCACGGCCCATCTGAAATGCGTCGCCACGCTCGGGCCGCTGCGGGGAACGCCCACGGCCGCCCATCCCATCTTTGGCAATTTCAATGCCCATTGCTGGCATTGCATGTTCGCCTTCCACTTGCGGGTGCACCATACGCAAGCGGTCAAGGTGGTGCGCGCCCTGCGGGGGACGCCGCAGCGCTGACCCGGACGCCATGGGATGGCGCCGTGCCGCGGGCTAACCCACTGACGCTGCATCGGGAGGCGGATTCTCCTCTTTTGCTGAGGACCATTTCAGGGTAAACTCAGGCGATATTCACGCAGATCGATGCCACTTTCCTGCCTGTGCGGAGACACACCATGCCCAGAGAGATGAGACGGGACGAAAAACTATTGTCGGAGGCGGAAACGCTGGAGATCCTCGCCACTGCACCGGAGGGTGTTCTCGCCACCGTGGGGAGGGATAACGCGCCTTACGCCGTCCCACTGAACTACGCCTACCACCAGGGCGCCATCTACTTCCACTGTGCCCCGACAGGGCACAAACTCGACAACATCCGCCACAATTCCAAGGTCTCCTTCTGCGTGATCAAGGAGAGCGCGATCATACCGGCCAAATTCAGCACCCACTTTAAGAGTGTCGTGGTGTTCGGCACCGCCCAAGAGGTGACGGCCGAAGAAAAGGAGGCGGGGCTCTTCGCCCTGGTGCACAAGTACGCCGAAGATCATCTGGCCGCCGGGGAGAAATATATCCAAGCCGCGGCCCATAAAACCGCCGTCGTTCGAATCGAGATCGACCATGTGACCGGCAAGGGCACCTGAGGTCCGGCCCGAAAGGGGTGATCCGCCGCAAGCGTCGGACCAATGCGCGCCCACGCCCGGCGCCACTTTTCTGAACCAGACGGGCGATGGCGTCGATTCGCTCCGTTCCGATTGACAAAGGGGGAGGAAGTGTCAACATATTACTGATATATCAGATATCAATACTTGCCAACTGGCGTCGTGTCGCCGGCGGCGCTCGACGCCTGGACATCGCAGGACTGCGGGGGAGGGATACACCATGGAAAAGACACGCATGACCACCGAAGAGGCTTTTGTGAAAGTGCTTCAGATGCATGGCATCGAGCACGCTTTCGGCATCATCGGCTCGGCGATGATGCCGGTGTCCGACCTGTTTCCCAAGGCGGGCATCACGTTTTGGGACTGTGGCCACGAAGGCAACGCCGGAATGATGGCGGACGGTTTTACCCGCGCCAGCGGCAAGATCTCCATGCTGGTGGCCCAAAACGGTCCCGGAATCACCAATTTTGTCACACCGGTCAAAACCGCTTATTGGAACCATACGCCGCTGCTGCTGGTGACCCCGCAAGCGGCCAACATGACCATGGGGCAGGGCGGCTTCCAGGAGGTGCCCCAGTTGGATGTGTTTAAAGAGATGGTGGCGTACCAGGAGGAGGTGCTCCATCCCGCCCGCATCGCCGAAGTTCTCAATCGCGTGATTCTGCAGGCCCAACGGGCATCCGCGCCGGCGCAAATCAATGTCCCGCGGGACTTCTGGACCCAGGAGGTGGAGATCGAGTTGCCCGCCATCGTGACGTTCGAGCGGCCGGCGGGCGGCGAGGCGGCCATCGCCCAGGCAGCCGAGCTGCTTTCAAAGGCCAAGTTTCCGGTCATCCTCAACGGCGGCGGTGTCGTCATCGGCGGCGCCATCCAGGAAACGATCGCCCTGGCCGAACGCCTGGATGCGCCGGTCTGCTGCGGGTACCAGCACAACGATGCCTTCCCCGGCAGCCATCGGCTTTTCGCCGGACCACTGGGGTACAATGGATCCAAGGCGGCGATGGAGTTGATCTCGCGGGCCGATGTCGTCCTGGCGCTGGGCACCCGGCTGAATCCCTTCTCGACCCTGCCCGGTTATGGAATCGACTACTGGCCAACCCAGGCGGCCATCATCCAGGTGGAGATCAACCCCGACCGCATCGGCCTCACCAAACCGGTGACGGTGGGCATCGTGGGGGACGCCCGGCAGGTGGCCACCACGCTGCTGGCCGAACTCGCCCCCACGGCCGGCGACACCGACCGCGAGACCCGCAAGGCCACCATCGAGAAGAGCAAGGCTGCATGGGCGAGTGAATTGGAAACCATGGATCACGAGGAGGACGATCCCGGCACCACCTGGAACGAGCGGGCCCGCAATCGTGAACCGGAGAAGATGACGGCCCGTATGGCCTGGCGCGCCATAACGGCGGCGCTGCCCAAGGAGGCCATCATCTCCTCCGACATTGGCAACAATTGCGCCATCGGCAACGCCTATCCGAGTTTCGAAGCCGGCCGCAAGTATCTGGCGCCGGGAATGTTCGGTCCCTGCGGCTATGGGTTCCCGGCCATTCTGGGCGCCAAAATCGCCCAGCCGAACGTGCCGGTGGTGGGGTTCGCCGGCGACGGCGCCTTCGGCATCTCGATGAATGAGATGACGGCCTGCGGCCGCGACGGCTGGCCCCCCATCACCATGATCATCTTCCGCAATTATCAGTGGGGGGCTGAGAAGCGCAACACGACGCTCTGGTTCGACGACAACTTCGTCGGCACCGAGCTCGATCACAGGGTGTCCTTCGCTCAGATCGCCAAGGCCTGCGGAATGGAGGGCGTTCAGGCGACGGGCATGGACGACCTCAACCGGCAGTTGAGTGCCGCCATTAAGGCCCAGATGGAGGAGGGCAAAACCACCTTTATTGAAGTGATGACCAATCAGGAGCTGGGCGAACCTTTCCGCAGGGATGCCATGAAGAAGCCGGTGGTGGTGGCCGGCATTGACAAGGCCGACATGCGGCCGCAGTCGGGGGAATGATCGACGCCGGCCAATTAGCGGCTTGACCCCTCACCGCCCGATTCCAACGCCGCCTGCACCGCATGGGTGTGGGCGGTTTTTTATGAACGCTGCCGTCGCGCCGGCATGATGCCCGATGCGAAAGATGGTCAAAGGGGATTTGGGGGGAAGCGCGGTTTGGGCGCAGTCACCTGCCTGGGCGCTGCGTGGTGTCACTCTTTGCGCCAGTAACGAACCGGTCCCATATCCAAGTGGACGAAGTTGAGGCGGGGATAGTAGCCGATGCCGCCCTGCTTTAATTGGTAGGCGGCTTTGCGGAGCTTGGCGGTGGCGCCCCCCCCGAGGCGGATATCGACGGCCTTGCCGTGAATGTGGAAGCTGTTTTTGGCGGCTGCCCATCCCTGTTTGCGGAGGTGCTCATTGGTTTCGCGAGACCTGAATCCCGATATGATGTGAATGGGCTCGCTGAGCCGCAGCCGCTCCTGGATGGCCCACAGCAGCTCGATCAAGCGGGTATCCATCGATCGACTCTTCCCGGAGCGCAGGTCGCGCATAAGATGGTTGATCTTGGTGAGGGCGGAAGGTCGGTAGGCGCCATCGACCCAAAAGGTGGTCTCCAAGAGCTCCTCCGCCTTGGGATTGAACAAGGCCAAGCGCTTCTCGGGGAGACGGGGGATTGGGTAGGCCAACGCCAGCCTGGGCGACAATAGGAGGGCCGGGAGCGCTGCCGCCACGGTGAGAAACCGGCGGCGGTCAAGACATGGATCTGTTGTCGGGCGGGAGCGGGGGAGCATGGCCGTCCAGATGGTCTCAGTCAGGCGGTGCGGTTCAGTTCAGAAACTGCCAACACGAAAAGGGTCACCACGCATCAGATTCCGGTACAGGCCTTGGGTCGCGCGTATGGGGAGTTCGGTATCGCCGTGCACAGTTGAGATCGGCGGGTGATCTTTGGTCCACTATTTTGCCGTTGGGAGGCGGGTCTTGTCAATAGGGAGGTGGATCTTCATCCATAGGGGCAGCGGTCCTGCGGGATGGGAGGGCGCCGGGATGGCTGGGATGGTCCTGGTTTAGCGGCCGTTCGATGAAAAAAGCCACCCGGGGGGGAAGTCCCGGGTGGCCGTGGATCCAGAACTTGCGGTTGTGCCGAAATCGAAGCGCCGTCTCTAGCGGTGCCGTTTGAGTCCCTGTTCGCGTTCGGTGTCGATCGAAGTGAGGATGGATCCTATCTGTAACTGGTTTACCGATGGCGCCGTCTTGGTGGGGCTGCCGGCGCCCTCCGGTGGACCAGGTGTTTTCCAGCGTCGCCCTGTGCGGGTCAAGGCTGGCCTTTGCCGCTGGATCAGACCTTGAACTGATCCACCATCTGCTTGAGCTGCTCCGATAGTTCCGACAACTCAGTGGAGCTGACGTTAACCTGCTCGCTGCCCGTGGACATCTCGTCCAGCGTGGTGCTGACGCCGGCGATGTCGCTGGAGATCTCGGTGGAGACCGATGAACTCTGGTTGACGTTTTCGTTGACCTCCTGAATCCCCTGGGATGCCTGGGCCACGTTGTCGGCGATCTCCCGTGTGGCCGCCGACTGCTGCTCGACGGCGGTGGCGATGGTGGCCACCACCTCGTTGACCTCGGTGATCACCTGCGTGATCTCGGCGATCTGGTCGACGGTAGTGGTGGTGGTGTCCTGGATCGCGCCGATCTTCTCCTTGATGTCCTGGCTGGCATCGGCGGTCTGCTTGGCCAACTCCTTGATCTCGTTGGCCACCACGGCGAAGCCCTTGCCCGCCTCGCCGGCCCGGGCCGCTTCAATGGTGGCGTTGAGGGCCAGCAGATTGACCTGCTCGGAGATATCGGTGATGGTTTCGACCACCTTGCCGATGGCGAGCGCCGCCGACCCCAACTGATCCATGTTGGTGGATGCGCCGGCGGATTTCCGGCTCGCCGTGTCCGAGATGCTGCGCGCTTTCTCGGCGTTTTGGGCGATCTCGCCGATGGTGGCCGACATCTCCTCGGCTGCCGTCGCCACCATGTTGGTATTGGTGGCGGATTGCTCCATGGCGGCGGCCACGTTGGTCATGTTGGCACTCATCTCTTCGGTGGCCGCGGATACGGTGGTGGATCTATCCGAAGCGTTCCGAATCCCCTGCTGCATCTGTTCGGCGATGGCGGAGAGTTCGGTGGAGGAGGAGGAGAGGGTGTCGACCCCGCCGGTGATCTGCTGGATGATGCCCTGCAATTTCTGCAGGAAGGTGTTGAACCAGCCGGCCAGTTCGGCGATCTCATCCTTGGAGTTGATCTCGATACGCTTGGTCAGATCCCCCTCGCCCTCGGCAATATCCTGGAAGCTGGCGATCATCTCCCTGAGGGCCTGCACCAGCCCCCGGGCGATGACCATACACAGGGCGATGATGGCCGTGAAGATCAGACCGGCGATGATCACCATGGTCGTGGTGCGCTTGGCGACACTGGCGCCGATCTCGGCGGCCATCTGATCCTGATACGCTGTGATATTGTCCAGATAGACGCCGGTGCCGATCCACATCTGGGTACCGGGAATCATCTGAGCATAGGAGATTTTGGGCTGGTCGCCGGCGCCCGGTTTGGGCCAGATATATTCGACAAAGCCGCCGCCGCCCTTGGCCTTGTCCCGCAACGCCTGAATGACCTTCACTCCGTTTTTATCGGTCACGTTGCCCAGATCCGCACCCACCTTGTCTTTCTTAACTGGGAAGGCCACGGCCGTCGTGTTCTCGTAGATGAAGTAGTATCCCGACCGGTCCGCCTCGTAGATCACCTGGTCCACCAGACGCCGCAGGGTGTCCTTGATCGCGGCCTCCTCGGTGACGCCTTCGAGGGCCGCTTCGGCCATCAGGGCCGCCGACTGGACCGCCAGTTGGATACGGGCTTTCTGATCCGCCAGCATCACCTCGCCGGTCCTATCGATCCCCAGCGATTTGATCGCGTTGCTGTTCCAGATCGAAAAGAGCACCAGGGTGAGAAAGAGGGCCAGGATGGCGAGGTTGATGATGTTCATCCTGCCTTTGACCGTTAAACGCTTCAGCATTGTGCCTCCTAAAATTTGGATGCCGACGCACCGACGGCATCCCTAAATTTTCTGCCTGCTTTACAGGGAGCGGCACCGCCCCTGGGAGCTTTTACTATTGTCCCTATCGTCAGCGTGGGTGAAAGCTTGACGCGGGACAATGTGGGGCATAGTGGGGGGTAAAACCACCCGCATTTTATGGCAGCTGGAAATTTATCAGTCGGAAATGGAGGTTAGAAAGGTGTTCAGATTGATCTTCCTGTTGGTGAGCCCCAGCTTTTGGCGGAGGTTTTTTCGGTGCCACTGGATAGAGCTGGGAGAGAGCCCCATAAGGTTGGCGATCTCTTTGGTGTTTTTTCCCGAGCGGATAAGGTCGGCCACTCGGATCTCAGTGGGGGTTAAATCCATGTATTTGGCGGAGAGGGTTTTGGAGGCCTGGGCAGTGAGGTCGCCCAGATGGGTGGTGATGATGTTGACGTAGGCCTCGGCGTCGCCATCCAGGCGGCACTGCTGTAGCTCCTCCAGGTAGGGGTGGACAAGACGCTTCAAGTTTATCAGCAGATGCTCCTCCACGGAGCGTTTCTCGATCTCCCGGTGGTCCAGTGAGGCTTTGAGGGCCTGATTGACCTTCTCCAGATAACGGGTCTTCTCCTGCAGCTCCCGCTCCCGCTCCTCCAGTTCGCGCACCATCTGCTTGCGTTCCGTCACATCCCGGATGATGGCCAGCCCGTGGGGATCCCCGCCAATCATGAAGCGCGTCACCCCGACCTCCACGTCCACATCGTGGCCGTCTGCCGAGCGCATCCGCCATTCGAACACCTGGGGCAGATCCTGATAGACGCCGGCGGTTTTTTCCATCAACGTCTCTCTGGAGGAGACGCCGTTCGGCTGGATCTCGGGGGAGAAATCCAGGGGGGTTCGGCCGATCAATTGTCTTCGGGAGACCCCGGTGAGGTTGAGGGCTTGTTGATTGCATTCCAGGATGACGCCGTTTTTCATGATCAGGATGGCGTCGTTGGCGGTTTCGAAGAGCTGATGATAGCGTGCTTCGCTGGCACGCAGCTCCTGCTCGGCGATGCGGCGGGCGGTGATGTCCTGGATCGTTTCGATGGCGCCGATGATGCGGCCGTCGGCGTCCTTGATGGGTGCCGCCGTGAAGAAGAGCCACCGCCCGTATTTACCGAGCTTGGGAAAAAAGTCCTCGCCCTCATAACCGTCTTCCACCTGGTGCGAACCGCGAAATTTCTTTCCATAGAGCATGGCCACTTGGTGAACACTGGCGTTCTCGACGATGAGGTCGGCCATTATGCGCCGGCGTTGGGAATAGAAGGCTTCTCGATGGTGGTCCGTGCCGATGATGTCTGCGGCGGCAATGCCGGTCAGCAGCTCGCAGGCATGGTTCCAATGGGTCACTTTGCACTGGGCATTGATGACGAAGGTGGGGATGGGGTTGCCCTCGATGGTCTGACCCAGCCAGCGGGTCTCCTGCGCCTGTTTGCGTACCGCGTTTTTCAGGTCGGCGTGGGCGTCCACCAGGGCGCGTTCACGCGCTTTGAGACGCAGTTGGTTCAAGCCCAACTCACCGATCATCTCCGCCAGACGTTTCAGGTATTGGAGGATGTGGGTCACCTGTCTCTCGGGAACCACCGGTGTCTGGTGGAGGGCGTCCAGATAGGCGGCTTCATCGAAGCCGAAGGTGGCCGCGCGCTGTTTGAATTCGGTGAGGGTGTCGCTGTTGGGGGGGGTCAGCAGAAATTGCCCTGAGAACAGGTTGGCCATGTGGCGATCGCTGATCAGGATGGGCACCGCGGCGTCCATCAACCCATGGGGGCACTTATAGATCGCCTCTCGACGGCCCCGCAGCAGCTCTGCATGCATGCGGGTGTCATTTTCGGTGCACAACTGGGCTGCGGCTGGAGACTTGCGGTGGAAATCGGTACAGATTCTCCGCCACCCGGCACCAACGAGAATCTGTCCGTCGAGGGAGATGATGGAGGCGGCGAGACCCGTTGCGGCGTGGAAGGCGTTGAACAGCTCCTGCAAGCGGTCTACATCGATGAGGGCCTCGATCGCGAGGTCTCCGTTGATATCGAATTGGGCGTCACTGCTGGTTTCAAATGTGAAATCGTCTGGCATCAGCGATCCCCGCTTCAGAGCCGATGGGCCATTTAGAACAGTCTACACCGGGGATGTGGAATACATCAATGCCTTCTTACGCGCTGAAGGTGCGTTCTCGATGGGAGATTGGCGGTCCGGCCCCCCGGGCCGGACGCTGCGTCCCGCATGTTCGCGCCTTGATCTTTGCCAGAAGCCGGTTACCATCTATGTATTGATCGAAACTTACCGCGATCCGCCGCGCCATTGGTTGGTAATTCCAGCGGAACCCGGTCGACGCCAGAGAGGGCCCACCCATGTTTCGAACCGCACTCGGACAGGCCGAAGGGATCGATACCCTGGCGGTGGTCACCCAGGTCATCGCCGCCTGCCGTCATCAACTTCAAGGGGCCGTACCCCAGGCCGGCATTGTCTACGCCAGCATTCACTTCGACCACCAACTGATGTTGAACCTGATCACCGAGGCCTTTCCCGGCATGCGGTTGGTGGGGTGTACCACCGCCGGGTCCTATTCATCTGCCGCCGGGTTCAGCGATGACGCCATCACCTTGATGGCGCTGGCCCTGGAAGATGAATCCGCCGATGGGATTGAGATCTCCAGCGGCGTCGGACAGGGGCTGACCGCCCACCCGGACGCGGCCGCCCGGCAGGCGGCTGAAATGGCCCGTGACGGCCTCGGCCAGCGACCAGTTCTCTGCCTGACCCTTCCCGAGGGCTACGATGTGCGCGCCCAGCCGGCCCTGGCGGCCTTGGGCGAGGCACTGGGATCACAGTGCACCATTGTCGGCGGCGCCTCCGCTACCCATTGGACCGACAAGATCGAAATCTACCAGTTCCATGGCCGGGAAGTCCTCACCGACGCCGTTCCCATCCTTCTCATTGCCGGGCCGGTCGAGTTCACCTTCGCCATTGCCAACAGCTGGCGACCCGTGGGCAATCGCGCACGGGTGCGGCGCGCCCAGGGGCGCCAGGTACAGCGCATCGGCGACTTCACGGCTGTCGATTTCTACCGTCACTATCTGGGGCATCACACCGAGCCGGCGCGCGCCTTCATCGTCAGCGTCTACGAAGCGGGTCGCAAAGAGGCCTACATGCGGGCGCCCATCTCCTACAATCCGGACGGCAGCATCACCTTCTCCGATCCCATCCCTGAGGGGACCGAAGTGCAGTTGACCGAGGCGGTAAGGGACGATCTGATCCGCGATACCCAGGAGACCAGTGAGCGTCTCCTGGGGACGGTCCAGGCATGGGAACCGGCCTTTGCGCTGGCCTTCTCCTGCGCCTTCCGAAAGGAGGTGCTGGGAACCGAGGCCGAACGGGAGCTGGCGATCCTCAAAGACAATTTTGCCCCGAATCTGCCCATCAGCGGTTTCTTCAGCTTCGGTGAGATCGCCCCCTTGGTGCGCGGTGGCAGGACCTTGGCCCATGGGGCGACATTGATCATTCTGTTGGTGGGACCCAAGGCGAAAGCGTGGCCCCTGGACAGCGATGGGGGCGAGGGGGCGCCTGCCGTATCGCCGGCGACGCTCAGCCCTTCGGACGAGACGGCTTTTCTGAAACGCCGGCTGCTGCGCTCTGAGGTCTATCGGCGGCGTTTGGAGTCGATGCGGGATTTTTCCTCCCGCATGCACCAGCGGATTCGGGCCGAGATCGAATCGGCGCGCAGAAGCATTCAGGAGAAGGAGATCGCTCTGCGCAAGAGCGAGGAGAAGTTCCGGCGGATCGTGACGACCACCGGCGAGGGCTTCATTCTCATGGATGAGGACCTCACCCTGATCGACACCAATGACGCCTACTGTCAACTGGTGGGTTACCCACGGTCGGAGCTGTTGGGCAAGTCCAACCTGGATCTCGCCACGCCGGCATTTCGTCAGTTTCTGGATACCAATCGGGACACCCTTCTGGCCAACGACTCCCGCAGATTCGAGGGCGCCCTCATCACCCGCGACGGACGGGAGGTTCCCATCCTGGTGCACGGCAACACCCTGCGCGACGACAGGGGGGCGGTGATCGGCCACATGGCCTTTATCTCCGACATGACGGAGCAGAAAAAAGCCCTGGCTTTGGCCGGCGAGGTGCAGCGCAGCCTGCTGCCCCAGGAGAGCCCCCGTGTGCCGGGATTGGACGTGGCCGGTCGCAACATCTCCTGCGACGAGGTCGGCGGCGATTACTACGACTTCTTCTGGCGGCGCGGCGGCACCAGTACCCCCTTCTCGGTGGCGGTGGGCGACATCACCGGCCACGGGGTGGACGCTGCCCTGCTCATGTCCACAGCGCGCGCCTTCCTGCGCCTGCACGCCAACCGGGCCGAACCGATTTCCGACATCATTCGCGCCGCAAATCGACACCTGGCCGAAGATGTGGCCGAGAGCGGCCGCTTCATGACCCTCTTCTATCTCACGATCGACGCGGATCTGGACGGTATGGAGTGGGTCCGCGCCGGTCACGATCCAGCCCTCCTCTACGACCCGGACACCGATCGTTTCGTGGAGCTCAGAGGGCCGGGTATCGCCCTGGGAATCAATGATGCCTTCGATTACCAACCCAGTCGTCACGATGGTCTCGCCGATGGTCAGATCATCGCCATCGGCACCGATGGCATTTGGGAGTCTTACAACGAAGCGGGCGAGATGTTCGGACGGGAGCGCTTCAAGTCCCTTCTGCGGCAACACGCTCAGCGGTCTGCCGGCGAGATTCTGAGCGCCATTTTCGACCGCTTGTCCGATTTCACCAGAGGCCGCCGACCGGAAGACGACATCACCCTGGTGATCCTCAAGATTCAAAAAAAGCGGACGCTTTAGTGGCCTGCTCGACCGAGCGCTGTGGCCCCCGCCGCCCCTGGGCCTTTACCCCACCGGCGCCTCTTCGCTCAGGAAGCGGTCGGGGTTCAGTCCGAGGATAAAGGCGCCCCAGTGGCGGCCGTCGATCATGATGGGCATGCTTAGATCATTGATCACCTCGCCGGTGTCGCGCATGTAGGTTTGCAACAGCATGGGTGCGGTGCTGGTGGCCCGGCGCTTTTCGGTGTCGTTGGCCATGTAGATGCGCATGTGCCGGCTGTTGAGAAGGTCTACTGCATAGTCACCCGTCATGGGCTGGGAAACCTTGCTGTGGTGGGTGGCCAGATACCCCTTGTTGTCGATGGGCAGGGCATAGATCGCCCCGGGAATCTGGCTGAGGATGTCGTCGCAGTACCCTTGAAAGGCCCTGCAAACGGCATCGGTGAAGGTCGCTGTATATTTTTGGGGATTGGTATTGGCCACTGGCTGGTAGTGGCGGTCGAAGATATCGGTCCCTTGATCGCGTATTTCGATCAACTTCCGCTGCATCTCATCCCGGTGCCTGCGGGCGGCGGAGATGACCTTGTCAACAACCCCCTCGCCGGTCTTGAACTGCGCCACCATCTCTTGCAATGTCTCAGTGATGGCGGTCAAGTCGCTCACCATGGTCTCTGCATCCGACATGGAGCCGAAAATATCCTGGGTGAGGTGGTTGATGTCGGCCACCTTCTGGTTGACCGCCTTGTTGTTCAGAGAGAGTTCCTCGATGGCGGCGGCGATCTTGTGCAATTGGTCGTTGGTGCCCTCGAAATCCGTGATCATGGCCTCGAAGTGGTCGGCCGTCTGCCCGACGCTCTCGCCCACCTCGCTGCTGTGCCCCTGGATCACCTCGGTCTCCGTCATGGTCTTCTCCACGGTGAGCACCATTTTCTCCACGTTGACGCTGATATCTTCAGTGGCGGTCTTGACCCGCTTGGCCAAGGTGCGTACCTCTTCTGCCACCACGGCGAACCCCTGACCGTGTTCACCGGCCCGCGCCGCCTCGATGGTGGCATTGAGGGAGAGCAGGTTGGTCTGCTCGGAGATGTTCTTGATCAGTCCAACGATCTCCATGATGCCGGCTGTGTTCTGGTTCAGCTCTGCCACTGTGTCGCGAAATTCGGCGACCGTATGATTGATCTCCTCGATCTTGCGGGTCACCGCGCCCAGTTCACCGAACGCCTCTTTGGCCTTTCCCAGGTTGCGGCCTGTGTTCGCCGAAGCGTATTGGGCGTTTTCGGCCACTTCACCGATGGCCAAGTCGGCGTCGCTGCTGCTGGATGCCACCAGCTCGGTGAGCGCCTTCTGCTCTCCGGTCTTCTCGCCGGTGGCGGTTACCCCCTGGCGGACGCGGGTACTGTTAATGGCGATGCGGATGCCCAGAACCCGCACCTGATCGATGATGCTGCGAATGCGCTGCATGAAGGCGTTGTAACCGTCCGCCACGTGACCCAACTCAGCGTAAGGGAGTTGGGCCATCTCCTTCGACAGGTCGTTGTGCCCTCTGGCCAGCCGTTCGAAGACGGCATCGATCTCAAGCAGCGGCTTGGTACACAGGTGGCGCAGGCCGCGCACGAGGAAGATGGTGAGAATGACGCCGAGTGCCGCCGCCGCCGCCGCGATGCCCATTCCGCCGCGCAGGACCGAGGCGGCCGCATGCCCTGCCGGATCGACCAGGCGGCCGGCCCGGTGCATCAGGAGAAGCAGCACAGCGGTGGTGACCAGCTGAAGAGCGCACAGCAACCAGATGGCAGAGAGGGTTCTGGTGATGTTCTTCCGGAATACCTTGGTTTCGAGCAGATCCCACATCCTTCCCGATCTCCTTCATACGCAGGCCAACGTCAATGGACACCCGCGCTGCTGCGGCCGCCAGCCAGCGGCCCATTGCCGGTTGCGGATGTCTCTGATTCATGCTCGGTTACTGATGATGGAAGTGGCGGGATGAGCCGCCGTCCACAACGGTATCGGCGCTTGGCCTATAAAGTTAAGCCGCCGGCCACCGGCGCTTCTCCGCAGCATAGGGGCTGGCGCGGCCTGTGGAGAGCGATGGGATCGCCGTCCATGACGTCCCAGGCGGCGATGCCGCCATGCCGCGGTGCGCCGACATGCGAACTACAAACTCAGGTAACGGGCGTAGATGCTGGCCAAGCGCTTGTTGAAGACCGCCGCCAGACGGCGGTATACGGTGAGGCCGAATTTCGAATGGCTGTCGAAGAGGCGGTTCATCTTCCGGCTGTCGATCCGGATGGCCTGAACATTGGTGTTGGCCACGGCTGTGGCGGTATAGGTGGCGTGCTCGATGAGGCTCGACCATCCGAAAATATCGCTGCGGTCCGAAAGGCTGTAAACCGTGCGTGCCTTCCCGACGGTGAGAAGGACCACCCCCTCTTCAAGGACATACAGGTCCGTGGCCGCATCCCCCTGGTTGAATATCACCGACCCTTCGTCGAAGGTGGCCTCCTGGCAAGCCTTGTCGGCAATCTCTCCCATAACCGTCAGGTCCAGACCGGTGAACAGATCCATCTCGGTGATGCGGATCTCCCAACCCTCAGCCGTTCTTCTCATGGCGCTCCCTCCTGTGAATGCCTGCGCCGGCGGACGCCCCGATGGCGCCCCGGTCCACAAGCGTTTGGACATCGTTTCGAGCCGCTTGGAGCGGCCCCCACGGCCATTCCCGTGCAGAGAGCCAGCCGATACCCAGATCGATGGGCGCCGCCGCCCGCAGGGGGCTGACGATCTATGCAACGAGACGCGAATCGCTGGCTTTGGGACTGCGGCGAGGGTCGGTCACCGGGTCACAGAGAGCGCGGGAAGTATAGTCGCTGGCGGCGTTGGGTAAGGGATGCGGGATGGGCGCGGAGGTGTCGTCGGTGCGGTCGACCTTCTGCTAGGATACCGGCCGCTGCATCCAGGGTAGTATAAAACCTGTAACGTGTATAGTTGAAAAGGTCGACCGATTCACAGCGGGTTTGACCGACCCGCGGCCGAACAGACGCACCCACTCCGCGCAACCCCTCGGGCCGCCCGCCGCCGTCGGCAGAAACGGCACCTTCAGCCACCTTTCGTTGTGTTCCTGCCGGGACCCTGCTACGGTCACCATTTTTATGCGCCCTCTTGTCATCGCGTCCGCCTGGGAGACCCTCGCCATGCGCCCACTTCGCATACTCCATCTGCTCAGCCAACGCCCCGATTCCACCGGTAGCGGCATCTACCTTCAAGCCATGCTGACCGCCGCCGCCGAGCGGGGACATACCAACGCCATGGTGGCCGGCATTCAGAACGACCGGCCGGTGACCCCCTCGGGCGTCGCCGCCCCCGACTGCCACTTCGTGCGCTTTGGCAGCACCGACTTTCCCGAGCAGATCGTCGGTATGAGTGATGTGATGCCTTACGAGAGCCGCCGCTTTGGCGACCTCACGCCGGCAGCCGTTGCGCGCTATGAGGCGGCCTTTTCCCGCCAGCTTCAATTGGCCATCGACAGCTTCCAGCCCGATCTTATCCATAGTCATCATCTCTGGCTGGTGACGGCCTTGGCCCGGCGCTGTTTCCCTCAGATTCCCGTCGTGACCAATTGTCACGGCTCCGACCTGCGGCAGTTCCGGAATTGTTCCCATTTGCGGGAACGGGTCGGGCGCTGCCGCACCTTGGATGCTGTCCTGGCCCTCAGCACGTCGCAGAAAGGCGAAATTGCCGCGCTGTACGGCATAGAACCGGCAAAGATCCATGTGGTCGGCGCCGGCTACAACGATCGGCGCTTTTTCCCCGTGGCGAAAGCAACCCCCGAGCCGGTGCGCCTGCTCTACGCGGGTAAACTGAGCCGCGCCAAGGGGATCCCCTGGCTGCTGCGCGCTCTGTCGGCCATCGCAATTACCGACTGGCACCTGGATTTGGTGGGGGGCGGCAGCGGTCCGGAGAAAGCGGAGTGTCTGCGGCTGGCCGAGGCGATCGGCGACCGGGTGACGATACACGGGGCGCTGCCGCAAAATGAACTGGCCGACCTCATGGGGCAGGCCCATCTCTTTGTGCTGCCCTCCTTTTTTGAAGGCATGCCCCTGGTGTTGCTGGAAGCCCTGGCAAGCGGTTGCCGGGTGGTTTCCACGCGGTTGCCCGGCGTCAACGAGCTGGTGGGCAACCTGGACAGCGACGCCGTCAGCCTGGTGGACCTGCCGCGTCTGGAGGCCATCGATCAGCCACACCCGGATGACAGCGCCCGGTTTGTCACAAACCTCGGCTCAGCACTGGCTGAGCAGATCGAGGCCGCCCGAGGCGGCCACCCTGTGGTAACCCCTCAGATCGCCGACCGACTGAGCCGTTTCACCTGGCCGCGCGTATTCGCGCGCATCGAACCGATTTACCGGGCCGCCATCTCCCATCACCGATCCGCCTAACACCGCGTGCGGGTGTGGCGAGGATCGCGGCCATCAGCGACTGGACCGAAGATGGATCCTTTATTGTCGGCGCTTGAGACGACCCTGCGGCTGGCGCTGCGCCTGGGAACCATCATGTTCCTGAGCCTGTTCGGCGTGGAATTGCTCATGCAACTGGGACTGATGCGCCATCTGCGGCCCTTGGGCAAGCCGGTCGCCCGGCTGGCCCACCTCCCCTCGGAGAGCGCCTTGAGTTTTCTCACCGCCATCGGTTCCATGGTGGCAGCCCATACCATGACGGCCCGTTTTCAGCGGGACAACCGCCTGACGATGGCCGAGGTGCATCTGACCGGTGTCCTCAACACGGTGCCGTTTCATTTCAAGGAGACGCTCACCTTTCAGTTGCCGGTGGTTTTACCGCTTTTGGGCTGGGAGCTTTGTCTGATCTACATTACGGCCTTCTGGCTGACCGGGGTGCTGAAGCTTCTCTTCGTGGTGGGCTGGGGCCGGTGGTGCCTGCCGATCCCCAGGAGCGGTCGGGATGCCTTCGACGATGTGACCTGCGATCCGGCAGAGAAGGAGTGTACGCCCCGGAGCTGGCGCCAGGTGCTGCAGGACACCTGGGATGCCCGTCGGGGGATGTACCTTCGCATGATATCGTTGTTGACCGGCGTCACCCTGGTGATCCAGCTGCTGATCGAACTTGGGCTGATGCGGGCCTTCGAGCGCTTGATCGGACCCATGACCGACCTGCTTCATCTGCCGGCGGCGGTGATTGGCCCCATCAGTGCCTATGTTTTCAGCCCGACGGTGGGGATAACCTATATGGGCAATATCCTGGCGGCTCAGCAGGTGACCCCGGGTCAGGCCATCGTGGCCCTGCTGGCCGGCGGCCTGGTGATGATCCCGGTGAGCCGTCTGCGGCGCACCCTGCCCCGCTATATCGCCATCTATGGTGCCAAGCCGGGGGCCGTTATCTGCGCACTGACGACGGGCCTCAGCATGACGGCGCGGGCCCTACTGCTGCTGGCGGCATTGGTGTATTATTAGGCTCGGACCCCGGTGGGTTTCGGTGGCGGCGCAGTCGCCAATCCCGCCACAGCAGCCGGAGCGACAGCGACTCGGCGCTGCCGTCGGCCCAAAGGGAGGTGGCCACGATGGACACTGAGGTGTTGGAGATCCGCGATTTTCTGGCACGCTATCGGCCGTTCAACCGCCTCCCGCACAAGACCCTCGCTACGCTGGCCGCCCATGTGGCGGTGACCTACGTCCGTGCCGATACACCCGTGTTGGCCCACGCTGCACAGATTGACCATTTGTACGTCATCCGCAGCGGCGCCGTAGAGGTGCGCCGCAGCAACGGCGACCTTTACAATCGCATGGGTGCGGGGCATTGTTTCGGTCAGTTCGCCCTGCTGCGCGGCCGGGGCGTGCGGTATCCGGTCAAGGCCATCGAAGACACCCTTCTCTATCTCATTCCCCAGCGCCAATTTCATCAGCTGTGCCAGGCCCATGACGACTTCGCCGACTACATGGAGGAGGACCACGCCGGACGGCTGCACAGCGCCGTGACCCGTCCCGAGACGGAGCGCTTTGCCCCCCTCTTGGCCAGCACCGTGCGCAGCCTCCTGCGCCGCGAGCTGGTCACCGCTGCGCCGCGGATCACCATCGAGGAGGCGGCCCGGATCATGACGGCCGAAGGGGTCTCCTCCCTGGTGCTCCTGGCGGACGGCCGCGGCGGCTCCGGTCGGATCGCCGGCCTGGTCACCGACCGTGACCTGAGAAAACGGGCCATCGCCCGCGGCCTTTCCCTGACCACGCCGGTGAAGGAGATCATGTCCACCGATATCATCACCTGCCGGGAGGAGGCCCACCTGTTCGAGGCGATGCTGATCATGATGCGCCACAATCTTCATCATCTTCCCGTGCTGCGGCAGACACGCCCGGTGGGCATGATTACCGTGGCCGATATCGTCCGGTACGCGGCCCACGGCAGTGTCTACCTGATCGGCGATATCTTCCGGCAGTCGGATGTGGCCGGTCTGGCGACCATCGGTGATCAGCGCCGGCAGCTCTTTGTCCAGATGGTCAATGAGGACGCCAGCAGCCACATGATCGGCAGCACCCTCGCATTTATCGGCACGAGCCTCTCCCAGCGACTGCTCCAACTCGGTGAGGCCCACCTGGGTCCCCCGCCGGTGCCTTACTGCTATCTCTCCCTGGGTTCCATGGCCCGCCGTGAGCAGATGGTGGTTAGCGACCAGGACAACGCAATCGTGCTCGACGACGGGTTTGACCCCGCCACCCACGACGCCTATTTCGAGCGGCTGGCGGCCTTCGTCAGCGACGGCCTCGCCGCCTGCGGCTATCCTTACTGCAGTGGTGGCATCATGGGGACCACCGCGCGCTGGCGCCAGCCCTTGGCGGTCTGGCGGCGCGCCTTCCAGGACTGGATGGCGGCACCCGAGCCCGAGGCCCTTCTGCATTGTTCGATCTTTTTCGACCTCGAGGGCATCCACGGCGCGCTGGCCCTCGGAGAAAATCTGCAGGACCTGATTCGCCGGGAGGCGCCCCGCAACCGATCATTTCTGGCCCACATGGCCCGCAACGCCCTCCTGCGCAATCCGCCCCTCAGTTTTTTCCGGCAGTTCGTGCTGGAGCGCGACGGCCAGCAGGTGGATACCTTCGATCTCAAGGAGCGCGGTACGGCACCCATCAGCGACCTGGTGCGGGTACATGCCCTGGCCTGCGGATCACCGGCACTCAACACCCGTGAGCGCCTGGACGAGATCCAGGCCACCGATCTGCTTCCCGATGGCGTGGCGCCCAACCTCCTCGACGCCCTGGAATTCATCGCCATGGTGCGCATCCGTCATCAGGCCCACCAGCTGGAAGCGGGCCATCCGGCCGACAACCAGGTGCCGCCCAAACGGCTCTCCGCCTTTGAACGCCGGCATCTGCGCAACGCCTTTCAGATCGTGGAGGAAGCCCAATCCTTTTTACGCTACCGCTACACGGCCTCCAATGGATTCGCGCCGATCCAGAAAGGGTAGGGCATCAGATGCAATGGATTCGGCGACGACATAGCGGCGAGGGCGGCCCGGCCGCTAACGGCGCCATGGCGTGGCGGGCGCGCTTCGCAGCGCTGGCGTCGGGGTGCCGGGACAGCCGCTTGCGGGCCTACTACCGCCAGTTGCCGGTGACGGCCGAGACGCCCATCGAAAGGGTGCCGCTCATCGCCCTGGACTTGGAAACGACGGGACTGGATGCCGAGCGGGACAGTATCGTCAGCATCGGCCTGATCCCCTTAACCCTACACCGCATTCACTGCAGGGGGGCCCGCCACTGGCTGGTCAGACCGCATACGCCCCTCACCGAGACGTCGATCCCCTTCCACGGCATCACCCACAGCGATCTGGCGTCGGCGCCCGCCTTTGGCGAGCGCCTCGGTGACCTGCTCGACGCCATGGCCGGTCGGGTCACGGTCGTCCACTGCCACGAGATCGAGCGCGCTTTTCTTGCGGCCGCCGTGAAGGAACTGACCGGTGACACCTTTGAATTCCCCGTCATCGACACCATGCTATTGGAGTGGCGGGCACATCCCAAAGCCCGTCTTCGCCCGCTGATGCAATGGCTGGGTCTGCAGGCGGAGGAAACCCCCTCCCTGCGTCTGGATGCCTGCCGAAGGCGCTACCATCTGCCCCGCTACCGGGCCCACCATGCACTGACCGACGCCTTGGCCACCGCTGAATTGTTCCAGGCGCAGATGCAATACCACTATTCGCCCGATGGCCCCATCGGACGGCTTTGGCGGTGACCGGCGCCTGTATCCGACCGTGCTCGATCATCGGCGATGAACGGCAGCGGCCGCGGCGGCCGCTGAATTTCCGCCATGGCTTAAAGTATGCGGCCGCCAGAGCCGATACTGGCTAGAGGACTTGAATGCGGATGCCATCTCTGTCATTTTGAGTCCCGCACAAGTGTCCGGTGCCGGATCCTCTGGACTTGCGGCGCCACCCACCCCTACCCCCCCAACCGTCATCATCTGGAGGACAAACAAATGAAAAACCGTTACACGCAACCTGGGGTATTGCTGTCCATCATCCTTATGCTTTCGCTATTGCTGGCCGCTTGCGGCGGCAGCAGTGGCGGCGGAGGCGGCGGCAACAGCGACTATGCGGGCAACTCCGATGCCGCGGTCGTGACGAGCGGCAACGCCCAGGAAATTGCCGTATCCGCCTATGACAGCAGCGCTCTCGAGGGCCCGTTCGGGGAGCTGGCCAGCCTCTCCACGGGGACCTCTTCCGAGGTCGCCACCCAGGGCCGGCCCATCATGTTGGCCGTGTCGGATGCGCTTCAGACGGCATTGTTCAAGGCCGACCCGGCGGAAGCCACTGCCAGTGCCGCCGTTCGTGCAGCGGTGACCATCGAGGATACGATCAGCGGCTCCTGCGGCGGCAGCGCCTCGTTCACCATCCAGGCGGACGACACCACTGGTACCTTTTCGGGATCGTTCAGCTTCACCAGCTTCTGTGAGGACGACACCACGCTCAGCGGGTTGGCCTCCTTCAGCGGCAGCGTCGATCCGGAGACGGAGGAGCTGGAGTCCTTCACCTTCACCCTCAGCAACCTGAGCGGCACCAGCGACGGCGAGAGCTTTCGCCTCAATGGCCAGCTCAGCATCTCCGTCCTGAGCAATCCTTCCGTATTGACGCTGGATCTGCTCTTCGAGGATCTGGGGGCGGGTGAGACCTTTTGGCTGGATGACTTCACGATCCGCGTGACAGAGAACTTCGGCTATGAAGAGGTTTCCATCTCCGGACGGGTCTATCATCCGGAGCACGGCTACGTCGACATCGCGACCACGACCCCCTTCCGAACCGAAAGCGGCGACGACTATCCCTCTCAGGGGGTCATGGTGCTCACCGGCGCCGACAACGCCAAAATCCGCATGACGGTGCTGTCCAACACCCAGTACCAGCTGGAGGCGGACACCGATGGCGACGGCGAGTTCGATGACTACGGACCAGAGGTCTTCAACTGGGAAGAGTAGCGGTTATATCGCGCATTTTGCGCGCCGAGACGCATGCGAGGGAGCCGCAAGGCTCCCTTTTTTTATGGGCTGCCCCGCTGCAGGGCACCAGCACCGGAGTGCACCACGGCGGGGCAGGATGTCTGCCGGAGACGGCGCTTGCCCTCGACGGGTGCCCAGACGCCTGGGTCGGTGGGTACTGCGACCGGTTGCCTGCCGCCGAATAGGCGCCTGAGAGCAGCTTGCACGCCACCCCGAATCGTGGCATGAGAAGATGTCCGGCACAGGGCATGGGGTGCCATTCCTCCCGTTACGGGCCCTGCTGCAATCCATCCGAATCCCGGAGAGGTCCCTATGTTCAGAAGCGGTAGCAGAGAGTGGGCGGTTATAGCTGGCGCGGGTTGGCTGCTGTTTTTGGCGCTGCTGGGCTGTGGCAGCGGGGGCGATGGCGGCCTCGGCTATGAGGGCAATCGCGAGCCGGCCACCGTCACGGCCGAAAATGCCCAGGTGTTGGCGGTGGCCGCCTATGACAGCGCCGCCCTGGAAGGCCCCTTCACCAGCTTTGCCAGCCTCAACGGCGGCACCCTGCCGGCCATCGGGTCACCCAGTGGACGCCCCGTCCTCCTTTCGGTCGCTGACTTGTTGACCGCCGCGGTGCAGCAGACCCAGATGGCTGAGCCCGATGCGGCCGCCCCGGTCCGTGCACTGACGGTCGGCAGCTACACCATCACCGGCAATTGCGGCGGTGAGGCCGACGTCGATATCCAGATCGATGATGAAACCGGGCTCTTCAGCGGGTCTTTGGCGTTCAGGGAGTACTGCGACGAGGGCACTGCGCTTCAAGGCGTGGCCAGCTACCAGGGAGAGGTGGATCCGGAAACCGATGAATTGGTCTCCTTCGCGTTCAGCTTCAAGAATCTGAGCGGCTCGGCCGATGGCGACCGCTTTCGGCTCACCGGCGAACTGACGATTCAGGTGGGCGCCGCGCCCGGAGAGGCCACGCTTACCATGGATCTGCTCTTCACGGACGCCGGTTCCGGCGAGGCCCTATGGCTCAACAATCTCACGCTCGGGGTCGCCGAAGGCGTCGCCGACGGCGCCGCTTTCGAAACGATCACCTTCTCCGGCCGCGTGTATCACCCGGTGCACGGCTATGTGGAGATTCAGACCGATGTTCCCTTCCGCATCGCGGCCGATGACGACTATCCCGGGGAAGGGGGGCTGCGTCTCGCGGGCGCCGCCGATGCCACCATCTGGTTGACCGTCATCTCCAATGCCCAATACCAAGTGGAAGCGGATCTGGATGGTGACGAAACGGTTGATTGGGGACCGGAAAACTACGATTGGGATAGCTGATCCGATGGGAATGAGAACCAGCGCCCCGGAGAATGCCGCTCTCCGGGGCGCCGTTGTTTGGTAATTCAATGGGGATGGGGGCTGCCCGCCGGGTCAGTACTTGCTGTCGGCATATTCGACCCAACCGCCGGCCTCGACCAGGTCACTGTCGAAGTCGGAGAGGTCGAAGTGGACGGTGCGCTGGTCGCCGCCGCTTCGAAACGTCAGCTGGCGCGCCTGCCAATCGGTATCCACCCGGGTGGCGCGGCCGGCGAAGGCCGTGAACAGGCCGTCGACGATATCGGCCGGCAACTCCAGTGCCAGCAGCCCGCAGTTGAACATGTTCTGACGAAAGATTCGGGCGAAACTCTCCGCCACCACGACGTGGATGCCGTTGGCCTCCAGGGCCCAAGGGGCGTGTTCGCGGGAGGAGCCGCAGCCGAAGTTGGCCCGGGAGAGCACCACGCGCTTCTCCTGAAGGTCCCGCTTGGGGTCGAAGCCTGCCAGCTTCAGATCCTCGAGGAGATAGGGCTTGAGCTTCTGCCGCTCCACCTCGGTGAGGTATTTGGCCGGGATGATCTCGTCGGTGTTGATATCGCTGCGATCCAGAAAGAGGACGTTACCACTGAATGACTTCATGGGGACTCCTTGTCGCGCTGCCGCCCAATGCTAAGCGGGCTGGGGATCGGTGAAAAGGGGCGAATTGGTGATGACGCCTTCGATCGCCGTGGCGGCGGCCGTGGCCGGACTCATGAGGTGAACGAGCGCCCCCTTGCCCATGCGACCATAAAAGTTGCGATTGGTCGTGGATGCGCACACCTCGCCCTCGGCCAGCACCCCGTTGCTCATTCCCAGACAGGCGCCGCAGGTGGGGTTTGTGACGCAGAAGCCGGCATCCATGAAGATCTCGATGAGGCCCTCTTTCAAGGCCTCCTGGTAGACTTGCGGGGTGGCCGGCGAAACGATGGCCCGCACCGTATCGGCGATGCGTCTGCCTTCGAGTACCTTGGCGGCGGCGCGCAGGTCGCTGATGCGGCCATTGGTGCAGCTGCCGATGTAGACCTGATCCACGGGGGCGCCGGCCATCTCGGCGACCGATTTGACCTGGTCGGGCTTGTAGTCGAAGGTGACCTGGGGCGTCAGGTCGCTCACATCGTGGACGATGGTGTCGACATAGTGGGCGTCCGGATCGGGATTGAACCGCTGATAGGCCGCCAAAGCCGCTTCCCGGTTCGGGTAGTCGGCCGCAATGAAGGGCCACAGATAGTCCACCGTGACCGCGTCGGGTGCGCAGATACCGCAGGTACCGCCGGCCTCGATGGCCATGTTGCACAGGGTCATGCGCGCCTCCATATCCATGGCGGCCACCACGGGTCCGCCGAACTCGATCACCTTGTTGGTGGCCCCCCCGACGCCGATGCGCCCGATAAGGGAGAGGATCACGTCTTTGGCGAAGACGCCGGGGGCCATCGTGCCCGTGATCTCCACCTTCAGCGTCTCCGGGCTTCGAAAGGCGCAGACGCCCTTGAGAATGCCCACCTCGAGATCGGTGGTGCCCACCCCAGCCGCAAAAGCGCCGAAGGCACCGTGGGTGCAAGTGTGGCTATCCCCCATGATGACCGTATAACCCGGGCGCACGAAGCCCTTTTCGGGAAAGAGGGCATGGCAGACGCCGTTGCGGCCGATATCGAAGAAATCGATGATGTTGTGGCGGCGGGCCCACTGGCGCAGGATGAGGCCCTGGGTGGCGGTCTTGCTGTCCTTGGCGGGCGTGACGTGGTCGATGACGGCCTTGATTCTGGCGGGATCGAACACCCGGTCCTTGCCTCGCGCCATCAGGTCCAGGATGGCGCCGGGAGTGGTGATCTCGTGGCAAAAGACCGCATCCAGGCGAATCACGTTCACCCCTGAAGCCGGCGTGTCCACCAGATGGGTGGCGAAAATTTTCTCTGCGATGGTGTTGCCCATGGGTGTACTCCTCACATGGTCTTCGGGCCGCCCTGGCGGACGATGCGCTGGCTGCGGACAGCGCCATCATCGGCGAGCGGCGATTTCCTGCCGGAGGCGGGGCCGCGGCCGGGGTGGCGGCGACGGCGGGCGGGCAGGTCGGAAGGCGCGAAGACAACCCTGTTGTATCCGGGCGGTTGGACTCAGCAATCGCTGAAGGCGATTGCCAAGCCCAAGCGCCCATCGGCTTCACCGATGGGCGCTTGGGCCCTATTCAGCGTCTGTCCTCAGCACGGATAAAAATGCGGACTGGGGAATCTCGACCTGGCCCACCATTTTCATCCGTTTCTTGCCTTTTTTCTGTTTTTCCAATAACTTGCGTTTTCGAGTGATATCCCCGCCATAGCATTTGGCGGTCACATCCTTGCGATAGGGATTGACCGTGCTGCGGGCGATGATCTTGCCGCCCACGGCGCCCTGGATGGCGATCTTAAACATCTGGCGGGGGATCTCCTCCTTGAGTTTGTCACAGCTGACACGGGCACGCTGGTAGGCGCGCTCCTCGTGTACGAGCTGGCTGAGGGCATCCACCCGATCGCCGTTGATCAGAATATCCAGCTTGACCAGTTTGGTGTCGCGCTGACCAATCAATTCGTAGTCGAAACTGCCGTAGCCCTGGGTGACCGATTTGAGCCGATCGTAAAAGTCATAGACCACTTCGGAGAGGGGCAGTTCGAATATCATCTCCAGGCGGTTGTTGGTCAGATACTGGTAGTTCTTATTGATGCCGCGGCGTTCCATACACAGCTTCATCACCGCACCCATGTAGCGGTCGGGGATGATGATGGCGGCCTTGATAAAGGGCTCCCGGGCGATCTCGATGGTGGTGGGGTCTGGATACAGCGCGGGATTGTCCACGATCTGCACTTCGCCGTCGTTCATCACCAGCTCGTATTGGACCGATGGCGCCGTGAGGATGAGGCTTTGGTCAAACTCCCGCTCGAGGCGCTCCTGCACCACCTCCAGGTGGAGCAGGCCGAGGAAACCGCACCGGAAACCGAAACCCAGGGCCACCGAGGTGTCCTTCTCGTAGATCAGCGCGGCATCGTTCAGCTTGAGTTTCTCCATGGCCACGACCAGATCGTCGTAGCCGTCCGAGGCGACCGGATAGATGGAGGAGAAAACCACCGGTTTGGCCTCTTTGAAGCCGGGCTCGGGGGCCTCGCAGGGGCGGCTGTCCAGCGTGATGGTATCGCCGCAGCGCGTGTCGCTGACGGTTTTGATGCCGGCGATCATGTAACCCACCTGTCCGGCCACCAGCTCCTTCTGAGGATTGCGGACGATCTGAAAAAGCCCCACTTCCTCCACCTTGTAGGTGGCGTTGTTGGACATGAAGCGGATGCGCTCACCGGCCCGGATGCGCCCGTCCCGGACCCGGAAATGGACGATGGTGCCACGAAAGGGATCGTAGTGGGAGTCGAAGATCAGGGCCTTGAGAGGGGCTTCTGGATCTCCCTGGGGCGGCGGCAGGTGGGCGACGATGCCCTCGAACAGCGCCTCGATGCCGCGTCCTTCCTTGGCCGAAGTGAGGATGGCGGCGTCGCTGTCCAGACCCAGGTCGTCTTCGATTTGCGACTTGACCCGGTCTATGTCGGCCGAGGGCAGGTCGATCTTGTTGATCACCGGGATGATCTCAAGATCGTGTTCCAGGGCCAGGTAGAGGTTTGCCAGGGTCTGGGCCTCCACACCCTGGCTGGCGTCGATGAGCAGCAGGGCGCCCTCGCAGGAGGCCAGGGCCCGCGAGACCTCGTAAGTGAAGTCCACGTGACCGGGGGTGTCGATGAGGTTGAGATGATAGGTCTTTCCATCCTTGGCGGCGTGGGGCAGGCAGACGGTCTGGCTCTTGATGGTGATACCACGCTCGCGCTCGATATCCATGCTGTCGAGAATTTGATCTTTGAAATCCCGCTCGCTGATGATATCGCTGACCTCTATTAAGCGGTCGGACAGGGTCGACTTGCCATGGTCGATGTGGGCGATGATGCTGAAATTACGGAGGTGGTTCAGTTGCATATTGCACGCATCGGCGAACCGTCAGCCAGCTCGAATTCCGTTGACTTGAAGGATGCGCCTGTCTATACTAAACGATTAAAAAGAATATGAATTCTTACCAAATTCAACCCCTTGCTGTCAATTCCGCCGATATATAGCGGATCCCATAGATTCGGACAAGCCCAAGATGGATCCCAATATTCTCATAGTTGACGACGACACTGCGATTCGGGAATCGATGCGCGAATTCATCGAGATGTCGGGGTACCAGACCTACATGGCGGCGAGTGCCGAAGATGCCCTCGAGATTCTGAAGGAAACCGGCGTAGAGGTGGTGATCACGGACATTCTCCTCCCGGGTATGAATGGGCTCGAGCTCACCGATCGGATTAAAAAGGCCTACGATGTAGACGTGATCGTGATGACGGGCTACAGCGGCGATTACAGCTACGAGGAGGCCATCAGCAAAGGGGCCAGCGATTTCGTCTTCAAGCCGGTAAAGTTTGAGGAGCTGCTCCTGCGGCTCAAGCGGGTGCTGCGCGAGCGTCGCCTGACCAATGAGCGCACCGTGATGTTGGATCGTCTCAAGAAGCTCTCCATCACCGACGGACTCACCAAACTCTATAATTCGCGCCACTTCTACAACCAGCTCAAGGGGGAGATCGACCGCTCCAACCGCTACGGGCACCCCCTCTCACTGCTGCTCCTGGATATTGACAAATTCAAGGTGTACAACGACAGCTACGGCCACCTGGAAGGGGACAAGGTTCTGGTCCGCCTGGGCCAGACTGTCAAGAGCTGTCTGCGCAAGATGGACTCGGCCTACCGCTACGGCGGTGAGGAGTTCACCGTTATCTTGCCCGAAACCGTTGGCAAGGAAGCGGAAACCGTGGCCCACCGCATTCGCAGTGCCGTCCAAGGCGATGCCCTCGAGGTGGGGGCGGGCGATACCATCACCATCACCATCAGCGTCGGGGTCACCGAATATGCGCCCCCCGAAGATATTGCCACCTTCATCCAGCGCGCCGATCAGGCCATGTACATCTCCAAGGACAAAGGCCGCAACCGCGTGTCGACTCTCTATGCGCCGGACAATGAGGCGCCCCTCGGCAGCGAGGTGTCCGCCGGCTAACGCCCATGTTGACCATTGACGACCTGACATCCCCCTCCGCCGCCCAGATCGGAGCGGTTGCCCGTCTCTATGCGGAGACGGGTTGGTGGCCCGAGGCCGAGCAGCACCCCGAGCAGGTCCACGGCGTCATCACCGGCAGCCTGTTCTTCATGGTTGCCCGTGAAGGGGCGGACATTGTCGGCATGGGACGGGTCATCAGTGACGGCGTCAGCGACGCCTTTATTCATGACATCGCCGTCACCGCCGGGCGGCGCGGCGAGGGAATCGCCACCCAGATCGTGGCGGCGCTGGTCGATCGATCCAAACAGCGGGGCATCGACTGGATCGGGCTGATCGCCAAGGGGCCTGCCAGCGGCGTATATGCCCGCTGCGGTTTCCAGCCCATGACCGATGCCACACCCATGCGCTACTTAGAGTCTTAACGCTATACCGAGTCCGACATGGAGTTCAGAACCATCACCCCGGCGGATTTCGCCACCTATAAACCCTATTTCGATCGGCAACGATACCGCCTGTGCGACTATGCCCTGGCCTCCATCATCGCCTGGCAGAACGATGCCTACCGCCCGCAAGTGGCCACCCAGGATGGATTCCTGGTGGTGGCGGCCGAATTCGCTGTGGATACCCACCTGCGCCACATGATTCTGCCCATTGGCCCCGATGGGGAGATGCCGCCCGAGCGCCTGGCCGATCTGGTGGCCGCGGCCGGCCACGACAGTGTCTGGTTCGTCCCGCGCTGCTACCTGGACACCTATGGCGAGGATGCAGTGGCCGCCTTCTTCAAGATTCAGCGCGATCCGGATTTGGACGACTACATTTATCGTCGCGCAGATCTGGCCGAGCTTGCCGGCGGGAAATACGCCAAGAAACGGAATCTGGTGCGCCAGTTCCATCGCAGCCATGTGGCTGAGAATCGCGTGACGGTGGGGCCCATCGGGCCGGACGACGTCGCCGACTGCATCGACTACCTGGAGATCTGGTGTGGCGAGCGGGCCTGCGGAGTTGAACTGGCAGAGGATCTCGCCTGTGAGCGCGACGCCGCCACCAACACCCTCGAGAACCTGGAACGCTTGGACGTCAGAGGTCTGCACCTGCGCATCGACGGCGCGGTGAAAGCCTTCGGTGTCGCCGCCCACTTGACCCCCGATCTGGCCACCTTGCAGTATGAGAAGGCGGACGCCCGCATCAAAGGCCTCTACCAATACTTTGATCAGCAGTGCGCCCGCCGATTGTTCAACGGCTATCGCTACATCAATAAGGAGAGCGATATGGGCCTCGCTGGCCTGGCCAAGTCCAAACGCTCCTATCATCCTGTCGAGATTGTCGAGGCCTATCGGCTGCTTCTCTCACCGCAATAACCTGCGGCCCACGGGTGCAAATCGCGGTGGCGGGACTTTACACCAGCCGGTGAGATGCACTAGTATAAACCAGTACGCTTTCGGTCGACCTGCCGCAGGCACCCCCAACCGCCCCCGGTTCTCCGCGCCAAGCCTGACCGATAGCGGAATTCGGCCTTTTCGATCCGCGCGTACCTGAAGCAAACTACCGCACCACCATGCTCCGAATGATGCGCTTTTTTCTACCTCATCTGCCCGTCTCGTCTGCGGTATGGCGCATATAGTCCGTCCTCCGGCGGAGAAGGTTGCGACGTCGCCCCCCCGCTTCCAGATGCGATCTGCGGGGATGATTCGTCTCTTGCCGCCGGTCTTTGCCCTTCTTGAGATGTGTGAAGCGTACCCCTGTACCGATGTCGACGGCGGGAACCGCCGACACCGCACGGCAGGGGCGTCGCTGCGATTTGGCCAACCCCCTTAAATGGAACCGAGAGGAGGTGTCGATGCGACATTTACTGATACTGGGCGCCGGGGCCGGCGGTACCATCGTCGCCAACATGATCCGGCAGAAACTGCCCGAGTCGGAGTGGCAGATCACCATCGTCGATCGGGACGACCGCCACCACTACCAGGCCGGCTATCTCTTCATCCCCTTTGGCATTTACGGCGAGGCGGATGTCCTCAAACCCAAAAAAGAGTTCATTCCGCGGGGCGTGGATTTCATCGTGGATGAGGTCGTCCAGATCGACAAGGCGGCGCGAGTGGTCTCGACGCGCGGTGGCAGACGGCTGGATTACGACTGGCTGGTGATCGCCACCGGCTGCGATATCCACCCGGAAGAGATCGATGGCATGCTGGACGGGTGGCGCAAGGAGATCTTCGATTATTACACCCTTGATGGCGCCATCGCCCTGGCCAAGAAATTGCGCTACTTCAACAAAGGCCGTTTGGTCCTCAATATTGCCGAATTCCCTTACAAGTGTCCCATCGCCCCGCTGGAGTTCGTCTTCATGGCGGACTGGTTCTTTACGGTCAACGGTTGCCGCGATCAGGTGGAGATCGAGTTCGTGACGCCACTGGACAATGTCTTCACCAAACCGGTGGCCGCCAAGGCACTGGCCGCTGTTGCGGAACAGAAGCAGATCAATGTGCGGCCCTATTTCGATCTGGCCCAGGTCAACGCGGCCGAGAAGACCATCGAATCCCACAAAGGCGAGACGGTCGGCTACGATCTGCTGGTCGCCATCCCACCCAATATGGGCGACAAGGCCCTCATCGATTCGGGCATCAGCGATCCGGTGGGCTTTGTGGCCACCGACAACGAAACCCTCAAAGCCCAGGATGCCGAACGCATCTTCGTTCTGGGAGACACCACCAACGTGCCCACCTCCAAGGCCGGCTCGGTGGCCCACTACATGGCCTACACCCTGGTGGACAATCTCATCCGCGAGATCGACGGCTACGATGCCCAGGCCAAGTTCGACGGCCATGCCACCTGTTTTCTGGCCTCCGGCTTCGAAAAGGCCATTCTCCTGGATTTCAACTACAAGGTGGAACCGCTACCGGGCAAATTCCCTTTCCCGGGCATGGGGCCCTTCACCCTGCTTGAGGAGACGATGAGCAATCACTGGGGCAAGATGATGTTCCGCTGGGTCTACTGGAACCTCATGATGAAGGGACTCGATCTGCCCCTGGAGCCCCAGATGAACCTGGCCGGCAAAATTCGGCCAACGGCGTAAGGGAGGTGACCCATGACACAAGCCGTCATGTCCCATGAGGCGGAGATCCTGGCCCGTTTGGATAGTCTCGAGGAGAAGATCGCTCCCATGGCCGGCACGGCGAAGGCCATCGGCGAGTTGCGGGAGGAGCTGTCCCCGCGGGTCAATGAAGCGGTTCAGGCCTTGATTCAGGAGCTGGCCGACGTGGAGGCCGATTTTCAACTCGAGGATCTGCTCTACCTCATCAAGAAACTGCTGCGAAACGTCAAGAACCTCAGCTTCACCCTGGATCAACTCAAAAACCTGATCGATTTCGCCGTGACGGTGGAGCCGCTCCTCAAGTCGAGCGTTCCCCAGATGATCTTCTATCTGGACGCGCTCGAGCGCAGCGGCGTCTTCCGCTTCCTCAACATGAACATCAATGTTTTGCAGCAGATCAGCAGTTCGCTGACGCCGGCCGAGATGGCGTCCCTCGGTGAAGGGATGGTGCGGCTGGCAGGAACCCTCAAGCAGCTGAGCCGACCGGAAGCGTTGGATTTTCTCGACCGAGTCGCCGAGTTGCCGGCCACGGTCGATCTTTCGGCGGCCAAACCCGCGGGACCCTGGCACCTGTTGCTGGCCATGGGAGACGCGGAATTCCGAAAGGGAATGGGGGTCCTCCTGGAGTTGACCCGTGGCCTGGCCACGCTGAAAACGCCCCAGTCGGCCTGAGCGGGCGGCGCCGTGTCGGCCCCTCTTTGGGCGGCTCCCCAGCGGCGAGCCGCGGAAAGGAAGTCATCGCATGAGTGAAGATGTTCAATTTTCGTGTACCGCCTGCCACATCGAAGTGGAGGGGGAGGGCAAGGATAGCATGACCGCCTGTCGCTTGTGCGGCAAACTGCACTGTACGTCGTGTGTGGATGAATTTGGTCGGTGCGTCGCCTGCGGGGATGCAGGGGCGTCTGACGAGAGCTGAGTCCCATCGGTCCGCCGGGCGGTGCGGCTGCCGCCAACCCGCTCGGACCGATCGGCCGGCGAATGATCGACGGGGTGCCAGCCCCTCATTCAGCCCAGGCGCGTCCGATCGACGGCGTCGACGATGGCCGCCATGCGGGCGCGGCGGGGGGTGTCCAGAATCGGCGCACCGTGTTCGACGCCGACCCGGCTACGCAAACCTGCTCTTGCCGACCAGACTCAGGCAGAGCCCTCTGAAGATCTCCTTATCGTAGTTGCCCTCCCGGAGCATTTCATCTTGAATAAGCTTCAAAGCGCCGAAGGGTTCCCGCCTCTGACGATGCGTCTTTTCGTTGAAGGTGAGCTGTTCAAAGGTGTCGACAATCCCCAACAGGCGCCCCCCAAAGCTCAGGTCGCGCTGGCCGTGCGGGTAGCCGCTGCCGTCCAGCTCCTCATGATGCTCCAGGGCCATCATCGCCACCGCAGCGTCCACCGTCATATGCGCACGGATGATCTCGTGACCCAGGACCGGATGGGTCGTGTAGATCTTGAAATCCAGCTTCGAGAGACGATCGTCCGACTGGATGATGCGCTCTGGAATCCGGGACAATCCAACGTCGTGCAGCAGTGCGCCCAAGGTCAGCGCTTTGGTCTCGGTTTCGCGCAAGCCGTGGAAGATGCAGTAGTTGAGGATCAGCAGCAGGGTGTTGACCACGTGCTCGACCAAGGTGGTGCCGCCGTATCGGAAGCCGGAGATGTGCTTCAGAAGTTCGGTGGTGGAGGCATATCCCCGATAGACGATGTCGATGGTTTCCGGAAGGGTTTGTAGATTGTGGCCGAGGGGTTCCTGCAGGGCTTCTTGCACGATGTCGCAGATGGCCGCTTTGACCCCTTGGATATCACCGGCCTTCATCCGTTTTGCCAGCAGAATGTGGTAGCTGCGCTGCAGTTCAGCATACAGTGCGGCGCGGTGTTCATTTGGAATGTAGAGTTGGGGGCAGCGATCGGATTGGAAACGCGCCATATCCATCTCGGCGTTCTCGGTCTTGTATAGAATAAACTCGTCCGCCGCGTTTTTGATGAACAGGGGGGCCGCCATGTAGTGCAGCGCCTGGGATTTTCGGATGGGGATATAATCGGGCATTTGCGTCGATTGTAATGGGATTCGGTGCAATTGTCGATAGTGATAAAATCGCGGTGCACCCCGATTGCCGGTCTCGGATATGTCAGCCGTCGCTGACCGTGACCTTGAGCAGTAGATCGCCGCGGCCGCCCGCGGGCGTAATTTGTCCCATGCCGCGCAGGCGCAGGATCTTGCCATCGCCGACTCCGGCCGGCACCTGCACGCGCACCAGGCGTTTTTGAAAACCCCAGGGAATGTTCACCAGCTTCAGGGTACCGGCGGCGGCCTCATGGGCCGTAATCGCGAGGACGCCGTAAAGGTGGGCGTCGTCACCGCTGGGTACGGGGCGAATCACTTGCAGGCGATGGCTGCGCTTCTTGGCCGTCACCCTGCGCACCCGCTCGCTGGCGCCGACGGAGGGCACCCGCTTGAAGAAGACCAGGCTGAGCATGCCGAAGAGAAAACCGCCAATGTGGGCCCACCATGCGATGCCGCTGGCGCTGCCGGCGTCACCGGCGGCATTGAAGAGTTGCATCAGGAACCAGAGGCCCAGGAAAAAGAAAGCCGGAATCTCCACGAACCAGGGGATGATGATGATGGGAATCAGGGTAAGCACCTTGCTGCCGGGAAATAGCAATAGGTATGCGCCCATCACGCCGGCGATGGCCCCGCTGGCGCCGATGGTGGGAACGTTGCTGGTGGGGTTGAGGAGCATGTGTACGGCGCCCGAGGCCAGCCCGCAGAGGATGTAGAAGGCCAGGTAGCGCAATGATCCCAGACGATCTTCGATGTTGTCTCCGAAGATGTAGAGCGACCACATGTTGAACAGCAGATGAAGAAATCCACCGTGGAGGAACATGAAGGAGAAGAAGGCGAAGACTTGCTGGCCGATACTGAAGTAGGCGGCGATCTGTGGCACGAAGTAACGCGCCGGTACCAGGCCGTAGTAGTAGATAAAACGGTCCAGCTCCGGTCCCTGTGCCTTCTCCAGGAGGAAGATGAGGATGTTGATGAGGATCAGGCCGGTGTTGACCACCGGTACGTTGCGCGAAGAAAGGGTATCGCGAATGGGTATCATGACCCGTTGATGCGGTTGGAATTGGCGCTGATGTGCATGCTCAGATCCACGGCACGGGCCGAGTGGGTCAGCGCGCCGATGGAGATGAGATCCACGCCGCTGGCCGCCAGCGTGTCGAGACGCTCGAGGGTGACGCCGCCAGACACCTCCACCAGCGCGCGGCCGCCGATCTCGCTCACTGCCGCCGCAATCTGCGGTCCGTCCATATTGTCGAGCATGATGATGTCGGCGCCGGCGGCCAGGGCGGCCCGGACCTCGACCATATCGGCGGCTTCCACCTCGATCTTCACCAGGTGGGAGATCTCGGCCCGCACTTTGGCCACGGCGGCCGCGATCCCCCCAGCGACGGCAATGTGGTTGTCCTTGATGAGCACCCCGTCGTACAGCCCCATGCGGTGGTTGCGGCCGCCGCCGGTGCGCACGGCGTATTTCTCCAGGCGCCGCCAGCCGGGCGTCGTTTTGCGGGTATCGACGATGCGCGGGCCCCGCTCCCCCAGCGCGGCGACGTAACGAGCGGTCTGGGTGGCGATGCCCGACAGGCGCTGCAGAAAGTTGAGGGCCGTGCGCTCGCCCATGAGCAGGAGGTCCAACGGTCCTTGGATGCGCAGGACGGTGTCCCCGTTGGCGACCGTGTCGCCATCGGCCACCTGGGGCTGCCAGTCGATGGGGGCACCGGCCGCCAGGCGCGCGAACACCCGCCGGGCGATCGCCAGACCGCAGATCACAGCATCCTCTTTGGCGACAATCTCGCCCCGGCCCTGCATGTCGGTGGCGACGATATTCTCCGTGGTGATATCGCCCGTGCCGATATCTTCGCGCAGGGCCAGGTCGATGAGGTCCTCGATGGCGGGGTCGATCCGCTCCATGGTGCTAATTCTCCAACGCCCGCAAGCGGCGCAGCGTTGTATCGAGCTTCTCCTGCTTTTCGAGCAGGGCATGGTGGCGCTCCCGATTTTTGGCCACCACATCGGCCGGGGCCTTCGCCAGGAAGTCTTCGTTGCCCAGCTTGCGCGCCACGCCCGTCACCTCTTTGGCCGCTTTGGCGATCTCTTTTTCGAGGCGCTGAATCTCTTTGGTCACATCCACAACCCCCTCCAGGTCCACATAGAGGATGGCCCCCTTGACGATCGCGGTGGCAGCGGTCTTGGGCTTCTGGGCTTCCGAGATGAGGTTGAGCTCGGTCAGGCGCGCAAGATGAACGATGAGGCCTTGGCGGTCCTTGCTGGCGAGCATGGCTCGTGTGGCCTCGTCTTCGCACTGCAGACTGGCGGCCAGCGGTTTGGCGGGCGGCAAATTCATCTCGCCACGGACGTTGCGCACGCCGGTGATGATGTCGATGACGAGCTGCATCTCCTCTTCGGCATCGCCGTTCAGTGGTGCCACATCCAGATAGCCGTTCTGGTCGGGGAAGCGGGCTTTCATGATGGACCCCGCCGTCCCGGGCAGTTTGTCCCAGATCTCTTCGGTGACGAAGGGGGTAAAAGGGTGCAGGAGCACCAGGATGTCACGCATGACGAACCAGAGGGTCCGTCTGGTGGCGGCCCGGGCGTCGTCTCCCAGATTCCCATAAAGGGCCGGCTTTACGGCTTCCAGATACCAGTCGCAGAATTCGTGCCAGACAAACTGATAGACGGCGCCGGCGGCTTCGTTAAACTTGTAGGCGTCCAAGGCGGTTTCGACCTCGGCCGTCACCCGTGTCAGACGGGAGAGAATCCAGCGATCGGGCAGTGAGAGATCCTCCGATCTCAGGGTGTCGTAGCCCGTGTCCAGGTGCATGAGGCTGAATCGCGCCGCATTCCATAATTTATTGATGAAGTGGCGGTAGCCCTCCACCCGTTTCTCGGACATCTTGACGTCACGCCCCTGCGCGGCGAAAGCCGCCAGGGTGAATCGGAAGGCGTCGGTCCCGTATGCGTCGATCACCACCAGCGGATCGATGACATTGCCGGTGGACTTGCTCATCTTCTTGCCGTCCTCGTCGCGCACCAGCGCGTGCACGTAGACATCTTTGAAGGGCACCTGGCCCATGAAGTGGATCCCCATCATCATCATGCGGGCGACCCAGAAGAAGAGAATGTCAAAGGCGGTCACCAGGGTTGCCGTGGGGTAAAAGGTTTTCAGCAGGTCGGTCTCCTCGGGCCAGCCCATGGTGGAAAAGGGCCACAGGGCGGAGCTGAACCAGGTGTCGAGCACATCGGTTTCGCGCGTCAGCTCACCGCTACCGCATTGCTGGCAGGCGTCAGGCACCGTCATGGCGACGATGAGCTCACCGCACGACTTGCAGGTCCAGGCCGGAATGCGGTGGCCCCACCAGATCTGGCGGGAGATGCACCAGTCCCGAATATTGTGCATCCAGTCGTAATAGGTCTTGTTCCACATCTCGGGGATGATGCGGGTCTGGCCACTCTCCACCGCCTGAATGGCCTTCTCGGCCAGCGGCTTGGCCTTGACGAACCACTGCTTGGAGAGGTTGGGCTCCACCACCGTCTGGCAGCGGTAACAGTGGCCCACCGCGTGTTGGATGGGTTCGATCTTCTCCAGCAGCCCCTGCGCCTTCAGGTCGGCCAGCACCTTCTTGCGGCATTCAAAGCGGTCCAGGCCCGCATAGGCGCCGGCCTCGGCACTCATCGTGCCGTCATCAGAAATCACCTTGACGCTGGGCAAGGCGTGGCGGCGGCCGATCTCAAAATCGTTGGGGTCGTGGGCCGGTGTGACCTTGAGGGCGCCGGTACCGAATGTCCGATCCACATAGTCGTCCAGAACGAAGGGGATTTCACGGTCCATGAGGGGCAGGCGCAGGGTCCTGGCGTGCTTCGCCGTGTAGCGCTCATCCTCGGGGTGAACGGCTACGGCGGTGTCTCCCAGCATGGTTTCGGGGCGGGTGGTGGCCACCACCACATGCCCGTCGCCGTCGGCATACGGATAACGGATGTGGTAGAGATTGCCGTCCTGCTCCTCGTGCTCCACCTCGAGGTCGGAGAGCGCCGTGTGGCAGCGGCTGCACCAGTTGATGATGTAGTCTCCCCGATAGATGAGGCCCTCGTCGTACAGCTGCACAAAGACCTTGCGGACCGCCGTGGAGAGCCCTTCGTCCATGGTAAAGCGTTCGCGATCCCAGTCGCAGGAGGCCCCCAGACGCTTGAGCTGATTGATGATGGCGCTGCCATACGCCTGCCGCCACTCCCAGACCTTTTCGATAAACTTCTCCCGTCCCAAGGCGTGGCGGTCAGTGCCCTCGTCGGCCAATTTGCGCTCGACCACGTTTTGGGTGGCAATGCCGGCATGATCGGTTCCGGGCATCCAGAGAACGTTGTCACCCTTCAGCCGTCGGTAGCGGCAGAGGATATCTTGCATCGTGTTGTTGAGGGCGTGGCCCATGTGGAGTACGCCCGTTACATTGGGCGGCGGGATGACGATGCTGTAGCCGGGTCTGTCGCTCTTGTCGGCGGCGGCGAAAAGCCCCTCCGTCTCCCAGTAGGCGTACCAGCGCTTTTCAACCGCATGGGGGGTGTATCCCTTTTCCAGATGGTCCGAACTCATTGAAACCACTCCTCATTCGTCTCGTTCTGCCGGTGCGGCCTGCGGCCGCTCCGTGCGGGCATAAAAAAAGGGGACCGCCAAAGGATCCCCTTGTGTTATTCATTAGTGAACCAAAAATGTCAATTGAAAGCCGCGCCCACCGGCAGCGGGCCTTTAGGGGCGTCAATCGGCGCTGGGATTGACCTCCCCGATGCTGCGCTTGACCTTGTCGATCTCGGCCATGACAGCCTCCTTGATGACGCTCAGGACCATTTGATCGATGCGGTCGGCATACATGGTCTTGACCACCCGCTCAAGGGCGGCGTCCAAGGTTTCCTGGGGGATGTCGGTCGGCACCGTCTCCGGTGCGCCAACGGCTGTGGCCGTTACCAGGGCCGGCACCTCCATCTTCTTCGCGGGCGGGTCCGCGTCCGCGGCCATGGCGTCGGGCATCATGCCCAGTTCCAAATCGTCGCCGTCATCATCCTGAAACACCTCCTCGAGGGTTTCTTCGAGCTTCTGCATCTCTGCGTTCAGGACGCTGTCCGCCTCTGCCTCTTCCGTGCCGTCCGTGTCTTCCGGACCGAAGGTGAGATCCGTCTCCGCCTCGTTATCCTGGTTGCCCTCATCGGGCCGGACGGCGAACAGGTTCGTATCGAGACTCGGCGTAACGGTTGGGTAGCCACCGGTAACATCCGCCAGATCGATGACATTTTCGGCATTGCCGTTCTCTTCAACTGCCGACGCCTCAGTGGCGGCAACGGTCGGGGGTGGATCATCCAGTTCAATGATACTGTCATCACTGATCAGATCGAAGGCCTCCGCTTCGTCTGATACTGCCGTCAGATCCACAGACGTGTCCAGGTCGAAGACGCCCTCGGCATCTTCTTCGCTGCTCTCCGCCTGGGCATCTGCCAGCGCTTCTGAGAGATCCAACTCCTCTTCCGTATCATCATCCATGTCGGGTGCGCTGGTCTCAGCATCGGCCAGCATCTCGTCCAGTTGGAAATCCAAGTCGTCGCCATCGTCGTCCACTGTTACGGCATCGATGCTTTCTATTTCGCCGGTTTCCGCCATCACTGGCTGGTCCAGATCAAGGATCGGTTCGAGAATTTCTTCTTCACCCGTGTCTTCCATCACTGTGTCCAGGTCGACAAGGGCTTCCGCTTCATCTTCTATCTCCGAAACAAAGGACTCGGCAGGCGTGAGGTCCTCTAGCTGATCAGTGTCATCCAAAACCTCGTCCGTCAATTCCAGCGGCTCCACCGCGTCGTCGAGGGTGACGGCTGCCGCTTCATCGGCACCCGCAGCAAGGTCCATGTCCAACTCCAGGAGGCCGTCGTCGGATTCCGTCCCATCCAGAACTTCCGCAAGGTCCAGGACTTCGGGGTCGGCCTCGATTTCCGCTTCGGCATCAGCGACCGCCTGGCTCAGATCCAGCACAGCGGCGTCTTCTTCCAGCGCTTCATCCAGATCAAGGACGGTCTCTTCCGCTTGGGCGTCGTCTAGCGCATCCGCCAAATCAAGATCCAGGGGCTCCTCGGCATCCTCCTCAAAGGCTGGCCGTGATCCTTCCGCAGCCGCGTCCAGCACCACGTCCGCTTCGGGGAACTCTACTGGGTCGGTGAGATCGACGAGCTCCTGAACATCCTCGTCCACCACATCGTCCAATTCCAGCGGCTGATCCGCATCGACCGCAGCGGCGAGGTCGTGGGGCTCGGCTTTGACTGTTTCGATGGGATCGGTTAAATCGATGATGACATCTTCGGCATCCGGTCCCGATTTAACAACGTCCGTCAATTCGATGATTTCTTCATCATTTGCCGGGCTGGCGTCATTCTCGCTTTTCATATATCCCCCGTTGGCAGTTAGTGGATCTTGGCTCCGTTGCCACTTCGATCAAGATCCGCGAAAGTACAAAAAATTACCACACCGACAAAATAGTGTCAAGGTAGCTGATAAAGATAACCACTTGTTAAAATTAGATTCTTTGGCACTATGGGAGAAGCTCCCATGCGGCGTTTTTTTATTTTGGCCAACAATTTAGCAAATAATGTGCCGGAGATAGTCGGTCCGGATGCCCGCCATATCGCCCAAGTTCTCAGAATGCAGCCGGGGGAGCTCATCGAACTATTCGACGGTAGTGGCTGGGTCTACGAGGCCCGGCTCGAGGATGTGCATCCCCAGCGGGTTCGCGTTTCGGTGACACGGCGCTATCAGAGCCCGAGCGAATCCCCCTTGAAGCTGACCGTTGCCTGCGGTTATCTAAAGGAAAAAAAGATGGACCTCCTCGCCCGCTCCCTGACCGAGCTTGGGGTGCATCACTGGTGGCCCTTTTTTGGGATGCGCTCCGTGCCGTCACCGGAGCCCAAGCGCTTGGCCGCCCGAGTGGCGCGCTGGCAGAAAATCAGCCTCGAGGCCGTCAAACAGTGTGAACGGGGGCGTCCCATGACGATCGAGATTCACCAAAACCTGGCGGCCGTGCTCGCCGCAGAAGCGTCCAGTGAGGTGAAACTGCTTTTCTGGGAGCGGGGCGACAGTGACCAGCGCTTCAGCCAAGGCCAACGTTCCGCTGCCGCCTCGGCCCTCCTCCTTCTCGGACCGGAGGGCGGATTTGCCCCCCGGGAGATCGCCGCTGCCCACTCCGCGGGTTTCGATTCCGTGAGCCTCGGCCCGCGAATTCTGAGGGCCGAAACCGCCGTCCAGTGTGCCTGCGCGCTGGTTCAGCACCGCTATGGGGACATGGGAAAAAGTCCTTGACAACCCCAGGGGGGTTATATACAAAAAGCACCTCTTTTGCCGAGGTAGCTCAGTCGGTAGAGCAGGGGACTGAAAATCCCCGTGTCGGCAGTTCGATTCTGTCCCTCGGCACCATAAGAGAAAAGGGGTTTACAGCTAAATTGGCTGTGGACCCTTTTCTCATTTTCAGCGTCCTCTCTCCACCATCTCCCCGCTTTGAAACCTTTCCAAAATTCTCATATTGTCGGCCGTCAAGCCTACGCAGCGCGAATTACGCTGCTAACGAAAAGCTGCGCCGCGGACCTTATCTAAGGTGGCATCCCAACCGGGTATACGGAGCCAACTTTTCAGAGTATCGTTGGGACTCCGATGGAGGAAGATGAATCAATGTTTACATGATTCAATCGTCACTTTGGGTTGGGTACTCAAAAAAATGCAGTTAATTGGGCCAGCCCCAGATGTCAGGCAGTGTATTGGATTCATTCCGTTAACGCACGCATTCGATCAGTAGGAAAGAGGATTAGGACACGATATCAATGTTAGGCTGGTGTGGAAGCGGGGGGTAGGTTTTAACGGTCCAGCTTTTTGGATGAGGTCGCACTATTTGGCGTTTGTTGAATTTCAGACGCAGAATCCAAGATAAACATGAAGGCTACGGGTCTTTTATACGTTTTTCAGTATGGCACTGATTAATACTCAACTTTCGGGATTCGACTTTTCAACAAAACCCATATCATTACTATTTGTTACGCCACATAGTAGTAGAAGAATATCGTTGTTGACATAGGTACTATAACCAACTGCCATCTCGCAACACATTGTAATCATATGGTTAATTCTGAAACCCGAAAGACATAATGGTTGATAGAAAAAAATGACCTACCCCTTGTAAACGTGGGTTATGATTGAGGTGCAAACCCAACAACCACAGAGCCAAAATCAAGGAGGTAGGTCA
>JAAUYD010161200.1_pt1 | contig 80665 bp, 66 predicted proteins | sample 7278101 | NCBI WGS metagenome assembly JAAUYD01 (sample SAMN14350128, study PRJNA611818) | marine sediment metagenome | isolation source: surface marine sediment (0.6m) | place: French Polynesia: Moorea | collected 2018-08
CAGGGCCTGGGGTCCGCCCTCGTCAGGGTCGCGACGCAACGCGCCGATCAGGCGGCCACGAGGACCTACCTCGAGACCGAGACGGCCGACAACGTCCGCTACTACGAGCGACACGGGTTCGAGGTCGTGGAGGAGGTCACGACCGTCGGACTCGGCGTCCCCGTCTGGCTGATGATCCGACCGCCGAATCCCGACGGGTAGCGCGCCGAGCGCCCGTCCCAACGACGCCGGACGTGATGTTCAACGGCGGCGGGCGTCGGTGAGCACGGGCCAGCCGATCGGTCCGAGGCGAGGGATGCGGCGCTGATGGATCACGTCGAACCCCGATCGTGCCAGCAGCTGCCGCATCCGGTGCGCCGGCACCGCCCTCACCTGCGTGCCGCCGGCTCGCGTGACGCTTCGCACCAACCGGTCGCCGACATCGGTGACCGTGGCGATCGACGCCACGACCAAGCGGCCACCGCTGCGCAGCACGTCCGCCAGGTCCTGGAGGGCCCGAGCCTGGTCCGGATACCAGTGGAACGACTCGGTGCAGACGACGAGGTCGACCGAGGAGCGAGTCAGCGGAAGCCACCCCGCCGATGCCTGGACCAGTCCGTACCTGTCGGCGTCCGAGCTCGCCAACCGATCTGCTGCTCGGGCGAGCATGCCGTCGGAGAGGTCGACGCCGACGATCGTCGCCTCGGGGAACCGCACGAGCAGCCGCCGGGAGAGCTGGCCGGTCCCACAGCCGAGGTCGACGACGGTCTCCGGCTCGAGGTCGTCGACGCGTGCCAGCACGGCGTCGTGCACCGGCCGGTACGCGACCCGCTGCAGGGCTGCGCCGTCGTAGGCGGCCGACCAGCGATCGAACAGCGAGGTGCGACCGTCGGCACGAGCCATCCCGACAGCTTGCCAGCAGCTCGCGCCATGCTCCGTTCGTGCCTCGTGTCGCCTCTGTCGGCGCAACGTCGCGGTCACCGCCGCGCCGGCGAAACACCTACCGCGGAGCGATGGCGGTGACGCCCGGCCGACGCGGCGGATGGAGCCCGCTCCGCCGACACACCCTCACCGTCGAGCCGCTACGTTCGCGTGCGAGATTTCCATGAACCCCGACGTCGATGCCTACATCAGCCGGTCGCAGCAGTGGCCGGAGGAGATGGCAGCGCTGCGTCCGATCCTCCTCCGCGCCGGGCTGACCGAGCAGATCAAGTGGCGCACGCCCTGCTACAGCCACGGCGGGAGGAACATCGCCATCGTGCAGGAGATGAAGGAGTTCCTGGCCCTCATGTTCTTCAAGGGCGCATTGCTCGCCGATCCCGACGGCGTGCTCGAGGACCAGGGCCCGAACTCACGGTCGGCCCGCCGGATTCGCTTCACCTCCGTCGACGACGTCGCCCGGCTGAGCGGCACGGTCGAGGCCTACCTCGCCGAGGCCGTCGACGTCGAAGAGGCGGGCCTCGCGGTCGGCCCGGCGCCCGACGTCGAGCTCGTCGAGGAGCTCCAGCGGCGCCTCGACCGGGACCCGGCTCTCAGGGACGCATTCGAGGGGCTGACGCCCGGCCGGCAGCGCGAGTACCACCTCCACGTCTCGGCCGCGAAGCAGGCCGCAACCCGCGAGGCCCGGGTCGAGAAGTGTGCCCCGAAGATCCTCGTCGGCAAGGGCCTCCGCGACCGCTGAACCGTCGACGAGCACGAGGGGCGGCTCGATCCATCGAGCCCGTAGTGTCGAGGGTTCCACCCCGACGTGCTCGACAGCGAGCCCGTCACCACCCATGAGGAGCTCTCGATGACGACCCGACGTTCGATTGACGGCCGAACAGTCTGCATCACCGGCGCCTCCAGCGGCTTCGGTCGGGCGATCGCCGAGCACCTCGGCTCGCTCGGTGCCCACGTGTTCCTGATGGGCCGCACGATCGAGCCGATGGAGGAGTCCGCAGCGCGCATCATCGACGCCGGCGGGCGAGCCGACGTGGCCACGTTCGACGTCACCGACGTCGAGGCACTCCAGAGCTGGGTGCATGGCGCGGCGGATCGCACAGGACGTCTCGACGTCCTCGTCAACAACGCCGGCTTCGGCGACGTCGGCTCGACCATCGCCGACGGCGACCCGGCGTTCTGGAAGGGCATGCTCGAGGTCAACGTGCTCGCGCTCGCCGTCGGGTGTCAGGCCGCGATCCGGGCGATGCGAGCGACGGGCTCGGAGGGCAACATCGTCAACATCTCGTCCGTCGCCGCGATCCGCCGTGAGTCGGGCGTGTACGGCGCCACCAAACACGCCGTGAACTGCATCAACTCGACGCTGCGTCAGGAACTCGAGGACGACACGATCCGGGTCACGGCGATCCTTCCCGGCGCGTTCGCGACGAACTTCACCCGCAACCTCGACCCGGCGATGATCGAGGGCTTCGCCGCGATGGCCGGCATCACCGACGTCGAGCTCGATGAGCAGGGTCGCCTCCCCGACGACCAGCTCGAGCAGTTCCGGGCTGCCATGACCACCACCATCGGCCACGTCGAGCACGTCGCACGGGCAGTTGAGTACGTCGTCACCCAGCCGATCGAGCTCAACATCGAAGAGCTCGTCATCCGCCCGCAGAAGAGCCTCTTCTAGCGCCGCCGGGGGCGCCGTCGCACATCAGTCCTTCACAGACGGCCCTCGCCACCTGCAGGTCGACTGCTTCGAGCCGGCACCTCGCCGCGACGCGGCGGCGACGATGTCCGCTCCCGAGGCAAGCCGCCTGCAGCCAGCCGAGCGCGGCTGACATCGCGGTCAGCTCACAGGTCGACGCCGCCGACGCGCAGCGCGGAGTACACGAGGGCGGCGGCGCCCCAGTAGACGAAGAAGCCCCAGTAGTAGGTGAAGTACTTGAGCGGCCCGCGCGAGGGGTACACGTACTCCTTCTCCATGAACCAGAGGATGACGTTGATGTAGAGCGAGATCGCCCCTGCGGTCCCGAAGAGCGCGTACCCCCAGGCCTCACCGAGCAGCGCACCGACACTGCCGACCGCGAGCAGCGGGACGACGATCAGCCAGTCCGCCCACGCCGCACCACGGGAGAACCGGAAGTGCGTCTGGTCCCGCCATTCCTCGCCCGCGCCGATCAGCCACTCCTTCGTCCGTGCGCCGTGTGGACTCACCAGCATCGAGAACTGAGCGGCCACGAGCGGCCCCATGGTGATCACCCCCCAGACGACGAGCAACCAGGTGACGATCGTCGGATCCATGTCCTCTCCTCTCGCTCAGGGAATCGCCCTGCCGGTGCGGGGGCCGCACCCACGACTCCATTGGTGCTCCGGCGTGCCCGCCCATGCAACCCCGACCACTCGCACGATGCCCATCGATGCCGATGAGGGCCGTCCGAAACGCAGCCGCGACACATGCGGCGTCGAACCTACGGCCTCCCAGTCGATCTAGGGTTCGACCATGACCGATGCCAGCGATGTGCGGCGCGCGGCAACCGTGTGCTCGGAGTTCCTCAGCGCCACCGCAGACGCCGATTGGGACATCGCGATCTCCGACCTCGAGCTCACGGTCGCCGGCGTCATCGCCCACGCAGCGGAGGGCTGCCTCTGGTACGCCATCGACCTCGCGGCCGGGGGCACGGAGCTGCAGGCCGTCGAGCACCGCGTGAATGCCGACGGTTCGAACGCCGACCTGATCGACACGATGAGGGCGTACGCAGACATCGCCGCATCGGTCATCGACGCCAGCCCCGACTCGGCACGGGGTTTCCACCCATTGGGGGCCGCTGATCCATCGGGGTTCGCTGCGATGGCCTGCGACGAGCTGCTGATCCACACCGACGACGCGGCGCGTGGCCTCGGCCTCACCTTCCACCCACCCGACGATCTCGCCCGGTCGGTCCTGCGACGACTCTTCCCGTGGGTGACGCCGGCCGACGACGCCTGGGAGCAGCTGAGGTGGGCCAATGGGCGCATCGCCCTCGGGGATCTCGATCGGCTCGCCGGGTGGGCGTGGCACTGCGCACCGCTCGAGGAGTGGGATGGCAGCGTGCCCACGAGACCGGACCCGCCCGCAGCCATCTGAGTCCGCATCGGGAGCCAGCTGTCGTCGGCAGACGCGACTTCAACCATCACCTGCCGAGGCAGCAGGCCGACCTCCGAGCAGGTACGTGATCGGTGCTCCGCCGGACGGCACGATCACGCGGCCGGCCTCCCACCCGTATCCATCACGGTCGAGCCCGGTGGCCAAGCTCTCGAGGTCGGCGACGCGGTACGAGCGCAGGTGGGACACGATCCCGTCCCAGAGGTACAGCGCCGGCACCACGGGCAACACATAGGTCCAGACCAGCCGTCCCCACCGGAACGGCTTGATCGCCGGTGTCTGCGCCCAGACGACGATCGGCGAGAGCAACATCCCGAGCACGTTCCGCCACCGGGCCTCGGTGAACTCGAAGACGGCGATCGGCACGCGTTCGTCGGCCGCACGACGGAGCAGTTCCCTGGCCTCGGCCCGCCCGAAGTGATGGAGGCCGGTAAAGATCGTGCGGCATCCCACCAGCTCAGCGGGGATCGAGCGGGCGTCGACCGGCACCGGGTGGTACCCGCCCCGGTCAGCAGGAACCGGCCCGTCGTAGGGATGGATGTCGGTGAACAGGACAGTGGGCGCAGACTCCTGCATGGCCGCAGCGAGCACCGGCCACGGCCCGCCGGCCCCGCTGCACAGATCGACCACGTGGCGACACTCGTTGGCGGCGAGCCAGCGCGTCAGGATCGGCAGCGCCGGCAGGTAGACCTCGCCGACCTGGTGACGGAGCAACTCGGTGAGATATCCACGGAGTCGCCGCGGGAGCCACGGTTGATCCTCCCACTCAAACAGGCGGATCAGCATCGCGGTCACCGAAGTCGTAGCGGCCGGGCGCCAGGATGTTCTTGGGGTCCAACGTTCGTTTCAGCGCGTGCACCAGCGAGCGGCCGGACGGCGACGGCCGTGCCAGCAGCCCGAGCCGGTACGGCTCGAACCCGTCGCCCGAGAGCGCGGCCGCGAGCGACCGATAGCAGTCAAGCGCGCGCTCGTCCTCACCAGCGACGTCGCGGTCGTACAGGATCGAGATCACGGCGTACACGGCGCGGGGGCTCACCGCCTGGAGCGACATGATCGGTTCGAAGCCGTGTTCGGGAAGCATGTGCTCGACGATCTCCACGCAGCGGCGGACCGCGTCCGCCTCGAAGGGCATCACCGGTGCGTGCCAGATGACGCCGCATCGGTCGCGATCGGGGTCGGGGTCGGGAGGTGGCGGCGCTGGCTTGCGCCAGTAGGCCTGGTGCAGGGCGTGGCCGGTGTCGGGGTTGAAGAAGGGGCCCGGCTCGTTGATCGCCGACAGCGAGAGATCCTCTGCGACGCCTGCGAGCGCAGACCGGAGCCGGCCCGCGTGAGCGCTGAGTCCCTGCTCGGTGGGTGCGTGCAGGCCGGCCTCGCCGAACCAGGCACCTCCGCCGATCTCGTCGACGATCCGCCGCAGCACCGCGTCGGGCAGCGGTGTGCGGCCACCCGTCTCGCCGAACGGGTACTGCTCCTGCAGCGAGATCACCTTCACCGCGTTGTGGAGTCCGATCGACGTGGTGATGGTGCCTTCCATCCGCAGGAGCTGGAGTACGTCGACCAGCGCCCCGAGCCGTCCTGGTTCCGTGAGCTTGAACGAGACGTGCTGGTGCCATGCGGGAATGGGGTCGAGCCACAGGGTCATCCGCGTGACGATCGCGAGGTTCGACTGGACGAACATCCCGTCCAGCGATGGACCGAGACCCCAGCGATGGACGTGTGCCGAACGGCTCGCCGGTGGAGCCCCGGTCTCGGTGCGGTCACCGTTGGCCAGCACGACTTCGAGCGCAGCGATCTGGCCGGCGCGATCCGGATGGATGCCCTGGACGATCCCCCGTTCGAGGGTGTTGCCGACGACGCTGGCGTCGGCCGTGCTTCCCGGGACCCCGACGTACAGTCGCGACCCGCGCTCACGGAGGTAGTCGATCAGCTGGCGAAACGTCACGCCGGGCTGTACGGACACCACGCCCCGCCGCTCGTCGTAGTCCTCGATCGAGCACATGCGGTCGAGGCTCAGGATGACCGCACCGTCCGTGTTCGGCACCCGCGAGCCATAGCCCCAGTTCTTGCCTCGGCTGATGGGATGGACGGGAACCTCAGCGTCGTTGGCGATCCTCACGCACCGTTGCACCTCGCCCGCGTCGGCCGGACGAACGATCGCGGACACACGTTGGTCGGTGGCGAACGTCGCCGTTCCCGCCGCGCGCAGCGCGTCTGGGCCGGTCGATACCCGGGACCCGCCGACGACCACCCGCATCGCTTCCACCGCTCGGGCGAGACGGTCGCTACCGGTGCTTGTCACGCTCGCGCCTGGCGGCGTCGCGGTCGGCACGTGCGTCGCGCTTCATCTTGTCGGCGTCGGCTCGCGCCTTGTCGGTGATGTCGGATGCCTGAACGTGCGCGTCCTCGCGCTTGCGCGTGGCGTCGCTGATCGCGTGGTCGATCTTGCGACGCGAGTCGGTCTGCGCCTGAGCGAGGCGACGCCGATTGTCGGCTCGGTCCTGCTCGTGCTCGGTCCGCTTCGCGTCGATCTCGGCTTCCTTCTCGGCGTGCGTTCGCTTCAGCTCGTCGTTCTTGGCGGCCACCTTCGCGTCCGACTCGGCGTGGGCGTCGCCGACCTCACGCGTCGCGCGCTCCTGCGCTGCCTTGCGCTCCCGATAGGCGAGAACTCGTTCCTCGTGTTCGACGCTCAGCTTGGAGACGAGTTGCATGCCGCCCTCCGACGGGATGTCGAACAGGTGCTCGGGCGCCGCCGAGCCGTCGATCGGGCCACGGAGCGCGAACGTCTCGCGGTAGTTCCGCATGTTGGCGCGGATCTCCTGATCGGTGCGGGCCACGTCCCAGATGCGCAGGTCGGAGATCAGGCCGTGGAAGAGCTGGTCGGTTCTCCAGCGGCCCAGGTACACCGGCTCTCGGCCCTCGAGTGGTGGGCTCGGGGTGTTCGTGGCGTCGCGCTGGCCGTTCAGGAAGATCGCCTGCTCCTGCGCGGCGGCGTCGTAGCGGAAGGCCGCGTGGTACCACCTCCCGGCCTCGAGCACGGTGCCGCCGCTCGCACCGCTGCCGGTGAAGCCGAGGTGCAGGCGTTGGTCGCGGACGACGAGGTGGAGGCCCTGCAGATGGCCGGCGGTATCGGTGCCGAGGAGCGGGAGGTCATACGGTGCGAACCCGGCCACCTTGAACCAGCACTCCACCGTGAACGAGCTGCCCGCCAGCCCCAGCTCGGACGCCGTGCCCATCTTCACGTAGTCGCTGATCCCGTCGAACGAGAGGACGGCGCGGGGCGGGTACACGACGGGCGGTGCATCGCCGTGCTCCCACGTCGGTCCGATGCGAATGCTCGGGACGACGTCACCCGGCTTGTGCAGCGTCAGGCTGGCCTTGATCTCGGCCTGCGACAACGCGCGACTCGCCACATGCAGGTCGGCGATGTGACCGGTGAACTGATACGCATACCAGCGGCCGATCATGGTGATCCGGTCCGGGTCGGCCTCGAGCGGATCGCGATCCTTCCCGACCCCATCGAGTTCGCCGTTGACGAAGATCGCCTGTTCGCGCTGCTCTGCGTCGTAGCGGTATGCGAGGTGGGTCCACCGCCCGGCGACGAGTTCGGTGCCACCTGCGATGTCGTTGGCCCAGAACCCGAGGTAGGCCCGTTTCTCGCGGATCGTCAGGTGGAGCGTCTGGTTGACGCCGTGCGGAAGGGCCATCGTCATGATCGGTGCGTCCCAGGTCGGCAGGACGTCCGGACGCACCCAGACCTGGACCGTGAAGCTCTTGCCCGTCACCGCTGCGACGTGCGGCTGCGGGAAGCGCACGTAGTCGGCGGGACCGGTGATACGGAGCGAGTGGTGGGGTGCGCTCATGTTGGGTGGCAGCTCGGACGCGTCGAACGCCGCGCCACCGACGACGAGGTCCGGGGTGTCGCGGGCCGAGTTGTGGATGGTGAGGCCGTCGCCCTCGTCGAGCTTCCAGTGGCCGACGATGCCGGGGGTCGCAGGGCCGATGGTGTCCTCCCACGCCGACCAGTAGACCTCGCGTCTCAGTTCCGGGAACTCGTCGGAGACGAAGTCGAGAGCGAGGCCGCGCAGCGGATGATCGACCGCGTAGAGATCGTCGGGCTGCGAGCCGTCGAGCGCGGCGCCACGAAGCATGCCCAGCTCCTTGTCGATCCAGTACAACCTGCCGCCCTCACCGTCGACGGCCAGATCGATGGGAAACGGGGCGTCGGCGGCTGGTACGACGAGGCGAGCGTCGGATCCGTCCAGACCGGCACGCCAGATGCCGAAGTCGTTCGTCCAGAAGAGTTGCTTGGTGTCGTTGTCGACCTCGAGCTGCCACATGTGCTCGCGCGCGGGACCGGTGATGTCGAGGACGAGCTGATGGCCGGACCCGTCGTATCCGACGCTGTAGATGCCACCCGTACCTGCGATGTAGAAGACCCGTTGGCCCTCGGTCTCCACCGCAACCGACGTGATCGGCCTCCCGGGCTCGCTCACGACCACCGAGTGGTCGTTGCCGTCGAGGTCGGCCGAGTGGAGCGTGAACGGCACGATCGCCTGCGCCCAGAAGATCCGCTTGCGCTCCTGGTCGATGGACACGTCCGTCGCGTGCACGCTCACCGGCTGCTTCTCGCGGGTGATCTCGACGGTGATCGAGCCGCTGTTGTCGGCGTAACCGGCACCGAACCCGCCGGCGAGGTCGTCGTTGGCGATGAGCTCGAGCTCGCCCTCGAGCCCTGGCGGGGCGGTCGTCCCCTGTCCGACGTAGAAGACGGTGGTGCCGATCCGCCCGATGAGCGACCCCTCGGGCTTGCCGGGCATGGCGTATCCCTGCTTCGCCCGGTACTGGCGTGCGCCGGTGGCGGTGAGGTTGCTCGCGGCCGGGCTGATCGACCAGTTCCCGCTGACGTACCTGATCAGCAGCGTGTCAGTCGGGCCCACGGCGATACCCGTGCCCTGCCAGAGCTGGCGAGCGGCCACGTCGCTCGTGACGGTCTCGACGTTGCCGACGAAGAACTTCTCGAGCTCGTGCTTCGGGTCGACGCGGTGGATGTGGCCGGCGTGGATGAAGTACAGGTAGTCGAAGCGGGTGCTGTTGATCTTCTTCGCCGCCTCCGCGTGCGCCTCCTGCACCTTGGCGGCGGCGGCATGCTTCGCCTCCTGCAACCGAGCGCTGGCTTCGACCTGATGATCGTGCACCCGTTGCTGGTTGTAGAGCTTCACGCGGTTGAGGAACTTGGTGCTCTCACCGCCGCGCCCCGACGGCGGGAGCTGCTTCGGCGGCACATCCGCCGATTCGGCGGCCGTCGGAGCGGCTCGCTTGCCTCGACGCGCCGGGTGTGCGCCTCCAGCATCGAGCAACGCGGCCATGCGCGTCACCGAGGTGTGTCGGCGGAGGCCGCGCTCGGGCAGATCTGCGGCCACCGGTGAGGCGGGCGCAGCCCACTGCACCCCGCCCTTGATCGTGCCGTGGTGGGCGTTGCCGGAGGCGTCGCGAACCGTCTCGCCCTCCCCCTCGGCCATTCGCCAGTAGGCGACGAGGTCGGGGTCGTCGAGGTTGATCCGCCCGTTCATCTCCTGTCTCACCTGCCAGGCGGGACGCGCGTTCCTCCAGATGGCGAGGCCGGCCATCTGGCCCTGGAAGAGGCCGTCGTCCCACCCGGGACGCTTCCCGATCAGCAGGTAGTGGTTGCTCGTCGCCATCGGCGACGTGACGTTGTGAGCGCGGTCGAGCTTGCCGTTGATGTAGAGCTTGACGTTGCCCTGCGGGGCCGAGACGTCGAACGTCACGGCCAGGTGGGCCCATCGGTGCATTGGCAGCTTGGCACTGCTCTTGTACTCGGGCCCGCGCTCGAAGACGAACCTGCCGTGCTGCACCTGGGGCTCGTAGGTCGCGTAGTTCTTGCTCAGGACGGTGGCCTGGAGTGCATAGCCGACGGTGGGGCGCACCCAGGCTGCGATCGTGATGGCGTCGGTCAGGTCGAAGTCGGCGTGCCGGCCGATCTGGACGTAGCCCCCCTCGAAGGAGAGCACGTGCTGGCGATCGACGATTCTCATGACTGTCCCATCACCCCTAGTACTTCTTGATGGCGTTCCACGCCTTCTTGGCCGTGCTGGCGATGGCGTGCCCCGCCGATTCGAGCGCATGGGCCGCCGCCTCGGCGAGGTGCTTGGCTTCGTTCCAGAGCTTGGCGGCCTCGGCGGCGAGGGCGTCGACCACGGCCCGGGCGGCGTGGATGATCCCGTCGGCGACCTTGCGGGCGTCGTCGAGGATCTTGGCGACCTCCTGCTCGACCGCCCTGCCGATCTCCTCCACCTCGTGAACGGCTTCGCTCGCCAGGTGTTCGATCTCGTGGGCCACCACGGTCGCCTCCTGGGCGATCTCCTCGCCGATCGCTTCGATCTCGTGGACGGCTTCGGTAGCCACCTCGGCGATCTCGCCGCCGATCTTCTCGACCTCGTGCTCTGCCGCGGTCAAGATCTCCGCAGCCTCGGTCTCGGCTTCGTCGAGGATCTCCTTGGCCTTGTCCTTGATCTCCTGGACTTCGTGGGCCACGGCGTCGACGGCGTGTTCGACCGCCTGCTCGGCGTCGCCGACGATCTGCTCGGCCTCGGCGAGCGCCTTCTCGCCCACCTCGACGATTTCATGGCCCACCGCCTCGGCGGCTTCGCCGATGGCCTTGCCGGCGTCCTCGAAGAACTGCTCGGCGGCGGCGAACATGTCGCCGAAGATCTCGCCGAGGTGTCGGATGATGTGCTCGATGATCAGCTCGGGCAGCTCGGCGAGCGATGACGGAGCCACGTCCAAGCGGAGCGTCGGGAGGTCGAGGCGGGCACCCTCGAACTCGAAGTTGCCGGTGATCTCGAAGAGGAAGCGCTCGGGGCCGACATCGACCTCGAGTTCGATGTCGAAGCCGGCGTCGAGGTGAATCGTCCCGAAGTCGACGCCGAGGATCTCGACGGGGCCGAGGTCGGCCTTGAGGTGGAGGCCGAACTGGGAGTGGAGCTTGAACCCGTCCTTGCCGACCGTGAAGTCGAGCTCGGCCTCGGCGACGTCGGTGATGCCGTAGACGAGCTTGAAGAGGATGCCGTCGCTGGTGACGAGGGCCTCGACCTCGACGTGCTCGATGTCGAGGAAGGACACCAGCAGCGTCACGTACAGGTAGGGCGACTGGCTGGTGCGGAACTGGATGGCGGGCCCGCCCGGCGGGACGACCTGCACCCGCTCGATGTCGTGGGTGTCCGCGGCGGGCAGTGCCTTCAGCTGCACCGGCCGACCGTTGCGCTCGTTGATGAAGACGCCCTTGCCGTGGCCGGTGACGGCGAGGATGGGCGCGACGTGGATCGGCGAGGTCTCCAGGTCGCCGGCGATGCCGACGATCTGGTCGATCTCGAGCGCGGCGTGTGCCTCGAAGCCGAAGATGTCGACGTTGCCCCCGAACCGGAGGCCGGGCTGGGCGACGGTGCCATCTGGCAGCGTGACGACCGATTCGGCCCAGTAGAAGCTGAGCTGGGTGACCTCGAGGTCGTTGACGAACGACGGCAGCGAGGACGTGTCCGCCTCGGGCGCGAAGACCTGCATCGCGGTCTTCACGTCGATCTCGTCGAGGTAGAAGGACAGGAGGAGCGGGTTCGGAATCTCCTCGACCATCTCGAGGACGAAGGCGAAGTCGTCGCCGGCCGGGGCGTGATTCCCGATGTGCGACTTGCCCTCGAGGCCGAGGTCGAGGCCGGGCGCAGGCAGGAACTCGACTCCCAACAGGAAGCCGACCTCGTCGAGCGTCAGGCCGGCGATGCCCATCGGCGCGTGCCAGCCGTCCTCGAACTCGACGTCGACCGAGAAGACGAACGCTTCGGCGCTGATGGCGATGGCCGGTGTCACGTCGATCGTCTGGTGGTCGAAGTGCATCGCCAGTTCGCCGGACAGGCGGAAGATGACGTCGTCGGCGAAGATGAACTCGAGGGCGGCATTACCGATCTCGAGATCGGACGAGCCGCCGGTCGGGATGGTCACGCTCCCGTCGAGCACTGCTCGCAGGGTGATCCTCGCTCCGGGGCTCCACGACGCCGAGATCGTCAGGTGGGTCTCGGGGATCACGGTTCGCAGCGCCGTGATCTCGCCGGTCTGCTCTCCCTGGTCGATCGCGATCACGCCGACCACCGAGATGCCCTTCGCCAGCTGGAGCGACGTGTCGGCGGCGACCGGTCTCCGTGCCGGGGTCGTCGCTGCGGCGCCGCTGCCGACGTCTACGGACTGGAGCGCCGGGAGCTGAGGCATCGCGAAGGCCTTCACGTCGGCCGATGAGATGAGGATCCCGAGCTCTTCGAACCTGAAGATGTCGGCGGCGCCGAGTTCGTCGCCGAGTACCGGGATGTCCGACAGCTGGCTGTGCCCGGCGTACTCGAGGCCGAACACGAACTCCCAGCTGCCTTCCGCTGTGGGCGGTGCGGATGGATCGGGCGCGCCGAGCGGCAGCTTGCTGGCCATGAGGAACGCCTGGCCGTACGTCGCGGAGTCGGCGACGAGGGTGAGCGTCTCCCGCTCGGCCTGGTACTCCAGGTAGGCCTTCTTCAGGTTGAGGTCGACGCCCGACGGGATCTCGACGTCGTGGCTGGCGCCGATGGCCGCGAGCAGCGTGTCGATGCCCAGCAGGTCCGCTTCGTCGGTGCTCTCCCAGGACGCCCTGAAGACGTGGCTCTCCTTGCCGATCTCGTACTGGAGCGTGAACAGCGACGACCCAATCGTGAGGTCGCCCTCCATGTAACCGGCCAGCTGGCGCTTGCCGGTCGATCCGTCGACGGTCGAGGCGAGTTTGACCTCGGCGTGGATCTTGCCGGCCTCGCCGGGGATGAACGGGACCTCGATCTCGGTGTCCGTCTGGCCCTCGAAGTCGAACTCCTTGGTGGCGGTGTTGAAGCGGACGTCGAGGTTCCGCAGTGTGATGTCCGGGACCTCGGAAGGCAGCGACGCCCCGAACAGCTGGAGCAGCTCGGCGACGAGGTGCGTCAGGTTGATCTGGGAGGTGCCGGAGGTGCCGCCCTCGAACGCCCACCCACCCGTGCTCTCGCTCCGCCCGGACAGGAAGAGTGCGGCGCCGGCGATCTCGAACGTGCCCGCCGCGTCAACTCGTGTGGAATCGCGGGTGGTGTCGAACTCGAACGACAAGCCGGTGATGGTGAGCTGCTGGCTGCCGATCGGGATCTTCCAATCGCTCGTCAGCTCGGTGTAGAAGCCGTAGTCAGCCCCGGCCACATCGGCCGAGAGTCGCAACTCGGTGCACCTGAGGTCGGAGATCCCGACCACGTCGAGGTCGAGGCCAATGTGGCTGAACAGCCGACCCAGATCGATCTCGTCGTCCTCGCTCAGGCTGCACAGCACGAACCCGTCGGGCAGCCGGGCGGTCACGTCGAACCCGACACCGTCGATGAACATCGTCCCGGCGATCGCGAGGGACAGCGCCCGCGCCTGGCTGGTGTTGAGCGGATCGATGATGTGCCAGGCCAGCTTGGCGTTGCCGACTTCGAGGATGTCGGGCACCACGGGCCAGGTCCTGCCTTCGCTCGACTCGAGCTCGAGCTCGACGAAGAGCACGGTCTTGTCCGATGGGCGGAGCGTCAGCGCGACGTCCGAGAAGTAGAGGCCGGTGTCGCCGCGCAACGCGGCGGGGAGCGACTGCTCGAGGTCGTCGGCGCCGACCAGGTTGGCGAGCTGGCCGAGGCTTGGGACCTTGACCTGATCGGGGACGAACTTCCCCTCCTGGACGATCAGGTCGGCGCTGCCCAGTACGAGCCGGGTGGCGATGTCGAGCTCGAAGCCGTCCACCTTGAGCGTGCTCTCGATCTGGAAGTAGGAGTCGGCGTGCTTGGCAGCGTCGAGGCTGGAGAAGAGCGCGATCTCCACGTCGTCCAGCGAGATGTCACCGAACGTCACGGCGAAGGGAACCGGGGCCCGCAGGTCGAGACTGGGGGCGTCGCCGGTCAGGTCGAGCCCACCGGAGAGGTCGGCCGTTGGCGAACCGGCGAACTCGGCGAACTCGGCGAGCGGGCCGTCCAGGCCGAGCGACGCTGCCAGGCTGACGCCGTCGTCGATGTGCACGCCGGGCTGAGCCTCGACCGGAGCAGACGAGATGTACGCGATCGCGTCGGAGATCGACAGCTCGTCGAGGAAGGTGTCCTGTAGGTACGGGAAGCCCTGCGAGTAGTTGAGGCTCTCGGGGAGGTTCTCGAAGCTGTCGGAGAACTTCCAGTCGGCGGGCAGGACAGCGGTGACGAGCAGGTCGAAGCCGGACGGCACCTCGTTGAAGTCGATGCGGGCGTCGACCTCGATCCCGAGCAACGTCGTCGTCCCGGTCACCGTGACGGTGGCGCCCGAGACAGGCTCGATCACCGCGTCCCGGATGGCCAGCAGCCCGCGGGGAACATGGTCGGAGAGGAACGGCGTGACACCTACGTGGGCCAGGAAGCGATCGTCGATGGCAACGTTGCCGGCGGTGAACGTGGCGGTCAGGTAGTGATGGAGGCCGCCCGCGTTCATCCTGCACCCTCCCGCCGTGTGGGGCCGCGTGCCCGCAGGCCCGCCGGGATGCCGGACCGAGTCACAACGTCAGCGACGCGATCACTGCACAGTGATCGCTGATCTTGCGGGCGTTGCTGATCTCGAGTGTGCAGTTCGTCGGGTTGTACGTGAACGTCAGCTTGTCGGCCGCGACGTGCGTCTGGAGGTGATTCTCCACGGTCGCAACGCTGCCCGACATGTGGAGCTGGTTGACGAGGATGTTGTCGTAGGCGTTCGCCAGCAGGTCATCGAAGGTGGTCGGGATGTGCGCGTTCTTGTGGTTGGCATACGTGGCCGGGTCCTTGGCCACGAGCGTCGTCGGCTTGCCGTTGTTGAGCCCGGCGAAGTTCCTCATGTAGCCGTCGATCGCAAGTCCGAGGCTGCAGGCATAGATGTTCCTGTTCCACGGCCCGAACTGGTTGGAACTCGGGGCGGTGTCGTAGTTGAAGTCGGCACTGACGAGCAACGGCTGTTGGACGTCGACCGCGAGTGCGCTCGACGGATTGTTGGTGTGCAGGATCGCCAGATCCTGCAAGCTCTCGGCGAAGGCTCGAAGCTCCTGGTCGATGTTGATGTGTTTCGGCTGCGGGGTGTGCCAGGTGATCACCTGAAGCACCTTGTTGGCTGGTTGTTGGAGCGCGAACTTGAAGAGCACCGGCACGCGATTCAGGAACGTCGTCTTGGTGCCGCTACTGGCCTTTTGCGGGAAGTTCGCCTCCGTGACCCCGGCAACGTGCACCGAGCCGTCGGTGGAGGCGTTGTTGAACACGACCGAGTTGAACTCTCCCTTGCGCGTGACATAGGTGCGATCCGTTGTCGTGACGGACCCCCAGCCCTGCCCCACCGAGGCCGCAAGTTGCTGAACGGCTGATTCACCCGTCTTGATCGTGACCTCGATGATCGCGAGCAAGTCGACGTTGTTGCTTCTGATGAAGTTGGTGTACGCGACCAGGTTCGTGTGCCGCTGGTGGGTCTCCAGATCCTCGAAGAGCCGGGCAAGGCTGCGCTCCGAAACGTTCTTCATGTTCCACAGCGCGAATTTCAGCGGCACGACGCATCTCCTCGTCCCCCGACAGCCCGCATCGATCGCATTGGCTGGGCCATGTTCACCCCGATTCCCCGACGGCCGAGCCTAAGTGTCGCCTTGGCAGTGCGCAAGCGATTGACGGCCACAGCCGTTGAAGCGCGGTCGGTCCGCTGCGCGGTGTGCGGTACGCGAACGGATACCGGGCCGCCCGCGCTACATGCCGCGTGCGGTGAGAAGATGTCCCGATCGGCACCGACGACGTCGGGGGCTGGTCGCGGCGATCGCCGCCGGGGACGGTCGCCGCTGGCAGCTCCGCCCACGACCGTGACCCCAGACGTCACCGGGCACCACGACGGACATCATGACCAGCTGGAACCGATGAACAGTCAACGCACCGAACCGACGGCCCTCGAGCTCCTCCCAGCGGTCGACATCGCCGATGGCCGGACGGCGCAACTCGTGCACGGCGGCGCCGGGGCCGGGAACGTCGAACCTCCTGCCGAGGCGGCACTCTGGTGGCAGGGCGGCGGTGCCGAGTGGATCCACCTCGTCGACTTGGATGCGGCGTTCGGGCGTGGCCACAACCGGGACCTGGTGGCGCACATCGTCGGCGCACTCGACATCGACGTCGAGATCAGCGGCGGGATCCACGACGACGAGTCGCTGAACGCGGCGCTCGCGACCGGATGTCGCCGGGTCATCATCGGCACCGCCGCGCTCGAACGGCCGGCCTGGTGCGCCGCCGCGATCGCTGCGCACGGCGACCGGGTCGCCGTCGGTCTCGACATCCGAGGTCGCACGCTCGCCGCGCGGGGCTCGACCCGCGTCGGCGGAGACCTCTTCGAGGTGCTGGAGCGATTCGATCGCGAGGGCTGCGCCCGCTACGTCGTCACCGATGTCGACACCGACGGCATGCTGTCCGGCCCGAACCTCGAGCTGCTGCGCCGCGTATGCGCCGCGACGGACCGACCGATCGTGACGTCGGGCGGCGTCGCGCAGCTCTCCGATCTCGAGGCCCTCGTCGACCTGGTCGCGATCGGCGTGGAGGGAGCGATCATCGGGACGGCGCTGTACGACGGCCGCTTCACGCTGGCAGATGGGCTTCGCGTCACCGTCGGACGGTGAGCGACGACCTGTCGATCGGCGATCGCCCCGCAGGCACAGCCGTTGCAGGAACCGACCCCGTCGCCCTCGATCCCATCGGTCTCGGGTGCAGCACCTTGCGTGACGTGCGCCGGCCGAACGCGGTCGGGCGGCCCATCGCACCCTCGTTAGCGTGGCGCGGATGAGCGGCGACTGGTCGAACCCGGTGACGGTCGCGGAGATGTACGGCGACTGGGACTACGACGCCGCAGTCGCGGCGCTCGATCGTTCGCTGTCTCCCCGCCCGAGCGTGGCGATCTTCGACGTCGTCGCAGCACTCGGCGTCGGGCCCGGCGACGTCGTGCTCGACATCGGCGGCAGGGAGGGTGAGCACGCCCTGCTGATGGCCGAACGGTTCGGGTGCCGGGCGATCTCGGTCGACCCGGTCCCTGCGAACAACGATCGAGGCCGCGTGCTCGTGGCGGCACACGAGTTCGGTCGCCTGGTCGAGCTGCGGCCGGGCTCGATCGAGCAGATCCCGGCCGACGACGCGAGCGTTCGGCTGGTCTTCGCTCGCGACATGCTCGGTCACATCGAGGATCTCGAGCTGGCGTTGAGTGAGTGCCGGCGCGTGCTCGCTCCGGGTGGACACATGGTCGTCTTCGAGGTGTTCGCGACACCGATGCTGCATCCCGACGAGGAACGCCGGCTGTGCGCGGACACGGCGACGGTCCCCGAGCGGCTGTCGGTTGCGAACTTCGAGGCCACGGTGGCCGCCACGGGCTTCTCGGTCGAGCGACTCGACGTCCTCGGCTCGGAGCACGTCGAAGCCTCACAGGAAGCCGGTACGGCCCCGAACTACCTGCTGCAGGTGTCGCGTCTCCGTCGGGACCGGGAGCGCCTCCTCGACGAGCTCGGCGAGACGACCTACCGCGTGATGTACGGCAACGCCCTGTGGAGCATCTACCGGCTGATCGGCAAGCTGGAGAGCCGCATCTACGTCCTCTGCGGCGGCGAACGCAACGCAGCTCGCAGGGCTTGACCGGCGACCGGCGAACCGATCGTCCCTCCCCCTATTTCAAGCTGCCGAGACAGGTCGCCGCACTGCTCACCGACATCACCACCGAACTCGCGATCGCCAACCCGCCGCGAGCCGACTCATGACCCTTCCCGACGACCACCGCTCGAACGTGCTCGCCTGTCACTGCGATCTCGCTTGACACGACCACCACCAGGGGTCAACATCGCCGTGGCAGCTCCTGCGACGTGAAGCGGCCCGCAGAAGGGGAAAGGCGACAGTGTCCGGGCCGACGGGGCTCCCTCGTCAGACCTCGTCCAAGGTGCCGGTGAACGCGACGATCGATGCAACCCGGACGCCGCAGCGCCACCGGGTGGTGTTGCGAGCGTCGCTGTGGCCCAAGGTGCTGCGGCGTCTCGTCATCCGGGCGACGTTGCGTGAACTCGTACGAGCACCCTGCCGAACCATCCGCAAACTGCAAGGAGACATCGTCATGGCCAACACGTCAGCATCCGAGGAGTTGCTCGCTGCGCCGGTCGAGGAGCTCGTCGAAGGTCTGGGCCTCGCCGTGGCCGTGGCCAACGCCGAGCTGTCCAAGAGCGAGTCCGGCGTCATCTACACCATCCCTGAAGCCGAGGTGGAGCTGAAGGTCGCGATCACCATCAACAGTGCCCGCGAAGCGGAGCTCGGAGGCGGGTTGAAGCTCAGTGCCTTCAACGTGAACGCGTCCTACAAGAGCACGTACTCCTACAGCGAGGAGGCGTCGAGCCGCATTCGCCTCGTCCTGCGCGCCGTGCCGCCCGAGCCGGGGGAGAACCCGGAGCCAGCCGCCCCGAAGCCATCCGGTTCCTGAGCCGGTATGGAGAGCGTGCCCGACGACCGCACCGGCGCCGGCCGATTCGGCGTCCCATTGGACAAGGTGCTCGACGAGTTCCGCGAGGCGGTCGCGAAGTCGGCCGGGACGGCGCTGCGCGAAGCCCGTGAGCGCAGCGACGTCCGTACCGGCAGGCGGCCGGCGTTCGGCATCGACGGGCTCGATGTCGAGCTGGCGGTCGGCGTCGACGTCCGGGTCGAGGACGGCGACGGAGACAACGAGGTGTTGCTCGACTTCCGACCCCCGGCCGATGCTCCGTCGCACATCCGGTTCCGCATCCAGCCGCTCCCGGTGGCGACGCTGCAGGAGCCCTACCTCTACGTCCGGTCCGTCTACGACCCCGCAGGCACCTACGCGCGTCACGAGTACGAGGCAGAGATCCGAGACGAGGACGACCGACCGGTCTCGTTCGCCAACATGACGGTGCGCATCACGCGCGCCGATCGCGAGCGAGGGCAGATCCACGAATTCGACATCAGCGCTGATCGCTCGGGATCGGCCCGGTTCGTGGTGTACACCCGAGAGGGGCACGTCGAGCTGGAAGACGGCAGGACGGAACCCCTGCCGGCGAAGAGGGCTCGGTCGTGGGAGATCCGTGTCAGTTGCTCCGACCCGGTGACCGAGTCGGAGCCCGTCATCGTCAACGCGCCGGGGAGGTCGGGAAGTGGCCGATGAGATCAGCCCGGTCGGCGTCGACCTGGACAAGCTCCTCACCAGCATGACGGACTCACTGATCAACGCCTCCGAGCACGTCCACGAGCGAACCACCACCAGCGGGCACGGCTACGTCATCCCCGAGATGAGCGTGACGGTCCAGATGTCCTTCAGCTACGAGAGCGGGAAGGTCAAGGGCTGGCTCCGCAAGTCGACGCAGACGTCGACCCAACAGGTCGAGAGCTCGGTGTCGTTCAAGGTCGTCGCCATCCCCGAGTTGACAGGCCAGATGAGCTCGCGAGCACAGGATCACCAACGGGCCGACACCGAGCACTGGAGCACCAGGAAGTCGTAGGCGGAAGCGCCACCGGCTCGCCCGACGTGAGCGAATCCGTGGGTGCCAAGTCGAGCGACACGAGCGTGGGAGGGCCTCCTCAGGTGCTGGGCCCGGCCCGGCCGGTGAAGTCCTCCATCGTGTGGTAGACGCCGAAGACTCGATCGGCGAGGAAGTCGCGCACGCCGGTCGGCACGACCCCTTTGAGCATCTCGCCGAGTTGCACCGTCTTGGGGAGAACGACGAACGGCCGCCCGGCGAGCGTCGCCTTCCACGCCTCGTCGACGACCTCGGCGGGGTCGAGGATCGGGAGCAGCGGCGCCGACTTCGCCCCCTCGAACATCCCGGTGCGCGTGTAGTACGGGCACACCGTCGTCACCTTGACGTGGTCGTGGCCGGCCTGCTTGAGCTCGAGCCGGACCGAATCGGACCACCCGATGACCGCCCACTTCGAGGCGGCGTAGGCCGCCATCCGCGGGTTGGGGGTGAACCCCGCCGCGGAGGCCAGGTTGAGCAGCCGGCAATCGCCCGGCGCGCCGATCATCGCCGGGAGGAAGGCGTGGGTGACGTACATCGGGGCGAGCGTGTTGACGTCGATCGTGAACTTGGCATCGCGCTCGAGGTCGGTCTCCCAGAAGTACTGGTTGCCCCGGACGACACCGGCGTTGTTGACCAGGACGTCGATGCGGCCGACATCGTCGAGGATCGTGGCGGCCGTGTCGGCGACCGCATCGGCGTCACTGACGTCGACGACGTAGCCGCTGACCTCGCTCGGACCGCCGCCGAGCTCTGCGAGCGTGCCGTCGAGGGCGGACTCGTCGACGTCCCAGAGCACGACCGCCGACGCCTGCTCGGCGATGGCACGTTCGGCGAACATCCGGCCCATGCCCATCGCGGCGCCGGTGACGAGCACGTTCTTGCCCTCCGCAGATCTCATGTCGACTCCTTCGACTCGGCCCCGGCGCCGGTCGGCTCGCGCTCGGCCCGGGCGGCCAGCGCCGCCGTCCGGATCCGTTCGAAGTCCTCGTCGGTGTACGGCCCGTTGACGCCCGAGATCGTCGCCAGCTTCATCCCGTGCTTGAGGCCGAGCTGGTAGATCTCCTTGACCTTCGGCCAGCTGATGCTGCGACCGACGGTGAAGTTCTCGTAGCGACCGTCGAGGGCCAGCACGATCGTCTCGGCGAGGCAGGCGTAGACGACGTGGTCGGGCAGGCCGATGTTCTTCATCCGCACGTCACCGGGCAGCTCGACCTCACCGGACTCGATGACCAGCACGTCGGGTCGCTTGGCGACGTCCTCGGCCGACATGTCGAGCGGGCGGGCGACGTCGGTGATGACGCAGCCCGGCTTGACGCTCATGATGTCGAGCACCTTCTGCCCCGCCGCCGACGTGGCCGTGACGATCATGTCCATGTCGGGCAGCGCAGCCGCCGGATCGGTCGCGACGTGCACGATGGCACGCGGGTCGTCCCGCTCGATCTCCTTCTTGATCTGGAGCAGCTTCGCCGTCTCCGGCGACACGAGCCAGACCTCGTCGGCGGCGAGGGCGAGCAGGCGCGCGCACACCGACCCGATCGCCCCGGACGCGCCGACGACCATCGTCTTGCCGTGCAGGATCCCGTTCTCGTCGGGCTCGGCGATCCCGAGCCGGCGCACCGCCTCGTGAGCCGCCCACAACGCGCCCGAGGCGCTGTAGCTGTTGCCCGTGGTCACCGGTAGCGGCGCCTGCTTGGCGACCGTGACGCCGGCGTCGCCGACCACCTTGGTGAACGCGCCCAGCCCCATGATCTGCGCGCCGAGACGCCGCGACAGATCGGCGGCCTCGAGCAAGCGCGAATAGGTGAACTCGGGCGGGTGGGCGAGCATCTCCTTCGGGGTGCCACCGACCGTGATCAGCCAGCCCTCGGCCTCGTCGCCGGTGTCGGAGACGATGCCGGTCACGTGGCTGTAGACGAACGGGGGGATGTAGGCGACGGCCTTCTCGACGACCTGGCTCATGCCGGGGATGTTCGTGATCCGGCCGAGCGGCTCGACGTTCTTGAAGTACTCGGTCGACAGCGGGTGGATGACGAACGAGAAGCGGCTCTTGCGGCGGTAGCCGTGGGGCCACAGCAGTCGCGACTCGAGCTCGGCGTCCTGGATGAACTGGGCGAGATCGTCGGTCGTGAGCTCCTGCCCCGCCGGCAGGGTCGCGGCGACCATCGCCTCGTACATCGCTGGCACGACGACGAAGTCGAACGGCTGCGGGGTGACGTCGACGACGAGGTCGGCACCGAGCTCGCTGAGCGCGGCCAACCGCTCGTCGGAGACGGTGCTGGTGATCACCGCCTTGCCGGCGAGGTCCGGCAGGCCGAAGCGCATGAGCTCGGAGAACGAGCCGATGATGACGTCGGCGTCCTCGGCGGCGAAGTGGGCGACCTTGTCGCTGACCAGCCCGACCGGCCCGGCGACCTGGTCCTTCACGAAGCCGGGGACCTGCCGCCAGGCGAACTCCCCGATCCCGGCGGCGGCCGCCGTCACCGGGTTGGTCTTGACCCGGCCGGGCAACACGATGTCGTGACCGGCGTCGTCGAACACGATGTTGTCGGTGAACTCCCGCAGCACCGCGATCGTCCTGTCCCGCGTCGTCCCGCCCACGACCACGACCCGGGCGTTGGTGAAGTACCCCGGCATCTCGGCTTCGACCCGGCGGATGGCCCACTCCTGGAAGATGTCGGTGACGAGCGAGTCGTCGCGGACGGGAACCAGCGTCGTCGATTCCTTGATCCGCTGCAGGTCCTCGACCTGGCCGGCGTCGTGACCGGCGGCCCGGGCCTCGCGCACCCCGCTCACGGCGATGGCGTCGGCCTTCCCGGACCAGTGCTCGAGACCTTCCTCGGCTGCTTCGGCATCGCCGCTCGTGCCGACCCGGATCAGCCGGAAGCGGTGACCGCCGAGCGTGACGCGCTCGTCGTAGTCCCACTCGTCGCCCTGGAAGGTGACGTTGACGACGATCTTGTACTTACGCGCCGGCATGGCACGGGTGGAGTCGGGCACCTGACGGAGGTGCGATCTGACCAGTCATGACTCCTCTGTAGTCCCGCGACCAGGTCGTTGGCCAGGGCCGAAGGGCTGAAGCGTTCCGGGATGAGTGGCCGGGTTCCGGGGCGACGACTGCGGGTCAGTTCACCCGTGTCGCCAGGAACGTTGATGCGCTGTCCGCGGTTCCGAAGCTGCCACCCAGGTCGACGGCGACGTCCACTCGCCACGAGACGGCGTCGGGGTCGGACGCATCGAGGTCCTGGGCGGTGTAGAACGCCGTCGAGCCGTTCTCGATGTCGCTGCACAACAGCGAGGGACCCTGACAGTCGACCACGGTCTGGGTGCCCGTTCCGGTGGCCAGATCGAAGGTGCCGGTCGTGAAGATGTTGCCGATGCCGAGCGCGTTGACCACCTCCTGGTCGAGCGCGAACGTCACCTGGTCGCCGTCGAGGACGACATCGCCGACGTAGGTGTACTCGGAGTCGGCGACATCGCTCGTTCGACCGACCAGGCTTCCGGCGCCGCTGACGGCGTGGGTCCGGTCGGCGAGGCCGCTGAACGGGAGCTCCCCGACCATCACGTCGAGGTCGTACCAGTGCTTGACCGCATACTCCTGGGCGTTGTCGCGGAAGAACACCACGTCGGGCGCCGGGCCGACGAAGGCGTCCCACGGCGTCGCGAATTCCGTCACGGCGACGTCGGCCGGCAGCTGAACCGGAACGTCGAGCGTCTCGGCGTCGTAGTAGTGGAGGTCGCAGATGGCGTTGAGGTGGCAGACGATGTCGCCCGCCTCGATCCAGTCGAGCGCGAGCTCCTCGCGGGTGGTGCCCGCCGTGTCGAACGTCGCCTCGAACGTGACCGTCGCCGACGACAGCCGGGTGCGGACCTCACCTTCCGAGAGCTCGTGGCGGACGTCGCTCGGCAGGTTGACGATGCCGAGCGGATCGAAGGCGACCTCTTCGGTCATCAGGTCGACGATCATCAGGTGCGGTGGGCGACCGCTGCCGTCGTCGACGTAGACGCTCCACTCCGCACGCATCCCCTCCATCGCGTCATCGATCTCGTACACCGACAACGTCAGGTGGTGACCGCTGGGTCCGCCCTCGAACAGGGTCGTCGGGGCGAGGGTGTGGCCGGGCGGCAGGGCGAGCGCAGCCTCGAGCCCGGTGGGGTCGGTGACCTCGAAGTTGTAGTACGTGGTCGGCGTGTCGTTGGCGATGTTCACGCCGACGAACGGGTCGGCCTCGCCCCGGAAGAACTGCTCGACGGCGGCGCGCATCAGGCCCGACTGGTGGCCGTTGGTCGTGAAGGCGACCAGCTCGGCCAGCCACTCGGGCGTGATGTCGAGGTGGTCGGAGTCGAGGTTGGCCATCGGTGAGGCGACGTACTCGAGGTCGTTCACGTAGTACACGGCGTCCTTGACGGTGGGCTTCAGGTACCGGGCCCACTGCGAGTCGTCGGTGAACGTGAGCTGCGTGGTGTCGACGAAGTAGGCGTCGTGGTTGAACGTGGTGGCGTTGTACAGGACGCGGTCGGACACCCCGTGAGCCCAGTAGATGTAGTCGTTCCCGATCGCCATCTCCCTGGTGAACCGGGCGACCTCGGCGGTCTCGGGGTCGGGCACCGGGAACGTCGTCGAGAACACGGGAACCTCGCCGTCGCCGTCGAAGCGCCCGATGTTCGACACCACGACACCGTCGACGAGCTCGTGGGACAGCGGCTGGGCCGGCGTCAGCAGGTCGCGCGAATCGGCCGACACCTCCTCGGCCAGCACCTCGACGACGTGGAAGCGAGGGCGTTCACCGGCGTTCGGATCGGCACCTTCCGGTCCGTGGACGAACACGTCCCACTCGGCTCGGGCCCCGGTCACGATCGATCCGCCGCCCGCGTTGTAGATGTTGAGGGCGAGGAAGTACTCCCCCTCGGGGTCGTCGGTCTCGAGGAACCGGGTCGGAGCGAGCCTGAAGCCGGCGGGGAGCTCGTTCTGCTCGAAGGCCTCGATCGCGGCCTGGTCACGGAACTCCCAGCGGATGTAGACCGAGCCCGGCGAGGGCGGCGCACCACCGTCCGCCTCGCTCCTGACGACGAAGTCGAGCCAGGCCGGCTTCGTGCGCTCGGCGACGCGCTCTGCGTAGGCGAGCGCCTCCATGCCGGCGAACAGCTTCTTGAAGACGTGGCGCGACTCGCGGAGCTCGTCGTGGCTCGGTTCGAGCGGGCTCGGAGGGAGCGCGACGACGACCTGGCCGAGGCCCGCCGCAACCGGATCGGCCAGGACGAGCGGTTGCTCCGCCGGGTCGTCCCCCTGCGTCGAGGGCAGGTTGAGCGCGTTGTAGGCATCGACGAACTCCGAGGCGTTCGAAGTGTGGAACGCCAGCTCGCCGCCGATCTCGCCGCCGACCACGTCCAGCGCTCCGGTCATCACGGCCGCGCCGCGGAGCGACTGATCGGGCGTCACGTCGTCGAACAGTGCCGGCAGGCCGTACGCGAAGCTCAGATGGGCATCACCCACGAGCGCACCGAGGAAGGGGACGATCGCACTCGCGCCGCTGGGGCTCTCCCCGTCGACGACGTCGAGGACGGACTCCACGGCGGCGGCCTTCCCGACGACCAGCACACCGCCCGGAAGCAGCGTCAGATGGTTCCCGTTCACGTCCAGGTAGAGCTGCCGATTCGCCGGCCCGTAGCTGCCGTCCGGCGTCGGCCCAGGTCCGGCGACCACCTCGTCGATGGTCTCGCCCCGCAGCCGGGCCACGAGGAAGAGGCCGTCTGCGGCGTCGGTCGTCTGCGCGAGCAGCGCGCTCGCCATCACGCGGGGTACGTCGACGCTCGCCGCCAGCGCTCCGACGGCACCGAACATGTCGGTGAACGCCGGGTCGGCGCCCTCGCCGCCCATCCAGGCCGTGACGTCGGCGAACGATCCAGCCGACAGCAGCGCCTCGACGTCGACGGCCGCGACACCACGCGTATCGGCCGGCAGCACCCGGACCAGCGCGTCGAGCGTCTGGGCGTGGTCGGCGTCCGCACTCACGACGGGATCGACGCCCGACGCGACCGTGGCCGCCGGGCCGGCATCGTCGGCGTCGCCGTCGGCGGCGGCCGTCGTGTCGATCGGGTCGTCCCCGGCGATGTCGTCGTCGTTCGCGGCGCCCGAGCACGCCAGCAGGAAGCAGCAGGCCAGCGCCATGACGACGGCCGGCCGTTTGGGGCTCGATCTGACGCTGCGTTCTCGGATGCGCCACCTTGCCAGATCGTGCACGGAGTGTCCGAGTACTCGACGAGACGGCGAGCGCGGCGTCGCTCGGGTGATCATCGAGCGGATCGATTGCAGCCAGGTCGCGACTCGAGACGCGGCCTACAACGTCGACTCGACGTCCCGTTCGGCACCGACGTAGATGAGCTCGCGGAGCGCCTGGGCGGCGCGGGCGTGGAACGCCACCGCGTCGGGATGCAAGTCGGATACGGGCGGCGCGCCGTGCTCGAAGTGGTGGTAGTCGTCGACGCCGCGCACCAGCGCCGCCGTGTCCCACTCGGCCAGCGTCTGGCGCGTGTTGGTGGGCATGTACTGGATCGACAGGCCGATCCGGCGATCGTCGGTCGTGTTGGGTCCCGAGCCGTGCGCCGAGCGGCCGTGGTGGATCGACGCCTGGCCCGCCGCGAGCGGCATGGCGACCGGCGACCGGCTGCCGATGTCGATCGTCAGCTCCTGGCCGCGGGTCAGCATGTTGTCCTCGTGGTAGGTCTCGAGATGTTCGAGCCGCTCGCGGTGGCTGCCCGGGAGCACGCTCATGCAGCCCGCCGCCTCGGACGCCGGCGCGAGCGCCACCCAGACGGTCACGAGGTCGTCGGTGTCGAGGCCCCAGTACTGCAGGTCCTGGTGCCACCCGACGTAGCTCGGCGAGTGTGCCTCCTTGATCCACCAGATCGTGCCCCAACAGAGGATGTCGGGCCCGATCAGGTCCTCGACCGCGTCGAGCAGCCGCTGGTTGCGGATGATGGCGTCGACCCAGGTGAACAGGTAGTGCGACTTGGTCCGCTGGTCGGGCCCGATTGCATGTCCGAGCGACGCCTCGTGCGCTTCGAGACGGGCGCGGGCCTCGGCCGCCTCGTCGATCGTCAACACCTCGACCGGGAACACGAACCCGAGCTCGCGGAACTGGTCGATCTGCTCGGCCGTCAGCACCTTGCCGTCGTCACCCACCGACCCACTGTGCCCGACGAGTCCGACCCGGGCAAGCCCGACGTCAGGGACCGGCCCCGCCTCCCCGCGGCACGGCCCGACGGGATGTGAAGGCGACGGGCGATCAACCGAGGCGTTGGCCCGACGCTGCGTCGCGACGGAAGTCGGCGCGTGCGTGCGCAATGATCGCGGTCAGCACGACCGCCGCCCCGACACCGCTGGTCACTGGCGGCGCCTCGCTCAGAAACCCCCACGCCATCGCGATCGCGACCGGCGTCTCCGCCGACCCGAGCAGCCCGGACTCCGCCGCAGGGATGAGCTTCGTGCCCTCCGTCCACAAGACCGTGGCGACCGCGAACACCAGACCGAACACGACGAGGAGCACTGCGTCGCGTCGGGTCACATCGAGCGGCGTGGCGGCGAACCATCCGGCCCCGAAGAGCAGCAACGACGACGCAGCCGCGGCCAGCGGCGCATCGGTGTCGGTGAACGTCCGGATGAGCACCATGTACAACGCGTTCAGCGCGACCATGGCGATGGCGACGGCGTCACCGTCGAGATTGGGTGAGCCGAGGCTCCCGCTGACGATGACGACGACGCCGATCAACGAAGTGGTCGCCGTGGCCAGCGTCCGGCGCTGGATCGGTTCGGACAACACGGCTCGCTCGAGCAGGGCCGCGACGAACGGGATCGTCGCGTAGATGACGGACACGTTCGCGACGTACGTGTGCTTGAAGGCCACGATGAACGTCACCGATCCCACCCCGCCGACGGCGGCGAGCACCCAGCCCCCGGTCCCGAGTCGGAAGGTGTCGCGGACCGGCCTCGCTCGGTTGCGCGACCACACGTAGGCCGCGATGCCGAGGGCGCCGATGAGGCCGCGCCAGGTCAGTACCGTCCAACTGCCGGCGTCGATCGCCTTGGTCAGCACTCCGGAGCAGCTGAACATGACCGCTGACGCCAGCACGAGCGACGATCCCACCCATCGCGGCACCGCCCCGGCGTGACGTTCGTCGTCCTGCGTCCTGATCTCCATCGCTGAACCCTTCGCCGCGAGACATTCGACCTGCGAGGAACGTATCCTGCGAGACATGCACGCAGAAGCTCGTTGTTCGAGTGCAGGCACTCGTAAATCAGATGTCTGAGTTCGAGCGACGGCTGCCGCCTCTTGCCACGCTGGTGGTGTTCGAGGCGGCGTTCAGGCACCGCAACTTCACTCGGGCGGCCACCGAGCTCTTCCTGTCGCAGGCCAGCGTCAGCCGGCGCGTCCGCGAGCTCGAAGGCGATCTGGGAGTCAGCCTCTTCGAGCGCGGACGATACGACGTGACGCCGACCGACGATGCCGAACGTCTCGCCGCCTCGGTTCGGATGTGTCTCAGCGAGCTGGCGTCGACCGCAGAGGCGATCCGGCGAAGGGCCGTCGGGCAGGAGTCGTTGACGATCCTTGCCGACCCGTCCCTGGCAGCGGCATGGGTGGTGCCGGTCATCGGCGACTACCAGCGCAGGAACCCCAACTTGACGATCCGGGTGATCTCGTCGTGTGAGGCGATCGAGGAGACCCGCGAGGAGTTCGACATCGCGCTGCAGTACGGCCATCACGAGTCCAGCGCCTACGACGTCCGATTCGTCGCTCACGAGGACGTCTTCCCGGTGTGCTCACCATCGTTCGCAGCTCGTGTGCCACCGCTCGATGCCGCCGATCTCGCCGACCTGCCGCTGCTGCACGTCGAGTACTCGAATCCGAGCTGGGCGACCTGGCAGCACGTGTTCGACGCGTTCGCCGTGGGCGCCCCTGCCGTCGACGGAGCGCTGGTCTTCAGCTCGTACCAGGTCTGCCTCGACGTGGCCGAACGCGGCGAGGGGATCGCACTCGGGTGGCAACGGTCGGTACAAGCGCGTCTGGACGCAGGCTCGCTGGTGAGGATTCCCGGCATCACGCTGCCGATGGCCGGGACGATCAACGCCTACACGCCGAAGTACGGAGCAGCGAACCCGCACGCACCAGGGTTCCTCGCGTTGCTCGGCGAGATCGTCTCGCTCGAGTGACGCCGTCACCGGGCACGTCGCGATGACCGGGCAACAGCAGGCCCGCACCGCTGTGGCCGGCCACAACGTCGGTGTCGCTCGGCCAGGCGGAGACCACCCACCTCACCGCCGCCGCCGAGTGCCCGACACCGCAGCCTGCCGCTGATCGGGTACGACGACGCCGTGTCCAGCCGAGGTCAGCACCGCTTGGACCCCGTGCCCACGTCGGCGGCTCAGCCGGCGGACCGTGGACGAGGACGAACTGCACGCCGCCCGCCGCGCGAACGACGCGTTCACCGCCCGTCAGCGGGGCGGGAGCGCCGACTCCCTGATCCGACCGTGACGCTGCCACTTGTCGTCCACGTACCTCCACAGCTCGTAGACGTTGCCGTCGGGGGTCGAATGGACCTCGCCCAACGAGTAGCGGCCGGGCTCGAGCACGTGACGTGCGACGGTGTCCGGCCCCGACGGCTCGGTCCAGACGTGCTGCTCGGCGAGCTCGAAGTAGCTGTACGGCAAGGGGGTGAGCTTCTTGGGCGGCCCCTCGCCGAAGCCCACACCCTCGCGGGTCACGTGGAACCCCGATTCGTCGGCGTCGACCCACCACCAGTCGTCGCCGTGCTTGACCGGGAGCCACGGCTTGTCGTCGATCGTCACCGTCGCACCGGCGGGGTACGACGTGCCGGGTGGCAGGGTCAACGATTCGCCATCGGGCGAAACGGCGGTGACGGACCTCTTCACCGTGAGCCGACCGCTGGGTTCCTCGTTCGCGACGAACGGCGGGACCCTGACCGTCTTCGTCGTCGCGGTGTCGGCGGCCGGCGCCAGCGCCTCCAGCTCCTCTGCCCGCTCGACGATCGTCTTCGGCTCGAGCACCAGCATGCTCGTCGCTGCGTCGACGATGCGCTCCGCGCCGTGCCTCGATCTGCCGCCGAGCTGCTTGGCCAGGACCAGGATGAACGCCAGCAGTGCGACGGCGAGCACGATCAGCACCGGAGCGAGGTTCGACCCGCCCCCGGCGTCCGACTCACCGGTTGCGGCTGCGGGAGCGTCCGCAGTGTCCTCGACGTCACCCGAGCCCTGCTCGCCGTCATCCGTTGCGGTGGCCGGGGCGCCTCCATCGCGATCGTCGGCGCCGCTCCGGTCGCCGTCGTCGAGCGGTGGGACCGCGTCGATGTCCTCGTCGTCACCGGCAGCCTGCTCGCCGCCGTCGGCTGCTACGTCACCGACTGCCGCGAGGTCGGGCAGGACGATCGAGCCGAGCACTCGCCGCTGGCCGGGGTCGAGTCCGTCGGACGACACCGGCACGGTGCCGGTGAACGTCTGATCCGTCGCGCCGGGCAGGTTGTGGAACGTGACGGTTGCGGCCACGTCGACCTCCGTCCCCTCGGGCAGCAACGCGACGAGTGCGTCGGCGCGGTCCTGGTCGGCGAGGGCGGGACCATCGACGCCGGTGCCGGGAAGCGGGTAGACGCACCAGCCGTTCGAGAAGACGACGATGTCGAACCTGCCCGGCTCGTAGGACGACCACGCCGCGTGGCCCGGATCGAAGCTCGGGTCCGACGTGATCACGAGCGGCTCGGGCGGATCGTGGACCATCGCGTCGGCACCGCAGCCTGCAGCGTGACTCGCCGAGATCCCGCCGGACGGGTTCAGCGTCGGGTCGCCGTTGCTCTCGTGAGCTGCGGAGTAGTTCATCAGCAGGTCGTCGGGGTGCTCCCACGAGACCGCGATCACGACGGCCGGCTCGGTGAGCTCGGACGGGTCGTCGGTCGCCACCACCGATGCGCCCGAGAGGAGCACGAGCGCGGCAGCGAGGCCCACGATCGCGCGTCGTGGCCTCGTGCGCCGATGTCCCGCACCATCGAACACACCTCGAGTGAACCTCCACCGGCCCGCGCCGGCCAGGGTCGAAAGCCAGTAATCGGTGGAGGTGCCTCGACGCGCGCGCGCCGGCCGACGACCACCTGGACGTCAGGGCATGCCCGAAGCGGCCGAATCGGGCTCAGGAGCCAGGACCTCGGCATTGTCCCAGTGCTCGACGATCGTGCCCCCTTGGATGCGGAAGATGTCCACCTGGCTGTGGGGCACATCCGCCCAGCGCGTCCTGCACAGGGAGGCGACGAAGTTCCCCTGCCCGACGAGGAGGACGATCTCGTCGTAGACGAGCGGTGCGTCGTCCGTGTCTGCGAGGGCGCGCAGCGAACTCAGACCGTGATCGGCGAGGCGCGCGCTGTGCTCGATGCACCGGTCGGACACGAAGCGACGGATGCGGCGTGGCTTCCCGCCCGGTAGCAGCGCTCGCTCGATCAGCTCGCGGACGAGCGCCTTGTTCGCTTCGGTCCGACCGAGTTCGACGACGTCAGTCGGACCGTCGATCGGCGTGCGGTCCGAGCCGATCTCGTGGATGTACGGTGCGACCACGCTCCACTGCCCGACCATCCGATGGCTCGTGTCGGTGTCGAAGAAGACGGTTTCCACCAACTCGCGCTCGCCGCGGTTGAGACTCTGGAAGACCTGGAGAAACACGTGTCGACCATCCTCGAGGGAGCGCACGACGCGGACGTACCGGCTCGGGTTCTCGTCCGCGAAACGCTCACAGAACTCGACCACGCCCTCAGCTCCGTGCGAGATGCCGGGCCGGTGCTGCTCGAAGCGATCACCGACGTACGCGTCCACCGCGTCGCGTGGTCTCCCGTCGCGGATGGCCATCAGATAGAAGCTGGTGGCGTTGTCGCGTTTCTCGCCGACGCGGCGCCGTCCTGCGTAGAGGTCGGCCTCGGTGGGTGCCTCGTCGTCCAGCACCTCGGTTTCGAACTCCTCCTCCTCCTCATCGGGGAGCGGGGCGTCGGTGCGTTGCGATGCTTCGCCGTCGGCCATCTCGTCGTCGTCGGCGTCCCGGACGATCGTGTCGCCGCCACCCTTGAGGCCTGTCGCCCGACGAGCCGCGCGAACGCACTGGGAGATGCTGTGCCAGATGTGCTCGTCACCGAGGGTGGCGAGGAACCCCGACCGCTCCAAGACCGCGGAGACCGGATGGATCACCCGGGCGAGGTAGAGCCTGATCCCGCGAGCAGCGAGCTCATCGTGGACATGCTGGAGCATGTCGGCGCTCGTCGTACCGAGCTGAGACGTCGCCTCGAGATCGAGGACGAGTGCGCGGGTGTCGGGGCGCTGGTCGACCTCTTCGAGCAACCGGTCCTCGATCGCCATCGCGTTGGCCCAGAAGAGCGGAGCATCGAGGCGGATGACGACGATTCCGGGAACGGTCTTCCGCGTCGTGTGGCCGCGCATGCGGCCCCAGGCGGCCTTTTCGTCGGTGATCTTGCCGAGCACCTCCATCCGTGGCGAGCTCGATCGGTAGATGATGGCCAACAGCGAGGTCGCGATCGCGATCCCCAGTCCAGGGAGCGGCCCGAACAACACGACGCCTGCGATCCCGACGGTCGCCGCGACGGCGTCCGCCCGGCGGACCGCGAGATAGCGGCGCAGTGCGGCCACGTCCATCAACCCCCAGACGGCGACGACGACGATGGCGCTGAGCACGGTCTGGGGCAACTCGGTGAAGAACCAGGTGAGCGTCAACAGCACGATGACGACGAGCCCTGCGGCCGTCAGACCGCTGACCTGGCTGGTGCTCCCCGCCTGCTCGGCCGATGCGGTCTTCGACAGACTCCCCGCAACGCCCAGGCCACCCGACAGGCCGGCTCCGATGTTCGCCGCCCCCATGCCGACGAGCTCGTGCTCGGTCTCGACGCGGTAGCCGCCCCGCGTTGCGAACAACCGCGTCGCGGCGAGCCCCTCGGCGAGGGCGACCAGTGCGAGGGAGATGCCGCCCACCACCACCGCCCCGAGATCGTCACGAGGGATCAGCGGCAGGCCGAGCGGCGGCAGCCCACTGGGGACGTCACCGATCGTCGCCACACCCTCGGACTCCAGATCGAGCAGGTTCGACGCCACCACGCCTCCGACGAGTGTCACCAGGCCCCATGGGATGCGCTGGGTGATGCGCCGACCGCCGAAGAGAAGGACGAGGGCCGAGCCACCGACGATCGCAGTCGGCAGGTGGGTGTCGTCGAGGTTCTGGAGCGTGCGGATGAGAACGCCGATCAGATCGCCGGGCGGCTTCGGGATCCCGAGCAGTGTGGGGAGCTCCCCGATCACGATCGTGAGGGTGAGCCCGAACACGAAGCCCGTGACGATCGGCTTCGAGAGGAACTCAGCTACCCAGGCGATCCGCAAGAGGCCCGTCGCGATCAGCACGATGCCGGCGGCGATCGCCAGCGCCGACGTGATCGCGACGGCGTCCTCCGGGTTGTCGCGCGCGATGTCGGCGACCAGCGAACCCGAGACGATCGCGACCGTCGACGCCGGGCCGACGATGAGCTGGGGCGACGAGCCCAGGGCCGCGTATGCGAGCAGCGCCAGCGGAACGGCGTAGAGCCCGACCTCGACGGGTACGCCGGCGATCCGCGCGTAGCCGAGCGATTGCGGCACCATCAGCGCAGCGATGATCGCGCCGGCCAGCAGGTCGCCGCGGAGGCGACGCGGGTCGTACTCCGGCAGCCACCGCAGCATCGGTACCGCCGAGGCGATCCGGTCCTTGATGCGATGCGGATGGTTCGAGTGGCCCATCTACCCTCCTCTCACTCGAACGCACACCGATCCACGCTCACACTAGGCAGCTGCACTCGGAGCCATCGTTCCCCCGTCCCTCGAGACGACGACCCCGATGCCTCCGTACGACTCCCGGTCGGCGAGCTCCCGCCCGATGACGACATGGCCCACTGCGTGCGCGTCCCGAGCGGTCGAGTCCGATCGGACCCGAGGCGGTCGGTACCCCGACGGCACTCCGCGCGTCCACGTGACGGCCCCGCCTGCTCAGGTCAGTGACCAGAACGGCTCGGTCAATCCGGCCGCGTGAAGGAGTCCCTGGAGATGCTCGACGGGCGCGGGCCGGTAGCCGGTCGCCAATCGGTCGCCGTACCAAACCCCGGGTCAGCGGCCACATCGCTGCGAGCGACGCCAGGCCACCGACCGGTGCGAGTTCCTCCGACCGGAGGAAGCGGATGGTTCGTCAGGTGTCGACGATGTCGTCCCACCATCGACTCGCAGGGACGACGAAGTGGACGTGAGCATCGGTGTCGCCGACGGGCTCGCCGTGACGATCCGGAGGTCGACCGGCGAGCCGTCGCCCAGCCATGGCGCCTGTATCTCGGCGTCGACGCCCAGCGCTGCAGGGATGGCCAGCGAGTCCCACGCACAGTTGGCGAACCACCGGCGATCTCCCGAGCGCACGACGTGGTCGGTCGGGATCGCCGAGAACGGCAACGCCATGCGGATCGAACCATCAGCGTCGAGCACCACCTGATGGTGGTCGTCGAGCGCTCGCAGCCGGCGGTCGAGCGTCTCGAATCCGCCGGCGGCCGCCGCCAGCACGCTGCGACTGGGCACCATGCCGGTAGCGGCGAGACCCGCGTAGATCGTGCGACGCAGTTCCCAGTCCGTGTCGTCGAGCGGCATCGGCCGACACTACGGCATCGGTCCCATCTCGGCCGGGGCATCGGGGCATCGGGGCCGAGGTTTCGGTTCTCGTAATGGAATTGCGGGACTCGATCGTCGGGTCCCGGTGTTCTTGTACACATGATCACCGAGACACCCACCTCGCCCGCGACAGGCCGCGACGGCGACGCCGCTCCCGACTCCCCCGTGCGCACGCTGATCGACCGCATCACGCGCCTCGAGCTCGTCATCGGCGCCGTGATCGCGGCAACCATGCTGGTGCTGGTGCTCATCGAGCCCGACATCCTCGAGGCACCGTTCGAGAACGAGCGGACCCTGTTGTTCACCGTCGGCGGAACGGCCCTCGCCGCAATCGCCTTCGTCGCGATGCTCTGGTTCCGCGTGCCTTCGATCGTCAGAGTGACCGTGCTGGTGGTTCCGTTCGTGATCGTGAACTGGTGGTTGCTCTCGCCGTACTTCATCGACGACGTGGTCGACGAGGAGTTCTCGACATCGATCGCAGCCCAGGTCGCAACGGCCGACGACACGCCCGCGACACCTGCAGCCCCCACCGCTCCGGCAGTGCAGACTGAGACCGAAGCACCCACGCCCGCTGACGACGCAGCCCCGTTCGATCAGCCGGCGCAGGACGAGCAGACGACGCCGGCGACCGAGCCCGCGACGCAGGACGAGCCGGTCAGCGAGGAGCCGGTGGAAGCCGCGGCGCCCGCCGAGGAGGAGACGCCGCCTCCACCCAGCGGACCGGTACTGCTCGGGGCCGGGCAGTTCGTCGGCCTCGCCGGCCACGACGGGACCGGTGACGCCGGCATCTTCCAGAACCCCGACGGGTCGCTCGTGCTGCGCTTCGAGAACTTCGACATCGAGAACGGTCCCGACCTCGAGGTCTACCTCGTGCCGGGCGCCGACCAGGTCTCGCTCCCGGAGGGCTCGATCCACCTCGGCGCACTCAAAGGCAACATCGGCGACCAGAACTACGAGCTGCCGCCAGGCACCGAGCTCGCCACCGGCGCCTACACAGCCCTCGTGTGGTGCGAGGCCTTCAGCGTCGAGTTCGTCGGCGCCACGATCGTCGTCTGAGTCGACCCGTGGTCGCTCCGAGCGCGAGCCCCGGGGTCAGTCCGAGCGGAGCGTGAGGGCTCGCCACAGCCGCTCCGCCACCTCGTCGGCCTCGATGTCGGGCTCGGCGGCCAAGACCGATGCCATCGTCCCACCGATGAGGGCCGCGGCGAAGTCCGGGGCGGCATCGATGCCGAGCCTCGCGTAGGTCTCGATCTCGCCCGTGCTGACCTCGGCCTTGCGGGCGACGTTCTCCTTGGTCAGCCACGGTGCACCGGCGCTCGCGCTGATGAAGAGGGAGAGGTCGCGGTTGGTGCTCGCCCACCCCCACAGGTCGCGCCAGATGGCGATGAACTCGCTTCTGTGGTCGTCGGCGTGGCGCTCCGCGAGGATCGACAGCATCGCGTCGATGCCCTCGCGGTAGAGCTCGTTGGCGATCGCTGCCTTGTCGGACCACCGGCGGTAGATCGTGGCCACGCCGACCCCGGCCCCCGTGGAGATGTGTTCGATCGTCGTGTTGCCGTAGCCCCGCTCGGCGAAGAGCCGAAGTGCCTCGCTGCGGATCCGCTGCGTGGTGGCATCGGCGTCTGCGGTGGTCATCGAACGTCACCGTAGCGACTGCGGAGGAATTCTTCCCCGCTCCGGAGGAAATCCTCCGATCGACGGGCTAGGGTCGCCGGCGTTGCGGAAGAAATCCTCCGCACTCGGTGATGCACCACCGAGTCCCCCGACAGAGAGGTACGCGCAAGATGGCTTCGATCAGCACGACGGTCAACGGCGAGTCGCACACCATCGAGGTCGAAGGCCACGAGTCGGCGGTCGACGTGATCCGCGAGCAGCTCGGTCTGACGGGCACCAAGCTGGTGTGCGCGGGTGGCGTGTGCGGCGCGTGCACCGTCCAGATCGACGGGACGCCGGTGGCCGGTTGCCTCACACCTGCCACCGCGATGCGGGGCGGCGAGGTCACCACCATCGAGGGTCTCGAGACCGACGGCAAGCTCCACCCGGTCCAGCAGGCGTTCATGGCGCACGACGGCCTGCAGTGCGGTTACTGCACGCCCGGCTTCGTCGTGGACGCAGCGGCCTTCGTCGACGAGTGGCGGGCCGCCAACGGTTCAACCGAGCCCGACCGCCACACGATCGCCGACGCACTCGCCGGCCACCTGTGTCGCTGCGGGGCCTACGACGGGATCTACCGCGCCGTGGCCGCCGCCTGCCGAGGTGACTTCGACGGCGAGACACCGGTGTCGGTCCGCGTCGACGGCCGGGCGAAGGTCACCGGCGCCGCCATCTACACCGCCGACGTGTACCCCGAGGGCACGCTCGAGGGCGTCATCGTGCGGTCGCCGATCGCGGCCGGCGACGTCGCACCGATCCCGGCCGACGCCGCCGAGATCATGGTCGACCTGCTCGGCGACGACCGCGGCGTCCGCTACGCCGGCCAACCGATCGCAGCCGTCGCAGCACCGACGCTCGCCGAGGCTCGACGCGTGGCCGCCGAGCTCCCGGTGGAGATCGTGCCGGCTCCGTTCGTCATCGACCCGGACGACGCGATGGCCCCCGACGCGCCCCTGGTCTACGACTCCCAGGAGGCACGCAAGGGGGCGACCAACGCCGCCGAGGGTCCCATCCCGCCCGCCCGCTGGAGCGGCAACGTGCGGGGCCCGAACCCCACGCCGTTGCTCGGCACGATCGCCAAGCGACGGGTCAAGCACGCCCGCAGCACTGGGGCGGCCGGTCACGTCCGGTTGCACTTCGAGACCGCTTCCCAGCTCCACACGTGCTTCGAGCCGCACACGACCGTGGCCGACTGGTCGGATCCGGCCAAGCTCCGCGTCTGGACCAGCACGCAGGCGGTCGCTCACGTCACCGAGGACCTCGCAGCGCACTTCGAGATCGACGACGACGCGATCGAGGTCGTCGCCGACTACGTGGGCGGCGGCTTCGGCTCGAAGCTCTCGGTCTCGACGGACATGGTCGCTGCGATCGAGCTGAGCCGGATCGCTCGCCGGCCGGTCCGCGTCGTGCTGAGCCGGCGCGAGGAGCTCACGGCGACCGGCAATCGGCCCGGGAGCCGCACCGACGTCGACCTGGTGGTCGACGACGACGGCGACCTCAAGGCGATGGTCGTGAACGGCGTCAGCTTCCCCGGCGTCGCCGTCAACAGCCCCTATGCGCTGCTGAGCATGCTGGTGTACGGCAGGAGTCCACGGCTCGCCCGCGACGGCGACGTGGTCACCAACGCACCGCCCGGCGCGCCGTTCCGCGGACCGGGTGGTCCGACCTACGCGTGGGCGCTCGAACAGAGCGTCGACCAGGCCGCGCACCAGATCGGGCGCGACCCGATCGATCTGCGCCGGGGCTGGGACGGCAACGAGAAGCGCCAGGCGCTCTACGACTGGGCGTCGGCGCTCCCCGTCTGGCGGCAGCGGCCGGTGACCGGGTCGCAGTCCGGGCGGTACCGCCGTGGCGTGGGCGTCGCAGCTGCCAACTGGCTCTACATGGTCGACCCCGACACCGAGATCGAGGTGTCGGTGCGCGGTGGACGCTTGGTCGTGCGCACCGGTGTGCAGGACATGGGCACGGGTTCCAAGACGGTCCTCGCTCGCGCCGTGGCCTCGGTGTTCGACGTCGAGCCGGCGGACGTGGTCGTCGAGGTCGGGCGCGCCGGCGGCGGCGAGCTGCACGGTCCGACCTCCGGGGGCAGCCGCACGACGGCGTCGCTGTGGCCGACCGCCGTCGAGGCCGCCGAGCAGCTCCGGGCGACGGTCGGCGGCGACTGGCGCACGGCCGACGGCGCCCGCGCCACTGCGACCCGGGGCGGGGACCACAAGATGCGGGCCGTGCCGATCACGTTCGCCAACCTCCAGATCGGGCGCGGGTTCTCAGCAGCGGTCCACGTGGCCGAGGTCGAGGTCGACACCCTCACCGGCAAGACCCGCGTCCTGTCGGTCCACGGTGGCCTTGCCGTCGGCGTGCCGCACGTGCGCGAGCTTGCCGAGAGCCAGTGTCGCGGCTCGATCATCCAAGGCATCGGGCTCGCGCTCTACGAGCACCAGGTCCTCGACCCGCACACGGGCCTCACCCTGACGTCGAACCTCGAGGACTACCGGATCCCGCAGCTCGGCGACACGCCCGAGATCACGATCCACTTCCACGAGCCCGGCTGGGAGCACGTCCCCGGGGGCGGTGTCGGCCTCGGCGAGGTCGCCACGGTCAGCCCGGCCGCGTCGGTCGGCAACGCCATCTTCAACGCCACCGGGTTCCGGCCGACCGTCCTGCCCGTTCGCCCCGACCGACTCCTGGAGGGACTGCGATGATCGACTTCCCCGAGACCTACGCCGCGATCGACGTCCCGGAGGGTGCCGTCGTCCGTTCCGGCGGCACCGATCTGCAAGAGCGCCTCCGCTCGCACAACGCCCAACCCCGGATCGTCGACCTCACCGGGGTCCAGGGGTTCGCCGGCATCGACCGCTCACCCGACCGGGTCCACATCGGCGGCGGCACCACCATGGCCGTCGTCGCCCGCGAGCTGGCGGCCACCCACCCGGCGCTCGCCATCGCCACCGGTTCGCTCGCCACACCGCAGATCCGGGCCCAGGGCACCATCGCCGGCAACCTGACCCAGCACACCCGCTGCTGGTACTACCGCCACCCCGACACCGACTGCTTCAAGTCGGGCGGCGACTCCTGCCCCGCCCGCACGGGACGTCATCTCTACGGCGTCGTCTTCGACCGGTCGGAGTGCGTGCACCCGCACCCATCGACGATCGCGATGGCGCTCCTCTGCTACGACACGACGATCGTGCTCGCCGATGGATCGACCCGCCCGATCGACGAGGTGCTCGGCGACGGTACCGACCCGACGCGCGATCACCAGCTCGCACACGGGGAGGTGATCGCTGCGATCGAGCTCACCCCAGGGTGGGCGGACGAGCGGGGCGCGTACTTCCGGTCGATCAGCCGGTTCGAGGCCGAGTGGCCGCTCGTCGAGGCCGTGGCTCGGGCGCGGTTCGATGACGACCGGGTCGCCGAGTGCGCGCTGGCGCTCGGCGGCGTCGCCACCGTTCCGTTGCGGATGGCGGCCGCCGAACAGGTGCTGACCGGGTCGACGCTCGACGACGCCTCCATCCGCGCCGCCGCCGAGGTCTGCGCCGAGGGCGCGACCCCACTACCGGAGACCGGCTACAAGGTCGAGTTGATCGTGGCCACCGTGATCGAGACACTCGAGCGTCTCCGGGCCGCCTGACGCTTCCCGCTCCGCACGTCCCGTCGAGCGGTGCGCCACCTTGCAGTCGCCTCACCTTCGGGTTAGGAAGAGCTGGTTCCGGTCGTGGGATCGAACAGGGGGTGAACCAGCGACATGAATGCGAGACGGATGACGTTGAACCGCAGCCGTGCCGAGCGGGTCGGCGAGGTCGACCCACGATCGCGAGCACCGCGATGAGCCGCGACGCTCACGTCGCGGTCCTCGGGGCCGGGTCGTGGGGAACGACCGTCGCTGCGCTCGCCGCGCACAACACCAAGACGACCCTGTGGTCGCGCCGGCCCGAACTCGCCGATCAGATCAACGAGGAGCACGAGAACGGCGACTACCTCCCGGGGTTGCCGCTACCCGAAACGCTCGCGGCGACCGGCTCGCTCGAGGCGGCGGTCGGCGACGCCGACGTCGTCGTGGTCGGGGTGCCGAGCCACGGCTTCCGCGCCGCGCTCGAGGCGATCGGACCGCTCCTCAGGCCATGGATCCCGATCGTCAGCCTGAGCAAGGGTCTCGAGCAGGGCACACGCTTCCGGATGACGCAGGTGATCGACGAGGTGCTGCCCGGCCACTCCGCCGGGGTCCTCGCCGGACCGAACCTCGCCCGTGAGGTCCTCCAGGGCTTCGCTGCCGCGGCTGCGATGGCGCTGCCCGACGAGCACCTGGCGAGCTCGCTGCAGACGATCTTCACGTCGAGGAACTTCCGCGTCTACACGACCACCGACGTCGTCGGCAGCGAGCTGGGCGGCGCGCTGAAGAACGTGATCGCGATCGCCGCCGGCATGGCCGAGGGCCTCGGGGTCGGCGACAACACCAAGGCGATGGTCGTCACCCGTGGGCTGGCGGAGATGATCCGCCTCGGCGAGGCGCTCGGCGCCGATCCGCGCACGTTCGCTGGCCTCACCGGGCTGGGCGACCTGATGGCCACCTGCTCGAGCCCGCTGAGCCGCAACCGTCACGTCGGCGAGCAGCTCGCAACGGGGAAGTCGATCGACCAGATCACCTCCGAGATGAACATGGTCGCCGAGGGGGTCAAGTCGGTTCGGGTCGTGTGTGAGCTCGCGGAAGAGCACGGTGTCGACATGCCGATCGCCCGCGAGGTCGACGGGGTCGTGAACGAGGGCCGCACGGCCGCCGACGCCTACCGCGGGCTGCGGCGCATCGCCCCGACCTCCGAGATCCACGGGCTGGCCTGAGCCGCCGGTCGCGATGACCCACCTGCGAAGCCGACGCACCGGACGGTGGGAGCGACTCCTCGTCGATCTGACAACATCGGTCTCGGGATGCGGTTCAGTTGCCTGGTGCAAGAACAGAGTTACGCGTACGAGCGCAGAGCGGACCTCGAACGGCGGCTCGACGAGCATCATCGCGGCCACTACCCGGGCGACGCGACGTCGGTGAGCTGGCACCCGGTGCCGCGAGGCCACATGTTCACCGAGGGCCGTCAGAGCACGTCGTCGATCATCGCATGCGCGCTCGAACACGCCACCACGCTCGATCAACGCGAGCAGTACATGCGGGGTATCTGCGACCTGTGGACCGACGTCACCGGCTGCACCGACCACGAGATCGTCGTCTCGATCACCGAGGTCGACCCCACCACCGGACCCCGACAGTGAGGAGTCGTCGATGCCCTTCTACCGAGTGTCCGTCCGCCGGGATCTGCTGCCCGAATCGCAACGGGAGCCCTTCGCAAACGACGTCGTCGACATCCACTGCGGCGCGACCGGCGCGCCGCGGTCGTTCGTCCACGTGCTGATCACCGACGCCGCACCCACCTCGCTGCCGGACGGGCAGAACGGGTCGATCTCAGGCACGATCCGGAGCGGCCGCACCGAGGAGCAGAAGACGCAGATCACGACGAGGCTCCGCCAGGCGCTCGCAAACCGGGCCGGTGTCGACGCCGCCACCGTCAGCGCGGCGCTCCGCGACATCGAAGCGTCGTTCACGATGGAAGGCGGCGCGCTCCTGCCCGAACCGGGCTCCGCCGAGGAGGCGCTCTGGAAGCACGCGGGCGGCTCTCCATGACCGTCACCGAGCCGGCACCGAGCGACACCCGGCCCGACGGTCAGCGAATGAGCCGGTCGGGACGCAGGTCGCCGCGCGCCGTCAGTCCGAGCGTTCCCCCGAGGCCTTGAAAAGTGAATTCGTTTCACCTATGCTCGAAAATGAAACGGATTCACTCTTCTTCATGGAGGACGCAACGATGGACTTCGAGACGGTGCTCTACGACGTCGACCCCCCGATGGCGACGGTGACGCTCAACCGGCCCGAGCAGCTGAACACGATCGTGCCGCCGATGCCCGACGAGTTCGAGGAAGCCGTGATGCTGGCGACCAACGACGACTCGGTCAAGGTGATCGTCGTCCGCGGCGCCGGCCGGGCGTTCTGCGGCGGCTACAACTTCGGCGGCGGCTTCAACCACTGGGGCGACCGGATCAGCACCGACGGCAAATGGGACCCTGGCAAGGACTTCGCCTGGAGCACCGACCGACTGACCGCTCCCACCCCGAAGTTCATGGCGATCTGGCACACGCACAAACCCGTCATCGTCCAGGTGCACGGTTGGTGCGTCGGTGGGGCGAGCGACACCGCGCTCTGCGGCGACCTGGTGATCGCCTCCGACGACGCCCGCATCGGCACCCCCTACTCCCGCATGTGGGGTGCCTATCTGAGCGGCATGTGGCTGTATCGGCTCGGGCTCACCAAGGCCAAGGAGTACGCCCTGACCGGCAAGCCGCTCTCGGGTCGGGAGGCTGCCGACATCGGGCTCATCAACGAGTCCGTCCCCTTCGAACGGCTCGAGGCGACCGTCCGTGAGCGCGCCATGGAGCTGGCGTCGATCCCCGCTTCCCAGCTCGCCGCCATGAAGCTGGTCGTCAACCACGCCTACGAGAACATGGGTGTGTCGAGCACGCAGGTCCTCGGCCCGATCCTCGACGGGCTGATGCGCAACACCCCCGATGCGCTCGAGTTCATCCGTCGGGCCGAGACCGAGGGCGTGCGCGCCGTGATCGAGCAGCGCGACGGGCTGTTCGGCGACTACAGCCAGGCTCCCGCCGATCAGCAGCCCGATCCGTCGCACGTGATCGTGCCCTGATCGACCGATGAATGCTGCGCCACCTGGCGACCATCTGACCGACAAGGGTCGACGCACTCGCCAACGGCTGCTGGAGGTCGCCGCACAGGAGCTGCTCGAGCGGGGCCAGATCGAAGTCACGGCCGTCGCCGAGCGGGCGGAGGTCAGCGTCGGGCTCCTCTACCGCTACTTCGCCAGCAAGGACGGGCTGGTCACCGCCCTGGTGGACGACTTCTACGACCGCTACGAGGAGGCAGTGTTCGCCGAACGCGCCCCGGAAGGCGTTCACTGGTCGGACTTCGAACGCGAGCGCATCGTCCGTGAGGTCGCCTTCGTCTTCGACGAACCGCTCGGTCGCCGCATCGTCGGTGGACCGCCGGCCGAGCCCGCCGCAGCCCACGCCGACGCCCGACGCCTCGCACGCCACATCGAGATGGCGGCGCGCAACATCGAGCACGGTCGGCAGCGGGGCGACATCGCCGTCTCGACCGACCCCCGCCTCGCGGCCGCGGCGATCATCGGCGGGCTTCGGTCATGCCTCGCAATGGCGCTCGCGACGGACCACGACATCAGGCGCGAGGAAGTCGCCGGTGCGATCGAGCTCGCCTCGGTAGGCCTCATCGACCGGCTCTGAGACCGGTCGCCGGCGCACGCTCGGCGAGCGAGAGGCCGCAACTCTCGTGAGCCGAGCGTTCAGCGTCGAGTTCGTCGGCGCCACGATCGTCGTCTGACCGCAACCGACCGCGAGGTCGAGACGGGCGAGGTGACCCGACACCCTCATCTCGCCGACGGGGGTCGACCCACCACCACCCGGCATGCTGGGCGACCCGCTAGAGCAGTCCGATCGACCGAGCGACCTCGACCGCCTCGTCACGGGAAGACACCGAGAGCTTGCGGAAGATGTTCCGAGTGTGGGTCTTCACGGTGTTCATCGACAGATGGAGCGCGCCGCCGATCTCGCGTTGCGTGAGCCGACCCGGCAGCAGTCGGAGGACAGCGAGCTCACGATCGGTGAGGTCCTCGACCAGCTCTCGACGGTTCGACGCGCGCTGTGCTGGGGCAGGCGCGCCCCGCCGGATCCGGCGTTCGACCACCGCCGCGAACTCGGGGAGGAGACCGGGTGATGGCGCTCGCTCGAGTTCCGCCACCGCTTGCGCGATCAGCTCGCGGGCGGCGGCTCGATCGCCGCTGAGATGAACCGATTCGGTTCGACCGAGCAGGGCCGCGATCGTGAGCGGCCGAGAGTGGATCCGCCCGGCAAGCGTGCAGGCCCGATCGAACGACTCGTCAGCCGCATCGATCCGCCCGCCGGCCAGCGCGAGTCGGCCGGCTGCGAGGTGCGCCACGGCCGTCTGCCCGAACTCGTGGAGACCGAACTCGTCGATCGCCGCATGGGCATCGCCGACGAGCGCGGTCGCATCGTCGTACCGGTCGTCGTCGAACGCGATCAGGGCCAGATAGGCCGCCGCCTGGATGTACGCGTACGGCTCGGGGTGCGCCTTCGCAGCCGACGCCGACTCGGCGAGCCACGCAGAGGAGCGGTCGTCACCGAGCCAGTAGCCGGTCGCGCCGAGATGCAGGTTCGCCGAGACGCGGGTCCGTGCCCACCTGGCATACGAGATCGCGTCGTGCGCTCGCTCGGCCGCAGTCTCGATGTCGCCGGCGAGGACCGCCTGGTACGCGCGGAGGTTGAGCACGTCGCCCAGACCCATCTCCCCGCGCCACGACTCGCCGGCAGCATGGGCGTTCTCGGCGAGCTGCAGCCACGGTTCGACCTCGTCGACCCGGCCCGCCCCGATGAGCATCCAACCGACCATCACGGCGAGCGACGGGTCGCGTGCGTAGCGGGACTGGGGCAGCGCTTCTGACCAGCGGAACACCGTGGCCAGTTCACCGTGATCGACGAGCTCGGTTCCCCACTCGACGAGGGCGTGTTCGGCGAGTTCTGGATCGCCGGTCAGCACCGCGTGGTGACCGGCGAGCCGAGGATCGCGCGACGAGTAGAACTCCATCGCACGGCGATGGAGTGTCGAGGCGCGCCCAGGCGCACGCAGGTCGAGGTCGAGCCGCAGCCAATCACGGAAGATGTGGTGGAAGCGGAACGACTCGTTGCGGCGATCGGTCGGTATCAGCAGCATGTTGGTGAGGGCGAGCTCGGGCAGCCACGCACCGGTCGCCGACCGCTCGAGCACGTGATCACACACCGGCCCGCTCAGCTCCTCGAGTACCGACGCTTCTCGGAGGAACGTCTGCGTCTCGTCGTCGAGCTCGTCGACAACCTCGGTGGCGAGGTACTCCGCGACGTTGCGGTCGTCGCCCGCGAAGCTCGCCACGAAGGCGTCGACGTCGTCGGCCTGCCTCAGCGACAGGCCGGCGAGGTACACCCCCGCAGCCCAGCCCTCGGTTCGCTCCTGGACGACCGCGACCGCCGACTCCGAGATGGCTCGGCCCGATGTCGACTCCAGGAGCTGCTTGGCCTGGTCGCCGCTGAGCGCGAGGTCTCTCGCACGGAGCTCGGCGACTTCGTCTCGTACTCGCGACCGGCCGAGCGCGAATGGCGGCTGCGTTCGGCTCGCCAGCACGACGCGCATGGTCTCGGGCACGTGGCGCACGAGGTGCTGCATCGACTCGTGGACGAGGCCGTTCGTCACCAGGTGGTAGTCGTCGACGATCATCGTCACCGGCGTCGAGCCGAGCCGGACCAGTAGCGGTTCGACGACACTGGTCGCCAACGGCACACCTGGGGCACGGGCACGCCGGCGCACGTCGTCGAACGACGCACCGGCGACCGACTCGAGTGCGGCAAGCAGGTAGGTCCAGAAACGAACGGGATCGTCGTCGTACGGGTCGACCGACAACCACGCGACGCGGTCACCCAGGGACTCGACGACCTGAGCGAGCAGCTCGCTCTTGCCGCACCCCGACGGCGCCACGAGCAGCGTGAGCGCAGGCGGATTGGACACGACCCGCTCGACGAGCGTTCGTCGGCGCATCATCGAGGGTCGCGGGTGAGGTGCCGTGATCTTCGCCGGCAGGATGACGAGGTCCGCTTCGTTCGTGGCCGCGATGGTAACGAACGCCGCGATTTCACCCAGGCGGAGCGACCGGCTGGGTGACGACGGCTCACCCAGATCGGTCACACGCTGGACGCATGCAACGAGCACAGGATCGGCCGCCGACAGGCGGATCGCGACCAAGTGAACCCGAGGTATGCAGCGGGAGTCCCGGCAGCGAGGCAATCGATCCGCTGAGCCCCGGGACACCCAAGTGGTACCGGATGTGCGTGTCGGGCGTCGTGGGCAACCGCGTTGCCGATGCCGTGAGCTCGACCGTCGAGCCGGGCCCAGACGGTTCGGTCCTCGTCGGGGAGTACGTCGATCAGGCGTACCTCACCGGCGTGATCAACCGGCTGCACGACCTCCGCATCCAGATCCTGCGGATCGAGATCGTCGAGGAGGCGACATGAGCAACACACGCCGTTCAACACCACCGCTACCGTCGGACGTTGGCCACGATGGTGCGCGCCAGTTCGGGCGAGCCGTCGCCCAGCTGCTCCAACGACACGTCTGGACCGTGAGCGCCGTCGTGGTCGCGCTGGCCTTGGTGGCGACGCCGTTCGCCGCCAACCGAACGACGGCTGACGAGCCGAACTACGACCCGAACGGTGACATCTACGAGGTGATGGACATCGTCGACGACCGCTTCAACACCTCCGACGTCGTCGCGGTGCCGTTCGTCGTCGAGGCGCGCGAAGGCAACGCGCTGGAACGAGACGTGCTGGTCGAGTGGCTCGACAACACCGAGGAGATGCTGGCACTGCCCGACGCCGCCGATCACCTGGCGGTCGGGCGAGTCACCGGCGTCGGCGACGTGGTCGACGGTGTGTGGAGCATCGCACAGGCCGTAGACGGGCGGTTGCCCGCCGGGCTCGACGGTGCCGACGACGCCGAGGTCGCAGAGGCGGTCTCCAACGTGCTCGCCGACGACGGTCTGCAGCGAACGCTCTCGCAGCACGCCGCCGTCGTCGACGGCGTCTGGACTGCGCCCGCGTTCATGTCGACCCTCATCGTCGACAACGGATCGTTCCCCGACGATGTCGCCGACCGCCTCGATTCAGGCGAGAGCGCCGCATATCTCGGCGTGGACGCCCAGGAGTGGGTCCGCAACGTCCAAGACGTCCTCCAGGGTGAGGAGCGGTCCTACCGAGCGATCGGTGCCGGCTTCGACGGTGGGCTCGCCTTCGTGGAGCAGCTGGCCTCGGCGGCACCGTTCATCCTGATGGCGATCGTGCTGATCGTGCTGCTGGTCGGTGCGCTGCTGCGGTCGTACTGGGCCGGCGCGTTGGTCGTCGTGTCACTCGCGTGCACCATGCTCCTCTACGGCGGCGTGCTCGACCGGTTGGGTTTCGACGGTGGCATGCTGCTCGGGTTCATCGTGCCGGTCGCGGGCATCGCGTTCGGCGTCGACTTCTTCATCCACGCCGTCGAACGCATCCGCGAGTCGAGCGAGCAGGCCGCGCACGATTGCGCGGCGTTCGGTCTGGTCGCGGTGGCGCCCGCAATGGCCGTGGCGCTCGCGTCCTCGGTAGTCGCCTTCCTGGCCAACGCCGTGTCGGGCGTGCAGGGCATCGTCGAGTTCGGGTTCGGTGCAGCAGTTCTCCTCGTGTTGTCGTTCGGCGTCCTCGGCTTCGTCGCCCCGTCGGCGCTCGCCCGGATCGAGACGTCGCTCGGCCGGCCGCCGCGCCGCTCCGGGACGCGTCGCCTCGGCTCGCTCGTCGGGCTCATCACCCTCTCGGTCGCCGGCGGCATTGTCGTGACGATGACGCTCGTCGCGCCGGTCGTCGGTGCCGCCGGAACGATCGTCGTGGCCGCGCTGTTCCTGGCGCTGCCCTACCGCCGAGCCCGCCGACGGATCGCGAACGGCGACGCGGCAAACGTCGGCGAGAACCGCGAACACAGCCGCCGCGGGGCCGCCGTGGTCGGAGGGCTCGTTGCGATGACGGCTCGCGCCCGTTTCGTCGTGCTGCCGGTCGTCGCCGGGCTCGCCGTCGTCGGGTTCATCGGGTTCAACCGGGTCGACTCCGACTTCGAGCTCAGCGACTTCTACTCGTCCGACAGCGAGTTCATCGAGGGCCTCGACCTGCTCGACGCCCACTTCGGAACCACCACCGGCGCCGGCGAGGGCCTCATCTATCTCGAGGGCGATCTGGCCGAGCCCGCCGTGCTGCACGCGATCGACGAGCTGCCCGCAGCGATCGCCGCCGAAGAGGCGAGGGGCGACGTCGCGTTCCTCGGACGCGATCTCGACGGAGAGCCCATCGTGGCACCCAACCTCGCAACCGTCGTTCGCGCTGCGACCGGTTCGGCCGGAGCACGCGGCGCCGTGCTATCGGCCAGCGGAATCGAGGTCACTGACGAGGACGGTGACGGTCTCGCCGACAGCTCCGACCAGGTGCACGCGATCGTCACGGTCGCGCTCGCCGACGGCGTCGACGGCGACAACGGCACGCAGCGGTACACCGCCGACTCGGTGCGCTCAGCCGTCGCCCTCGATGGCGATCGGCTGGCGACCACCGTTCGGGTCGGCGTCAACACGCTCACCGACGACCGCATCGTCGATCCGGCTCGCGCCGTGCTCGAGGAGCTCGCCGCCGAGATCGCGGCGGAGTATCCGGATCATCTCGATCGGGCCGGCGCGTCAGGCGCGACGATCGTCAGCCGTGACAGCCTCAACTCGTTCACCGACGCGATGCGGATCGCACTACCGGTGGCCTTCGTCGCCTGCGTGCTGCTCGTCGCCGTGGTGTTGCGTTCGGTTCGCGACGCGATCGTCGCCGTCAGCCCCTCCCTGGTGGTCGTGCTGTGGGTGTACGCCCTGATGAGCCTCGTCGGGCTCAGCGTCAACGTCGTGACCGCCACGATCGCGGCGATCGCCGTGGGCGTCGGCCTCGACTACTCCACGCACTACACCATGCGGTACCGGGAAGAGCTGCGGGTCACCGGTAGTCCGATCGACGCGGTGCGACGGGCCGGCGGCGACACCGGTGGTCCGCTGGCGGTCTCGGCGATGTCGTCGATCGTGGGGTTCGGCGTGATGGCGTTGGCACCGATGCCGATCTTCGCCACCTTCGGGCTTCTCACCGCCGTCATGGTGGTGTTGTCACTGGCCGTGTCGCTGCTCGTCCTGCCGAGCCTGCTCCTCGTCACGTCGGCCGGTGGTGGCCGGCGGACGGGCCAACGCCGCTCCCCTCAGACGCTGCCGCCGCCGGTGCCGAACGCCGCTCACACAGCACTCGCCGACAAGGAGCCGGTCCATGCGTGAGGCACTTCGGGGCACGTGGTACCTGCTCGTCACCGCCGTTGTCGGGATCGCCTGGGCCAGCTGCCTGGTCTCGCTGCTCGCCGCCGGTATCGGGTTGCTCGTCGTCGTGGTCGGCGTGTTCGTCCTGATCGCCACGGCCGACCTGATTCGCTGGATCGACGACGCCGAGGTCGTGCGGGCGGCGAGGTACCTCCGAACGGAGCGGCCCACCGGGCGCCCGTCCGAGCACGACGCCCGGCCCGAGCCGGTCGCCCTGCCCGACCGGCTGCGGCGGGCGTGGGCTTCTGGAATGACGCAACGTGCGTTCAAGGGGATCGTCCGGATGGTCACCGGCCCAGCGCTGTTGAGCGTGACCATCACCCTGTGGCTGGTACCGCTCGGCCTCGTCGCGACGCCGATCATGACCGCAACAGGTCTCGAGCCGACAGAGTGGACCGAACACGTCGACTCGATTGCGAACGTCGGCGAGTGGCCCGCAGCGATCGGCATGACGTTCGTCGGGCTGATGCTGGCACCGGTCGCCGCGGTCGCTCTGCGGTCGCTGGCGACAGCGGTCGCCGAACGGGTTCTCGCGGTCACCGCCTGAACTCGTGGCAGCTCGCTCATGACACCCGGTGTCTGACGGCACTCGCGTCGATCTGGCGGCTGTGACAACATCATGCTCGTGAGACCGATTCGGGTCCCGCCATGTTGAAGTCGCTGGGCGCGACCATGGCCCAGGTGACGCAGCGGCTGCGTCATGGTGACGCGTCGCTCGCGCCGGGGCCGTACGACCGCGCACAGCACGTCGCCCGTCGCGCCGCGCGACGACGCCAGATGAAGACGATCGCACTTCTCGCCATCGTGTTCGTCGTGATGGTCGGCGTGTTCAGCTTCATCTTCCACGAGCTCATGGCTCGCGAGGGCCGCACCTTCTCGTGGCCGTCGAGCATCTACTGGACGTTGACGACGATGACCACGCTCGGCTTCGGCGACATCACGTACGAGTCCGACGCCGGGCGCATCTTCTCGGTCGTCGTGCTGCTCTCGGGATCCACCTTCCTGCTCGTGATGCTGCCGTTCGTCTTCATCCAGTTCGTCTTCATCCCGTGGATGAACGAGCGCGAACGGCGGCGTGCGCCGCGGTTGCTGCCGGCCTCGACCGCAGGCCACGTCATCGTCACCTCGCTGGGGCCGGTCGAGGAGGCACTGATCGACCGGGCCGACCAGGCCAATGTGCCGTACGTGGTCATCGTCGAGGACGTGGACGACGCCGGGCGCCTGCACGACGAGGGGCGCACCGTGATGGTCGGCGCGCTCGACGACCCGAACACGTACCACAGCGCGCGGGTCGAGCAGGCGGCGACCGTGGTGGCCACCCGGAACGATCAGACCAACACGAACATCGCGTTCACCGTCCGCGAGATCGCACCCGAGGTCGACATCGTCGCCAGCGCCAACTCGCCGGCGTCGGTCGACATCCTGGAGATCGCCGGCGCCGACCATGTCGTGCAGCTCGGTGAGATCCTCGGCGAGGCGATGGCGGCTCGCACGCTCGGACTCGGCGGGCACTGCCACCGGATCGGCAGCTTCGCTGGGCTCCAGATCGCCGAGGTGGGCGCGATCGGCACCGATCTGGTCGACCACACGCTGGCCGAGTCCCGGCTACGGGCGCGGTTCGGGGTCGGGATCATCGGGGTCTGGGAGCGCGGCAAGTTCCACGTCGCCACGGCCGACACGCGCCTGCGCGACTCGTCGATGCTGCTGTTGGCCGGCACGAACGAGCAGCTCGAGGCGTTCGATCGTGCGTTCACGACCGACTCGCCGACGGGGAAGAACGCAGTCATCATCGGTGGTGGGCGCGTCGGCCGGGCGGTCGGGCGGGCCTTCGCCGCGGAGGACATCGAGTTCGCGATCATCGAGCAGCTGCCCGAACGGCAGCGAGAGGGCGCGCGCTACGTGATCGGCGACGCCGCCGACCGCCACGTGCTCGAGGAGGCGGGGATCGCCGGCGCCGGGGCGGTGCTGATCACCACCCACGACGACAACGTCAACGTGTACCTGACCCGCTACTGCCGCGGGCTGCGGCCCGATGTGCGGATCGTGTCCCGGTCACGGCTGGACCGGAACGTCTCGACGCTGTACCGCGCCGGTGCCGATGCCGTGCTGTCGTACGCCGGCACCGGGTCGGCCGCGATCTGGAACCACTTCCGTGGCGAGGAGACGCTGCTGGTCGCCCACGGCCTCAATCTGTTCCGCACCCCCATCCCGCGTGAGCTCGCAGGAACGTCGTTGGCCGATTCGCACGTCTACCGGCGCACGCAGTGCAACGTCGTCGCGGTCGAGACCGACGGCGAGATCAGGGGCAACCCGGACGCCCACGCGCCGCTGCCGGCCGACGGCGAGCTGGTGCTGGTCGGGACCGACGAGGCCGAGACCCGCTTCTCCGAGGTCTTCCCACACGCCCGCCACCGATCGATGTTCGACCGCGTCCGGCGCTGACGGCTGACGGCGCCGGCGCCGGCGCTGCTCAGCCGTTCGTCGGGCCGCCAGGGCAGGACGACGAGCTTGCCGGTGGCTCGACCGTCGCCCATGTCGGCGTGAGCCTCGGCGGTCCCATCCAGGTGGAACGAGCGGTGGATCGGCGCTCGGGCCCGAGGTCGGGTTCTCGGTCATCGTGTGCCCCTTGCTGGTCGACGAGGTGTGTTCGAGCAGCCTGGGTGGCACCTCGGCCGAGCTCGGCCAGCCGTGCGCGGTGTACGACCACCGTATCGAACGGTCATTGCGCCGACGACGCCCGGTCGAGCGCGGCGACGAACCTTCGGCGACCGGCCGCAGTCATGGTTGGCAGCAAGACTGCGAAGTGGTGTTCGATCCCCCGCTCGACGTCTGCCCACTCGATCTCGTCGCGCTGCTCCATCTCTCGCAGGTGATCCATCCAGTACCGGCTGAGGATCCACAGCGAGCGAGCGAGCATGTCGAGGTCGACGTCGGCGGCGGCACGGAACAGGCCTTCGTCGTCGATCCGGCCGATCAGCTCGCGCCGTTCTTCGAAGGCGGCGACCAGGATCGGGCTGGGTGGGACGACGGCGTCGGCGTCGTCGAAGATGCCCCGGTCGCGCATGAGGAACCGATAGTTCCAGGTCATCTCCATCGCGAACCGGAGGTGCTCGACGTAGTCGTCCGCAAGGCCACCTTTCGACGGCGTCGCACGACGTGCCTCGGTGCGGACGCGAACCTCTTCGCTCAGATGGAGCGCCAGGTCGAGCTTCGTGGGGAAGTGATAGGTGAGGTTTCCCTGGGAGATCCCGACCTCGGCTGCGATCTCCGTGAGCGTCGTCGACGCGTACCCCTTGCGGTTGAAGCGACGACGGGCGGCGTCGGCAATGCGTTCTGCGGTTGTCGTGCTCACGTCGGTTCCAGATCCACCTGTGGTCGATGTCACGTTGCACGTCTAGGTTAGTGCACCTAATCTCTAGGTAACGCAACCTAGACGGAGGCCATCATCATGGAGACGCTGACGATCGACCTGAACGACCTCGGCCGCACGGGCTGGACACCGGAGGAGCAGGCCAACGCTGCGTTGGTCGCCGAGTTCGTACGGCTCCTCATGAACGAGCACGACTTCGAGGCCGTCCGCGACAGGTTCGGCTCGGGCGCCTATCTCCAGCACAACCACGGCATCGCGGACGGCATCGAGGGCGTGCTGGAGACGATCGGCGGGTTGGTGAAGCGATTCCCGGACTACGCGTACGACGTGAAGCACATCCTCGTCGACGGTGACATCGTGACGTTCCACTCGCACGCAACGCTGCGGAGGTCGCATCGCGGCAACCCGAGGAAGGGATTCAACATCACCGACCGCTGGCGAGTCGTCGAGGGCAACATCGTCGAGCACTGGGACTCGATCCAGCCGATCGACCTCTTCGCCCGCTTCTACATCCTCGTGTCAGGCGGCAGGGTCCGAAATGACAACGGCACCTACTGAGTGTCTCGGAGCGGGCCGGCGGGAGTTGCGCCGTTGCGCCCTCCCCGCGTCCACGTGGGCGGGGGTGGCCCTGCGCGTCCGGTGATGTCGTGGTGGGTGTCTCGAACAGACCGTCGCCCGGTGCTCGCGACGCGGCGCCGCGATGCTCGAAGCCCACCCAGCACCTTGGCACGGCTCAGCCGGTGTTCGCACCGTCGAGTTCAGGGGCCCGCTCGCGGCGCGTAGCGTGCGCTCATGGGCGATGAGCGGTCGGTCAGCGATGTTGCGGTTGCCCGCGCCGTGGCGTTCGCGGCGGAGGCGGGCACTGCTCAGCTGGTGATCGTTCGCAGCGGCGATGTGGTGGTCGACGAGGTCGACGAGGCCGAGCCCGTCGACGTGTTCGCCGTTCAGAAGGGCCTGGTGTCGGTGATGTTCGGCATCGCCGAGGAGCGCGAACTGCTGCACCTCGACGACCCGGTCAGCGATTTCCTCGGCGTTGGTTGGACACGGCTGCCCAGAGCATCGGAGGCGAGGCTGACGATCGGCACCGTGCTCGACATGACGACCGGCATGGACGATGAGCTGCGACCGCTCGGCGAGGTCGGGGTCTCGTGGCGCTACGACAACGTCGCCTACAACTACCTCAAGACGGTGCTGGAGATCGTCACGGGCACGTCGTTGAGCGAGGTCACCCGGGCGTGGCTGTTCGAGCCGCTTGGCATGGATTCGACCAGTTGGGTCGAACGCCCGGTTCTCCGTCCTGATGGGAGACCGATCACGGGGCTGCTGTCGACGGCGCGTGACCTGGCCCGGTTCGGCGCCATGGTGTTGGCCGGCGGCAACGGGGTGGCCCCATCGGCCTATCTGGGTTCGCTGGGTCGTCCGGGGTCCGGCGAGAACCCCGCGTGGGGCTTGTGCTGGTGGAACAACGACCAGCGGCACCATCGGCTCCCCAGAGCGGAGTCGAAGGTGCAGCACGGGTCGGTGACGCCGCAGGCTCCGGCCGACATGATCGCCGCCCGCGGAGCGATGGAGAACCATCTGTACGTCGTTCCATCGCTCGACCTGGTCGTGGCGCGCACTGCCAAGCCGGTCCGCCGGGGTCGGTCGCCCGTGTCATTCGACCGGTCCTTCTGGGAGGTGCTCGCGGGCGAGCCGGGCTCTGACGGATCGGTCCCTCGCCACGGCTGAGAAGCTCGATCTGCGGCGGTGCCCGTTGCGCAGTCGTCTCAGCCGTATCGCTCGACGAGCTCGTTGCCGATCGAGGCCAGGCGGTCCCGCACGCCCGGCGGGCCGGTCACCTCGAGCCATTCGACCAGCCCGGCGAGCTCGCCGGCGAGCGCGTACTCGTTGGGGCCGCGGATCACGACCTCGATGCGGCCGTCGGTCGTGGAGCCACCCACGTCGAGCCGATCCCCGAGCACCATCCGGAGCAGGCCGATCCCGTCCGGCGCGCACACCGCCTCGATCTCGAGGGGGCTTCGCTTGTGGTCGACCTCGTCGGCGATCTCCCGCCAGCTCTCGGCAAGGTCGAAGTCGTCGGGTCGGCGCACGGGATCGTCGGTCGGCTCGACGGCCGACACGCGGTCGATCCGGAACGTCCGTCGACCGACCTCGCTGTCGGCGACGAGGTACCACGTCGGCCCCTTGGCGACGATGCCCAGGGGGTGGACGGTGCGCTCGCTTTCGGAGCCCTTCCGGTCGACGTAGCGCAGCCGCACCTGGACGCCGCGGATCACCGCGTCCTGGAGTTCGTCGAGCAACCGGGGTGGTCGGTGCTCGATCCGACTCGACCCCCATCGCTCCGGATCCACGAGCAACGACGACGCAGCCGCGTCGGCCTGCACCCGGAAGGGCTCGGGCAGGGCCTGGACGAGCTTGCGCAGTGCGGCCTTCACGTCCGGCGTCGTGGCCGAGGCCGGGCCCGCCACCAGGAACAGCGCCCGGGCTTCGTTCGCGGTCAACCCGGACAGGTCCGTCCGGGCACCGCCCACGAGGCGCCAGCCGCCGCCTCGGCCCTGCATCGAGTACACGGGCACCCCGGCGACGGCCAAGGCGTCGAGGTCGCGGCGGGCGGTGCGCTCGGAGACCTCCAACTCCCGGGCGACCTCGGCCGCGGTCACCTGCTCGCGCTGTTGCAGCAGGAGGAGGATGGCCATCAGCCGGTCGGCTCGCACCGCGCCCACACTTCCACACCAAACCGGTCACGACATGACCGGTTTAGATCGCGATGATGGTCTCATGACCTCAGCGACCAGTTCCGGCACCGGCCACCTCGACCCTCGGCACATCCTCGACCGTGCGATCGCGACGGGCGGGTCTGTCATCGCTCGCGTCCGGCCCGACCAGCTCGCCGCCCCGACGCCCTGCTCCGAGATGGACGTGCGCACCATGCTCGGGCACCTCGTCGGTGTGCTCGACCGCATCGCCGCGCTCGGACGGGGCGAGGATCCCTTCACCGTCATCGAGACGCTCGTCGCCGACGACGGCTGGTCCGACGCCTGGACGACATCAGCCAGCCGCGCCGCTGAGGCGTGGCGCGACGATGACGTGCTCGCGCAACCGATGGCGCTGCCGTGGATCCAGGGCAGCGGTGCCGAGGTGCTCGCGACCTACTTCTCGGAACTGACCGTCCACACGTGGGACCTCGCGACGGCGACCGGGCAGCAGCCCGACTGGGACGACGACGTCGTCACCGCCGCGCTCGACGCACGCGACATCCTCCCCGCCGAGAACCGCCGAGCGCTCTTCGAGGAGATCTCGGCCGCGATGGGCCTCGACGAAGTCGCGATCCCGTTTGCCGAGGCCGTCCAAGTCCCCGATGACGCCCCCGCCATCGACCGCCTCGTCGCCTGGAACGGCCGGGATTCCGGCCGCTGACCCCATCCGGCCTGGCCTGCCGTGAGGATACGGGCTGACGCGGACCCGCTACCCCAGTTCGAGGTGGGTCGCGATCTCGATGACGTCGGCGATGATCGGTCGGTTGTCGTCCCAGCGCCAGACGACAGCGAGTTCGGCGGGTGTGAGGTCGTCGACGGGAACGAACGCAACGTCGTTTCGCGCGTAGATGTCGGCATTGCCGATGGAGATCAGCGCCGAACCGATCCCGGCGGCGACGGCCTCCATCGCCTCTTCGGCGCTGCGCGCGATGGTGGCGACCCTCGCTGGTGCGTCGCGGTGGTCGGCGGCCAACCAGTAGTCGCGCAGTTCGCCGGCTGCCGCAGGCAGCGCGACCAGTGGTCGGTCGGCGATCTCGTCGAAGCTGACGGCGCTCCGCGTGGCGATCGGATCGTTGGAGGGCAACGCGATCAGGCGTTGCTCGGTGGCGACCGTGACCGATCGGTACCCGTCTCCGTCGGGCAGCGGCATCCAGCAGACCGCGATGTCGGACGAACCGTCGGCAAGACCCGCAGTCGGGTCGTCCCAGGTCTGCTGGTTGAGTTCGATCGTCCACTGCGCGTGACGTTCCCGCAACCCGGCGTTCAGCGCTGCGAGTATCCCTCGACCCACGCTGGTCTGCAGACCGATGCGCAGTGTTGCGGCGGTCGCGGCGGCCGCGTCACGGAGCTCGCGCTCGGCCGCCGCCCAGGCGTTCAAGAGCGTCCGGGCGTTGCCGAGCAACGTTTCGCCGGTGGTCGTGAGCGACACCTTGCGGCGACCGCGGTCGAACAGGGTGACGCCGAGTTGTGCCTCGAGTCGAGCGATCTGACGCGACAGCGCCGGTTGGGACACGAACAGCCGCTCCGCGGCGCGGCCGAAGTGGAGCTCCTCGGCGACGGCGACGAAGTAGCGGAGGTCCCGAAGATGTACGTCCACGCTCGCACGGTACTCACGTTCCGACGGCTGTGATAACGAAACGACATCACAGGAGGTCTTGGACTTCGCGCCCAGACGGGCGGAAGGTGAACCCATGACCGACACCGCAACCCCCACGACCCATGCCACTCCGTTCACGACCGAGCGCCACCGGTTCGACTCGAACGGCGACACGCTCGTGGCAGACCTGTTCCGGCCGTTCACGGCAACCGCCGGCGCGCCGATCGTCATCGTGACCGGCTCGTGGACGACCTCGAAGGAGCAGCAGGCCAACTTCTACGCCCGGCAACTCGCGGCGAACGGCATCACTGCGCTGACCTTCGACTTCCGCGGATTCGGGCAGAGCGGTGGTGGTCCCCGCGACTGGGAGAACCCGACCCGCAAGATCGCCGACATCCACGCCGCGGTGGGCTTCGCCCGAACCATCGAGGGCACCGACCCCGACCGCATCGGCGCCCTCGGCGTCTGCGCATCGTCCGGCTATCAGGCCGTCAACGCCGCCAGCGACCACCGCGTCCGTTCCCTCGGGATGATCGCTCCCTGGCTCCACAACACCGACCTCGTCGCCCCCTACTACGGCGGTCCGGACGGTGTGGCCGACCGCATCGAGCTCTCCAAGCAGGCCGAGGCGACGTGGAGGGAGACCGGCGAGGTCCGGATGATCCCCGCAATCTCCGAGACCGACGAGTCCGCGGCCATGTTCGGTCCGTTCGACTACTACCTCGACCCTGCCCGCGGGCTCATCCCCGAGTGGGACCAGCAGATCGCCACGATGTCATGGCAGCCCTGGCTCGAGTTCGACCCGATCGCTGCTGCACCGAACATCGATGTCCCGGTCCAGATGGTCCACTCCCGAGACGGCGCCGTCCCCGACGGAGCCCAAGCGTTCTACGACGGACTCGCCGGCCCGAAGAGCCTGATCTGGACCGACGGCGGCCAACTCGACTTCTACGACCAGCCGGCCCAGGTCGCCGTCGCCACCCCCGCGATCGTCGACCACTTCGACGCCACGCTCTGAACCGGACCCAACGCTGCAACGGACACCACCATGAACGACCGAACCGCCATCATCGACACGATCACCCGCCTCTTCTGGTACGCCGATCACCACGAGTGGGCCGGCCTGCGCTCCGTGTTCGCCGACGACGTCGACCTCGACTACACGTCATTGCAGGGCGGCGAACCCGCCACCGTCGCCGCCGACGACGTCATCGCCGGCTGGCGCGGCGCCTTCGAGGCCATCGACGCCCACCAACACCTCGTCGCGAACCACCTCGTCGAGATCGCCGACGACACGGCGATGGTCACCGCCGCGTTCCAAGCCACCCACCAGTGGCGTGAGGAGACATGGACGCTCGGCGGCGACTACCGATTCGAGGCGACCCGCACCGGCACCCGTTGGCTGATCGCCGGCATGACGATGACGGCCGTGTGGCAGAACGGCCCGGCCGACCTGATGGCGCGCGCATCGGCCACGGCAACCGTCGACGAGGGCGAATCGTGAGCATCGCCCTTCCGCCCGTCGATGCCCAGCACCCGCATCGTCGTCACCGCTCGGTAACGCTCCGGACCGCCGTCCATCGGCCCGTCCCGCAGGGAATCGACGACTCGTGTGGGCACACCGCCGGTCGTCGCCTCGCAGACCGGTGAGGCACCCGCGACGCCTGGCGTCCGTGACCCAGGCGATGCTGATGGGGGCGATGGCCGGTCAGTCGTATCGCTGCCACGCAAGCTTGTTCTTGTCGACCCAGCGGTAGTGGCTGATGAATCTCAACCCCGCCGCCGACGCCTCATCGAGCACGACCGTGGCCCGCGGATGCGCCTGGAGCGCCGACCCCGGACAGATCGCCGCCAGGGGGCCTTCGATCATCTCCATCACCGCCCGCACCTTGGCCGGGCCGAAGGCCAGCAGGACGACCTGCCGCGCCTCCATGATCGTGCCGATACCCATGGTGACGGCATGGCGCGGCATGGCGTCGCGATCACCGAACACGGCGGCATTGTCGTTCAGCGTCTGCTCCGAGAGGATCTTGATCCAGGTGCGCGAGCGCAGCGAACCCGTGGGCTCGTTGAACCCGATGTGCCCGTTGCGACCCAGGCCCAGCAACTGCACGTCGATGCCGCCGGCAGCCGTGATCCGTTCCTCGTAGTCGCGACACTCCGCTTGCAGGTCCTGAGCGGTACCTGCCGGCACATGGGTGTTGGCCAGGTCGATGTTGATGTGCCGGAACAGGTGCTCGTTCATGAAGTAGCGGTACGACTGACGATGCTCCGGGGGGAGCCCGACGTATTCGTCGAGGTTGAACGTGGTGACCCGACTGAAGTCCAGGCCCTCCTCGCGGTGCATGCGCACGAGCTCGCGATAGAGGCGTTCGGGCGTGCGTCCCGTGGCCAGGCCGAGCACGGCGTCGGGCTTCTCCCGCACCGTCTTGGCGATGATCTTGGCGCCCAGCACGCAGCCGTCCTCGGCGTTGGATTGGATGATGACTTCCACGGCAGGTCCAGTCGAGCGTTGGTCAGGAAACGCTGTTCGTATCTCGGACGGCCAAGGCATACAACAACCAAGCCGCATGCGGCAGCCATTGCTCACCCCATCGCCAACTCTGGTCGGGGTCGTCGTTCCACGGCGATGGTTGGAACGCGATGTCCGCCTCGTCCTCGAATCCCGAGGTGACACCGTTGCACACGCCCCCCGGGGCGTTGAACGCGCCGTCATCCTGATAGTGCGGGTTGTTGTGGCCGCGCCCGTGCATCATGCAGCAGGCGAACGGGTTCGCTCCGAGGATCCAATCGATCCAGCGGGAGGCGGCGTCCCCCAATCGCACGTCCGCGGGTGCGACCGTCCAGACGGCACCGGCGAGCGACGCCAGCTTCGCATTCTCGCCCTGCCACCAGTAACCGGAGGGGTTCTCGTGGGGGTAGAACCACTGCCGTCTCCCCTCCTCCCCCGGCACCTTCACCCAATGGGGCGGGTAGCCGAAGGGATTGCGGACCTCCTCTCCCAGCGACACCTGTGACCCGAGCCACGCCACCGCCAGGTCCACGGCCGTGGTGGCGTCCTTGCGGTCCGGGCGGAGGTCTGCTGCCCGAGCCAGCGCCAACGCCGGCAGGCCGGCGTCACTCGCGTGGAACCAGGACCGGTCACCTGCGTCGTCCATCGCGAGCCACACGTGTCCGTCGGTCTCCCGGCGGCGCACCAGCATTCCGCTCAGGCGGCGATCGAGTTCCGTCAGCACGTCCTCCTCCGGAAGCACCGTCGCGAGCTCGGCCGCCGCCAACAACGCGCAGGTCTCATCGATGAGGTTCTCACTGCCGTCATCCAGGTAGGACGATCCGTGCTCGATCAGGTGACGGAACCCCGTGAGGGCGGCCGCGCGGTACTCGTCAGCGGAGTACGCCCCTCCCTCCTCGAGCCGGGCGGCAAGGGCCAACGCCGCCACCGCCATGCCGCCACCGTGGCGCCAGCCCGCTCGATAGTCGGGGCGCTTGTGACCCTCCTGCGTGGCGTAGGTGCACAGTTCCCGCTGGGCCGGATCCTTGGTCCAGCCGTCGAAGACGGTCACGTACCAGTGGCCGGCCTCGTCCTGCATCCTGATCAGCCAGTCAGCCCCGTGCAGGGCTTCGTCCCGCAGGCGCTCGCGGAAGTAGTTGCGGCTTCCCAGCGCGGCGTACCGCTCCCACGCCCGCCCGAGCGTCCAGGCCACCATCGGATTCTGCTGGGGATTCATGACGTTGGCGTACGACAGGTGGCTGAGGTACTTGCTGTTGTCGCCCGACGCATCGAACCAGCCGCCACTCACGTCGCGTGCCGCTCGATCGTCCAGGCGCGGAGCCTGCGAGTCCGCCTTGTCCCAGATCCCCGAAGACCGCTGGCTCTTGATGTGGAACAAGAGGTCCGAGATCAGGGCCTGGCCGAGCAAACCGTCACGGATCTCGAATCCTTCACTCTGGCCGGTGGCTCCGTCCGTCAACGTCCATCGCACCGCATAGCGCCCCGGCGCCGTGACGCCTGATGCGTCGATCTCCCACCACGGGCCCAGGTGCCATCCTGCGACGGAGGCACACTCTTGCGGAACGGTCCGCCACACTTCCTCCCCGGACGGAAGCCGCACCAGAGCGACGTGGTCCCACTCCGCATCCGCCGGAGCTTCGATCAGGAACCGCTTCCGCGCATCGGGGCCGTAACCCACATGGTTGAATGCCACCTTCATCGCAGAGCCCCGACCCCCGCCTCCGCCTCTCAACTAGGTCATTCCAGTCAAGCAGACAGAAGACCAACCGTCGCGGTGAGCTCCGGGATCTGAAGGAAGTCTGTGGTGCCGGAGGACCGAGTCCGACCCGTCACCCACGCCGCCCCAGTGGCTGGATGGCCGTGGTGCCAACGCTGAACGCACCCCAGACATCCGCACCGAGACCGACCATTCACCACTCTCCGGTGACGCGCCCGCGAACATCGTCATCTGATGCGAGAAGTACGACGATGAGAGTCCCGGATCTGGAGCGAGTGGAGGTGACGTCTGTCGCTGAGCTGTGGGACTGGCTCGACTTGCACCACGACCAGGGCGACAGCGTGCTCCTCCTGACGTGGAAGGCGAAACGGCGCGATCGCTACGTGTCCCGAGAAGACGTCCTCGATGCGCTGCTCGCCCACGGCTGGATCGACGGGCGACGGTACGCCCTCGACGACGACCGCACCATGCAACTCATCTCGCCCCGCAAGCAGCAGCTGTGGGCGGCGTCGTATCGAGATCGCGCTGAGCGCCTGATCGCCGAGGGCCGCATGCGACCACCGGGACTCGCCGCCATCGAGCGAGCGAAGTCCGCCGGCACCTGGCGCGCACGCAGCGATGTCGATCGGCTGGAGGAACCCGCCGACCTGCGCACCACCTTGGACCAACGCGAGGCGTCGGCGTGGTGGGACGACGCCGCTCCCTCGTATCGGCGCAACGTGCTGCGCTGGATCGCCGGGGCGAAGCGAGAAGCGACCCGGGCCAAACGCATCGAGACCATCGCCGCCCACGCGGCTCGCGGTGCGAAGGTCCCCAACTACTAGCGGGCTGGACCGCCTCGGCGCCGGCGACGGGCCTCTGAGGTTGTGGTTCCCGTGGTTCGCGAAGGTCAGTCCCGAGCGGACGACGAGGTCGGCAACCGTGCGGGTGACCGAGGCTTCTCCGGCGTCGGCGACGTCGTTGCCCGAACTGCGAGGTTGACGGCGAGTCCGCCGCTGTCGTCGCCGCCGACCGTCGCGGGCGCCTCGATTGCCCGCCCGCTCCGGACGAAGAAAGGGCGGTCCGCCTCAGACCGCCGGCCTGGCCCGCTCGGTGCGGTACACCACGAACGTGGCGATGATGGCGGTCGCCGAGAAGAGGGTCATGACCGTTCCGGGGACGAAGTTCACGTGGTCCCCGAGGTCGAGGAACACGAAGTAGCCGACGTCGGCCAGCCCACCCACGAGGGCCGCGAGGAACGCAGCCGGCATCGATCGGCGCCAGATGAACACGGCACAGACGAGGGTGACGGCACCGATCCAGAACAGATTGAACCCGTGCTGGTTGATGATGGCGCCGACGGCGTCGGGGTAGTCCAGGTCGAGGGTCGACTGGTCGACCGCGTCGGCGATTCCGCCGACTGCGTCACCGGTGTCGCGACCCATCGTCAGGACGCCGGCAAGCATGTGAACGAGCCCCCAGACCACCCAAAGGACGGCGGTGAGTTGCAGCAGTCTGATGCTGGTGGAGCCCATGGCGTCGGGCTCGTGTGCAACGGATGGCGCCGTCATGAGCTCAGGCTCGCCGAGGCATTGACGGTGATGTCCAGCTGTCGGCCGATGACCGCCGACGGCAGCTTGTCGACGCCGATGGCGTTCCGATCGATTGTCGCCGCTGCGACGAACGCCCCCGCCGCGTCGGCGACGTCCACGTCCGAGACGGTCACGTCGATCGTCGTTGCCCGCCCCTTCACCGCCACGGTCCCGTTCGACACGAGACCCGCGTCGGTAGGGGCGACGTGGCCGGACCGAAACACGATGGTGGGGTGCGTCTCGGCATCGAGGAAGTCCGGGCCGATGATGTGCTCGTTGCGCTTGGCGTTCTTGCTGGCGTAGGAGGAGGCGTCGGCGACGATCTCGACGCTGGTCACCTGGTGGTCGGCGCCGATCTCGATCGTGCCCGACACGACGTTGAGCGTGGCCGGGATCGTGAAGAGGCCGAGCTTCTTGGCAGTCACGACGATGGTGGTGGCGGACGGATCGAGCGTCCACGTGCCTGGGGTGGGTCGTGTCGTCGTCATGCCGCGACGCCTGCCGTCTCATCGAAGCTCGCCAGGGCGGCGCGGAACTGACGGTCGAGCTCGGGGTCCCGCAGCGCACCAGACTCCGTGTCGAAGCGCTCATGGAAGCTCGGGATCGAGAGGCTGGCCTTCACGTCGTAGCCGAAGAACTGTCCCGACGTGACCGCGGTCTTGAGCACGTTCGCGCCGCCGCCCGGGCCGATCGAGGTGGAGAACAGCACGACCGGTTTGTCCTGATACACGCGCATGTCGATGCGTGAGGCCCAGTCGAAGACGTTCTTGTAGGCGGCCGTGTAGAAGCCGTTGTGCTCGGCGAACGAGATCAGCACGGCATCGGCTGCGCCGATCCTGTCGAAGAAGTCCTGGGCGGCGTCCGGAATGCCGCCTTCCTGCTCTCGGTCGATGCTGTAGATCGGCATCTCGTAGTCGTTCAGGTCGATCATCTCGACCTCGACGTCATCGGCGAGGAGCTGGACGGCGTAGTCCAGCAGTTGTCGGTTGATCGACTCGCGGCTCGTGGTGGCAGCGAAGACGAGGAGTCTCATGGGGGTCCTGCTTTCGATGGTGAGGGGGTTCAGGTGGTGCCGGTCGCGGCGATGGCGCCCATGCGGCCGGCGTTGAAGTCCGAGATGGCTTCATCGATCTCGGCGGAGGTGTTCATCACAAACGGCCCGTAGCGGGTCATCGGCTCGCCGATCGGCTCGCCGGTGAGCACGATGCAGTCGAGCGACTCCGTGGCGTCGTCGTCGACGGCGAGCACGATGTCGCCACCTCGGTCGGCGAAGACGGCGAGATGGTGGGCCAGCAGGTCGCGTCCTTCGGCGCCCACAGCGGCAGTGCCGGCGAACGCGTAGACGAGCGCAGTGTGGCCGTCAGTGGTAGGGACGCGCAGTGTCGTGCTGGGCTCGACGGTGAGGCGGGCGAAGCCGATCGGGGTGTGCGTGCTGGCCGGACCGGTGGCGCCAAGGATCGAGCCGGCGACGACGTCGGCCGACCATCCCGTGCCGCTGGCGACGGCCATCTGGTCTGCGGGCAGCGCCTGGTACTTCGGCGGGGTGCGTCGGAGCGCCGCAGGGAGGTTGACCCACAGCTGGAGGCCGTGCCCCACGCCCCCTTCGGTCTGAATGCGGCCGCTGGGCATCTCCGAGTGCACGATGCCGTCGCCCGCGGTCATCCACTGGGCGTCGCCGGGACCGATGACGCCGTGATTGCCGGCCGAGTCACGGTGTTCGACCTCACCCCGCAGGATGTAGGTCACCGTCTCGAAGCCGCGATGGGGGTGTGCCGGCGCACCGACCGCCTCGCCAGGTGGGTGATGGTGTGGCGCCATCTCGTCGAGGAGGAGAAAGGGGTCGAACGAGTCGCCCGCATGGCCGGGGAACGACCGGTAGACCTCGAATCCGCCGCCTTCGAGCGTGCTCGAAGCCGGAATGATCTGTTCGACACTGCGAGTGGTGGGCGCTGTCGTGGCGGGGCAGTCGTACACTTCTCCTCCTTTGTTGACCCATCAAATATCTTCTTGACGAGTCAACTTAATGGGGGATTGTTGTCGCGTCAACCACTAGGGTGATGGTGTGACGGACGACCGGTGGCTCGACGAGACCCAGCAGCTGGCGTGGCGCGCCCTGCTGGTGTTCGTGAACCGAGGCCTGCCCACGCTCGAGCGGACGTTGAAGGAGCATGACCTGCTGGTGGTCCACTATTCGATCCTCGTCGCGCTCTCGTCGGCTCCCGGCGACACGATGCGGCTCGCCGAGCTCGCCGATACCGCCAACCTGTCCCAGAGTCGCCTGACGCACCGGCTCCGGACGATGATCGAGCGCGGCCACGTCGAGATCGCGGCCGACCCTGACGATGGTCGTGGCAAGAACGCCACGCTCACGACCGCCGGGCGCGAACTCCTCGAACGCGTAGCACCGGTACATGTCGGCGACGTCCGGGCGCTGATCTTCGACCATCTCGACGACGCTGAGACCGCGGCGTTGGCCAATGCGATGTCGAAGGTCGCGCACGCGCTGTGCGACCACGACGCGTTCGCGCCGCAGAAGCCCTAGGCATCACCCTGCGGGACGAGCGCCTGGAAGTCGGGCCCCGCGGCGGTGACGCAGCGGCGCGAGGGTTTGAAGGAGCGCGATCAGGTCAGTTCGCGAAGGAACGTCAGAAACGACCTCTGGCTTGGGCAAACGTTGTGATTACGACAACGAGTGGGCGCAGAGGGACTTGAACCCCCGACATCTGCCTTGTAAGGGCAGCGCTCTAGCCAACTGAGCTATGCGCCCGAAGCAGGGGTCGAGCCTACCGGTGTAGGTCAGTCGTCGAAGTCGAAGATCCGCGTGCCGGCGAGGTAGTCGACCTCGAGCAGCTCCGTGTCGGGCGAGACGGCGTCGATCTCGGTGGCGATCGAGGACGCGTCGGTCGCAACCGAGAAGCCGGGCAGCCAGTCGTCGTGGTGGCACAGGAGCACCCGCTTGGGCGAGATCATCGCGACCTGGCGGGCGACGAAGTGCGCGAGCGATCCCTGGATCGGCTCGCCGTCGATGTTGCCGCGACCGGCCGCGGCGAGGATCGCGACGTCGGCTGTCAGGTCCTCCATCACGCCCGACCAGTGACCGGATGTGTCCTGGAACAGCAGCGTGCCGTCGGGCAGGTCGAACCGGTACACCAGCGCTCCCCCGTCGCCGCGGTCGCTGTGGCCGGCGAGCGACGCGATCATGTGCTCGATCGCTGCCGGGTCGAGCTCGGTGCTCAGGTATCGCATCAGCTCGTCGAAACGCCGCCGCTGCTCCTGCCACGTCACGCCCAGGTCGCCGAGGCAGACCTCGTCGGGCTGACCCATCTGACCGTGCGACCACACGCAGCTGTGCTGGCTCGGGAACACCGACACGGTCGCCGGCCCAGCGGCGCCCTCGAGCGCGACGGTCTCGCCGCCGGCGACGGGGATCATCCGCTCGACGGGTACACCGGCCTGCTCCATCACCCGCACCGACTCGTAGCTGCCGATCAGGCGGGCGTCGGTGTTGGCCATCACCCGCTCGGCGCCGTAGAGGTGGTCGAAGTGGGCGTGGCCGATCACGATCCAATCGCAGTCGTTGATGTCGTCGGCGGTGACGCGGGGCTGCGGTCCGGCAGCGTTCCCGGCCCGATCGATGTACGCGTCGAGCAGGATGTGGAGGCCTGCGGTCCGCAGCCCGAACGTGGCGCAGCCGTACCAGTCGAGGGTCGTGTCGCTCACCCGCGCGACCGTACCCGGCAGGTTCGGCACGTCCGGCGGCGAAGCGACCCGACGGCGAAACGACCTGGCCCCCGGCCCAGATCCACGCCACGATGGAACGATGAACCCCGACCAGGACCTGCTGGGACATGCCGCCGCTCGGGCGATCGCCTACACCGCCACCATCGACGGTCGTGGGGTGGCGGCATCGGCGCCTGCGGTCGACGGCTTGGCGGCGTTCGACGAGCCGCTCCCCGATCGGCCAGGTGATCCGACGGAGACCCTCGACTTGCTCGCCACGGTCGGTGGTCCGGCCACGGTAGCGACCACCGGGCCGCACTACTTCGGCTTCGTCAACGGCGCCACGTACCCCGTCGCGCTCGGCGCGGCCTTCATCGCAGACGCGTGGGATCAGAACGCAGCACTGCCCGTGATGTCGCCGGCGGCCGCGAAGCTGCACGACGTCGCGGCGGCATGGCTCAACGAGGTGCTCGGCCTGCCGACCGCCACCGACGTCGCGTTCCTGAGCGGCGCCACGGTCGCCAACGCCACCTGCCTCGCCGCCGCCCGCGACGCCCTGCTGATCGACGCCGGGTGGGACGTGCAGCGAGACGGCCTGTTCGGGGCGCCGGAGATCCAGGTGGTCGTCGGCGAGCGGGCACACAGCACGCTCGGCAAATCGCTCGGCCTGATCGGGGTCGGGCGGGAGCGGGTCCTCGTCGTGCCCGCCGACGACCAGGGCAGGATGCGCGCAGAGCTGCTCCCCGACCTCGACCCAGGTGCCGGGCCGATCCTCGCGTGTGCGCAGGCCGGCGAGGTCAACACCGGTGCGTTCGACCCGTTCGCCGACATCGCCGATTGGGCGTCCGAGCGGGCGGCGTGGCTCCACGTCGACGGCGCGTTCGGGCTGTGGGCGCTCGCCGACCCGACCCGGCAGCACCTCGTCACCGGCCTACGCCGCGCCGACTCGCTGGCCACCGACGCCCACAAGTGGCTGAACGTCACCTACGACAGCGGGATCGCCTTCGTGCAGCGCGAGGGTGCACTGCGGCGCACATTCGCCTCGGTCGCCGGATATCTGCCACCCGAGCACGGCTTCGAGGCGATGCACCACACCCCGCAGTCGTCCCAGCGCGCCCGCCAGATCGAGGTGTGGGCGGTGCTGCGCACGCTCGGTCGATCGGGCGTCGCTGCGATGGTGCAGCAGTCGAGCGACGCGGCCCGCGTGATCGGCGCACGGCTCACCGAGGCCGGCGTCGACGTGCTCAACGACGTCGACCTCAACCAGGTGCTCGTCCGCCATGTCGACGGGCCGACGACCGAGCGGTTGATCGCCGCCGTGCAAGAGGACGGGCGGATCTGGTGCGGGCCGACCCAGTGGCACGACGAGACCGCGATGCGGGTGAGCGTCTCGTCGTGGAAGACGACGGTGCACGACGCCGAGCGAGCCGCAGCGGTCATCGTCGAGCTCGCCCACCACCTCTGAGTCGAGCTGCCGAACCTATGGTGCCTGGCGCCATCGCGCGTTTCACCATCGCCGCAGCACGATCCGTTCGTCACGTCGAGAGGTGGCCGTCGAGCATGCGCACGATGCGATCGACCACGCCGAGGATCCGCTCGTCGTGCGTGGCGACCAGCACTGCTCCCCCGCTGCTTGCGACCTCCCGGAGGGTCTCCATCACGGCGTCGCCGTGTTGCTCGTCCTGATGGGCGGTCGGTTCGTCGGCCACCAGCAGCATCGGAGCGGCAGCGACCGCTCGCGCCACGGCGACGCGCTGCTGCTCACCGAGCGACAGCTCGTCGGGCAGTCGATCGGCGAGCTCGGCGAGGCCGAGATGGTCGAACAGCTCCGCGGTCGAGCGGGCGAGGCCGCCGCCGAGACGTCCCGCGAGCTCGACGTTCTGCCGGGCGGTCAACTCGGGGAGCAGGCCCAGCTCCTGTGGCACGACGGCGAGGCCCGACCATCCCGAGGGCAGGCCCTCGTGGAGTTCGACCGTGCCGGCGTCCGGGCGTTCCCATCCCATGATCAGGTGCAGCAACGTCGTCTTGCCCGATCCGGAGGGCCCAGCGAGGCCGACGATCTCGCCGGTCTGCAACGTGAGCGACGCGTCGGCCACCGCCGCGATCGTCTCGGCGCGGGTCCGGAAGGTCCGACTCGCACCGCGGAGCTCTAGCAGCGCCTCCTCGTGCGCCACGGCGGCCGTCACGGCTCCTCCAGCCGCACGTGGTCGTCGTCCTCGTCCCAGACGAGCCGTACCCGCCGATCGGGGAACCGCTCCTGCAGTTCGGGCGGCAGCTGGAGCCGGCCGGAGCGATCGATCACCGCCAGCTCGGAACCCGCCGAGGTCACCGTCGCCACCGCGCCGTCCCGCAGCGCGATCACCTGGTCGACGTGTTCGAGCACGCGGCGATCGTGGGTGGCGAACAGCACCGTCACGCCGGCCGACGACAGGGCAGCCACCGCGTCCATCACCCCGCGGGCGCTGACGGAGTCGAGCTGCGACGTCGGCTCGTCGGCGATCACGAGCTGGTGACCGGCCACCGCCGCCCGCGCGAACGCCAACCGCTGCCGTTCGCCGCCGGACATGTCGTCGGGCGTGTGATCGGCGCGGTGCGAGAGCCCGAGCCGCTCGAGCCACTCGCCGACGACGCCGTCGCCCGAGCCGCGGACCAGGCGGCGGAGCTGCATGCGAGCGGTCAGGTGGGCGAACAGGTTGTCGCTCGGCCGCTGGTAGACGTGCGTCAGGAGATGCGCCCGGCGTCGTGCCCGCGCCCGCTCGGTCAGCTGCCAGAGGTCGACGCCGCCGACCAGCACGGTGCCGGCGGTCGGCCGGTCGAGGCCGGCCAACATCCGCAGCAGCGACGACTTGCCCGACCCCGACGGCCCCACGACGGCCGCCGTCACGCCGGCGGGGAGCTCGATGTCGACGCCGCGCACGGCCTGCACCCGCCCCGACGGCGTGTCGTAGAAGCGCACCAGGTGGTCGCAGCGCAGGATCGGCTCAGCCCGCATCGCGTACGACCTCCGCGGCGGGGCGGCGTGCCGCCCATCGCTCGGACCAGTACACCCCGATGCCGACGAGCACGACCCCGGCGACCGCTGCCCCGATCAACGGGAGCCATGACACCAGCACCGGCACGTCCGGCGGCCGGCCCGGCGCGGGGTCGAACCGTTCGGACAACCGGCGCACGACGACCGGCGCGGCCAGGAAGCCGGCACCGACGGCGACGACGATCACCGCCGCCAATTCGAGCACCGAGACGAGGGCTGCGCGCGCCGGCGCGAGACCCATCACGCGTGTCATCACGCTCGTCAACGCCCGCACCCGGCGCCGCGCGGACAGGAACAGCGCGAGCGCGACGACCGCAGCCGTCGCCGCGGCCACCCCGATGACACCGAGGTAGGCGAACGCCGAGCGGGTGGCGATGATCGACGGGTCCTGGCTGCGATCGCTGCTCGTCACGACGTCGCGATAGCGCACGCCCACGGTGTCCAGCGCGGCGGTGAGCTCTTCCGGCGAGGCGCGGGAGATCACGCGCCGACGGAACCGCTCCACCGGGAGCCGCAGGTTGATCTCGGCCGCCTCCTCCGGCGAGGAGAGCCCGGCCTCGATCAACGCGAGACCGTCGATCGAGTCGGCGAGCGCGAGGAAGCTCACGCGGTTCTCGCCGGCACCCGGGAACGACCCGATGCGACCGATGGTCCGGTACGGGTAGGTCTGAGCGAGGCCGAATGCTCCGGTCGACGGACCACCCTCGCCGGTGACGCCGATGACGGGCACCGACTCGTCGAAGGAGCCGCCGAGGTCGGCGAGCACGTCGTCGATGTCGGCGCCGAACTCGTCGGGCCAGGCGACCGCGTCTGCGTAGGTCTCCGGGTCGACGGCGATGACGCGGGCGCGGGTGCCGCCCGGCGCGAGCAGCGTGTCGAAGAACCTGATCACGGTCGTCGGGGCGGGAGCCCGGAACTCGTCGGGGAGCTCGTCGATGATCGTGACCGTCGTCTCGCCACCCACCTCCGTCGCGAGCTTGACGTCGACCGTGCGGTCGAGCGTCGACGTCAGCGCCACGGCGAACACGAGGAGCCCGATGCCGATGCCGAGCGCGCCCGCGACCATCCGCACCCCGGTCGAGCCGCCGGCCAGGCGCTGCAGCGCCAGGAACCCCTCGACGGGCAGCCGCTCGATGCGACGGCCGGGCAGGCGCACGAGGCGGGCGACGACGGCCAGCAGGGCGACGACGGCCAGCAGCACGGCCAGCACGGGGAGCGCGACGACCACGAGATCGAGGGACTCGGCGTCGACCGCGGAGGTCCGGCCGACCTGGACCCAGGCGCCGATCGTCGCCAGCACCAGCACGCCCGCCAACACGCGCCCGACGACCCGCGCGAGGCGACGGTCGGCGGCCTGCAGCGTCCGGGCGCCGACGACGCCGCCGGTCAGCGACGCCAGGGCGAGGGCGGTCCCCGCCGCCAGCGCGACGGTGCTCCACGGCACCGCGGCCACCTCATAGCTGCGGGCAGGGCCGAACCACCTGGGTCCAGCGAGCGCGGCGCCGACGCCGACCACGGCGCCCACCGCGGTGGGGAGCACGAGCTGGCCGGCGAGCCGAGCCGACATGGCCGGCCAGCGCTCGCCCTCGCTCGCCAGCAGCCGGAACTCGGAACGCCGTCGCTCGACGAAGAACACGCCGACGGCCACCGTCGCGACGAGGCCGACGACGCCGCCGAGACCTTGCGCCGCTCCCAGCGGTCCGGCGAGCTGCCGTGCCGCCGACTCGATCCCGGCGACCGTCTCGAACAGGTCGCTCGTCAGCCGTGGGCGCCCGCCCGCCGACGTCGCGATGTCGGCCATCGCCGCCCCCAGCTCACCCGTCCCGACCAGTTCGCCCTCGAAGCGGCGGAACCGGTTGCGGAGCGTGCGCACCTCGTCGAACTCGTCGGGGATCGTCGCGAGCGGCGCCCGCCACCGCGCGACGCCGGTGAGTCCACTCGTCAGGACAGCCGCCTCCTCGGCGAGCACCAGCTCGGCGTTCGGTCCGTTGAACGTGGACAGGAAGCGGGGCACCAGCTCGGGCGACACGCCGCGCCAGTAGTCGTTCAGCTCGTGGTCGGGATCGGCCGACCACAGCGGTTCGTACAGGCCGACGATGCGGAACACCGAGTTGGCGCCGCCGCCCTGGACGAGGTCGTTCCATTGCTCGTCGACGATCGCACCGGCCTCGAAGGCGAGCCCGTCGCCGAGCTCGAGCTCGCGCCGCTCGGCGAACCACGTCGTGACCCAGACCCCGTCCGACGTGTCGTCGAGTTGCTCGACGATGTTCACGTGGTCGAGCGCGCCGTCGCGTGCGAGCAGCCGCCCCGGCGGGCCGACCTGCCGCAACGGCGGCGGCCCGATCGTGAGCAGACCGGGCAGCGTGTAGACGGTGCGGGTCGCCTCGCCGACCTCGGCGATCACGTCGAGCTCACCGCGGATCGCTGCGTCGGCGGCGGACACGGTGTCGGGATCGAAGGCCGCCTCGATGAGCACGTCGATGCCGTTGCGGTCGAGCGGGACGTCCTCGACGGTGCGCGCCGCGATGTCGTCCTCGCTCGCCGCGCGCCACACGTCGGCGGACGCCACCAGCATCACCGGCGCCGCCGCCGCGGCGATCAGCGCTCCGGCCAGCGACCACTCGTGCCAGGGCACCGTGATCCATCGCCACCACACCCCCGACGCACGAGCCATCAGGACCGACACTACGCCAGCACCCCGCCGGGTGAAAGCGCTTACATCGCTACGACGCTCGCCGGCCACCACACCCGTTGGCGCGGTGCGAGGCGAGATCCGCGAGCATGCACGCATGGGTGACACGCTCCGCGAGGAGACGCACGGGCACGTACGGCGGCTGACGCTGTGCCGGCCCGAGCGCTACAACACCATCACGCCGCAACTCCGCGACGAACTGGGGGCCGCCATCGATGCCGCCGAACGAGACGCCGGCGTGCGGGTGATCCTGCTCGACGCCGAGGGCGCGGCGTTCTGCGCGGGCTACGACCTCGACTGGAGTACCGAGGCGCAGGCCGACGAGGAGAGCGGCGCCCGCCCGGTCTGGGACTCGGTCCGCGACCAGCACATGATCCGCTCGTTTGCCGACACCTGGGCGAAGCTGCACGACTGCTCGAAGCCGACGGTCGCCGCTGTGCAGGGCTGGTGCATCGCCGGCGGTACGAACATCGTGTTCAACGCCCACCTGATCGTCGCAGCCGAGTCGGCGCGGTTCGGCTACCCGCCGTCACGGGTCTGGGGTGTGCCGGAGGCCCCGTGGAACTGGGTCGCCCGCCTCGGGCTCCAGAACGCGCGCCGCTACATGCTGACCGGCGACGAGTTCACGGCTGCCGAGGCCCGCGAGATGGGCGCCGTGCTCGAGGTCGTGCCCGACACCGACCTGCACGACCACGCGATGGCGCTCGCCCAGCGGATCGCCCGGGTACCGGGCAACCAGCTCGAGATGATCACGTGGTCGCTCAACGCCGTCGCCGACCAGATGTACGACCCGACGTCGTCGCGCCGGCTGGGCACGCTCTTCGACGGGGTCGCACGGCACACCCAAGAGGGCCTCGACTTCGTGGCCCGCTCGGGCGAGGTCGGGTTCCGCGAGGCGGTGCGCGAGCGCGATCGACCGTTCGGCGACTACGGCGAGCGGGAGGAATCGCCGGACGGTCCGATCGACGCGTGAACCGCCGGCGCGGTCACTGCCGGCGCTGTTCGAGCACAGCTGCCAGCAGCTCCGGGGTGGCAGCCGCCACCGGTGCACGCCGTTCGGTGGGGTCGAGCACGCACAACTCGCGATCGTTCACCTCGGCCACCACGCCGCCCGCCTCCGCCACGATCAGCACCGAAGCGAGGTAGTCCCACACCCCGTGGCCGTCGTCGTACATGTCGCACCAGGCGTCGATCACACCGCACGCCACCGCGCAGAGGTCCGGCGCCGACGCACCCAACGCCCGAAACTGGGCCCAGCCGTAGTGGTGGGTCGGCAGGCCGGAGACACCGATGATTGCGGCGGACATCTCGGTCGCCCCTGACGGCGCGATCGGCTCGTCGTCGCGCTGCGCTCCTGCGTCGCGCACGGCCGTGAACCGCTCGCCGGTTGCGTGGTTGACGACGAGGCTGGCCGCCGGCCCGTCGTCGTCGACGAGGCACAGCGCCGTACCGAACCACGGCACGCCACGCGACGCGTTGGTCGAACCGTCGAGCGGATCGACGACGACGATCGGCGCGGACTCCGATCCTGACGGGCCCGTGACGCCGCTCTCCTCGGACAGCACCCTGAAGCCGGCTCCGTACAGCACGTCGAGGCAGGCGGCGTCGGCGTCGAGGTCGACGGCGTACTGACCCTCGCGCAGACCCGATCCGCCCCAGTCGGTGGTGGCCCGCAGCACGCCGGCGACGGCGTCGGCTGCGAGGTCGAAGGTGGCGATCGCCCTGGTCAGCCTCGATTCGATCACGGCATCCGACGGTAGTGTCCAGGGCGTGGCAGTGATCGACGTAGCGGGTTTCGTCGCCGACTTGAAGAGCCAGGCCATCGACTACGGCTTCCACGTCCACGACGAACGGCACTTCGTCGAGACGTACTCGCTCCGGCAGCTGTGGGAGGTCGACCTCCACCCCGAGGAGGCGTGCGCCGGTCCGATCGACCTCCACCTGTCGCTCGACGTCGACCCGCGAGCACTGCTCGGCTTCGAAGACGACGTGATGAAGATGGAGGACCCCGACGACGACCCGCCCAAGGGGTTCACGTTCCCGCTGCTGTTCACCTGGACCCTCCCACCTCTGACGCACCCGCCCGACCTCCTCGTGCTCGCCACCGAGATCGCCGGTGTCGGCGGGCTCGACCTCCCCGTCGAGGTCTCGGCGATCGACTCGTTCCCGAGCGTCACCGACGAGGCCGAACGCAGCCTGTCGATCGTCGCCCGCATCGCCCTCGACCTCGCCGACGTGTACCTCAACAACGACGGGTCCGTCGCACAGGCCCTCGAACGGTGCAAACATGTCAGTCTGTACCTGCTCGAACACGCCGAGTCATGGCTGCGCGAGCCGTACTGACCACCCGCCGCCGACATCGGGCCGCCGTACCCGACCGCCATCAGAACCGACCATCCAAGAGGGGGATGTCATGGAGCTGGAGCAACGCGAGGGCCTGACGGTCGCCGAGCTGATCGACATGCTCAGCCATCACCCCGGTGACGCCGTCGTCGAGCTGTCGATCATCGCGCCGGTGCGCGACGGCGACAGCGACATCACGGTCGACCGCTACAACGTCGACGGGGTGATGCCGTGGCGGGACGGTGACGGCGAGGGTGACGTGGTCTGGTTGGTCGGCGGCGAGGACGCCGACGTCGACCTCTTCATCGACGCGATCGAGCAACCCTCCGACTGAACGGGCTGCACGCGTGGCGCAGCCGATCGAGCGGCCGCGCCACGGAGCTACCGTGCTCGCTGCGCCGAACTCCTCGCCTCCCAGCCCTGGCGGGGTCCGCCTCGCCGAGTTCGCCGGCCCGGTCCGGTCAGCGGAAACGCTGCCGAAGCGTCACGGCGAGCGACAGCAGCATCACCGAGCCGAACGCGTAGGCGCCGACGAGCAGTGAGGTGGTGATGTCCGGCCAGTCGATCGCGTAGAACTTGCGACCGAGCGGGGTGCTGACGATCAGCGCGGCGACCGAGATCATGCCCACCAGCACGTACGTGTCGAAGCGGTCGAGCGGCCGCATCAGCAGGTAGAGCACCCAGAACGCAACCGACAGCAGCGTCAGCGTGGCCGCGGTGCGCGCCTCGTCGAGGCTGGCGTCGGAGATCGGCGATCGGATCAGCCAGTACGCGACGAGCGTCACCGTCGCCGCGACCAGCCCGGCCGGCACGGCGAAGCGCATCACCCGCCGGAGGTAGCCCGGGCGGTAGGGGCGGCTCGCCGATCGGAAGCTCAGCGCGAACGCCGGGACGCCGATCGTGACCTCGGACACGAGACTCATGTGCCGCGGCAGGAACGGGAACGCAGCTCCCCAGATGCCGATGACCAGCGCGAACGCGGCTGCGTAGACGGTCTTCGTGACGAACAGCGCCGAGACGCGCTCCATGTTGGTGATCACCCGGCGCCCCTCGCCCACCACGGCCGGGAGACGGTCGAATCGCCCGTCGAGCAGCACGAGCTGGCTGACCGCCTTGGTCGCCGCCGTCGCGGTGTCCATGCCGATGCCGATGTCGGCCTTCTTCAGCGCCGGGATGTCGTTGACGCCGTCGCCGGTCATCGCCACGGTGTGTCCCGTGCGCTGCAACGCCTCGACCAGCTCGCGCTTCTGCTGCGGCAACACGCGCCCGAAGACGGTGGTCGACGCGACGAGCTCGTCGACCTGGCGGGCCGGTCCGGCGAGATCGACGTCGCGGAGATCGACGTAGCTCGTGGCGCCCTCGACCCCGAGTCGATCGGCGACCGCTGAGACCGTGACCGGGTTGTCGCCCGAGATGATCTTGAGCTCGACGTGCTGCTCGGCGAAGTAGCGCATCGTCTCGGCAGCGTCGCTGCGCACCTCCTCGGCGAGGACCACCAGCCCCACGGGTTCCAGATCGGGTGGGACCACCGGTTCGTCGAGCACGCGCTGCGACCGGGCGACCAGCAGGACTCGGCGGGCGTCCTCGGCCAGCGCAGCCATCCGCTCCCGGACGCGGGCGACCGCCTCGTGCTGCGAGCCGGCGATGAGCACCTCGGGCGCGCCGACGACCCAGGTGCCGCCCTCGACGAACGTCGTGCCGCTCCACTTCCTGTCCGACGAGAACGCGACCTGCGACTCGACCCGCCACCCGGGCGCCGGCCTGCCTGCCGCAGCTGCCGTCAGCGTGGCGGACGGCGTCGGTTCGGCACCCGCCAGGGCAGCCACCGCGTCTGCCACCTGATCGTCGGCGGCACCGAACGCCTCGATCCGGTCGAGCGTCATCGCCCCGGTCGTCAGCGTCCCGGTCTTGTCCAGGCAGAGCACGTCGATGCGAGCCAGCCCCTCGACGGCGTGGAGCTCCTGGACGATCACGTGGTTCCGAGCGAGGCGGATCACGGCCACGGCGAGCGCCATGCTGACCAGCAGAACGAGGCCCTGCGGGACGAGGCCGACGACGCCGGCGACCGCCGCGACGAGCCCTTCGCCCACGTCGTTCTCGTCGCGGAGCTGACTCCACAGCAGCAGCGCCGCCAACGGAGCGATCGCATAGCCGACGATCCGCAGGATCTGGTCGACGCCGCGGCGCAGTTCAGAGGTTGCGAGCACGAACTCCTTCGCCTGGGCGAGCAACTGGTAGATCCACGTCTCGTCGCCGACGGCGGTGGCCAACACGACGGCACGGCCGCCGACGACGACGCTCCCCGAGCGGACCTCGTCCGCGACCTCCTTGCTGATCGCGTCGGCCTCGCCCGTCAGCGCGGACTCGTCGACGTCGAAGCCGTGCGCTTCGAGCACGTCGCCGTCGACGGGCACCTGGTCGCCGGCGCGCAACTCGATCACGTCACCGCTGACGAGCTCGCTCGGTGCGACCTCACCGGGCGCGCCGTCGCGGTAGACGGTCACCGTCGGTGTGATCAGCACCCTGAGCCGATCGAGCGTGCGCTTCGCCCGGACCTCCTGCACGATCCCGATGATCGTGTTGAACACCATCACGCCGGCGAAGATCGCGTCGATCGGGTGACCGACGACCAGCACGACGACCGCGAGCACGGTGATGATCGCGTTGAAGCGGGTCAGCACGTTGCTGCGCACGATCCCGAGGTACGACCGCGAGGTCCGTTCGGGCTGTTCGTTGACGCGGCCGAGGGCGCGCTGCTCGTCGACCTCGGCGGTCGTCAGGCCGCGGTGCGCCGCGGCCTCGAGAACCGGCGTCGCCGCCGGCGGTTCAGCGTCCGATGAACGTGTCACGCCACCTCGACCTCGCGGGCGTGCTCGACCGGAACGACCGCGATCGGGCACGTCGCGTGGGTGAGTGCGCGGTGGAGGAACGGCGCCATGGTCCGGCCGCGGAACGGCGGTTCACCACGCCCGATGACGAGCAGCTGGGCGTGCTCGCCGGCCTGGAGCAGCTTGTGACCGATCCGGCCCCGCTCGACCGTCAGCGACATCTCGACGCCGTGCTCGGTCGACGCTTCGATCTCGGACGCCGTCTCCCACAAGTCCTCCTCGACCCACTGCGGGAGCAACGACGGGTCGACGTAGTACGCGAGCACGTCGAGCATCCCGTCGGGACGGAACATCGAGCGCGGCCCGAGCGCGTGCACGAGACTCAGTCCGGCGCCGGTGTCGAGCGCCATCGACAGACCGAAGCGGATCGCGGCGTGCGTGGCCTCACCGACGCCGACCCCGACGACGATCGGCGCATCGGCCGCTGACTGCGGGTCCCAGGTGCCGGGTACCACGATCACCGGGCACTCCGTCTCGCGGAGCAGCTCGGCGGTGACGCTGCCGACGAGCTGGGGACCGAATCGCGACTTCGGGTGGTGGCCGACGACGATCGCGTCGGGCTCGAGGTGGGCAGCCGCGGCCAGCAGCTCGGGCGCCGGCGTACCCTCGACCACCCTGCCCTCGACCTCGCACTCGTCGTCATCGAGTGGCTCGAGCCATCGGTCCAGCTCGTCCTCCCGGTGGTGGCGGAACGACACGCTGTCGCCCATCACGGCGTCGGCGGCGAGCTCGCCCATCGCGGACACGACATGCACTGCGTGCAGGTTGCCGCCGGGCTGGAGCGCGGCCGCGGCCCACCGCAGCGCCACCATCGACTCGTCGGAACCGTCGAGCCCGACCACCAGGCGTGAACGACCGGACATGGCAGACCTCCCACCATCACGGTAGGTGGGCGCCGCGCCGGCGAGCCAGGGCCATTGGTCCGACGCAGCCTGTCGCGCCGGCCAGGAATCGGAGACCGGGCCGACCGTCGTGAGTCCGGCGACGTTGTCAGGCGGCGCGCCGGCTGCGATCGCCCCACTCGAGCGACGTGACGAGTCGATCCATGTGGGCGGCGACCCTGCAGAAGTCGACGAACGAACCGGGCACGCCGAAGGTGAACACGAACTCGGCACCGCGATCCGACGCGTCGACCAGCAGGATCGAGTACTTGCGCGTCCAGTAGCCGGGCATCCGGTACGTGACGGCGAACTGCCCTTGCCCGCCGTGCCGCAGCAGGTGGAGGCCTCGCGGCACCCCGACGCCGAGCTTGCGGTAGTGCCGCGCTGCCTGCCGCATCGTCGCCCTGTACACCGCGCGGTCGTCGCGCACGAGCTCGATCGCTTCGCGGTCCTGCGGCCCGGCGTACACGTTGCAGAACACCGAGTGGGCGGGGTTGGCGAGTTGGAGCTGAGGGCCCTCGTTCTCCTCCTGCCAGATCTGCCCGCGACCCGGCGAGGTGACACGCCACCCGTCGGCGTCCAGCCGGAACGGTGAGCCGAGCACCATCCACTCGGCCGCCTCGTGGGTCGACGTGACCCGGACAGGCGGTTGCTCGGGGATGTCGAATGGTGCGAGCCGGCGGACCTCGTGCACGATCTCCTCGGGATCCTGCGAGGCAATGCGTTCGCAGGACGCGAGCTCGGGAAATCGCTCCTCCGTCCGGCCATGATCGTCGCCGCATTCGATGATCAGGACCCCGTGCGGTCCATGTTGCGCAAGCATCCGGGTCATCTCGTCCCGGCAGTGCTCCGAGTCGACGTAGTCGGCACCGACGAACGCCACGCTGCCGGCTGCGGCGTCGATCCCAGCGTCGACGAGGCGATCCCACTCGTCGTAGTCGGGGATCCCGACCTCGTACTCGCAGAACCAGACGCCCACACCGCTCGCGATCAGCTGCTCGCACACTGCCCGCGCGAGCAGCACGTCGGTGCTCCGGAACGAGACGAACAGGAGGCGACGCCGTCCCTGGGCGAGTGGGTCCCGGGCGGCACGACGCTCTGCCCATCCCGCCGAGGTGAGCAGGAGCGCCAACAGCCAGCCGACGAGGGCGGGGCCTGCGAGCTCACCGTCCTGACGCACTGCGATCGACGCGAGCGCGCCGAACACGACGAGCAACAGCACGCCCAGTGCCCATCGGGCGCGTCGTGCGACCGTCGCGGTCAGGACGCCCAGGAACACCCAGAGTCCGTACTGCATCGGGTCAGAAGAGCACCAGCACGGCCGCCAGGGCGATGACGAGTCCCACGGAGAGCGTCAACGCCGGGCCTCTCGCGAGACCGACTCCGTGACGCCCGTCGTACATGACCGAGCCGGCGAGCCCGCCGAGGACCAGCAGGAACAGATCGGCCCACCAAGCCCGTTCCTTCATCAGATCCGCCCAACCCATGCCGTCGATGAACGCCGGGACGATCAGCATCATGAGCAGGGCGAACGCAGCCAGGAACCTGAACGGCCGGTAGTCCGCGTACTCGTTGGTCACTCGCATCCGTACATCGGGCGGCAGTTGCCGCCGGTACTCGTACATGGTTCTGAGCGCTCGCTCCCGCTCGGTGCGTGGCATCCGCTTCAGTGACATCGAGAACTCCCTTCGTGGTGCGCGGCCCAACGGCCGCGGGGCAGTCCCTCCCCTGTAGTGTCCTGCCGATTCGAGCCCGCCTGCAAGGGCTGAACGGCACGATGACCCGCGGAGGAGCCATGATGCGAATGCCCCGGCTGGTGCCGGTCGTGCATGACCGGGTCTCGCCCTGCGAGTCACACTCCTCACCTGCCCGATTCAGGGAGAACGGCCCTATCCACGTGCCGGACGACCGGCTTACGTTGAAACCAGCGGCGAACCGAGGTGGATCATGCGCGTGCGCTCCTTCCTGGCGGATCTGCATCGCAGGAGCAGCGTCGCTTGGAGACGCTCGATCCTCGTGCTCGCCGGGGCGGCGCTCGTGCCGGTGGGACTCGCAGGATGGCTCCTGACGAACTCACCGGAGTCTGTCAGCGCAGTCACCTGCACGGCATCGTGGGACGTCGACGTCTCCGGTGACTGGAGTCAGGGCTCCAACTGGGACACCGGCACGGTTCCCGGGTTGATGGACGATGTGTGCATCGACCGACCCGCCGCCGACGTCACGGTGACCATCGACATCCCGGCCGACGTGAACAGCCTCACGGCCACCGAGTCGATCGTGCTGCCCGCCGCGAGCTCGCTCGATCTGGCTGCCACCTCGGAGATCAGCGGCGACTTCACGGCCTCCGGTCCACTTGCCGTCGCCGACCTCACCCTCTCGGGGACGACGGAGTGGTTGGGTGGGGGTTGGTCGGGTGCGGTGGTCAACACCAACACGATCAACATGGCAGCGGACGTGACGTTGTCGGGATCGTTGCTCAACGACATCGGGGCCCGCTTC
>JAAUYD010155169.1_pt1 | contig 80331 bp, 76 predicted proteins | sample 7278101 | NCBI WGS metagenome assembly JAAUYD01 (sample SAMN14350128, study PRJNA611818) | marine sediment metagenome | isolation source: surface marine sediment (0.6m) | place: French Polynesia: Moorea | collected 2018-08
CAACAGCAGGGCCAATTATGTGGCCAGCGGACTGCCCAAATTCTCCAATTTGGCACAGGCGACCTTCATTACACAGCCCCCGCATCTGGTTTCCATCTTCGACCTGCCAGATCTCTCCAACGACAATATGCGGGCGGAGGTGGAGAACTATGTCAGCGCCCTCTCTGCTCGTGGATATGATATCTTCTGTGCTGACGCCACCCACCCTGACCTCCTGGTCCCAGCACTCTACACCATCATTCCCGGGGCCCATTTCCGCGAACGTGCCCAGGGGACCAGCGTGGCGCTCTTCACGGCCAAGCTCGTCACGGAGACCCTCCCGATGCCGTCTGCCCTGCCCTTCCTGGCCGAAATGGACCAAGCTCTCGACGGCAAGTACTATCTGCGCTTTTACCAAGGCCAATGCGAAATCGAGCTGGGCCATTACGAGACCGCCCTGGCCCACCTGACGACGGCGCTGGACCTCTCCCCCAAAGCGGAGGATGTGGCCAGCATCTACGCCTACATGGGTATCTGCCATAAAGAGATGGAGCAGTATGAGGCCGCCTTGGCGGTGCTGCAAAAGGGCGCCGCTCACGATGACGAACGGACCGACATCTTCAATTTGATGGGCTTCTGCCATTTCAAGCTCAAGGCCCATGACAAGGCCATCACCTGCTTCGAACGCAACCTCCAGCTAGACCCCAGCTCGGCCATCGATTACGCCAACATCGGCAGCAACTACCGCGAGATGGGTCAGACCGAAAAGGCCATCGCCTTTTACGAACTGGCCCTGGACCTGGATCCGGGAATCGAATTCGCCAGGGAGAGTCTACAGCGGCTGAAAAACGGATGATCGGTTCCAATGGTTTGGAACCGTGCGCCGATGTGGGTTGGCCGATCCGTAGATGCGCGACAAGGACTGACGCATTGGGAAGGGCCGTGATTGCCAGTTGGAGTGCTATGCTTATTTTCCAAAAGGTACAAGCGAATGGCAATGGCGGCTTTCGAGGTCTCTGCCACACCGTCTCAACCCCAACTAGGAGGAGCCCATGACGACCGAAACCTTTACTATCCCCAACATTAGCTGCGGTCACTGCGTGGCCGCCGTGAAAGATGAACTCGGCGAAATGCCTGGCGTCCAGAGCGTTGACGGCGATCCAGCCACCAAAGCGGTCACCGTCCAATTCGAGGCGCCGGCTACCATCGATCAGATACGGTCGAAGCTAACCGAAATCAACTACCCGGCAACCTGATCGGATACAACCCATGTCCCAGCAAAACATTACGATGGCGGTGCAGGGGATGACGTGTGCCAACTGCGCCATGAACATTGAGCGTGTCCTGGGAAAGGTTGCCGGTGTGGAGGCGGCGGCCGTCAATTTCGCCGCCGAGCAAGCCCAGGTAACCTACGACACCTCGCAGGTGGCAGCCAAAGATCTGCTGGCGACGGTCAAGAAAGCGGGCTTCAAACCAGCAGTGTCACAGGTGGAACTGCCCATTACGGGCATGACTTGCGCCAACTGCGCCATGAATATCGAACGTACCCTCACCAAAAAGTTGCCTGGTGTGATCACAGCCGGCGTCAATTTCGCCAGCGAGCGGGCCTCGGTGACCTATCTGCCCCTGGTGGTATCACCCGGAGAGATGGTGGCGGCGATCCGCAACGCCGGTTTTGACGCGTTGATCCCAGAAGAGGGCGATGACGCCGCCGACGCGGAGGCCTTGGCGCGCCAGAAGGAGATCGCCGACCAGCACCGCAAATTCCTGGTGGGCGTTCTGTTTGCGCTTCCCCTATTCGTTCTCAGCATGGGTCGCGATTTTGGCCTTCTCGGGGCTTGGAGCCACGCGCCCTGGGTCAACTGGCTGTTTTGGGGACTGGCCACCCCGGTTCAGTTTTACACCGGCTGGGACTATTACGTGGGCGGGCTTAAAAGTCTGCGCAACAAGAGCGCCAACATGGATGTTCTGGTGGCACTCGGGTCCAGCGTTGCCTACCTCTACTCCGCGGCGCTGGTCCTCATGCCAAGAGCCGGAGGGCACGTCTACTTCGAAACGGCGGCCGTCATCATTACGCTGATCAAACTGGGCAAGCTCCTCGAAGCACGCACTAAGGGACGCACGGGGGGCGCCATTCGCAAGCTCATGGGGTTGCGGCCCAAAACGGCCACCCGGATCGTTGATGGGGTTGAGGCGGAGATCCCCCTCACCCAAGTGATCAAGGGCGACATTCTGCTGGTACGGCCGGGCGAACGCATTCCGGTGGATGGCCAGGTGGTGGCCGGCAGTTCGGCGGTGGACGAGTCGATGCTCACCGGAGAGCCCCTCCCGGTGGACAAGGGACCGGGCGATGCCGTTGTGGGGGGCACCATCAATGGCCAGGGGGCCTTGCGGTTTGTGGCCCAACGGGTGGGCCGGGAGACGGCCCTGGCGCAAATCATCCGCATGGTCCAAGAGGCCCAAGGCAGCAAGGCGCCCATCCAGGCGGTGGCCGACCGGGTGGCCGCCGTTTTCGTACCGGCCATCATCCTCATCGCAGTATCAACCTTCGGTATTTGGTGGTGGTTTACCGGGGATCTGGTGGCGGCCATGATTCGCATGGTGGCCGTACTGGTGATCGCCTGTCCCTGCGCCCTGGGCTTGGCCACGCCAACGGCCATCATGGCTGGCACCGGGAAAGGCGCCGAGCGGGGAATCCTATTTAAAAACAGCACGGCGCTGGAGAGCGCCGCCCGACTGGATACCATTGTCCTGGATAAGACCGGCACCCTCACAGCGGGAAAACCGGCCCTCACCGATCTGCTGCCGTTGCCCGCGTCCGATCTGGACGAGGAGGGGCTACTCCAACTGGCCGCTTCGGTGGAGCAGCTCTCCGAGCACCCCGTCGGCAAGGCGGTGGTCTCTGCCGCTCGGGAAAGGGGGGTGGCGCTCCTGGAGGCATCCGAGTTTCGGGCGGAAGGAGGCCATGGGGTGACCGCCACCGTCGGCGGCGCGGCGATCCGCGTGGGGAAACCCGATTGGCGGCGTGCCGCGGAAGAAACGGCGGAGGCATACCGGCAGATGGCGGAGATCGCTGTGCTCCAAGGCGAAGGCAAAACCGCCATGCGGGTGTGGCAAAACGGACGCCAGATCGGCGTCATCGCGGTGGCCGACACCCTCAAGCCGGACTCCGCCGAGGCGGTGGCCCGACTCAAGGCGAGGGGATTGGCCGTCTATATGCTCACCGGCGACAACCGGCATACTGCCGAGGCCGTTGCCCGTGAAGCCGGCATCGATCATGTGGTGGCCGAAGTCAAACCCGAAGACAAGGCGTCGCAGGTGGCCACCCTGCAGCAAGAGGGTCGCCGCGTCGGGATGGTGGGCGACGGCATTAACGATGCACCGGCCCTGGCACAAGCAGAGGTGGGACTGGCCATCGGTACGGGTACAGACGTGGCCATCGAGACCGCCGACGTGATTCTGGCCAGCGGCAGTCTGCAGGGGATCACCCGAGCCATCACCATCAGCCGAGCCACCTTGGGCACCATCCGTCAGAACTTGTTCTGGGCCTTTTTCTACAACCTCATCCTCGTCCCCGTGGCGGCTGGTGTGCTGGCGCCGCTGGCCGCCCTGCCCCACTTTTTACGTCAACTCCACCCGATTCTGGCTGCCTTAGCAATGGCCTTCAGCAGCATCTCGGTGGTTTCCAATAGTTTGCGTCTCTATCGGGCGAAGCTGGAGGAATAATACCGAATCCCATCCGGATCCCCTTACCGGCCCAGCAGCTCGTTCGCCAATTGCACATAGTCCTTGGCGCCATAGCTTCCGCTGCGGAAGAAGACGACCGGTTTGCCGACATCTGCGCTTTCGGCGACGGTCGTATTCAACCGAATGATGGTGTCGAATACGAGAGGCCGATAACGCTCCTCTGTTTTGAGGCGCTGGAGGATCTCGCGGCTCACTTTGGTGCGGCCGTCGAAGAGGGTTGGGATAATGCCCGTGATCTTCAGAGCGGGATTGATCTCTGCCTGCACGGCTTCAATGGTATCGAACAGTTCTGCCAGTGCGCCGAAGGCGTAAGGGTGGGTTTGGCAGGGTACCAGAACCTCCTCGGCAAAGGTGAAAACGTTGACCGTCAGCAAACTGAGACTGGGCGGCGTGTCCAATAGGATAAAGTCATAGGTGCCCAGCAGGGGCTCGAGCGCCTCGCTGAGTTTGCGCTCGCGACCGACTTCATCCACCAGTTCTACTTCGGCGCCGGAGAGATCCACGTGGGAGGGCAGAAGGTCGAGGCGTTTCCATGCCGTCCCGACAACCGTATCGGATGCGGCCGGTGTGCCATTGCCGCTAATCAGGTCGTAGACGGACGGGTGATCCGCCGCGAGGCTGACGCCCATCCCGCGGGTGGTATTGGCCTGAGGATCCATATCCACCAACAGCACCCGATGCCCCACTTTGCTTAGCGCCGCGCCCAAGTTGATCACGGTGGCGGTTTTCCCCACGCCACCCTTTTCGTTGGCTACCGCAATCGTCCGGGTTCCTGCTCGCACCATCTTGGCCTCCTTCCAGAATAGAATGTCAATCCCAAGTGATCCGCTTCCAATAGACACCGACCGGAGATCGAGGGATCGCCGGCGCTCTTATTCCCGGGGCTCATAGGATCGGTTGAGGGCATCCAATTTAGCCCGCTGGCGACGCAAACGATCGCCCAACGCGTGGACGCTCGCCTCCAATTCAGAGAGTCGATCGGCCAATCCTTTCCGACGGGGATCTTCCGAGCGCGACCGATCGTTCAGGTCGGCCAGGTCGGCGAGATGAAGGCCGTAGTGGGCTGCCAATTGATCGTAAAGGGCTTCACCGGCGGCATCGGCCAATTTTAGCAGGTATTGGTATTTAATATTTTCGCGGTGATTCAACAGATGGGAGCGGATGGAAGTTTCCATCTCCTTTTGCATCCGCTTCAGGGCGACTTTAAGGGCTCGCAGCCCTCGGATGCCACCGACGCCGGTTTCCCGAACCGAGCGCCTGGAAATGCGCCTCAGTAGCCGGCGGGCCCACTCGGCCAGACGGTCGATCCCCAGATGAACAAGGGCCTCGCTTTTCATCTGTAGACTATAATCGAGAGTTGCCTGGGCAGTGGGCAAGGAGAGCGAAAGTTCCCGGCGCAGCATGTCCAGGTCTACCCGCGTGATGGCGTTGGGCGGTGCCGACGCCGCGTCACTTCCTGTCCCCTCGAGCAGCTCCCGATACTCTTTCACGGTGTGACGTGCCAGATCGGCATGGGGTTCGCTGATCTCTTCCAATGACCTCGCCAACCGCGTCTCGACCCCTCGGACGAAGCGCACCAAGGCTGGATTGAGCTCTTCGGCCATTGCCCGATCCACACTGCGCCGATAGGCCTGGTGCAGACGATAAAGTACATCGGAAAATTTGCGCTCTTTCAACGCGTCGTCATAGGCGCTCAGATCCATCTGGGGATCGGTGACCACCGTCATGAGGTTTTTTACGGCTTCGCCCGATTGTGGGTCAAAAAAGCGATCGACGTCGTTGCGCAACTCACTCTTGATTTCGGCGACAGCACCGGACAGGGCATTTTTCAGTATCGGCTGACTGCGGCGGAGGCTCGCCTGATGCAGGTCGATTTGCTCCCGCAGCTGTTCTACGGCGGCGTCATCCTGGCTGAGCAGCCGGTGTCGCAGTTCGAGCCATTGGGCGAACCCGAGCTGAACGGTTTCGAGACGGCTGACATGCGCGGCGGCCTGAACGCTGAAGCCTTCGACTTCTAAACTGTGCCGGAGGGTCGTATCGAAGGACCCCCGCTGGGCCTCCACAAAGCGGATCATTTCCGAGTCGGACTGCCAAGCGGTCAGTCGCCCGCTGTCCTTGGCGCTTAGATCGGCATCGGGAAGTGCGAAAAGATGGTAGAGCGCAGAGAGGGCAAACACGGCGGGGGCGGGCGTCAGTGCCAGTAGCTCTTCTCGGGTACGGTCGATCACGCGCTTCATGTCCGCCAGATGGTCATGCTCGCTCATATCGCAGTTGATGATGAAGAGGATATTGTCCATGGAGCCCATCTGATGCAGCATGGAGAGAAACTTCATATCCGCCTGCCGCAAACCAGTGCGGCTACTGATCACATACAGCAGCAGGTGGGCACTGATGAGGTAGTCTTGGATCATGGCCAGATGGTGGGGGTTGGGCGAGTCACTGCCCTGGCAATCGGCGATCTCGATACGATCATCCCAATCGGTCAAAGGGATCTCCAGTTGGACATCCCGCAGGAACACTGCCAGGGCATCCTCCCCTACATACCCCTGGTGCTCTTTGAAATGCGCAGCTTCGTAGACCTGGTGGCGCTCTTCGTCGTCGATGAGGGGTGCGGCCTGGGCGTAGCCCTTCAGGTAGGCGGACAGGAGAACACTATTGGGATCGCGAACGTCGGAGCGGATCAATTGCGCGCTGGTCAGGCCGGCGAGCCCCCGTTCGAGCGCCTTCCGATGGTCCTCTCGGCGCAGATCGAATCCAGCGGTTTCCAGTCCGCCATCGTTACCATCCGGGAAGAGAACCAAGGCCTGTTGGATCTCGTTGTTAATGCTGGCCCATGACTTGAAAAGCAGATGGGCCCTCAGCGCCTCCCCTTTGCGGATGCGGGTGACGATACTGGTGACGACCCCAGCTCCCCTGCGCAGATAATCTCCCGCCAGCAGCGCATTGATTAGCGTGCTCTTTCCGGATTTAATGGCGCCGATGGCCGCTATACGAATCCACCGATCCGATAGGGTCTGCGCGCTGCGATCACAGATCAGCCGCCAATGATCCAAGCGGTCCTGAGCACCGCCTGGCAGATCGGCGGCCGAGCCCAGCATTGTTGCCAACTTGTCCGCTGTGACCAACAGCTCTCCGCGGAGATGTTCGGTATTCTTCATAAGGGCAAGGTGAGCCGCCATGGACGGCCGGATAGAGTGGGCGACCCGCGCGGGTGCTAAATGGGCGTCACCCCACCTGCAGACTGCGGCGTCGGATGGTGGGAGACGGCCTGATTACTTTCCCAAGGTGTTCTTCTTGACGCGATGGGGATCGCGTGCAGGCATCGCGAACAAGCGCCTCCCCGGTTGGTGCATCTGGGAGGTGCCGTCTGGCGTGTAGAAGGCCAAATGCCAGCAGTTTCATACACCGCTGCACAGGCCCTTGTCAAAAGTGCGAGTGGTGTCAGGGGTTGGCGGGTGTACCCACTATTCGGAAGCGACCGTGCCGGCATCCGGCACATCCAGGACAGGGGATTGGGTCGGCACCAACTGGGGCTTGGCTACCGGAGGTGCGGTGGCGCGCTTCAGTGTCGTCTCACCGCCCGCAGCGGATGTGGGCGTTGACGCAGCCGCAGCCGCCGTTGCGGGAGCCGCCTCGGTAGGTGTCCCATTCGGTGATGCGGGTTCAATTGAAGATACGGGTGTGATTGCCATCTCAGGGGCGGACGCGGTGTTCACCATCGGGGTAACAGCTTTCGAAGGCGGCGCCTTCTCATTCGACTTGGCGGTGCTACCGGTGGGTGGCAATGTGGTAGCGGTCGGCGTTCCACCAGTGGCTGCGGCGGGCGCCACGTTAACGCTGCTGGTCGGCGTCGCCGAAGGTTTGGCAGCCGTAGTTGGTGCGGTGTCGTCGGCCCCGGTAGGCTGTAGGGCCGCCACCTGCTTCTGCAGGGTGGCCAGTCGTTTTCGAATGTTGGCGCTTGTCGTTTGCTCAGCTTTGATCTTCAGTTTCGCCGAAAGCAGCTCCTTCTCAAGGCTCACCCGTTGCTTGCTCCAATCGGCTTTAGCCGCCTCGAAGCTCTTGGCAAGTGTTTCGTCCGCAAGGGCTTTCTGGGTCGCCACAGCGGACTGTTGGGCGTGGACAAGGGTATTGAGGCGTTGACCGAACATTCCGGCCAGAGCGGCCAGAACAAGGGTTATGGCAGCACTGGTACACACCAGGTACGGCAACCATTCGGACCAAGGTCGGCCATTTCCGGAAGATTGTCTGAAGATGGTCATTCTATTTTCCCTTTCCGCCGCTGCCAAGAGGCCAGTTGGTTTGGCCCACGACGAGGGTGAGCGACCATTCGCGGTATTTACGGTTGACGGTAGCTGAGACATTGAAACCGATGGTCGTGAAGGTACGCTGCAGGAAAGAGGCGTATGAGGGCGCCGTGTCGCGACTGTTGACCGCCAGCAATAGACCGTCGGGCAGGTCGCTGAAGGCGCTTTGGATCACGGGTTTGGTGGTCCAACCGTCTGCTTCAAAAATTTGACGCAACTCCTCAGCCATGAGACCAGAGGCTTCATTGTCCATCACCGCGATGATGTCCAGATCGCCTTTGGGACCCGGCTCAAGCAGGGCCTTCAAATGGTCGCGCTGGGCTTTGGGAAGCCGCGCACGAACGGCGGCCTGGGCTTTTTGCATGCGCTCGTTCTCTTCATGAACTTGTTCGCGACGCTGCTGCTCGGCCAGCAGGTGCTCGGTTGCCTGCTGCTTCTGACGCTCCTCGCTGAGCCGGCGTTTAAGGGCTTCAATCTCGGCATCTTTGGCGCCCAGTTTCTGGACCAGGGCCTGGGACTGCTCAAGGGCGGCGTGCAGATTGCTGTCGGCCTCCATTCCAGCAGATTCAGGCCGCTGGTTGTCACTGGTCAGCCGTAGATGCGGTGCGGAACCGTGGTAGGTGGCGGGATCACGACTGGCACGACGCCTGCCCGTCAGCAGCATGAGCAGACTGCCCATCAGGGTCAATATTGCAAAACCGGCAGTGGCATAGAGGGCCATCTGATTGGCGCTGGCGACGATTTCTATAGTACCCCACCAGTTCATGGTGTCTGTCCTTTGGTTATGCAGGTCATTTGATAGGTTGGTACATGTGTGATTCCAACGTCAGCGGCCTCCTTACTGGGCGGGTCGCAGACCGGTGGAGATACGCCAGGAATTGGCATAAACGGTTTCTGGCGCTGCAATGGTCAGGTTAGACCGTTCTTGAAGTTTTTCGGCCGTCGGCGGTGAGATCTTTAGGGGGTAGGCGCTAAAAACTGGTCGGTGAACTATTTGGTGGGCGGCTCGTCGGTGGGAACCGGCGGCTCGGCAATGCGCTCTCGATCCGAAGGTTTGCGATGCAACTCTTCAAGCCGAAGTTCGAGTTTCCGCTTCACTGCTCGAAGATCCTGTTCCATCAGTTCCAGGTCCTCGATCCGTTCCCGGATATCGCGAAGCTTCTGTTCGCCGAAAGTGAGGGCGGTCTGAATCTGGCGAATCTCGTCCACATCCAGGTCGGTGTATCCGATGATGTGGCCGATCTCTTCAAGCGTATAGCCGAAACGTTTCCCGCGCAGGATGAGTTTGAGGCGGGCCCTGTCGCGGCTGCTATAGATGCGCTGATTGCCCTTGCTTCGCTGCGGAGCGATGAGCCCCTTCTCCTCATAGAAACGAATGGTCCGGTGGCTTACATCAAACTCCTTGGCAAGGGCCGATATGCTGTAGGTGTTGGCGCCCATAGGCTCGAGATTCAGATGGTGCTGAGGTTTATATTAGGCGAATGGTTGGCAGGGTAGTCGACAGGCCTCTGGGTGTCAAGCGGGTGGGTCAGCGCATCCCAATCAACGCTGGCAGACCCTCCGCTGGTGGCGGGAAAACGGCGGCGGACGCAGCCTCAGTGCCCGTGCTTGACCGCACCACAGTCCGCATTCACCGCATAGCCGCAATGCGGCGTTTGACGCTGTCTTTGATAGATTGGGATTTGCTGTTGAACAGAGCGTAACTGTATTTAATATTTTTTTCTATCAGATCCGGATAGTTATTGAGGTTATTGCGCAGTCGAAGGCCGTTGCTCGTGACCCGACGGAACAGATCGATCTCCTTGCCGATGACCCGACTCTGGCCGTCGCGAACGGCGTTCAGGAAAGCGCGCCGATTTGGCTGGCAGTCCGCATAGGTGATGGCCTTTCCCATGTGGTTGATGGCGTGGCCGTCGCTACCACCCGTGACCGATTTGGCAAGGTTGAATCCAAATACCGCACTTTTAAGGTTCCATTTGGCAATGTTACCGGCATTGATGGCCTCGACACCATCCACCACATCGCAGAGGGCCTCCAGGCGTTCCGGTGGAAACTGCAGATTGCAGATGCCGGTGTAGGCCGCGCAAAATGGGTGGGGGAAAATGATGACGGTTTCATAGTCGCGGGCGCGATGAACCAGCTCCTCCATGGGCAGTGCTAGGCTGCTCATGACACCGCTGCCCATGGCGGGGCGGATCTCCTGATCGTAGAATTGGCGCAGGCGGTTCACCGCATAGAAATAGACCAGCAGATGGGTGCCCTCCTTGGAGGTCAGCTCGATGCCGGGGATGGTGAACAGGTCTTCGTAGCGTTCCAGTTCCAAGACCCCGCCGATGGCGTTGTGATCGGTGAGTGCCAAGCCGATACCCAAACGACGGGCACGATCGGCAATCTTTGGGATGCTGTTGAGACCATCAGAGTAATGACTGTGGAAGTGCATGTCCACGACGGAAAATCGACGGGTCAGCAGGGCCAGGTCAGGCTTTTCGAACTGGATCCGATGCGTATCGTTCATCTTTGGAAATCGTTCCTCATCTGCGCAGAAAACGTAATTGTAAGCCACCTCTCCAATTGACCCACGTTGAACTATATTCGTTTAAAAGCCGAATGGAAACGCAGCGGCGCTAAATCTGTTTTTCAGAAACAACCTTGTTTTTGCCGGTACCTTTGGCGTGGTAGAGGGCACGATCGGCGCGATCAATCAGTTTGACGGGCGTGTCGCCCTTGCGAAGTGTGCTGACCCCCACACTTACCGTCACGTTAAGATAGTCGCCCGGAGCACCTTCGTCAATTGCATATCGTGTGCCGGCGATTGCCTCGCAAATCTGACGCCCCTTTTTGACGCTATTGCGCAGGGAGGCCCCGGGCAACAGAATGGCGAACTCCTCTCCGCCGTATCGAGCGATGATGTCGTCACCACGCAGCATCCCTTTGCACTTTTGGGCAAAGGCGACCAGCACACGATCGCCCGTCAAGTGGCCGTAGGTATCGTTGATGCCCTTGAAATTGTCCAGATCCAACAAAAGCAGCGAAAAGCGCTTGCCGGTCACCTCCCGCCGAGAAACCAGATCGGCGAGGACGGCGTCGAATGCCTGACGATTCAGGACGCCCGTTAGCCCATCGGTTTCACTGCGTTGCCGGACTTTCTGGAGTTCGTTTTTCAACTCGGACACCTGGGAGGACAGCTGATCGATCTGGGCCGCATCAGCGGTCTCCTTGGCGCTTACCAGTGATTTCATTTGGTTGACCTCCTCTTGAAGGGCAACCTTGATCTTCTTGATGTCATCCAAGCGCGAGATCTGCTCGATTTTCTCGCTTTGATCAAACACTCGCCGATAAAAGGTCTTATTGTCCGAGTTGAGGCTCGTCATGGCCATCGTGAGCAGGTCGATGATGTCGCGGAGTTCCTGTTCCCGATCGCCGATATAGCGTTTCTGACGTTCAATGAAGGCGCTGACGTCGCGGCAGCCGGCCTGGAAACGGCGGTCGAGATGAACACTCTTCAATTGTGCGTTGAAATCCGTCTTGAGCTGATCCACTTCCGCTTTGAACCGATCTGCACCGATCTCTTTGATATCGAGGGCAAAGTCCGTGATGAACATGAAAAGGGCATTGATGGCGCGCAGATACAATTCACTTAAGTCCGCGAGTTGCGCCGCATCCGGCTTTGGTGTTGCCGGATCGGTGTCGCAGGGTGTGCGCTTGCGTGAAAAAAGAGCCATGGCAGCAGAGCTCCCCGTATGGTTAAACGATTGGGACCGAGGGCCTCGCTGGTCCATCAATCCCTTAAGAGACAATATCGCCAATTGTGAGACGATATTTAGGGAGGCAAGCTGCGTCCGCCAGTGTTCGTTTGTTGGCCGCACGCGCTGATGCGGATCAGCGGGTCAGCTTTAACTCCAACCGTCGGGCAAGTAACGAGCAGGTCAGCGTCAAAAGCAGGTAGAGCAAGGTGACCGTAATCCAGATCTCGAAGGTCAAATAGGTCGTGGTCATGATGTCCATGGCCTGGAAGGTGAGCTCCTGGATGGAGATTATCGAAACGATGGCTGAATCCTTGATGGTACTGATAAATTGCCCGGCCAAGGGCGGGATTATGCGCTGCAAGGCCTGCGGTAGAATCACGTATCGCATGCGCTCACGCCGGGTCATACCGAGCGCCTGCGACGCCTCCCATTGCCCTTGATCGATGGACTGGATACCGGCGCGTATGATTTCGGTGATGTAAGCACCTTCAAACACGGCCAGCGAAATGATGGCCGAAACAAAAGCGTTGAGCATCTGGGGCGCCGCAACCCATAGGCCCAGCTGATGTTGGGCTGCAGGTGAGAGGGATCTTGCCCATTCCTCCAATCCCAGCCGCGGCATAAGCTGATCGCTGATGAAGAAGTAGAAGATAAAGACGATGACGAGCGGGGGGAGATTTCGGCACGTCTCCACGTAAGTTTGTCCCAAGAGGCGCTGAAAAGGGCTCCGGCTTACCCGCGCGAAACCCATTACCGTGCCGATGAGGGCTGCCAGGAGCATGCTCCAGAAGCTCAGACGCAGAGTGGTAAGCAGTCCTTTGAGAATCAGGTTGGGCACCCAGCGGCCGCTCGCCTCGTCATATCGCAGGATATATTGGGGAATAGCGCCCCAATTCCACTGGTAGTCAAGATCTACTCGAATCTTGTGGAAGACGAAGGCTGCTGCCAAGACGAGCAAAAACCCGATCAGCAGGTCTAGAGGCGTGATGCGTGCTTTGGTGAGTGCCACTGCAGCTCCACGGTGGGGAAAGGCCAGCCCGGCGGGTCCGCTGGAACCCCGGCCGGGCTGCCCGTCTATTTGCGTTAGTCCGGTTTACTCCCGGCGCTGGTGCAGCGCGGTGGGTGAGCGGAGGGAGCTATTGCAGCTGGTCCTCCCAATCCTTGGTTTCGAACCAATAACGCTTGCGCTCTTTCAGCCACCCTTCGGAAGCGACATAGTTGATCCAATTGTTGAAAAAGTTCAGCGTATCGGGATCCCCTTTGCGTACCGCAAAGCCGATGGGCTCGCGGGTGAAGTTCTCCGCTAGCGGCATGAACAATTTATCGGCATGCTTGATCGCATGAAAGGCGGGCGTCGGTGCCGATCCGACAGCGGCGTGGACGCGACCATTGATGAGTTCCTGATAGACTTGGGATTCGGAATCGAATTGCCGTATCTGCGCTTTCGGCATGTATTTCTTCACTGCCACCACCGATGTCGCGCCCAGCTTGGCGGCAATGATCACATCCGGTCGATTGAAGTCTTCCAGACGGCCGAATCCCTTGGCCTTATCCTTGTGGGCCACCATCGACATACCCGTGTAGTCGTAGGGCATGGTGAAGTTCACCTTCAGGTTCCGTTTGGGCAATATGCCCATTCCACCGATGATGACGTCAAACTTCCCAGTGAGCAATGCGGGAATGATGCCGGACCATTTGGTTGGTACGAATTCGACCTTAACACCCATGTCTTCCGCCAGCCGTCGCGCTACATCGATCTCGAAACCGATCAGCTCGCCGTTTTTATCTTTCATCGCCCATGGCACAAAGGTATCCATTCCGACGCGTAGCACCCCTTTCTTAAGCACTTTTTCGACAGTGCTTTCGCTCATCAATTGCTGCTGCACATCACTCGCCAGGGCCATACCGCTGAAAACAAGCAGTACCAATAACGGGAGAAACAACACCTTGTTTGTACTCGATAGCCTCATCTTGCAATCTCCTCTCATGGGTGGTTGAAACACGCTACGTAGACATGCGCTGCATTCGCTTCTCCATCACGGATACGCCTAGCGACAGCGCGCCTGTTATCATTAGGTAGATGAATGCAACGGTGAACCAAACCTCGAAAACCAGATAGGTGTCCGCTATGATCGCTTGCGCCTGCATGGTGAGGTCATACACAGCAACCGTACTGACAAGGGCCGAATCTTTTATCAGCGACACCGACTGACCTGTCAGTGGCGGGAGAACATTCCGTATCGCTTGCGGCAACACCACATGCCGATAGGCCTGAGCGGTGCTCAGCCCGATGCTGCGGGCCGCCTCCCACTGGCCCTCTGGAATTGTCAGGATACCGGCCCTGAATATCTCAGAAGCATAAGCACCCTCAAAAAAGCTCAGCGCGATGACGGCGGCGGCGAAGCGCTCTATGCCCAACACCGGTGCCAGCACGAAATAGACGAAAAAGAGCTGTACCAACAACGGGGTATTGCGAATGGCTTCCAAGTAGATTCGTGCCACCGTCCGCCCCAGCAAAGAGGGCGACAACCGGAGCAAAGCGGTCACTAAACCGATGAGCATTGCCAAAACTAGACTCACCGCTGTGATTTGAAGCGTGACGTAAAGACCGTCGAGCAGGACTCCCGGAAGCAAGCGGCCCTCTGTTGCCTGTACGATATATTGGGGGATCCGATACCATTGCCAATGATAGCCCAAACTTTGAGAGCCCCGCCAGAGCAATCCCAGTGTAAGCAGGACGAGCATCAGCAGTTTGAGCCAGGCGAACCGATGCGAAGCGTTTGATTGAGCAGACATGATCTTCACAGAATAGAGGTCTCTTTCATACGGACATAGGGCTCAAATTGCGGTGAATAGTTGGGCGCTTTGGAATGGATCACTTCAAAGTCGGTAGGTGATTCACATCTTAATTGACGTTGACATCTCACGGAGGTCATGACAGCCGCCTTGTTCAAAGCGTCCCTGGCGATCCAGTCGCAGGAGGTGATGCGCAACGGAACGAGGGGTCGCTAGCACACCTTCGGTGTGTAGTCGAACAAATTTCTGCTTAGCGGGAAAATTCTCTTCCGCAACAGATCGTATCTGGCGTTGCATGCGCGTATTGATAACTCCTGGCGCCACCGTACAAACGAGCGCTGGGTTGGGGTGCGCTTCTTGTTCCTGTGCAACGCAGCGGGTGAGCATGTTCAGCCCCGATTTGGTACTGCAGTAGGCGGCCCAACCGGCATACGGCCGAGCGGCAGCGCCCGATGATATATTGATGATCCTTCGCGGCAGTGTCAACTTTTGGGTACGGAACAGAAAGTGGGCCATCAAGACCGCTGGCGCCACGAGATTGACCGCAACCGCCTTGGCAATTTGGCCTGGTGCTGCGCGCTGAATGGGCATGATGGGGTCCAATCGACCGGCGTTGTTGATCATCACCAACGCCTCCGAGGCGAGGATCCCATCGAGTTCCAAGAGCAGATCGAGTTTAGCAGGGAGGCTGTCCGTATCGGCCAAATCGGATTGCACATTGCAGCGGTCACCGTCGCAATAATCGGGTGCCGTGGATAGAGACAGGGCCCTGTCGCCAGCCTCCTGAATCACTTGGATCAGGGCTTGACCGAGTCCCCTTGTTGTGCCAGTGACAATGTACGTCAGCATAGACCAGCCCCAGGTCGTCAGAGAAAAGCTGCCCATGTCGCGGCAGCCGTAACACCGGACAAGCTTTTACCATATCGTCAGGAGACCGAATGGGTCAAGCCGGTATGAAACGAGGCCGTAGAGAGCGGATTCAGCGGGTAGTACTTGCATCACGCTTGGTGGTGGTTATTTTAGTACGCTTTTGTCTCAATGCGCAGATACCCCCTCTGTCCACCGCCCAAATGAAAGGTTGACGATGACACACCTCTTCTACGAGACGATCCGCCTCGAGCAGCAAAGTGACTACGCCCGTGTGATCGCCGCCACACCGCAGGTACCATCCGACTATAGCTTTACCAACCTATGGGGTTGGGCGGAGGAGTATGGACTGCAATGGGCGTGGTCAGACGGACTGGTCTGGATTCGACAAGAACGTCCCCGTCTGACCCATTGGGCCCCGATGGGCGATTGGAATCTCGTCGACTGGCAATCTACGCTCGAAGCGTGGGACGTGGGGTCGCGTTTTATCCGGGTACCGCAAACGCTTCACGAGATTTGGTCCAACCGCCTCTCGAATGGGGTGACAGTCAAGGAGACGCGCGGCCAGTGGGATTATTTGTATTCAGCCGCCGACCTCATCCAACTCAGCGGTAATCGCTACCATCGCAAGAAAAATCTGGTCAATCAGTTCAAGCGAAAATACCCCTACACCTATCTGCCGATGAATGAGGAGATGGTGGCCAAAGCACTCGAGATGCAATCTGACTGGTGCGTTTGGCGGGATTGCGAAGCGCATGAAAGCCTCGCGGCTGAAAACCGGGTCATCGAGCGCATCCTCAAGCAGTGGGAAGCCCTGCGCGGCCTCACCGGCGGAGCTGTGGTGGTGGAGGGTCAATTGGCCTGCTACACGATTGCGGAACGCATTGCCAGCGACCACTTGATCATCCATTTTGAAAAGGGGGACCCCGATTTCAAGGGCAGTTATCAGGCCATCAATCAGCTGTTCCTGGCGCATCAAGCCGAGCCCGACACCCACGTCAACCGCGAGCAGGATCTGGAAAACCCCGGCCTGCGCAAAGCCAAGTTATCCTACCATCCCATTGACTACATTCGGAAGAACGAGGTCATCCTGGACTAACCCGCCAGGGCCGCCTCTTCCGGTTCGATGCCCAGCAGTTCGAAGATGCGGGTCTCGCCGAGAGGCTCCTCCAGTTCCAAGAGATTGAGCGGCAGTCGGGCGGCGCGGGAGGTCATTTCGCTGATAAGAATGGCGTTGGGGTAAGGTTTGGTGCGGTCTTGGAGGCGAAACACCTTGTTCACCGAATCACCGATGACGGTGTAGTCCATCTTCATGTCGAAGCCGATATTGCCCACCACGACCTCGCCGGTATGGACACTGATCCCGGTCTTGAGGACCACCCCCATCTGCGCTCCGATACTGGCATTGATCTCCGCCAGGGAGTGCTTCATTTCAACGGCGGCAGTGATGGCGTTGTCCGCGTCACCAGGGCGTGCGACCGGCGCACCAAAGATCGCCAGAAACCCATCTCCCAGGTACTTGTCGACGATGCCGCCATGCTTGAAGACAATGCGGCCCATGACCGAGAAGAAGTGATTGAGTAGGGCAACCGTCTTTTGCGGGCCCAGTTGGGCAGACAATTTGGAAAAGCCGCGCAGGTCGATGTTCATCAAGGTCAGGGTGCGCAGCTCCTCCACTGTTTCCGCACCGGAATTGGCCCCGGGAAGGATCTGATCCAGAACTTCCTTGGGGACGAACTTTTGAAACATGCGCCGAACACCGCGCTCATTCTCCGCCATGGCCACCGTTTCCTTGTATAGGTTAGCGTTTTCAATGGCAATGCTCACGGAGGCGGAGATGGATTGCAGCAGATCCTGATCGCTCGGGGTAAAATCGCCGTTGTGTTTATTGATAACCTCGATCACCCCGATCACCTTCCCCTGCGATATCATGGGAACGCACAATGCCGAACTGGGTGCGAGTTCGGCGGATCTTTCCAAATCCGGCATGAAGAGCGAGGAGTCCCCGCGACCCTCGTTGAGGATGATGGCCTCCCCGCGGGCGGCAACATAGCCGGGCAGACCCTGTCCCAGCTTTAGACGGTCCGGACGGGTGGCGGCGGGCTCGTTGTTGAATGCGGCCGCAAAAACCAATTCACTCTCTTCACGCAGATATAGGCAGCCGCTGCTCACGCTCATAATCACCCGGATCATGTCCATGGTGTAGTTCAGCACCTGACTGATATCGAAGGTGGAGGAGGCCAGCGCACTGCCGATCTGTTTCAGCGACCCCAGCTCTTGCTTGCGTTTGCGGATCGCCTCTTGAAGTCGGCTGCGCTCAATTCCCAGGGCCAGGCCGGTGCCCAACCACTGGAGCAAGTGACGCTGGGCCAAAAAGTCCGCGCCTTGATCGGCGAACAGCACCAACAGGCCCCTGGGCTTCTGCTGGTAGCGCAGAGGGATAAGGCCGATGGTGACAGGAACGTCCGGCCATGCCAGCAGCGTCTGATCCGTGTCGTGGTTGAATTCCCAGGGCGGGTGGATGAGAAGCGGACTTTCCGCCTTAAACGCCCGTTCGGTAGTGCTGCCCGGTTCCAGGGAGATATGGTTGCCTTTGGTCAATATAATGGGGCTTTTCACCATCACCTCGGTCAAGGAGAGGTGCTCGGGACGCTGATCATCTTCGAACAGGATCAGGGCCTCGCCGAAGGGAAGCGCCTGCTTTATCTCTGTCAAGAACATGTGCTGGATATCGCTGGCCTGGTTGCTGCTGTTCACCAGATGGAGCACGTTGGCCAGGGCGACAAGTTCGGCCGTGGTGGTCTTTTGACGCTGGCTGAGGACCAAGTTTTCATAGCTAAAGCCGGTCAGGCTCATCATGGTGACGAGGGCTTCGGCATCGGAAGACTTGTAGACGCGGCCCGCCTCGCGGGAGGAGATGGTCATCACTCCGATGATGTCTCGACTCGTCTTTATCGGCATGCAGATGAAGGAGGTGGTGCCGTAGTGGTCACGATTGCGCCTTGAGATGCGATGATCCCGCTCGATATCCCCCACCACCATGGGCGCCTTGTTGAGCACCGCATATTTGGCCACGCTGCTTTCAAAGGGGATCCGCTCCCCTGGTGTGATGAACTCCTCCAACCCTAAGCTGGTATGGACGGTGAAGAAGTCGCGGTTCGGTTTATCCAAAAGAAGGATCGATCCAATGTCGGAGTGGGTCATTTCCAGAGCGCGTTCCAGGGTCACATTCAGCAGCTCATCGGCATCTGCGGTAAGATAGCATAGCTCCGTCAGCGACTTTAGGGCTGCCAATTCCTGTTGACGATGACGGATCTCCACCTGCATTCCCTGTACCCGTGCGTCGAGCACACCGAAGGAGCGCTCCAAGCGGTCAAGCTCGTCCCCCTCGACGAGGACCTTGGCATCGGGAAAGGCGGTATCGACACGCGTAGAGATGGTACTGGAAAACCCGCTGATATCATTGAAAACGTTTCGCAGGAGGTTGAGTCCGAAGAGGGAAACGGCCAAAAAACCGAGAAAAAAAAGCGGTATGGAGCGATCCGTGAGCAGTCGGTATTTGATGCTGAAATAGAGGCATCCCATGATGGGAATCATGAAAAACAGAAAAAATATGTAGTTCAGCTTATAGTCTAGGGGCTTTTGGCGTAAAAAGCGCTTTTCGAAATACTCGTACAGATTCATTACCATATCCGACGCATGGGGGCGATGTCACCGGACGCCGCAGCCACAGACGATGACCATATGTACCGACACATGCCATCCGTGGAATCTCATTGGTGCCGCGATTGGCAGCCAATTGGCAGGCGGATGTGCCGCTGGGGCCCACTCCGGGGGCCGGCCCGAACTGTTCAAACCGCTGGGGCAGTCCTCTAACAGCCAGTTATCGGCGTTTGGGCGGCCAGCCTTGAGCGATGGGAGGCCGATCGCCACCGGCCAGCAGCGCCGGGAGTTGACAGGTCCGGCGGAGCTGCGTATAGAAGGGGCCCTTGTCACTGGTCACCGATGCGCATCATCCGGTTAGAATTTGACCATCGCCCCCCAAATGATCACCCAGAGCACAAACGAGGTCGTATGAACCAGAGCCATGTTCAGACCATCGCCGCTGAACTGGCGCTGCAGGATGGCCAAGTAGAAGCGGTCGCCGCCTTGCTGTCCGAAGACGCCAGCATCCCCTTTATCAGCCGCTATCGCAAAGAGGCCACCGGCAGCCTGGACGAGGTCGCCGTGGCCGCAATCCGAGATCGCCTGCATCAGTTGTCCGAATTGGACAAGCGCCGCGAGGCGATCGTGAAGTCTCTGAAGGAGCACGGCCATCTCACCGAGACGCTGGCGGCTCAGGTATACGCCGCTGAAACACTGGCAGCGCTGGAGGACATCTACCTGCCCTACCGTCCCAAACGACGCACACGCGCCACGATTGCCAAGGAGAAGGGGCTGGAACCGCTGGCCTGGGCGCTCCTAAAACAGGACGGCCGTGACCCGGCGGAGCTGGCCGTGGACTACTTGGACGCGAAGCGCGGGATCGACGCCGTTTCGGATGCCCTGGCCGGTGCCCGCGACATCCTGGCCGAACATGTCAACGAAGACAATGGCGCGCGCGCCGACATGCGGCGCCTCTTTGCGGAAAAGGCGCTTTTTATCAGCCGTGTGGCCACCGGAAAGGAGGCGCAAGGGGCGAAATACAGAGACTATTTCGACTGGCAAGAACCCGCCAAGAGCGCCCCTTCGCACCGTGTGCTGGCCATGCGGCGCGGCGAAAAAGCCGACATCCTCAACCTGACCGTGGCCCCCCCCGAGGATGCTGCCCTGCATCTATTGGAGGAACGTTTCGTCACCGGTCAGGGGCCCGATGCGGCCCAGGTGCGTCTGGCGGTTCACGACGGCTACAAACGCCTGCTTTCCCGCGCGATGGAGACGGAACTGCGCCTCACCACCAAATCGGCCGCCGATGCCGAGGCGATCAAGGTTTTCGCCGCTAACCTGCGGGAACTGCTCATGACCCCGCCTCTGGGGGCCAAGCGGGTGATGGCGATCGACCCTGGGTATCGAACCGGCTGCAAGGTGGTCTGCCTGGATCGCCAGGGAAAGCTGCTTCACAACGAAACCGTTTATCCGCACAATTCGGCGGCACAGCAAGAAAAAGCTGCGAATCGTCTAAAATCAATGGTTTACGACTACAACATCGAAGCGGTGGCCATTGGGAACGGGACGGCCGGCAGGGAGACGGAGGCATTCGTTAAGGCGCTGGATCTCGAAACCGCCATCCCCGTACTGCTGGTTAACGAGAGCGGGGCTTCGATCTACTCCGCTTCGGAAGCGGCCCGTGAGGAGTTCCCTGAGCAGGACCTCACCGTTCGCGGTGCCGTGTCCATCGGCAGACGCCTGATGGATCCGCTATCCGAGTTGGTCAAGATCGACCCGAAATCCATCGGCGTTGGCCAATATCAGCACGACGTGGACCAGACCGAACTCAAGGCGGCGCTGGACGACGTGGTGGTCAGTTGCGTCAACGCCGTGGGCGTCGATGTGAACCGCGCCAGCGCCCAGTTGCTCACCTATGTTTCCGGCCTCGGCCCCCGACTGGCCAAAAACATCGTGGCCCATCGCGATCAACACGGTGCGTTTGACTCCCGCCAACAGCTGACGGCGGTCACCCGGCTCGGTCCCAAGGCTTTCGAACAATGCGCTGGCTTTTTACGGGTCAAAGGTGGGCGCAATCCATTGGACGCCAGCGCCGTTCACCCCGAACGATATGCCCTGGTAGACCGCATGGCGGCCGATCTCGGTGCCAGTGTGAAGGGGTTGATGCAGGATCGCGATCTGCGCGCCAGAATCGACATCGGCGCCTACGTGGGCGGGGGCATCGGCCTGCCCACATTGGAAGATATCCTCGCCGAGCTGGCCAAGCCGGGTCTGGATCCGCGGGATACCTTCGAGGCGTTCGCTTTCAGAGAGGGCGTCAACAGCCTCGGCGACCTGGAACCCGGTATGCGACTGCCGGGGATCGTCACAAATGTCACCCGGTTTGGAGCGTTTGTCGACGTGGGGGTCCACCAGGATGGTCTGGTCCATATCAGCCAGTTGGCCGACCGCTTTGTCAAGGACCCTGCCGATGTGGTCAAGGTTCAGCAGAAGGTGATGGTCACCGTATTGGAAGTGGATACGGCGCGCTCGCGAATCAGTCTCTCCATGAAGGGCAAATTGGACGGGATCCCGACGGACAGGGATGCCGGGCGGCCCACCAGAAGGGGTTCGGCGGAACCGAAGGGATCGCGCAGAAGCCGCAGTTCACGAACCGGCAACGCCCCTAAGCGGCAGACGCCGGCACCCTTCAACAACCCCTTCGCCGATCTGCTCAAGGGTGGCTAACCGACACCCGTGACGGCAACCCGCCAATGGCGGCAACGGCGGGCATGGCGCGGTCGGCCGGATCGTACCGGATGCGTATGATTTGGGTTGGCGAAGCGGCCTTGCATCACCGTTTTCACACGTCGGTGGCGGTGGATTTCATGGAGCGGCCGAGGTGTGAAGTTGGAGGCAATACTCCCCGTAGGCGTCTCCGGCCTGTGCTTTGATGCGGCGTATGATGCTCGGGATATCGGCATGCAGGCGCTTGAGGCCATTTGCCAACAGCTCACCTGAGAAAGCTTCGATGGGCGCCCGCGAGGCGAATACCCACAATCGCTCCCGTCCGAAGGGCGGCGCCACCGTAAAACGGAAGGCGGCATCTTGGGTTGGGATGGGACGGAACCATCCCGCGGGGTAGAAACTGCTTTCCTGATTGGCGTTCGGAACGATCTGAATCCGTTGTCTGTTGGCATCTTCGTAAATCGCGACGATATGGGCATCTTGGTTGAGGCTGAGGTAGAAGGCGATGGTGTCGCCGTGGACAAAGCGGTGCCCATCGCCCAGGTGCGTCGTGATCTCTACCTGGATGGGCACCCCCGGCGCCGTCGCCGGGGGCGTCTCTCCCGCCAAAGCGGCCGGAATTCGCCAGAGGATGACGGCCGCAACGAGGATCACCCAGGCGATTCGCCGACAATGCCGCCGCGACAATCCCATGGAGATGGCGCCAGAAAGGATGAAATTCCGTCGCATTCCCTCCCCTTTCCTATCCTTGAAGGCTGCTAAAAACGAAACCGATAGGCATAGTCAAAAAAGAGCCCCAGCATCTGATCTTCCTGCTCGTCCCCGGAATCGAAGTCAAAGTTCCGGGAAGTAAAGCGCAAGCCGAGGCCGAAGCGATGGCGGTCACCGGGGTGATATACAGCGCCGAGTTCCACCCCTCCGCCGCTGACGTCGCCGATGGCATTACCGTCCCCCTTGACGCTGGTATGGGGCAGCAGGGTGAGGGTTCCGACGAGATCCCAACTCTCGGTGATGGGCCAGCGGCCGGTGATCCCGCCGCCGAGGCCGGCATAGCTCATCTCGTAGTCGTTGGAGTTCCATTGACGGTTCATGACCTGGAGATCAAGGAAAAGGGCCAAGGGCTTCCAGAAGTAGTAGCCGACGGCAAGGTCCAGTTCGCTGTGGGCGATCTCGACATCCCGCTGGGCCAGCGTCTCGGAAGAGGAGGCCTGTCCCGGCGCATCATCATCAAAGCGATAGTTGCCGATACGGAGATCTAAGGTGGAATAGAAGCGGTGTTTTAAGATACCCAGGTGCAGGCCGATCTGGCCGCCGCCGCCATCCCAATCGGTATCGTCCGCATCGCCCTTGCCAGTCCATCTGCCCGCCAGCAATTCGACGCCCAGATCCAGGCTGAGATCGCCCGTCGATGACGCCACTGGCGGCCGCTCATCAACGACCTCCACAACGTTGACATTGACTTTCAACTTCTCTGAGGGGATTCCATCGACGACCAGGTCGATATTGATGAAGATGAACTCTCCCAACTCATCGCCAGCGCCCTGCACCACACCGCTTTCAGGGACCTGATCGACATTGTTGGCCACGGCCTTTTCCACATTGGTGCTCAACTCACTGGCGGTCAGCAAAAGGCGGTCGTTGTTCTTCAATTCATTGAGTAGAAAATAGGTGAACGGCGAGTGGCCGGAGGTCCTGTAATTGTCGTCCACATACTCCACCCCCCCCGCTGTGAGGATCTGAATACTCTTCTTGTTGGCGACCTTGCGGTAGTACGCCTCACCGCCCATTTGGGCCGCTATGCCACGGGTGACGCCGCGCAGCAGGGTGCCACTGAAGCAGGAGTCGGAGATCAACAGGGTATGCTTGGCGCGGGCGGCAATCGTACCGAGTTCGTCGCGGATAGTGGAATTCCGCAGAAAGGTCGTGTGATCTGTATCTTTGGCATCAATGGGCACCCAGTACCCCTTTTGGGTGTCCATTTGGATGAAGCCGTGCCCGGCGTAGTACATGAGGACGCTGTCATTGGTCATGACGCGACCGGAAAGCGCCTGCAGCGCGAGCAGCATCTCCCGACGGGTCGCATTTTCGAGCAGCGCAACATCGCTAAAGCCGTATTGCTCCAGAAGCACGCGCTTCAATGCGCGGGCACCGGCGACCGCTGTCGTCAGTGGTTTCCAGGGCCCTGCACCGCCTGGGTAAGCGTCGTTGCCGATGAGCAGCGCGCGATAGGTACCGCTGGTTGGGGCGATGCCCGAGAGGGCCTTGGTTTCCAGGGAGATGCCCCGGGATTGGGCCCGGGCCGCAAAAGGAGTGGCCAGCAGTAGCAAGATGCAGATGGTTGAGAGGAGAACGAAATTGCGGCCTGATAAAAAAGAGCGGTCCATTTGAGTCCCCATCCAGGTTAAGGTGTCGCGCTAAAGGTCCATCCGATGAAAGACGAATCCCCCCTCCGCATGAAAGGCGCTTTTATCGGTGGTACTCCCGGAAAGCATCCAGACATAGCGCTGGCCGGGAAGGATTTCAAGCCCCTCAAGGTTTACGCGGGTCTCCGTTGTGGTGACCTCCCGGACCTTGATGGGTGCGCCGTTTGCGTACCGGACCACCTGTATCCGGTAGAATTCCGCCAGCGGGACGTTCGGCCAGGTGATTCGCACTATGCCTTCTCCGTCCAGGGATACGCGTACATCTTGGAATGGCGCCCTGCGTGCCGGGATGGTGTGAAAGAATCCAAGGCCGGGCCCCTCGTGGGGAGAGGAGAAACGGATCTCGGGCGAATCCCGATAATGCGCGATCTGGAGATGTTCCACCGGCGACGCAAAGAAAATGAAGAGGCATGTGGCCATTCCGCCGGCAACCAAGGCCCCCGCCGGTATGGCGGTCCACAGCGGAATCCGCCGGATCAGCCACGCCTTCACCACCGCAAGGGTGGCGGTCAGCCGGCCTGCCTTGCCCTGACGGGAAGCGGCGTCGCCCGCCCTCTCAGTCGCCGTTGGTGCCTTCCGCAGGGCCCGATCCATCGCCGTACGGTGGCGGGCGTTATGGAAGGCCGCCTTCAGCGCAGCGGGGCGTTCGGCGAGTTGACGCCGGATCCGGATTTTGTCTCCCCCTGAGAGTAGCCCCTCCATATAGTCCGCGATGGTTTGGTCCGCCATCATCTTGTCCTCCTCCCATCCAGGGCGCAGTCCGGTGGGGTCCACCGCCTCGCCCGAGGAGGGGCGAAACCGCTTCATCGCTGCTAACGCGTGCAACCGCGATCGGCAGTTTGTACACCGAACCAAGTGCAGGCTCGCTGTCTTGGATGCCCCTGCATCCGGATCGGCCAGATAGGCGCTCAGATCGTCCAAGCTAAGATGTTCGACGGCTGTCATGGTCACCTTCCAAGATTGAGGCGTCGGTCGCTTTTTTTTTGACGCGCAGCACCTTGATGAGAACAAGACCCCAAGCGTCCGGATATTTGAAAGCTTCGGGGGAACCTCGCCGCTTACGGCCTCTCACCGCGCTTACCGGCTGGGCGTCATTCCGGTAGGGCGTTCGCAGCGATCGTTTCATCGGGGCGCTTCCGTCGCCATCAAACGACGCAATTTTTCAAAGGCCTTGCGCCGAAAATAGTACAGCTGCTGCCGATTGGTCGCATTGGGGGCAACCCCCCGTTTGATGGGGAGTTCCAGCACTTTCAGGGCTTGCAGGACGGTATCGGCGTCATCTCCATCGATCAGCATCGCTTCCAATACCAGTTGTTCTAACTGGGTGAGGTGCTGCCAGGCCGCCTGCAGCCGCTGTTTGGCGTCCCGCTCCTCAGGCGCCTCGTCGAAGGAGGGCAGCTCCCTCTCCCAACCGGCGGAGCCTTTCATCTGTGCTGGATCGTTTTCCGGTTCACTGAGAGATATCGTCCTGGGTGGATCCAAAAGGTGGAGCCGATGTCTGCGGGTCAATCGTGCGACGATGGCATGACACAGGGCTTCGGCCGCCGCCTCACCGAGATGCAGTGTCTGGGCAATTTCGCCGGGATCTCGCTTGGCGCGCAGCTCCAGGAAAACACGTGCCGCCATGGGGTCTAACTCCCGTATGTAGGTGGGGACATAGCCCCTTCGCCCAAACCGCCAATCCTTCCAGCGTTCGTAGAAGGGCAACGAGTTGGCGATATGAAACAGATAATCGGTTATGCGCGCGCCCCCCCGTCCTTCAAAGCGTTGCAGCCGTTCGGGACGGGTGAGATCTTCCAGCATCCACGCATAGCTGGCGTTCCCGAATTCGCACAGCAGCGCATCCGCTGGTGCCCGCAAAGGTAACGGCGGTTCCAAGGTACAGACGTAGCGATACCGGTTGCCGGAGCAGAAGCGGCGGCAGAAGCGGTGGCTCTGGTAGCTGATGATGGGGTGCACCAGGTCGTTGATGGTCCGGCGCGCGGACGGATCGCCATCCGCGGCTGAACGGGCAAGGGCCACCTGGCGGCGCTGGATGTCCTGCGCCGCAGTAACGCCGGTTGAATCGGTTGCGCGTGGAGGCCTTTTCATCAATATCGGTTTATACGGAACTTGCCGTCATCATTATTCATCATTGAGGGTCATAGAGGAACCAGCCAGCAATCTGCTGATGTTCCAGGTGCACGGCCACGCCATAGGTATCGTAAGCCCAGTATTCACCGGCCACCAAATGGTAACGACGATCTGGGATGCCGAACGCCTTCAGGGGGCGTGTTGCATCGTCTCCAATGGCGATCCGCTCGGCCAGGGCGTCCGTTCCGGCCGCCTGCCACGCGCCGATGATGGTGGCTTCCGGCCCGACAACGATGCGGCTGCCGCCATCCATCCGCCACAGCCGGTGGGGTTCACCCGCAATCCAGAACTGCTCGGTGGTAAAGGGCTGCGACGATCCGGGGGGCAGCCCAAAGCGGTCACCGATGCGCAGGCCGGCCACCTTGGGTGCCGTGGCGAGCGGTTCCGATGCGGCCGTGCCAATGCGCAGCTGATTCAGCGCCAAATGAAACAGAACCCCGTTTCCACGGATTTGCGCATGTCGGGCCAGGGCCTGCCACAGATCTCGTGCACGACGCGGCTCGCCGCCATGAATGGCCAAGGCGGCGCTGTTGTGAACAGCGCTGTACATCAGCAGATCATCTGGGATGCGCCCCGCAACGGCGGTGTTGCGGAGGTTCGGTGGTGTGCGCAGATCATCGATCACGGCCGTGAATGCCCGCTGGGCGGCGACATGCTCCCCAGCGCGGCTCAGCGTCATGGCCAGTATCAGGTCGGCAGCGGCATCTCTGCCAAACTTGGGAACATATTTCCCCTGGACGATCCCGTTGGCCATGAAGGTGTTACCGCTCATGAGGTAGCTGCAGGCGAGCATCAGGTAGGTTTTGGGATGATCGGGGGCTAGCCGGATGGCCTTCTCGAAGAGCTGGATCGCGCGTTCCAGACTTAGTCCCATCCGCTGTCGTTCTCTTTCGACCACTGCTACGTCGGTGGATCGTTTGGGCAGTGGATCTTTGGATTCCGTCATCACGGCTGTCGGAGCGGCATCCAGCAAGAGCGGGTAGTAAAAATCGGGAAGCGTCCGGTCACCATGACCGCGCAGGCGCTCTAAGCTCTCCAGCGCTTCATATAGATGGGTCACGCCAAGGGCGTATAGCACCGCGCGATTGGTGTAGCTGTGACCAAACGCCGAAAAGTAGTGTCGTGCGGCCTGCATGCGGCCGGCGACGAGTGCCTGGACCCCCATGGTGTAGAGCGTGGTCTGCGTGGCCACCGCTTTCAACTGGGCCGCGGTGCGCAGCGCACGTGCGCGCGCCTGCCCACAGGCCGCCGACAGCGCTTCCGCTTCTGCGCTCATCGGAGGGATGGTTTGGGTTACGGCGGTATTCACCGCATCATTCGAACAAGGGGCTTGCCAAAGATTCTCGATCCAGGCGGTAAAAAAGTCCTTCTCGTCCAATATTTGATGGGGATCGTAACCGACGCTGGACATCATTAGCAGCCCGTCGTGGTCAGCCTGGGCCTCCTTCTCCGCCATGTCTGCCAGCATTTCGGCGTTAAGGTTCAACCCTAAGGCGAGCTGCTGTTGAATGGCTGGGTCCTGATCGCCAATCAGACGAAAAAAACGTTGGTGCCAAAGATCGTCGGCACTCTGGTGAGCCAATTCGTGGGCCAGAACAAAGGCCAGCAAATGTTCGGCGCGCTGGTCGCCAAATTCAAAAATGGCACCCAGGGCGGAGCGGGTCAGAAGGATACTCCCGTCGGCCAGAGAGGCCGCCCAAAGACGGGTGGCTGCATCAATCACGTATAGGGTGGGCGCCAGCCGTGTTCGGTCCCAGGCACGTAGCAGGATCTGAAATACCGCGTGGGCGCGGGCCACGGCAGGATCACTGCCAGGTGTAAGGACATGGGGCTTCCAATAGGTGATCGACTGGGCCGGATCCACCGTGGGGAGCATGGATTGGGCGCGGGTCCCGCCCGTGCTCAACAAGAGAATCGCCAGGGCGAGGAGCGCGGCGATATGCCGTTTGCAAAATCTCATCTCGGCCTCAGTCAGTTGACGGTGGAGGAGGCAGCTTCCTTAATAAGAAGACGGCCAATTCGTGTTCATTTGAAAAAAAGTGGGCCTGATTTACTGGTCGTCGCTATACGCGATCCAAACCGTAGCGTCAAAATGATCTTAGCGCGGCGTCGCAGGCTTTTTTCAAACACGCGTGTTGTTGTTGTCTCCTTTCGGTATGCGAAGCCCCAAGCCACGGTGAAGCTGTGAGCGGTGCACGGCATCGCGGGGCCGGCCGAAACTGCACCGCGACCGTAAGAGGTCCGGACACCTCGACCGAAAGGAGATTGACAAGATGAAAATAGGCAAGTCCTTCAGCAATCCCTTAAAATGCCTCATGGGAATCATGATTTTGATGAGCTGTTTCACCCTTCTGATCGCCTGCGGCGACACTGGAGAAAGTTCAGCTGGCAGCGAACCCGACAGCAGTGCCATCCCCTTGAGCCTCGATCTGGATCTGCCCGACAGTATCACCGGTGGTAGCCTGCCGGCTAACGGGGATCAACCCCTCTTTCGGGCCGTTGGAGCGGGAACGGGAGGGGCGTGTGCTTTTATGGGGGCGGATGGGGACGATCCATTTCGCAATGGGTATGAAATGACCAAGTTCATGGTATCGGCCGTGGCGACATGGACCTGTTTCACCGACACGCTGATCGAGCTGGCCGAGACGGTGGTCCATGATGATCGAATCCATGCCACCGACAACGATATCCGCCGACCAGACTACGATCCCGACGATCCCACCCACTACTGGATCAGTGACGACTCGGCCACCCAGACCACCATCCGCTTCTATTACGGCTACGACCGCGAGGTGCCGCCCCAGCGGGAGGATGCCCCCCAATTTTTCCTCTCATGGCTGAGATCCAATGCGGACGGCCTTCAGGGGCGCCTTGTCATTGACGGCACCGGTGTCAACGCCGCCGCGCGCAATCCTGACGATCCCATCTGGATGCGCATGGACTTCAACTACGGCACCACCGATAAGTTCGTTGACACCTTCATGCGCTTCGATGCCGGCAACCCCTGGGCCGATGGATTCCGTCTGCAGCTGACCAAAGATCTGAGCGCAGGGCCTCTGGAGCAGGTCTTTACGGCACTCGGGCTGATCGCCATGAAGGCCCAGTTCCTCACGGCGCAAGGCATCGAGGAGGTCCCCGATGTCCACATGTTCACCGTTTCCGACGACTTCGGCAATGGCGCTGCCCTGGCCGAGTACCGACAGCTGGCGCTGCCCCTTGAGCTGAATGCGGGCACGGACAACCATCTGGGCAATTATCTCTTCGACAAGCGTGATATCTATTTTTTCGAAGCGGATATGGATTGGGACTGGGTGTCGAAATCCATTCACACTGCGGTGTACCGCGGCGGTCGAACAACACCGGCGGATGGCGGCACGTGGATTCCCTTCGACCCCTCCTTGGATATGATCGCCGCGGAGTTGGACCTCGGGTTTGACTATTTCACTGGTGAATTGTGCGCTGAAACGGATGACGATTGCCTTGCGCTGCTGACCGCCGTCTTCAGCGACGGTTTTGCCGGTCAGGAGCCCAATCAGGGGTCAGACCCCCTTGACTGGCGCAGCGACGCACTGGCCAACGCCACTAGCCTCGAATCGGTGTATCCCAACGGAATCGATTGGGAGGGGGCCTTCGAGATGGTCTTTGCGCCAACCGACCCATGATCTTTCCCATTGATTACTGACACGCCACACCAGCTGTGATAAGCACCTAGGACCGTATCACGGGCGGACTGCCATGCGGCCGCCCGTGATGCGTGCGAAGCACTCTGCGACGAGGGCCATCCCATCCCTCGGACACCCCTTTTTTAAATTCAGGTGCTGCCATTGAAGGCTGTCGTTCAGAGAGTGGCCCGGAGCCAGGTAATAGTGGCGGGCGAGATTGTCGGTGCCATCGACTCGGGCCTGATGGTTCTGCTGGGCATCGCCCGCAACGACACCCCGACCCATGTTAACTGGATGGCCGAGAAGCTGATCCATCTCAGAATCTTCGAGGATGCGGCGGGTCGCATGAACCACTCCCTGTTGGAGGTGGGTGGCGAGATGCTGGTCGTATCGCAGTTCACCCTTTTGGGCGACTGCCGCAAGGGACGCCGCCCCTCTTTCGGTGCTGCAGCCCCCCCCGAAATGGCCAACCAACGCTACAAAGAGTTCGTCGCCCAGGTCGCCCGCAACGGCATCTCCGTCCAAACCGGCCGGTTTGGGGCCGCCATGTCGGTGAGCCTAACGAACGACGGCCCGGTCACGCTCCTTGTGGAAACCCCTGACACCCTCTGAACCTCCCGCAATTGGCGCGCACGGATCCAACGGCACGCCTTTTGCTGTATCTCTGTCGTGCCTAACAGCACCACACGCAATATGGGCCGGACAGCCGCCATCGACGCGCTGCGAACACCTGCGGCCCTTTGGGCGGCCTCGTAGGGGTATTGGCAGCCTCTTGCGCGGCAACAATTTGACCTGGTACGTATATGGGTGTCGACAAAATGATGACAACCGCCCAAGTAGAGACAGTCCCCGCTTCCATGACCACCTTGGCCACCGCCCCGGCGACCGACCGCGGTGCGGCGGGCGGTGAAGGTGAATCTTCCCAGGCGCACATCATCGCCATAGGCGGCGCCAAGGGGGGTATCGGTAAAAGCCTCTTGGCAGCCAACCTGGGCGTCTATCTGGCCGCCAATGGCAACCGAACCGTTCTGGTCGATCTCGACCTCGGTGGTGCCAATCTCCACCTTTTCCTGGGGATCTGGAGTCTTGAGCGCAAAATAGATGACTTCTTGGAGAAGCGATTTGCCCATCTTGAGGAGCTGTTGCTCCCGACGAAATACGGCCCCTTGCTAATCGGCGGCGGCGGCGGTGCTCTGGGCGCGGCCAATATCCATCACGCCCGCAAGCTCAAACTGCTGCGCGCCCTTCGTAAACTGCGGGCGGATGTCATCATCATCGATCTTGGCGGGGACACCAGCTTCAATATGCTCGATTTCTATCTGGCCGCCCAGACGGGTGTGGTCATGACCACGATGGATCCGGCCTCCTACCTGGATGCGTATAACTTCATCAAGGTGGGTCTCATGCGGCGCCTCAATCGCATATTCGGTCCTGAATCGCCGTATCGCCTGCAGAAGGACGAGCGTCTGGCAAGCCTCGTCCGCGACTTCGTCGCAGAGGTCGGCAGCGGCCGCCGTGTTGCGTCCCTGGTGGATCGAGTGGCCGCCGAACACCCCCAAGGGCTCCAACTGCTCCAACGGGTCATCTCCGCCTATCGTCCCCGGACGGTCATCAATATGCCCACTGGCGAGAACGATGTGGCAGCACTCGCCGAGCGTCTCCGCAAGGTATCCGCGCGAATGCTCTCCATCGAGGTAGATTATTTGGGGGAACTGGCGTACGACGATCTCATCCACCAAAGCACGCAAAAACTGGTGCCCCATGTGGCCCGGCATCCGGAGGGTTCGCTGGCCCGATTCTGCGAGCGGATGGTGGCAGGGATCACGCCAGTGACCGCGGCGATCGATTCACCGCTCGCTCTCAGCGCTTGAGGACGATCGAGCGATATCCGCAACCGAATTCCAAAATCAATTCAAATTGTATTTGCTGATCTTTCGGTAGAGGGTGGCTTCACCGATCTCCAAACGGCGGGCCGCTTGCCGTCTGTTGCCGTCGCTCTTGGCAAGGGCATTCTGGATCGCGGCGATCTCGTACGCCGCCAGGCTGTCGTCGGCCGGGTAGACACCGTCACCGATGGGTTCGGGTGCACCGGCGGCCAATTTAGGGGGTAGATCGGCCACCGTCAACGTCGCCGTGAGACCAATGGCCACTGCGCGTCGAATGACATTTTCGAGTTCGCGCACATTGCCCGGCCAATCGTAGTTCATCAAACAGGCCATTGCTTGGGGATCCACGGCGGGAGCCGATTGGCCGGTTCCGTTGCTGGAAGCCTTGTCTGCAGCGAGGGGCTCCGATAGGCCGAGGTCCCCGGCAGGTCCATTCAGCGCCGTTGGATGGGGTTCCGTGCTGAATTTATCGATGAAGTGGCGCACCAGATGCGGGATGTCTTCGCGACGCTCCCGAAGCGGTGGCACATGGAGCGTCACAACGTTGAGGCGATAGAAGAGATCCTCGCGAAAGCGGCCCTGCGCCGCTTCCTCTTCGAGGTTACGGTTGGTGGCCGCAAGGATACGCAGGTTTACGGGGTGGCTCCGATCCGCCCCGACGGGTCGCACCTCCCGCTCCTGGATGGTGCGCAGCAATTTCACCTGCATGGCCGCGGACAGCTCGCCCACTTCGTCCAGGAAAAGGGTGCCGTTGTCGGCAGCCCGCATGAGGCCTAAATGGTTACCGGCTGCGCCGGTGAAGGCGCCTTTCACGTGGCCGAAGAGTTCGGACCCCATCACGGATTCGGTCAATGCACCGCAATCCACGGGCACGTAAGCCGCCGTGCTGCGCTTACTGTGCCGATGAATGGCCCGGGCGACCAGCTCCTTGCCGGTGCCGGTCTCCCCTTCGATGAGAACGGAGGCGTCCGCCGGCCCGACACGGGCGATCATGCGCTTGAGTTCCTGAAAAGCGGGGGCGCTTCCCACCAGATCCTCAAAGCCATTGTCGATCTGACTTTCGGCGCGCAGACGTTGATTTTCCGACTCCAACGACCAGATCTTATGCAGCTGTCCGACGCGGGCGCAAAGGCTCTCCGGCTCCACCGGCTTTTCCAGATAGTCCACCGCACCCAAGCGAATTGCCTCGACAGCGCTTTCGACACCGCCATGGCCGGTCAGCATAATGGCCTTCACTTGCGGGTGGCGGTCGCGCACTTCGCGCAACAGCGTGAGGCCGTCCATCCCCGGCATCTTCAAATCGATGAGGGCCGCATGCACCGAGCGTCTCTCCAGGAGCGCGAGAGCCTCCGCTCCGCTGGTGGCCATGAGAAGCTCGTAAGGTTTGGATCGAAAGAGACGGCGCATGGCTGAGAGATGCTGGGGCTCGTCATCCACACAGACCATGCGGAAGCCGTCTTGCATTTTAAGGTCGCTTTGCATATGAGTTCTATCTACCGATTGACCATGGTGAAGGTTGCCATCATTGGATTCCACATACGTTCGCGATCTGCCAACCACCGTCCGAGCGATCGGTCTCGGGCGAAGGACCGTTCCAATGAGATTCCATCGCAATGGGTCGCCCGCCAATGTCCGCCGAGCCGGGCGACGATACCTGCTGAGTGTGGCTCTGATATCGGCCACTCTCCTGCTTTGCATAAGTGTCTGGTCCCGCTGCGAAGCGGGGTCTGGCAAGATCCAACCCCAAGCGTCCGCAGCCCAGACCCCATCGACGGTATCGCCGCCACCGTCCTCAGCCCCCTGCGCGTGGCCGCCCAAGCTCCAGGCGGAACTCAGGAAACACCTGGGTCCCACGGATGCCGCCCTGCTGGCCGCCCCTGATGGATGCCATTTGGTGGCCATCCATGCCGGACGCCCCCTCATCCCCGCCTCGACCCTCAAGCTGCTCACCGCGGCCGCGGCGTTGCATCATTTGGGACCCGAATACCGATTTCAGACCGATTTCTTTCAGGACGCTTCCGGAAATCTGATCATCAAAGGGTATGGAGACCCCTTGCTTATCTCGGAGGTAGTGGCCGATCTCGCGCAGACGCTGGCCCCCTCACTGCGGCGCTATGGAGACCTGATCATTGATGATGAGTGGTTCAAACAGCCGCTCTTTATTCCCGGTAGGCGTAACAGCCTTCAGCCCTACGATGCACCAAATGGCGCCCTATGCGTCAACTTCAACACGGTTTTCTTCAAAAGGCGCAATGGCAAACCGGCCAGTGCAGAAGCCCAGACACCCTTGCTGCCCTTCGCGCGCAAAAAGATCGCCGCTTCAGGTCAAGCCCAGGGCCGCATCGGCCTCAGCGCTGGCGCCGCAGAAAACATCCGCTATAGTGGCGAATTGTTCCGCTATTTCCTGGAGAAGGCCGGGTCCCGGGGAAGCGGTACAATTCAAAGCGGCCGGGTGACGGGAGGGGTCAACCGCATCCATCGACATCACTCCCCCTACCCGCTGACCGAGGTGATCCAGAAACTGATGGCCTACTCCAATAATTTCATGGCCAACCAGTTGTTCATCACCACGGGCATCGCCGCTTACGATCCGCCCGGCACACTGGCCAAGGCGCAAGCCGCGGTGGATCGTTATGCCCGCGAACACTTGGGGCTTCGCCATCTGACCTTGGTGGAGGGCTCCGGCATCTCGCGTGCCAACCGGATGAGTGCCCTGGACCTGCTGCGGGTGCTGGATGCTTTCGCGCCGCATCATCGTCTCCTGCGCAACGACGCGAATGAGTATTACAAAACGGGTACGCTGGACGGCATCCGCACCCGGGCCGGCTATTTGATGGGAGAAGATGGCACGCTTTACCGCTTCGTGGTTCTGCACAATACCCCGGGGAGAACCACCGACGCAGTGCTGGAGATGTTCAAAGCCCATTTGCCGTGAGCAGGGGTTTCGGTGAGCGATCGAGATGTGACGACGGGAGCGGTGCTGTGGCGGCTAATTGCCGTTGGTGCTGGTGATTTGAGCGTAGGCACTGTGGTTGTGGATCGATTCGAAATTTTCGGCGCTGACCGAAAACCAGGTGATGTTGTCATCGTGTTTTAGACGCGCGGCCACATCGCGGACAATGTCTTCGACGAATTTGGGATTGCTGAAGCCTCTCTCCGTGACCTCCTTCTCGTCCACCCGCTTGAGCACGGAATAGACCTCGCAGGAAGCGCAGCTTTCCACCAATTCGATCATGTCCTCCATCCAGATGAATCGCTTGAAGCGGGTCTGCAGGGTTACCTTCCCGCGCTGATTGTGGGCGCCGTGTTGGCTGATCTCTTTCGAGCAGGGACAAACCGATGAGATGGGCACGGCCACTTCGGAAACCAGATCGATCTCATCATGGGCATCGCTCGAACCGAGGATGCGGCAATCGTAATCCATTATGCCCATGGCCCCGCTCCTGGGGGCTTGTTTTTCCATAAAATAGGGAAAGGCGATTTCGATGTGGGCCGAGGCGGCGTTGAGATGGGTTTTCATCTCCACCAGGATCTCGGAGATCTTTTTGAGGGAGACATCCGGTTTGAAGAGATGCAGCATCTCCACAAAGCGGCTCATGTGGGTGCCCTTGTAGTCGTGGGGCAGGTCCACATACATGTTGATGGTGGCAACGGTGGCCTGCCGGCCCTGGCGTCGATCCATCACGGAGATGGGATAGCGCAGATCCTTTATCCCAACCTTGTCGATGGCAATGTTGCGGTCATCGCGCTGGTTTTGAACGTCCTTCATGATCACTTCTTCAGTAGGTAGTCCAGTTTCACGTTGCTCATGGAGCGGAAGATGTTGCCGCGAATCTTCGGATTGCGGCGGTATAGCCGCTCCAGCAGATCCTTGATCTCCCTCCGCTTGGACCGCTTCGCGCTTGGGCAGGGGTTTTCGAACCGGGGCAAATCCCGCTCCTGCACAAAGCGTCGAATCTTGTTCTCCTCCGCGAAGGCCAGCGGGCGAATGATGGTAAATCGGCCATGGAAGAAAGGTTGCGCCGGCACCATGGTACTGATCTGACCGCTGTAGCAGATGTTCAGAAAGAGGGTCTCGATGAGATCGTCCTTGTTATGCCCAAGGGCGATCTTTCGGCATCCCAGCGTATCGGCGATCTCGAAGAGACGTTTACGACGTAAACGGGCACAGAGAAAACAGGGATTCTCCCGATTCTCGGCGCTGTGGGCCACGATACCATGGTTTGTCGTTTCCCAGTGCAGGTGCCATCCGTTTCGGCTGCAGAAGCGGGCCAGTTCCTCCCCGAAGCCCCCCTCGAATCCGGGATCGATGTAAATGGGGAAGACCGCATAGTGGATGGGGGCCCGGCCCAGCCGGTCATGTAGCAGTTGCACCAGGGTGAGGCTATCCTTGCCGCCGGAGAGGCCGACGGCGATGCGGTCGCCATCGGCGATCATGTCATAGGCATGGATCGCCTCGCCCATAGCCGCGTTGAGATATCTACCTGTATGGCTCACCGGGCGCCGCAATTGGCTCGCTAGGCCTCACTCTCCGTTTCGGTGGCCTCGGTGACCTTCCCGGCGGCAATCTCGCGCAGGGCGACGACGATATCCTCGTTCTTCGGCGAACTGACTAAATATTCAGATCCTTCCCGAATTTGACGCACCCGGCGGGCAGCCATGTGCACCAATCTGAAACGGCTATTGACCCGCTTTAAACAATCCTCGACCGTTATTCTTGCCACGTCCTGCTCCTTTGGTCTCCGCCACGAATCATGCCGGGCGGTGGTCCTTTGCTGGTATGGGTATATTGGTTAATCCCGCTAAACTCGACAGCTTTACAGTATTTCCACCAGGTCGTAAACCCTTTTGCCACCAGGTGCCTGAAGGACCACCTCGTCCCCCGGTTTTTTGCCCAACATGGCCTTGCCCAGCGGGGAGGTGACGGAAATGAGGCCCGCTGCGATATCCGATTCGTCCGGTCCCACCAACTGGTAGGCCACCTCTTCACCGGAATCCACATTTTCCAGTACCACCTGGCTGGCAAACACCACCCGGTCCTTGGGCACATCACCGGGATCGATGATGTCGGCATTGCCCAGCTTGTAATCCAATTCACTGACCCGATTCTCGATGAAGCCCTGGCGCTCCTTGGCGGCTTCGTATTCGGCGTTTTCAGACAGATCTCCATGGGCGCGGGCCTCTTCGATGGCTCTTATGACGGCGGGCCGCTCGACGCTCTTGAGGTGTTCCAGTTCTGCCTTCAATCGTTGAAAACCGTCTCGAGTGATGGGTACTTTTTCCACAGTCAGACTCCTTCACATGAATCATTGCGCGGTCCCACCCCGCCCCTATGGAGGGAAGGCCGCCGGCATGGGTCAAAGGAACTGGATGCGGGGCATATGGTCGGCGTGATGCCCCTTTGACCGAAAAAAATGGATTGCCGCCTGGCCCGATCCGGCAGGCCAAAGCGGCAGTGGCGATAGCGAAGGGCGGCCGGCGTGTCGGTCCAGCCGCGCCGTACATGTTGTGTTGTGTAAGTTAGATCAGATCTGAGCCATGCTTCTCGTCGTCAGGGGCGTCCGCCTCCTCAACAGACTTGAGATGAAACACCCGTCTGAGCGTACTGACGGGACCTGAGAGGGTATACACCAACCCGATGCTGAACAGCGCAATCTGCGGTTGGGCGGCGATGAAGATCAGCACCAGCAGGGCCACAACCAGGCTGTTGAAGCCCATCTTTTTGAACAATTCGGGCCGTTTGAAGCTATTGTACTTGATGGTGCTGACCATAAGGAATGAGAGGCTATAGAGCATCACCAAGATGATAAAGGGATTGACCGAGGCGCCCCAGCCCATTTTATGGCAGAAGAGCACCGTCGTCGCGTTCATTCCAGCCGCTGCGGGGATGGGCAGTCCAATGAATTTGTCGCTGCTGACGGTCCCCACCTGGGTGTTGAAGCGCGCCAGTCGCAGTGCACCACAGGCCATGAATAGAAATCCCGCCAGCCAACCCATGCGACCCATCGGCCGCAACGCCCACAAGTAGACCATCATTCCGGGCGCCAGGCCAAAGGAGATCAGGTCGGCGAGCGAGTCATACTCTACACCGAATTTGCTGGTGGTGTTGGTGGCCCGCGCAATTTTGCCGTCCAGATTATCGAAGAGACCGGCGATGACGATGGCGCAGGCCGCCGCCACGAACTTGCCGTCCACGGCGGCCACGATGGCAAAGAAGCCGCAGAACAGGTTCAGCGAGGTGAAGATATTGGGGAGCAGATAGATCCCCCGCTTGAGGGTCTCTTTTTCAAACCGCTTCTTTCGCTTCATGTTGGAAACGCTCCTATGATGGAGGTGCCGGCGCGCAGTTTGTCGCCGACGCGTACCTGAATCCCTGTATCCATTGGTAGGTAGACATCGACCCGCGAGCCAAAACAGATCAGACCGATGCGTTGACCACGCACCAAGCGGTCACCGGGCTGCACATGGCAGATGATTCGCCGGGCCACCAGGCCGGCGATCTGGACAAAACAGATCTCATGTCCGTCATCGGTCTTCAGGGTCAGTGCATTGTGCTCATTGGCGGTGGCGGCCGAATCTCGATCCGCCGGCAGGAAACGCCCCGGCTGATAGGCGACCGCGGTTAGCTTCCCCTCGTAGGGGACCCGGTTGACATGAACGTTGAAGATGTTCATGAAAATCCCGACGCGGCGGCATTTGCCCTGATAATGAGGGGTTTCCGCAAGGGTATCGATGGCCACCACCTTGCCGTCGGCCGGCGCGACGAGGAGGCCCTCTCCATTGGGTATGGCACGATCGGGATCACGGAAAAAAGCGCATATGAACAGGGTTACAACCAGTCCCAGCAGGGCCAAGGGCACGATGCCGAGAAGCGCCAGTGTTCCCGTGGTAAGAGCAGCTGCCCAGATGAAGGGATAGCCCGCTTTGGCGATGGGAAAGGCCGTCTGACTCGGTTTTTCGGCCCAGGAATAGGTCTCGTTCACAACCCCACTCTCTGCAATAGCGTGTCAGAAGAAACGATCCGCCCAAAATAAAGACGCCCGCTTACGACCGGTGTCATCAGGCCGTAACTCCGGGCATGGGAGCGGTTCTGTGCTGCTATAGCTTTTCGACTATATCCGATGTTTCTTTAGGTGTCAAACATTTAGGTGCCAATCGCAGCCCGTTTCACGGCGGCTGTTTAACTGCGCGGATACGGGTGGCGACCCCTCGCAGTGGCCGCTTGGGAGGCCCTCCCGCGATGAATCTGGGCATCGGATTGGCGCAGGTAAATGGGTCTCACTTCGGCGGCGGATCTTCCATGGGTCTGCAGACGGCGATCGGTTAACCAGGCCAGAACAGCGGCGTCGGGCTGCTGCTGAAAAGTGGGCGCAAAGCGGGCTCCCTTGCCCTTAGCGGCTTGGATCTCTCGCCGGTATAGCCGGGCGCCGCTCCCAACATACCAACACGCATCCGGCGCCTGATTGACAGCCACCTTTGGATCAGCAACTCGCTCGGTCATCAGCGGCACCAGCTCCATATCGCTTCGGCGATAGACACCAGCGTAAACCTCATTGCGACGGGCGTCGACCAGGGCACACACGGGTGTTTCACTATGCAGCAGTGGCCATGCCAGCACTTCCAGAACCGAGATGCCCACGACGGGGCGTGCCACCGCCTGGGCCAGTCCCATGACGGCACTCATGCCAATTCGAATACCTGTGAAACTCCCTGGACCACGCGTCACCCCAAAGCCGTCCAGGTCGGTCATCTGCCAGCCGGTCGCGGCCATCACCCGATCGATCAGGGGCATGAGGTGACGCGAGTGGGTCACACCGGTGGCCTCAACCGCGGCGGCGCGCACCATACCGCTCGCGGCGAGTGCCACGCTGCAGCAAGGGGTCGCGGTATCAACAGCCAAAATGCGCATCGGTGCTGGTCGCCTCAGGCGTTGGCCGGCGAACGTCGGGTGGTCGGACGCCGTTTGCCGGTAGTCGCCTTGTGGGCGCGTTTTCCGGCGGCCTTGGACGTGCGCTTGCGGGTTGCGGGCTTCTCCAGGGCGATGTCGAGCACCTCGTCCATGCTGGTCACGGGAATGAAGGTAATTTTACGGCGCACGTTGGCCGGTATCTCTTTCAGGTCTTTCTTGTTTTTAGCAGGGATGATGACGGACCGAATACCGGCGCGCAGGGCACCCAAGGCTTTCTCCTTCAGACCGCCGATCGGCAGCACCCGACCCCTCAGAGTGATTTCGCCCGTCATGGCCACAGCGGAGTCGACGCGGCGTTGGGTAAGTGCCGAGATGAGGGCGGTGGCCATGGCGATGCCGGCCGACGGGCCGTCTTTTGGAATGGCCCCAGCCGGTACATGGATGTGGAGGTCATTCGTGTCCAGGGCTTTGGCCGATATACCCAATGGTTTTAGGTTGGCACGGGTATAGCTGAGAGCCGCCCGGGCCGACTCCTGCATCACCTCCCCCAATTGACCGGTGACGATCAAGTCGCCCTTGCCACTGATCAGCGCCGCTTCCACGTAGAGCACCTCTCCGCCCACCTGGGTCCAGGCCAGACCGGTGGAGAGTCCCACCTGGCTGTCCTCCTTATCCATCTCGGGATAATATTTGGGCACGCCGAGAAACTTCTGCAGGTTGCTGCGGGTGATATGGTGGTGGCCTTTCTCGCCCCCGGCAATGCGGCGGGCCACTTTTCGGCAGAGGCTGCCGATTTCGCGCTCCAGATTGCGCAGACCGGCTTCGCTGGTGTACTCGCTGATCATGAGATCCAACGCCCCTTTGCTGATGGCCAGTTGCCGCGGCTTGAGACCGTTCTCTTTTATCTGTCGGGGGATCAGGTAGTTACGGGCGATGACCGTTTTCTCCTCCTCGGTGTAGCCGGAGAGGTGGATCACCTCCATGCGATCCAGCAGGGCCGTTGGGATGGTGTCGGTGAGGTTGGCCGTGAGGATGAACATCACCTTGGAAAGGTCGAAGGCAAGGTTCAGGTAGTGATCGCTGAATGCGGTGTTCTGCTCTGGGTCGAGGGCCTCCAGCAGCGCCGAGGAGGGATCGCCGCGGAAATCGGCCCCCAACTTGTCGATCTCGTCCATCATGAAAACCGGATTGTTGGCACCGGCCTGTTTGAGTCCCTGGAGGATACGCCCCGGCATGGCGCCAATATAGGTGCGCCGGTGACCGCGGATCTCCGCCTCGTCACGAATACCGCCTAAGGAGATGCGGACGAATTTGCGTTTCATTGCCTTGGCAATGGCCTGCCCCAGGGAGGTTTTGCCAACACCTGGCGGTCCAACGAAGCAGAGAATGGGCCCTTTGGTTCTGGGATTGAGTTTGCGCACACTGAGAAACTCCAGGATGCGCTCCTTGATCTTCGTGAGGCCGTAGTGATCCCGGTCGAGGACCCCTTGGGCCTTTTTGATGTCCAGCAGATCCTTGGTCCCCTTGCTCCAGGGCATCTCCACGAGCCAGTCGAGATAGGTGCGCACCACAGAAGATTCCGCGCTGTCGGGGTGCATCTGCTCCAACCGGCGCAGCTGCTTGTCGGCCTCTTTGTTGGCCTCCTGCGGCATGCGGGCCTTTTTGATCTTCTTGCGATAGGCCTCGATCTCCTCGGCCTTCTCATCCAGTTCGCCCAACTCGCGGTTGATGGCCCGCATCTGCTCACGGAGAAAATAGTCCCGTTGGCTCTTGGAGATTTCATCCTTTACGTCAGACTGGATCTTGGCCTGCATGGCGGACAATTCCACCTCGCGGGAAAGCATGTCGTTGACCCGCTTGAGGCGCTCTGTTCCGTCGATAATCTCTATAATTTCCTGACTTTCTTCGAGTTTGAGGCGCAGGTTGGATGCCACCAGGTCGGCCAATTTGCCGGGATCGTCAATGCTGTTCAGAATGGAGCCCACCTCGCTGGTCAGTTCTCCGCGCAGGGCCAAAATCTTCTCCGAATTTTCACGTACGTTGCGCATGAGGGCTTCCATCTCGATGTTGGCAGCCTCAGCCGGCCCCTCCTCGAGAATCTCCACCTGCACCCGGTAAAGGCTCCGTTTGCGCGTGTACTTGATAATCCGTGCTTTGGTGATCCCTTGCACCAAGGTTTTCACGCGACCATCGGGGAGCTTTAGCATCCGCAGAATACGGCTGATGGTACCAACGGTGTAGATCTCATCGGGTTGTGGATTCTCGGTGGCGGGATCCTTCTGGGTCACGATGAACAAAAAGCGGTCCTTGGAGACGGATTCCTCAACCGCGCGCACCGACTTTTCACGCCCCACGAAGAGCGGCAGAAGCATGTCGGTGAAGATCACCACATCCCTCACCGGCATCATGGGCAGCGTGGTGGGGATGACCGCGTCGTCATCCTCCTCCTCGATAATACTGATCAGATCATCTCTATCGGTTTCAGCCATCTAATCTCCTTGCATGCAGCGGGGGTGGCCTGGATTTCGTGTCGGGGGTGGATCGGTGTCCGGATGGTTCTGCGAACACCGCATGGGCGCTTTTAGCGAAATTATACATTATAAGACAGCCTCGCGATTTGACAATACCCCTGCGTCGTTTAAATCCGCCTATCGCCGCAGCGACGCCGACCCGTCATGCCACCGCGCTTGCTTTTTGATATCGACATGTCTAAGCTCCCCAAGATAATCACTTATCTAAAATTAAAGCGTCCCACCAGTAGGTCCGATCTAGTGGGTTCGCGATGACTGCCGGTACCGTAGGTGCTGGGTGGGGCTCCCCCACTCACTAATAAGGAGACAAACACTATGCCGCTGGAGGGGCTCTGGATCACCCACGCGTGGGTGTTTTTCATCGGAACTTGCGTGGGTAGTTTTCTCAATGTCGTGATATATCGGCTGCCGGCGGGTCTCTCCCTTGTTCACCCGGGCTCACGCTGTCCGCACTGCGAGACACCGGTTCGGTTCTACGACAATGTTCCCGTATTCAGTTGGCTCATCTTGCGGGGCCGCTGTCGCGTCTGCAAAGCCCCCATCTCGGTGAGGTACCCACTGGTGGAACTGCTCACCGGCCTCCTGGCGTGGGGCTGCTTTTTGAAGTTCGGCCTCTCCTGGGCCTGCCTGCTGAGCTTCCTGTTCATCGCCACCCTGGTGGCCATCACCTTCATCGATCTGGACCATCGGATCATTCCCGACGTCATCAGTTTGCCGGGCATTCCCATCTTTTTTCTGGCCGGACTGCTTCTACCGGTTCCCTCCTTCTGGGACGCCGTCATCGGAATCGTGGTGGGCGGGGGCAGCCTTCTGAGTGTGGCCTGGGGATACTACCTGCTGACCAAGCGGGAAGGTATGGGTGGCGGGGATATCAAGCTACTGGCCATGATGGGCGGTTTCATCGGCTGGCAGGGCGTGCTCTTTACGATCTTCGCCGCTTCGGCAGCCGGCACCCTTGTTGGGGTGGGGGCCATGCTCAAGGCCGGCAAGGGCATGCGTCTGGCCATCCCCTTCGGCCCATTCCTGGCATTCGGCGCCACCCTCTATCTCTTCTACGGCGAACGGGTCATTGACTGGTATCTTCACGGGTTTGCCGCATAAACACGGTTTTCAGGCCGCCCGTCGCCCGAAGACGTCGGCAACCAACCGGGGCACCTCCGCATAGCGGTGACAGGCGACCCGGTGACCGCTAATGCCGATCTCTTGCAGCAGGGGTTCCTCCGCGCGACACCGGTCAATGACAAAGGGACAGCGGGTGTGGAAGCGACAGCCTTCCGGCGGATTGAGAGGGCTGGGTACGTCGCCGCTAAGGACAATGCGATTGGGCTTATCGTCGGTGTCGGGTACCGGGATACCCGACAAAAGGGCATGGGTGTACGGGTGGAGTGGTTCCTCGAAGAGGGCCTTGGTAGGCGCCAGTTCGACGATCTTGCCCAGATACATCACCGCCAGCCGATTGCTGATGTATTTGACCACCAGCAGATGGTGGGTGACGAAGAGGTAGGTCAACTGCAGCTGCTGCTGCAGTTCCAGGAGAAGGTTGAGGATCTGGGCCTGAACCGACACATCCAGTGCCGAGGTCGGTTCGTCAAGCACCAAAAATTCGGGATTCGTAGCGATGGCCCTGGCCACGGCAATGCGCTGACGCTGGCCGCCGGAGAATTCATGCGGGTAACGCAGGTAGTGGTCTTTGGTAAGGCCCACCAACTGCAGCAACTCAAGAACACGCGCTTCCAGATCGCGGGCCGTTCGGCGTTCCTGCTCTTTCAGGGGCTCGGCGATGATATTCTTGATCAGCATGCGTGGATTGAGCGAGGTGGTGGGATCCTGGAACACCATCTGGAGCTTTTCGCGCAAGCCCAATTGTTTCATGGTGCCACGGGTCATGCGGGCGATATCATGGGTTTGTCCGTCGGGGCTGTCGGCGTGGTAAAGAATTTTTCCACTGGTGGGATCGTGCAATCGGATGATGGCCTTGCCCGTGGTGGTCTTGCCACAGCCAGATTCTCCCACCAGACCGAGGCACTCGCCGCGCACGATCTCCAGATCAATCCCGTCTAACGCCTTGACCGAGGCAACCTGTCGGCGCAGCACGCCGCCCAGAATGGGGTAGTGTTTCTTCAATCCTTTCAAGCTGAGCAAGGTTTGCATGGGGCTCCTCTTCGTTTGTCAAACGGCGCGTTCCAATCCGTCGGGTCGGTCAATCGGCCTCACCACGAATCGGGCCGAGGCGGGCGAGCGGCGAACAGCGCCGGCGAACCAGCCGTTGGGCACGTCAACCGCCACAATCCTGTCCACGATGTTAGCCGTGCCGAAACCCGGCTAAGCCCGGGGGCGCGGGTTATCCGTGTATCGATAACAGGCGACCGTATGGCCATTATCCACCGCAACCGTCTCGGGGAAGCGCTGTCGGCAGATCTCCTTCACGTGCGGGCAGCGGGGGTGGAAGCGGCAACCAGTCGGCGGTGAAACCAAGTTGGGGACGCTGCCCTCGATGCTTTGCAGGGCCCCCTCCTGGGCCACCCGGGGAACTGAATTGAGGAGGGCGGCCGTATACGGATGCTTGGGATTTTCGAATATATCCCCGATAGAGCCCACCTCGCAAAGGTTGCCGGCATACATGACGCCGACGCGATCGCAGGTCTCGGCCACAACGCCGAGATCGTGGGTAATCAGCAAGATGGAGCTAATCGCTTTGCGTCGGCGCAGGTCACGCAACAGCGCCAGGATCTGGGCTTGGATCGTCACATCGAGATTGGAGGTGGCCTCATCGGCGATGAGCAGCATGGGGCTGCAGGCCAGGGCGATGGCGATGACGATCCGCTGCTTCATCCCCCCGGAGAGATTGTGGGGGTAGCGCTTTATGATCTCGTCGGCGTTTGCAATGCCCAGCCGGGCAATGATCTCCCCTGACCGACGGCGCGCCTCCTCATGGAGCAAGCGGTCCCATTTCTTGAGTATGGGTAAGCGTCCGAGCAGTTTGAAAAGGAGATGGTGCGGCGATTTGGCTTTGAGCTCGTAAAGGCCTTTCAGAATCCCTGCCAGCGGTCCCACGCCCCGGACACGGCCGGCAGCCAGATCTTTGTAGATCTTGCGGCACATCTCCGCCTCGCGGTGGAACAGGAAACTCTCGGCCACCTGATCGCCGATGCTCATGATGGGATTCAGGGCGGCGTTGGGCTCCTGGAAAATCATGCTGATCTGGTCCCCTCGGAGGGACTCCATAAAGTGTTCACTCTGCTGCAGCAGGTCGACGGATTGCGCGGTCGCCCCTGCCTGCCCGTCGTAGTGCAGGATCACCTCGCCGCCATCGATGCGTCCCGGTTCCTGGATGATGCGCATCAGGGACCGCACCGTTACACTCTTGCCGCAGCCGGACTCACCGACGAGGCCGAAAATCTCACCGTGCTCGACATCCAGACTGATGCGATTGAGTGCCTTGACCACCCCTTCGTAGGTGTAGAAGTTGGTCACCAGATTTTTGATCTCGAGCAATTTTGCCATGTCACTATATCCTGTGGGGGTTGCGGTCACCCATCAACGGCGTCGCAGTTTGGGATCAAAGGCATCGCGCAGGGCGTCACCGATGAGGTTCCAGGCCAGGACGAATAAGATGATGCAGATGCCCGGATAGAAGATCGTGTACCAGAACCGCAATGGGTCCTCGGGCGGACCGACGATGTAATTGCGGGCCAAGGCCACCATCTGTCCCCAGTCGGCATATCCCTTGGGGGCGCCCAGGCCGACGAAACTCATGAAGGAGGCCGTGATGACCATGGACCCCATATCCATGAAAGCGATCACGAGCACGGGATAGATGGCATTGGGCAGCACGTGGCGCATGAGGATTTTCAGATCGGAAACCCCCATGATTTTGGCCGCCTGAACAAACTCCTGATCCCGCAAGGTGAGGATACCCGACCGCATGACGCGCACGTAGTTGCGCCACACCACCAGGGCCAGGGCGATCATGATGTTGTCCAGCCCCCGGCCGAAGGCCACCACGATGGCCATGGCCAGCACCAGGGTGGGAATGGCGAAGACCGTATCCACAATGCGCATGATCACTTCATCCAGCAGGCCACCGTAGTACCCGGCAATGGAGCCCAGGGTGACCCCTACCAGGGAAGCGAAACCCACCACGAAAAAGCCGATCCGAAATGCGGTCCGGGTGCCCCAGACCACACCATAGAAGATGTCATACTGCCCCGAGGTTCGACCGAAGATAAAGTCCTCGTCGGGTGCCTTGGGCGTCGGCGAATAGCCCTTGTGGGGTATCATGTAGGCGTTGTGGGGATTTTTGGGGGGCGCTATCTGGGGCGCAAAAACAGCTACGGTGATAAAGAAAAAGAGAAGTCCAAATCCCAGTATGGCGGTGGGGTTTCGAAATATCCGATAGAGCGTAAACTTCAACTCGCGAATGCGTGGGTGTGATGATGGCATTTTGGTATCCCGTTGCTTCGGATCTATAGGCACACGCTGCTTGCCTGCGCTGGTGCGCTGACCGGTCGCTTCAACTCAGACGGATCCGTGGATCGATAAAGGCGTACAGAATATCGATGATCAGGTTGGTGACAACGAAGACAATTCCCATGAACATACACATGCACATGAGCACGGGCATGTCCAGCTGGGTCGCCGAGGCCGCCAGCCACTGGCCGATTCCCTGCCGATTGAAGACCACCTCCACGGCGATGCTGCCCTCCATGGAGAACGCCACCAACTGACCAGCGACAGTGACCACCGGGATAAGGGCGTTTTTGCGGGCGTGACCGAAGTACATGGTGCGCTTGTCGGCACCCTTGGCGCGAGCGGTGATCACGTAATCGCGGGAGAGCTCCTCGATCATCCCCGAGCGCATGACGCGCATGAGCAAGGCCACCACCACAATGACCTGGGTGACGACCGGCATCACCAGGTGCAGCAGAGCATCCAGGGTCACGTCCAATCGACCGTTGAGCAATCCATCCAACGTGTACATACCCGTGTAGCGGGTGAATTTGTCTGGGTTGTCGACGATCCACATGGCGATATCGTCACCGATGAGGCCGGGCGGCAGGATGGAGAAATAGCCGTAGAAGATCATCAGGAGCACCAGGGCGAAGAGGAAGGTCGGCAAGGACCACCCAATGATGGCGAAAACCCGCGTGGAGTGGTCGATCCAGGAGTCTCGATGAATACCCGCCTGTGTCCCCAGCCAAATACCGAAGATGATGATCAGGGGCGAAGCGAAGAGATTCAGTTCAATCGTATAGGGTAGCAAATATAGAAAAGCGTCCAGCACCGGCCGGGCGGCCACCAGCGACCAGCCCAGATTGCCGGTGGAGATCTCCTTGACCCACCGGAAGTATTGTTGGTGGTACGGATCGTCGAGTCCATACATCTCAATGATTTTGGGGATGTCTTTGGCCTGTTGGGGCGTCGTCACGTAGGCGGCGGCGCGCCGCTCGGGACTGAAGGTCATGAGGATGCCGAAGATGAGAATGGAGACGCCAAAGAGGACAAAGACGAGAAAGATCAGCCGTCGGATGATGAAAGCGGTCACAACAACCTTCCTGAGTCAGAAGCGTTAAAATGAGGGTCGGCGCCGCCGGCGGTGCTCGTAAACCACCGGCGGCGCCCATCATTTACGCCGCCAAGGCGCTTACTCCTTGCTCAGGCGCTTGAGTTCGTCCCACGCGTCGGTGAGCATGGCGTTGGGTACGAAACCTTTGACCCAGTCGCGGTAGGCGCGGACGCTGATCTGCTGGTAGAGCGGGATGCCGATCGCCTCAGAGTACCACAATTCCTGCAGTTCGCCGTAGATTCTTTCGCGTTCAGCAGGATCCACCTTGGCGATGCCATCTTCACACAGACGGTCGACCGTGTCGTTTTTATAGGCCATGTACCGGCCGTAGACCCCCTTGGAGTGCATGAAGGTGTAGACGAAGTTGTGTGGGTCGGCGTAGTCCGCGCCCCATCCGATGAGGAAGATGGGGTATTGAAAGTTGCGGTATTTGACCAAGTAATCTTTCCACTCCACGTTCTGGACCTCGATCTGAAACTTGGGATTGAGGCTCATGATGTTCTCGGCCAGCATGTGCGCGGCGGCCTCACGCATCTCGTTGCCCGTATTGTGGGTGATCACCATCTTGAAGCCTTTTTCCCACACCTGGCCATCCCAGGCTTTCTGCAGGTAGGCCTTGGATTTCTCCAGGTCAAATTCGTAGACCGGCACATCCTTGTGGTAGGGCAGGCCCTCGATGTTGGGGCTGGTGGGCATGACCACCAGATCGTTGAACACGTCGCTCTTGTAGGTCCCGCGGTCGAAGGCGTGCAGGAAGGCTTTGCGGACGTTCGCGTCGGAGAAGAATTCCGGCGGAATACCCTTGCCGTCGAGTTTGCCGCTGCCGATGTTGGGGTTGGCGGTGGGATCGATCTTCTGGCAGAAGAATGCTGCGGTGACAGACAACTGCGGCACCTCGTACAACCGAAGCCCTTTCATGGCACGCACCTCTGGCACGTAGGGATTGTCCACGCGAGCCCGATCGATGTCGCCGTTCTGGAGCATCAGTTTCCGGGTGCTCCACTCCTTGACATACTTGACGATGGCGGTCTTGAGCGCCGGTTTGGGACCCCAGTAGCCCTCGAAGCGCTCGAAGACAAACTGATTGGAGGGTTCCCAGGCTTTCATCTTGTAAGCGCCGGTGCCGTTGGCGACCTTCTGCAGCGGCTCGAGGCCAAAATCGGGATTGTTGTATTTGGCAGCATTTTCCCATTTGCCGTCCCAGCAGCCATTGGCCATAGCCCACTCTTTATCGATGATCGAGGCAGCCGAGTACGCCAATATGCCCAACAGGGGCGGATAGGGATTGGGCAGGTGCAGCACCACCGTGTCACCCTTCACCTCAACGGCTTTGTCGACCTTCTCGAAAATGCCGGGGATGATCTTGCCGTCACCATCGCGGGTACCCCCCTCGCCAGTAAGCGCTTCCAGCAGCATCCACATGGGGCCGCCATCCTGATCCACCACCATGGCACGCTCGAAGGAGTAGGCCACATCCTCGGCAGTCAGATCGCCCCCCTCATGAAATTTGACGCCCTTGCGGATCTTGAAGGTGTAGGTTTTTCCGTCGGCCGAGATGCCACCGTTTTCCAGTGAGGGCACCTCAGTGGCCAGGACCGGGATGAACTGGTCGGTCTTTTGGCCGTCGAAGAAGATGAGGGTTTCATAAATGTTCCAAATCCGCTGGGAACTGGAGGTGTCGTAGGCCACGCTGGGATCCATGGTGCGCACCGTACCGTAATCGGCGAACACAAAGGTATCCGGGTTCTTGGGGGCGGCGATACCGACCGCTGCCATCAGGAACAGGCCCATACACGTCATCACTGCAATCTTTTTCATGCCATCTCCTTTTCTCTAAGTGAACGATCAGATCACCCACGATCCTATCTGGTCATCATCCATGCGTCGAAAAATTTCGTCTGACCTGTGGCGGGTGGTTGCGGAAAGCCGGCCGCAGTAACGATCTCCGTCGCCACGGCAGCGCTTTCGACCAGAAGGCCACCGCCGTTGACGGAGCGGCGTAATGGCCGACCTCAGTAGAACAGCATGCGAAAAATAGTGCGATCAGGGATGAGCAGATACAGGATCAGCCCAATTCGAAGGTAGCTCCTTGATAGACTGATAGGCGGTTATATAGAGAGATCGGCCGGATGCAGTCAAGACAAATTTAAACTCTATTTTTAAAAAAAATCCAACCGACTGTTTATTGTAACCCGATGCTGTGGCGCCCATCGATATAGTTTTTGACCACCAGGCCGCTTGCGGTTATATATGGCCAACAGGGAAAGAGCCGCCCCACCTCTCGAGGCCTTCCAATATGGTGGTAGGATCCTTATGCGCATTGCGGTGATATCGGACATCCACGGCAACATGGACGCCTTTGACCAGGTGACGGCAGAGTTGCGCGATATCGGCGTGGATGAAACCATTTGTCTGGGTGATTGTGTGGGCTATGGGGCCGAATCCGAAAAGGTCGTGGCAGCCATCCACGACCTGGAAGTTCCCGTCGTAATGGGCAATCATGAACTTGCGATGGTTCACCCAAACCAGCTGAAGTGGTTCAACCCACTTGCCCAAACCTCCCTGGCCATGACCCGTTCCGCCCTGTCCCCCGAATCGCTGGCCATCATCGCCAGTTGGCCGCGCTTCGTGAGCAAGCATGGTGCCCGCTTCGTACACGGCTTCCCACCCGATCGTGCCAAAATGTATCTCTTTCAAGCCCGCGAGGACCACTTCCGCCGCGCCTTCGCCGCCTGCGAGGAGCGGCTCTGTTTCGTGGGGCACACCCATGAACTTGAGCTGGTGGTCTTCGACGGGGACACCGTCGAACGGATGCCCCTCGCCGCGCCGGTCAGCCTCAAGCCACACTGCCGGTATATCGTCAATGTGGGCAGCGTGGGGCAACCCCGTGACGGTGGCAAGCGGGCCAAATACATCCTCTGGGATACGCTGGAAGACAGCCTCATGGTGGGCCGGGTGGCCTATGACAACGAACGCGCCGCCCAGAAGATCCGTCAAGCCGGTCTGCCGGAGGCCCATGCCCGCAAGTTGCTCTAAGCGGCTAGGATCCATCGCGGCCCCTCCAAGATTCCGCACCAGCACTCAGGATAATATTCGCATGAAACTGATCGGCAAATACCGCATCAAGGGGCTGCTGGGCAGCGGCGGCATGGGCCGGGTTTACAAAGCGCAGCTGCCCATAGTGGGCAAAATGGTGGCCCTCAAGGCGCTGGAGCCAGATCCCCTCCTGACACGCCTCATGGGCAGCGACGCCGTCAGGCGACTGTTCATTCAGGAGGCCATCACCCTGGGGCGTCTGCGTCACCCCAACATCGTCGCCCTTCTGGACTGTGAGCCCGAAGGCGACCGGCCCTTCTACACGATGGAGTTCTATGCCCACAACTTGGGCGACATGCTGGGCGAAACCTTTCAGGCGGAGAGGCCTTCGCGCCCTTTGGATGCAGATCGGGCCCTGCTCTACGGCGCCCAGATCCTCCAGGGATTGGCCTGCCTGCATCACGCCGGCATCGTACACCGCGACATCAAACCCTTCAACGTCCTCATCACCGAATACGAACGCATCAAAATCTGCGATTTCGGCCTCTCCAAACTGCACGGGGAACACTATCAAGGTCCCAGCAATCTCAATGTGGGATCCCCCTTCTACGCCGCGCCAGAACAGGAGCAGGATCCGGACAGTGTGGGCCCACCCGCCGACCTGTATGCCGTGGGCGTGATGTTGTACCGCATGCTCACCGGCCAGCTACCGCCGGAGGCGGGAGAGGATCCGCCGCCGCCGGTGGCCCGCTGCAATCCCGACCTGGACGATAGATGGGATCAGGTGATCCACCGCGCGTTGGCGCCCTCCCCGGCGGACCGTTTTCAAACCGCCGCCCAGATGCGGGCCGCCCTGGCGGACCTTACCCGCCACTGGCAGGCGCAGAAAGACCGCACCTGCACCCTGCCGCCATCCCCTCCTGCCCTGGCAGCTGGGCCGCCGGCCTCCCCAGCCAGTCCCCACAGCCATGCCACCCTGCGATCGGCACCGCTCAAAATCCGCTCCGGCGAAGCCAGAGCCCGATTTGGTCTGGACGCCCTTTGGCGCCCCCGCGTTTACGCCACTGCGCGTTTTGTCACCCATGGGGAGGCATGTGTCGCAGACAGGGCCCATGGGCTGGTGTGGCAACGCAGCGGCGGCCGTTACCCACTCGATTGGCGCTCGGCGCATGCGGCGATCGAGGCGCTGAACCGACAGCGCGCAAACGGGCGTCAGAACTGGCGCCTGCCCACCATGGCCGAACTCCTGACCCTCGTCCTGCCGCCGGCTCGCGGCCGTCGCCTCTGCCAGCCGCCCCTCTTCGATCCACGCCAGAAGTGGCTCTGGAGCGCCGATACAAAATCGTTTCAGGCAGCCTGGCAGGTCAACATGGAATTGGGGTACGCGGGCTGGACCGACAAATCCAGTCGTCTCTATTTGCGTGCCGTCAGCACCATGGTGCCATCCACCGACCATCACATGGTATAGCGAAGCCCACCGAATAAAGTCCTCCCACCCCGTGGCCGATATGAACCGCAGCGATGGTCCCCATGCCGAAGGATGTTCAGGGCGCCCCCTGGCAGGCTGCGATGGCCTGAAGCGACCGGCCGGGTGGGCCGGAGAATGAACGCAATGGATGGACGCTGACATGAATTACCGCAACTCCCGTGGCTTTTCGATCGTTCTGCTGGTCCTGCTGCTATTTATGGTGGTCGTCATCGGCGTTGGCGGCTGGTTCGGCTGGCGGCTTTACCGCAACGCCAGCCAGCCACGCGTGAGTCTCGTTGGCGTAAAAACCAAAGCGGAGCTGATCGCCTTCACCCATCGCCAACTCCCATCCATTTATGCCCACATCACCGCCTTGGACGATACGATCGGCCTGGTCACGGAAGAGATAGACCGCCTGTCCGGCATCGCCAGGCAGTATCCTGCCCAAAAGACCCTCCTCAATAACGAGAGCGCCAAGCTTCAATCGGTGAAAACCGATCTGACCGATACCCTGCGGTCCACCCTGATGGCGGCCGAGACGCTGTACGTCACCTATCTGATGGATCCGGGAAAGGGGCTGGGCGTGATCAAGAAGGAGCGCAACGCGATCCGCAGACGGGCGCAGGAGACGCTCCGGCGTCACACCTCCCTGAGTCGGCGCCTTCGCCAGAACCAGCCCAAAGGTTTAATGGACAAACTCCTCGCTTTGGTGGGCAAGTAAACCGCTGCCACGGCTCACGGCAGCAGCGGTCGGGGGTCTGATGCTGTCTTACGGCATCGCAGAAAGGGGACCAACCGCGTCTCCGGCCCTAGGCCATGCCCATAAAGTCGAAGCTCAATTTGGATTGGAATTTTTCCACCCGTTTGAAGATCTCCCGCAGCGTGGTCTGTTCGATACTGGTGAGCTTTTTCGGGTTGATGTAATTGTCCGGTTGACTGTTCTCGTCGATGGCGGCCGTCACCTGCCGCACGAACCGCAGCTGCATGAGAAAGCTGTAGGCTTTTTCGAGCTCATCGAACTCCTGATGGGAGAGCACCTTGGTGAGACGCAGTTGGGTGAGCCGTTCGAGGGTGTTCGTCTCTTCGATTTTATGGTGCAGCGCGTAGATGCGGGCGAAGTCAACGATCGGCATGATGGCCCGTTTGATGTCGAAGGCGTTGCGATGCTCTCCCTTGGACTCCACCACGAAATTGCGAAAAAAGCCGATGGGCGGTTTGAAATGGAGGGCATTTTCGGTCAGATTGCGAAAAAAACCGCTCCACCCGCCGAGACTGCCGAAAAGGTGGCTGCGCAGAGCGCTGACCAGCTCTCGATCCCCATAGCCGGTCCGAAAGTCGAAGAAAATGCTGGCCTGGAGAAGATCTTCGGGCTGACCCGCCCGGATCCATGAGGTGAAGTACTCTTTCCAAGTCCGGATAGGCTGGCACCAGCGCGGATTCTGGGCCATCACATCCCCTTCGCAGAAGGCATAACCGGCCTCGTCGAGGCGTTTGCAGGCGATCTTGCCATACTCCAAAAAGTAGGCTTCGGTCGCCGCGGCATCGGCGCTGTCATCGGCATAGACAATGGCGTTGTCCTGGTCGGTTTTGAGGGTCTGTTCGCTGCGCCCCTCGCTCCCCAAAATCATAAAAGCGAAACGGGTCGGCGCCGGTCCCAGCTGTTCCAGCGTGAAGGCCATGACCTTGTTGAGGATGGCGTCCGATATAGTGGTGATGAAGCGGGTCACATTCTGGGCATTGGCCCCGTTGGTGATAAGGCCGCGAATCATGCCGGGCACCTGACGTTGTCTGGCGATGATGTCGTCCATGGCATCCGCCTCGATGATCTCACGCAGGAGAAACAAGGGGGACTGGCCCTGAGCGGAGATGATCTCCCGGTTGGAGAGCGATCCCACCACCGCCCCGTCAGCGTCTGTCACAGCGAGGTGGCGGATATCGCTCTTCATCATGTCGAGAATCGCCTCAAATACCATGGCCTGACGGGGTACCGTCTTGAGCGGCGTCGACATGATGCTGGCCACGGGGAGCTGGGTGTCGGCGCCGACGGCGATCACCTTGCGGGTCAGATCCCGCTCGGTGACGATGCCGATGGGATTGCCGCTCTTCTCGCGAACCAGCAGAAAACTGCTCTTCTCGCGCCGCATTCGGTCCGCCGCCGCCTGAATGGAGATCTCCGCATCGCAGAAGACCGCCTTGGGCTTGTAGATATTGGCCACCGTCTGGTTGAACACCTGGAGCTCGTCGTCCTTGGGCGTCAAGGTACGCGCAACGATGGAGGCGTAGGAGCGATCGAGCATGCGTTTCCCGAAGGTGTCCGTGAAGTATTCGGTGAAACTGGGATACCGGTCGCAGAGCTCCAGGAAGACCTGCTTGGGCAGGGCATAGAAATAGGCGTCTTCTCTCACCTGCAGCGTTCGCACCGAGATCCCATCATTGAGCAGAATAGAGATGCCGCCGTAGGTGTCGCCCTCGGTCAGCACCCCCCGCATGGTTTTTTGATTCTTCTCCTCGAAATACCGCTCTGCAGACCCTTTCTGGATGATGTAAAAAAAGCCGACTCGGCTGCGACCTTGCATAAAGAGGACGGTGTCTTTGGGGTAGTGCACCATGGACAATTGGGGAGCGACTTTCTCGATCACCTCCTCGGGGAGGAAGGAAAATGGATCGACCTGGGCGAGAAACCGGCGTGCTTGGCCGGTCTCAATGAGCGCCTCCAGCGAGTCATCGAATACGTTGTGACTGAAGTTCTCGAGGAAGTACTCGTAGAACGCCTTGAAGCGGCGACAAACGTCCAGGAAGAGGGTGTCCGCGATGGCGTATGCATGGGTTTCACGGTCGACATGCACCGAGCGAAGGGAAATGCCGCCATTCATCAGGATGGTGATGCCGCCAAACACCTCTCTGAACTTGATGTGCCCGCTGAGAAAGCCCTTGCGTCGCTTTTCGTTGTAGAGCGATAGCTGCCCCTTGGTGATGACGAGGACCTCGGTGAGGCGGCTTTTGCCTTGCTCCGCCAGCACGGTACCCTCCTTGAAGATCCGCACCTGGGCGGCATCGGCGATTCTGGAGACTTCTGCCTCGGGCAGCATGGCGAAGTGGGGCAGATTGCGGAGGTACTCAAAGGCATCCTGACTCATGGTCTCCTCATAGGGATTGAGGGTTTTCAGATGGGGGCTTCCACTGAGGGCTCGGCGGGGGCGGCCCGACTGTCGAGATTGCGACCCAGATGGTACGCGAGCGGCCCATCACGGCAGGGAGCGGACTTAAGCCAGTCTTACTATTATGAAAAACCAGTAAGCCCATGTCAAACCCTAATCTGTGCTCTTGAAGTCGTCCCCCCCCGATCGCGGCTTGACCTTCGGTATGGAAAGACATACCTATCCTCACCACACGATGTCCGATGGGGCCGTCGGCCCGTCACCGGATGTGCGTGGCCGAATCCCGTATCGAACACCCTGCGATCCCCCCAACCCCAATAAGGAGCGTGACTCCATGGAGATGAAGATCAGCTTCCCCGGCGGACGGCGCGTCGATGCAGATTTCAACGGCTTCACAGTACCCACCGATCAATCCACTGAGGGCGGTGGCGAGGGCAGCGCACCGGAGCCCAACGACCTTTTCATCGCCTCGCTGGGCACCTGTGCCGGAATATACGCCCTCTCATTCTGCCGAGAACGGCAGTTAGCCACCGAGGGGCTGGGCATCGTGTTGACGGCCGAAAAGAGCCAAAAGAGTGGTCTCTACGTCGATATCCACCTGGAGATTCTGCTGCCACCCCAATTCCCCGGGCAATACCGCAAGGCGATCTGCCGGGCTGCCAGTCTGTGCACCGTCAAGCGCTCTCTGGCCAAACCGCCCAAGTTCAGCGTCTCGGCGAGCAGGCGCTGAGTGCACCCCCGGCGGTGGAGATCGCCCCATGGGTGACGCTTGGTTGTAACCTTTTGGGGCAAAATAGATTCTATGCAAGGAAAACCCGCGTCGGTCACCTGCCGTCCGGACGGGTCGACTTGGAGGAATGTGTAACTGCGGGCAGGCGCAGAAAAAGGAGCAACCTATGTCTGAGCAGATCGAAAGGATTGGTGATGCCGACTTCGAGCGCAAGGCCCTCAGGGCCACGAAACCCGTCGTGGTGGATTTCTGGGCCCCCTGGTGCGGCCCATGCAAGGCGATTGCGCCGATCTTGGATCAGATCGCTGCCGATCACGGCGATGGCGTGGAGATCTATAAATGCAACGTCGACACTAATCCGGAGACCGCTGCCCGCTATGGCATCAAGTCCATCCCCTGTCTGCTATTTTTCAACGGGGGCGCCGTGGTCGATCAGATAGTCGGGATGACCAGCCGCCAGCGCATCGACGAGACCCTGACGAAGCTTCAGCGGGGGGAGTCGGTGGATGCCCCTTTCCGCATGGTTTAGGCAGTGGGAAGCGACGACGTGCCGACCTGTGTCCACCATAGCGACCGGGCAACCCGCTATTGCTGCAGCAAGCATGCGATCTACCTGTGCGACGCCTGCCTCGTCTGCCGCGACCCGGAATTGTTCTGCAAGCACCGCTCCGCCTGTCCCATCTGGTTCATCACGCGCCAGCAGGAGAAATTGGGGGATGGCGGAGCGGCAGGCGCGACAAACTGCCGTCCGGCACGCGGTCCCACCGAGCTGGGTCCATCGGCAGATGGGGGCCAGTGAGCGTCTGAGCCCTCAAGCTTCGCCGGGGGAGAGCGCCATTCTCTCCGGCATCTCGTTGTTGCGGCGTCCCGGGAGGATCTGCAAACGCCCCCTGCCCTACCCCGTCAGCAAAGCGCCCATCTGTGCCGCAATGGCCGTGTAGGCTTTGGTGACAGGCGACTGGGCGTATTGAGATTGAAAGCTCTGCCCGGTATCCCCGCAGTGCACCATATTGGGGTCAAATGGGATGCGTCCCAGAAAGGGGATGCCCATCTTTTCGGCCGTGCGCTGCCCGCCGCCGTTACCAAACAGATCGATCGCCTCGCCGCAGTGCGGGCAGGCAAAGCCGCTCATATTCTCCACGAGTCCGAAGACATCCAGCTTGACGGTCCTGCAAAAATTGATCGATTTGCGCACATCCGCCAGGGACACCTCCTGAGGGGTGGTGACGATGATGGCCTTGGCGTCGTCGATGGTCTGGGCCACGGTCAGCGGCTCGTCGCCGGTGCCCGGCGGGGCGTCGATGACGAGGAAGTCAAGATCGCCCCACTCCACATCGCCGATGAATTGTTGAATGGCCGAGTACTTCACCGGTCCGCGCCAAATGATGGCGTCGTCTTTGCTCGGGCTGAGGCATTCAATGGAGACGGCCGAAAGGTTGTCCGAATAGGGCATAGGATTGAGTTTCTGATTGGTGCTGAGATCGGGTGCCCCCTCGAGTCCCAGCATGCGGGGAATATCGGGACCGTGAAGGTCCACGTCCATCAGGCCCACTTTGTGGCCCATCTGCGACAGAGCGATGGATAGGTTCACCGAAGTGGAGGTCTTACCAACACCGCCTTTACCACTCATCACCAAAAATTTTTGCTGAATCTTCGCCAGTGACGACGTGACCGCAGCTTCTTGCGCCGCCTGGGGATTGTTCTGTTGTTGGGCCGCATTCATACTGGGTTGAATCTGAACCATGCTTCTCTCCTCATATCATCGCCGAACCGCGAGGTCAGCGACACGATGATCTTGGTTGTGGGCGCAATGCCTAAGGCAGCGCGGCGATCCGACGCTACGGCGCCGCAAGGCCCTTTCCGCTTCGCAGTGCAGTGGCGGGCGCTATTGCAGACAGCTGGGGTTGGCTTTCTGCCGATCAACGAATCGATAGAAATTTTGCCCATTGCACGAGGGGCATTCATGGGGGCGTCCCGATTGGCGGGGCGCTTCCCATTGGGAGTTGCAGTCCTGGCAGAGGAAGAGCCGACGATCCATCACCAGCCGGTAATTGCCGCCTTCGATATTGATCGCTTTCCCATTGATGAGGGCGTCCGCCACGTGCTGACGGGCTTTTTGAATGATGCGACCGAAGGTGGCCCGTGACACGCCCATCCGTTCCCCGGCATCCTCGTGAGAATAGCCCAGCAGATCGGCCAATCGGATCGCCTCGCGCTCATCCACCGTCAACAAGACTTCATCCAGATCGACCATGGGAATCCCCCGCGGCTTGAAATAACTCACCTCGGGGTTGTAAGCCACAATGCGATCTTTGCGGGGGCGTGCCATGCATCCTCCATTTCGGGTATATGCCCATAAAATTTGTCGCTGCATCAGCTGCTATCGCCACGGCGCAGGCGCTCATCGGGATCGTGTGGACTGTAAACGGCCCACCTGCGCGCAGCAGTGCGGTACCTCAGTGGCCTTCATACCCCAAAGCGAGAGGTGAGACAATGCTCAGATTCTTGACATCCCCTCTCCCAGCGATGGAAAGGGTGTTGGACAAGGTAGGCTATCGGGTGGCGGGTCACACCCCCAGAGCGTTGCGGTGGCGCCCGGGGGTGCGGTGGACGGCCGGTGGGTCACACCATCAAGAGGCGCTCTTCTCCCGCGCCAGCTCTTCCGCGGTCAGGGTCCAGAAAGGTCTGCCGTCGGAGGTGAAGCGCACCTTTAATTCGAAATAATCCCCCTTTTTAATCTTCGCCGCCATAAAGACATCCTTGTCCTCGATGTAGGCCCAGGATCCCCGGATCTTGATGCGGTCGCCGCGACGCAGGCCGATCTGCTTGGGGCCCATGTAAGCAGTGGGGCAGATATGCACCAGAATCGATTCATCGTCGTCCTTTCCCTCCTTCACTTCGAGCGCCACACCCGGGGCCATTCCCGCCATGGGGACAACCTCTTTGACGGCGATCACCCATGCCCGAAATTTGTCCAACTCGTTGGGATTGTAATGCTTGTCATAGGGGCCACCCGCCTCCCAACCGGTGGGCACATCGACCTCGTCTGCCCGGGTATCCCCTACACCGATCAGCATGGGCGCGAGTAGGGCGAACATGGCACAATAGAGACTGAAGCTCCTGGCAACAGCACGCATCCGCTTGCAGTTCATTGACGGACCTCCTCGGTTCTGCGGGAATATTGGAATCGGTATTTGTTTCCGGCGCTCTCAAAATAGGATCGAATCGGGAAAAGGTCAATCCAAACGGTTCGATGGAGCGGTGGGCATTTCCCGGATGGGGTTCATCGACAGCCATCATCCGGGTTCGACGCCTTGCGCGGACCCTCGGCACTGCAACGGCGGCCGGCTCGGACAAGGACCTTAGGCTGTGACGGGTAAAGGCACCGTTGATGTGCGCGGTTCTTCCTTGCCGTTGAGATCGGCATGGGCATGGGTGCGTCTGGCGGGAACCTTCGTTACACCGATGTCGATGCGTACCGATTTAAATCAGCTTCCGCCACATCACCAAAGAGCGCATCACACCGATAGGGCATACCTTGGTATCCATTGGGGAGGGCAACCGCCGACCGGCTGCGTGAGGCCCACGGCACCATCGCTTGACAGGCGCCGACAATGACGCCGATGGGCGCGATACCAAGCGGTGGTCCCCGCATCATCGGTGTACTCGCTTCTGAGCGCGCCCCTGGGCGCGCGTGTCCAACAGGAGTAAAAGGAGGGGTCTATGGGTCCCATCAAGCTGGTCGTGTGGAACATGGAGTGGCTGAATGATCTGTTTGTCCAGAATTAGGCGGGCGTTTCCTTCAGAGAGGCCCATGAAAAGACACACCATTCAAACCGGTTCAACCCGTCAACCGTTGCCGAGCGACAGCAAGATCTGTCATCCGTCTTGAATGAATTGGATGCCGATGTCGTCGTCGTGGTCGAAGGGCCTGACAGAACCGAAGAGTTGCAACTGCTCTTTGACGACCTCGTCGCGGGCGAATGGCAGGCCCATATTCAGAAGACAAAAGGATCCCAACAGAATATCGGCATCGCCATTCGAACGGACACCCGCAAATTAGGACTGTCTGACATGCAGACGTTTGACGAGTTCACCCTGGATGTAGAAGATGACAGTATTCCGGAGATATACACCTTCGAAAGGCGTCCCCTCTATATCGAACTCTCCGACCTTCGTAATTGCAGGTTCCGAATAGTGGGATTGCACCTGAAAAGCAAGGCGATCTAGGGTGCCTACGAGTGGCGCAAATGGTGGTCTATCACCGATGCCAATCGTAAAAAAAGAGTGGCCCAAGCGACACGCATCCGTACCCATTTCATCGATGCATACTTGGCCGACGCAGGCCTGAAGCGCACACCGCTGATTGTCTGCGGCGATATCAATGATGGACCAGGGCTGGATGCCGGTGAGAAGAAACTCTTCGGAAGTGCGGTGGAGAAATTGATGGGATCTATTTGGCATTCCAGGCGATACCTCGGAAATGCTATTTTTGATGCACTTCCTGAAGAGAAACAGGCGCAGGAGAAATTCCAGGCGGTGAGCACGACCTCATTTAAAGATCCGCTGTTCAATTACATGCGCCATCATGTTTGGATCGACCATATCCTGTACAGCCGAACGCACGGCCACCAGTGGGTCACGCGGCCGAAAAATCACGAACAATTGCGCGGTGCTGAAATTGGGGATCTCTACCCGCACGCTTCGGACCACTATCCGCTGTCGGTGGCGATCGATCTCAGCGCCCGCCAATCAATAAATAGTGCCGTTCACGAGGTCGGACGCAACCCCTAGACTGCCACAGCAGCCATCGGGCCCCGCCATCCGCCGCGGTGAGAAGGTATCGCCCAAGCCCCGGCGGATGGCGGGCGGCAGCACGTTTCATGCGGCACGCCTGCCCACCCCCTCGACGGGGGGTGGGCAGGCGTTTTGGACTCAGTTGAGCCGGATGGTCACCAGATCTGCGGTCAGATCCGCGGTGGCATCGTCGAAGCTGCCGGTGGCGACGATGCTCTGGACGCGGGCTTGGGCAGCCAAGCGGAAGCCCAGTTCATCGCTGAAGGGCGTGAACTCGAGAAACGCCTGCCTTTCGCCATTTTGGATAAGGCTGAAGAGACCATTGCCGTCGCTGCGGGCCTGGATCTCCACCGTCTCGGATAGGCTGGTCAGGTCGGTGGCCACACCGGACCGCCAGAGGGTGTGAAAAGGGCCGGTTCCGGCAAAATTCAGGCGGAAACTGTCGCTGTCGAGGTTCTGGACGGCGTTGGCGTTGCTCGGCCACCAATCTGTATAGAGAAGACCCTTCACGGCAGCGACGTTTACCACTGTCTGGGCACTAAAGTCGGCCACCCCGCTACCGTGGCCGAAGGGGGTCACGAAGCCCTTGACCTTGATGGGCGCATCGCCACTCAAGGCCGTTAGGGTCAGGCTCCCGCGATCGACCTCGTAGGCCTCGGGGTCGGCATCCGCAACTTGGCCGGTCCCGGTGAAATCGAAATGGCGGACGGCGCGGCCATCGATACGATCGAGATCCATCTGAAAAGTTTCCGCTTGGGCGGGTGCGAATGCCGCCACCCGTCCGTTGAGAGTGGTCAGGTGGAGGCGTACATGGCCCGGGGAGGCATCATCGCTGGTGTCCAGAACGGTCGTATCCCCGCTGAGAACGCCAAATGCGGTGACCCGCTGGCCGACCGAGATGTCGTCGATATCGCCAGTCATTGCGCTCAACTGACGGCTGACGACGGTGCGGGCGCCGAGTTGCACATCCAGGGTATCGTTGAAGATGGCACTGCCATTGGCGCGGATCAGCGTTGCGCCTTTGACCGTCAACAGATCCCCCACCCGGGCCGCCACGTTGCCGGTAACCACGTCGAGATCTCCTCCGGGAACGCTGCTGCCGGCGTATACGGCGGTGGCGGTGTAGGTGAAGCGAGGCCGACCGGTGGGCCGGATCACCAGCTCACCGACCGCCGTCGTCGCCGTGAGCGCCGGTTTTGCGTCGAGGACAGTCAAGCCTTCCGCCCCCGCGTAGGACTCGCCGTCGATCTCGAAAACCGTATCCGCGTCGGTGGTCACCAGCAGGGTTCCGAAGGTCTCTTCTCCACCGGAGAGGAGATGAATGAAGGGCCGAATGATGATGGTAAAGCGCTGATCTGCGGTATCGACCGATTTTAAGGGGCCGCGCACTCGGTGGGGTTTGGGGGCTTCGGCGTCCACCTCGGCCAAGAGGACCGGCTGGACGGTCACCACAGGGGTCGCCCCGGTCATGTCCACATCATTGGAGGCCTGCAGATCGAAATCCAGCGTCAAATGCGCTGGCACACCGGGCAGAACGGTGAGTTTGGATCGATCTTCCAGGTGGACGGTCACCACCAACTCACCCGCTGGCTGGCCCTCAGCGTCGAGGATATCGTCACCGCCGACGGCCACGGCATCCCCGTCGGCATCCTCCACCTGGATATCGGCGTCGCTGTAATCTAGCGTCAGCGTTGCCGCGGTGTATGTCCCCAGCGGGACGCTGGCCGCGGTGAAGAATTCCGTCAGTTCAACATATTGACTGAAGTCAACCGTGGTGGATTCTCCTGTTGGCAAGGTTTCCACGACGGCACCGTTGGCCCGCTCGAGCTGCAGGCTGACCACTTCGACGGTGTACGTCAGGAAGTCGCCGCTGGCGTCGGTGAGACCGATAATCACCTGGCCATTGTCGGCCGCTGACGTGGTGGTCTCATCTGCGGGCTCACAGGCGAGCAGCAGCAGGGCCGCGAATAAAACCACCAGCAGCGACCCATATGCCGATGGGATTCGTCGGGGGGGCAGAGAGCTGGGGGGATCGGCATGGGGGTGCTTTTCTGCGCATCGTACCATGGTGTTTTCCTCCACTAATCGGGGTCGTTGGGGATTCGGCGGTGGTCCGTCATGTGGCGGCCCTCTCCGGCCAACCTTGACCCCTAAGACGGGTGAGCGGTAGGGAAAGTTTACAACATGCAGCAGGAGTGACGGCGGTGCTGAGAGACGGGGGGCGTCTCGATATGTTGTCACTCCGCGCTATCTGATTTCGGATCTTCAGTGGGGAAAGGACCGGGCCCTGGTGGATCCAAGGTTTTATAAAAATCCCGTGTGGACTTCACCAGCAGGAAGTAGCTGCTGCCCAGGAACAATATCGTCGTCAGCGCCGAGAAAAAGGCCGCGACGATGTTCGGCGTCGCTTTGGTGGCAAAGTAGAGCCCATATAAGCTGCAGTTGAAAATCGCCAGTGCGTTGGCGCACAGGCACAGCATGCGGGCCCAGTTTTTTATGCGCAGCAAAAAGAAAATAACCAGCGCCCCGGCGATGGCGAAACGCATTAGAAATTCTGGTGCGTAGTATTGGTGCACCGACCAAAGAAAGGTGGCCCAGGCCCCCAGGAGGGAGTAGATGGCGAATCTAACCGTTTTGGGATAGGACTGGATGGAAAAAAGATCCATGGATTGCACTCCTGGTGGTGGGAAGGTGGACCCCATGTAAATGGTATTGACGAATCGGTGGCTGGATAGGGGTTAGCGGTTTCAGTGGGTCATGGTGTCACCCGCAGCCGCTGACCAGGTTTGATGACCGTGTCTGCAGGCAGATTGTTGATCCGGAGCAGTTCATCCACCTTGAGGCCATATTTGCGCCCGACGCTGTAAAGCGTATCGCCTTTTACGATCGTATGAAAGGTGGCGGGTGTTGCGGCCTTACTGGCCGTCGGCTTGGCGGGTTGCACGGCGCCGGATGATGCGGTGGCGCTGGTCTTGGCAGTGCTTTCGGTCGGACGGGGAGCAACCGTCGCGGCCCTGCTCTTCTCCAACTTCTCCACGCGTTTCTGGACGGCGGAGAGACTGGTGGCCAGATGATCCATCCGCAAGGATGTGGAGGCGTCGGTACGTTCGAAGCGCTCCTTAAATTGCTCAAAGGATTTGGCCTGCTCCCAGATGCGGGAGACATTTTCATCCACGCTGTCGAATTTGGCCAGCTGTTGTTCAAGCGCTTCGATACGGGTCTCTAACGCCAGGAGCTGTTCTTCTCCACCGGAGGGCTGTACACGGGGCAGAATCAAAATGATGATGAGGCCTAGTACCGCCACCGCGATAACGACCCAGACGGAACTGCTCCGCGTGACGCCCGCCGCAAAATTGCGTTTGGCGGTATTCAATTCCGCGGCTTCATTCCATTCCGCGTTGGGGTCTCCATCGAAACCCTTTTCCACAGCAGGTTCGGATACACTCGTGGGGTCGTCCGAATCTCTCCATTTCATGACACTACCTCGACGCTTCAGCGGGTTCGCACACTCCGGTGCGGTACGGACAGGTGAGGCCTAAACCGCACGCAGCTCTGGTGCGGTGCGATAACGGCACCGATTATATACGTAAGCCCCTCTTTCCGCAAGGACAATTGAGACGGACACTTGTGAACCGCCCCATCCCGCCGATGGGGTGCGACGGTGTCCGCAGTGGCATCGTTCGCCCCCATAGGCGCTCCTCATCCCAAATCGCGATGCCGACCATGGCAACCATCCGCTGGTCGGCACCCGTTGACCCGGCAGCCGAATTGGCATATACTCCCCGCGGCAACTATCCGGAATTGCACTGCTATGTAGATGGCGTCGATCCGAGTCGCACCCTGTTGGCGGCGCCACTCCTTATCACCTGTGAACAGGACGGCCCCCATGCCCACCCACTCTCACACCTTTGTCGAGAAGTACGATGGAATGGTAGGATTTGGGTTCAATCGCGAGACCGATGAACGGACGGTGATTTACTACCTGCAGAAATTTTCCGACGACGCCCTCATGCAAGCGATGGTCGGCCGAATGACGGACGCGGAGCTGTGCCAAATCTTCGACCTGCTCTCCGATCTTCTTCGGCGCCACCTTTCCGAATCGGAATACCACCGCCTTTTTCTCAAAGCGTCGCACCACCACTGATCGCCCGCGGCAACAACCGCTGAAGGAGGAATCCAATGCTCAACGAAAAACAGCTGCAGCGCTATGCCGACGTCATGCTGTGGGGGTTAACCACTGCCCGCAGCCGGCGTTTCAAAAAAAACGACATCGTTCAAGTGCGCTTCAATCTGCCGGCCTTACGCCTGGCGGAACTACTCCATGAGCGAATACTGGAGAGGGGACTCAATCCGGTTATGCGCTTCAGCCCAACGCCGACCATGGAACGCAATTTCTTTCATTTGGCGAAACCCAAGCAATTGGTCTTTCAGCCGCCGGGAGCGATCCCGCTGTACGAGAACCTCAATGGAAGCATTTTCTTGCATGCGCCCGAATCCATCACCCATCTCAGCGACGTCGACCCGAAGAAGATTGCCCGTTTTACCATCTCGCGCAAGCCATTGCGGGATATTCTTGACAAGCGGGATGCGGCCGGTCTCTTTGGTTGGACCCTCTGCATGCTGCCCACATCCGAGTTGGCCCAGCACGCCAAAATGGGGTTGGATGCCTACACCGGGCAGGTGATCAAAGCCTGCTTTCTCAACCGCAAAGAACCGGTGAAACAGTGGGAGGAGATCTTCAAAAAAGCGGCGACCCTCAAGCGCTGGCTCAACCGAATGCGGGTCAAGCACTACCATGTGGAAAGCCCCCATATCGACCTGGAGGTGACGCCTGGTGAAAAACGGCGTTGGATCGGCATATCCGGCCACAACATCCCCAGTTTCGAGCTCTTCTTGTCACCGGACTGGCGCGGCACCCGGGGCCACTATTACGCCAACCAGCCATCCTACCGCAGCGGCAACTATGTGGAGGGGGTCTACCTCGAGTTTGACAACGGGCGCGTCAAACGGGTTCAGGCCGAAACCGGGGAGGCCTTCGTGAAACAACAGCTCAACATGGACACCGGTGCCAGCCAGTTGGGAGAATTCTCCCTTACCGACAAGCGCTTCTCCAAAATCGACCGGTTCATGGCCAACACTTTGTATGATGAAAATTTTGGTGGGCGGCAGGGCAATTGCCACGTGGCGGTCGGGTCCAGCTACGCAGACACCTATAGCGGCGATCCAGCCGAGCTGACCCGTGACCGCAAGGCGGATCTGGGCTTCAATGATTCCGCCCTGCACTGGGATTTGGTGAACACGGAGAAAAAGCGGGTGAGCGCCCATTTGAGCAATGGAAATGTGGTCACCATCTACGAGAACGGGCAGTTCACCTATTGATCCGATGCCCCCAAGCCGGCAGCTGCTGGAGCGGCTGCCGGCTTGGGGGCACTATCCGGCCTTACGAAGCTCTCACGTCCCGGCGCGGCCATCGTCGCAGGGTTCGCCAATTTGATCCATACGGGAATGTTCGGCCGTGGTGGAAGTCGTGCAGACCGGCATCTCCTCCGCCTTCACCATGGGCGTGTCGCAACACTCCGGCGATGTTGCGTCGGCCGCCGATTTCGTCGTTTCACCGCACACTTCACAGTTCCAGATGCACTTGTCGTCCATCACCTCTCCTTTGCCGCAGGCGATGCTCCGCCATCCGGCGATCTCGTTTTTAATATCTTGTTATTTATTCGAAAAGAATAATCAGAGCGTAAAATCCTGTCAAGACGATCACCGCAGTTCGCCCCAATCGACGGGGACCTTGGAAGGGTAGCGGGGGGAAGGGAAGCGGAGGGCTGCACCCGATGGCGATGCTGTCCTAATTGGCGCCGGGGACCAGTGCCCGGGCTGTATCGATAAGGGTTTGGATGTGGAACGGCTTGGGCAAGACGCGATCGAAAGCGCTGTCCTTCAGGAGCCAGGGGGTACCCGATATGCCGATCACCGGTGTGGTCCCGCGTTCAGAGGCCCGTATGGAGCGGACCACTTGATGCCCATCAGTCCCCGGCATGCGAATATCCGTGATCACCAGATCGTAGTTGCCGCCCTTGAATTTGCGCAAGCCGTCCTCTCCGGCCAGGGCGGTGTCCACATTGAACGCCTCCTGGCTGAGGGCCTGCTGAACGAGACTGACCACCATCTGTTCATCGTCGATGACCAAAACCTTGGACACAGATCTCACTCCACTACCAAAATCGCGGTATATTCGTATTGAGCTTGCGGAACAAAGCAGATGAGGGATATCTTGGTCCACCCTACAAGGGCACCCGCGCACTCTACGCAAGGGTCGCAATAGCGTCAAATTTCATCATCGCCGGTTGCCACTCGGCCATCCAGTCCACCGCGATCAATCATACATCCTATTGATTTTATATTTATTTTTGGATTTGCAGGGGCAATCTCCGAGGAAGGTGTCTCAAGAAAAGCCCTCCGCCAACACACCCGTTTTCATTACCAATCGAGATCTCTCCGAGAGTTATCGACACCGCACAACGATACGAGAAAACTTTATTTTTCTCTGATTTTCGGCTTTTTTCAGCCCCTGACATGCAAGTGGTCGGTCCTGGGGGGATGGGGCACTCGGGGCAGGCGTTACATCTTGTACTTGCCGAAATCCTCCGGCGACAGATCGTTGAGATACTCGGCCCATTTTTTGCCGGCACTGCTCTTGTCGTGTACCTCGACTTTGGGTTCGCTCACGCGAGCCTTCTCGATCACGGCACTGTCTACGTAGATGGGGGCATCAAAGCGCAAGGCGATGGCGATGGCGTCACTGGGACGCGCATCCATGGTGAAAACCTGCTCATCGGAGGCAAAATAGATCAAGGCGTAGAAGGTGTTGTCCTTGAGATCGCAAACCTCGATTTTAACCACCTCCATCTCCATTGTCTGGACGAAATTCTTGAAGAGGTCATGGGTCATGGGCCGCTCGAAATCGATATTCTGCAGCGCCGCGGCAATGGCGGTTGCCTCTAGCAGCCCAATCCAGATGGGGACCGTCTCTTCTCCCTCATCGGTCTTGAGGAGGATGATGGGCGTATTGGATGCCGGATCGATGGTCAACCCGGCGATGGAGACTTTCTGACGCATGGCTGTGGACCTCCGTGGGTTGGTTCCGGCGGGCAGCGTGGCGCCGCCCTTTGGTCGGTCGCCGGCCCGATTTATTCGCATTTAATCGAGATCGGTGGCGCCCCATGAGACCCGCAGGGTGGTGGCGCAGGCCTTCGGCGAAATGGATTCAGCGCCTCGGCGCGATCTCGCCCCAGAGGGAATGGGCCAAGGCTTTTTTAATGATAACATCGACCGTTGAGCCGGTCAAATTTCGCCGCTCCCCGGAACCCTCATCGACGCCGGCGAAATTGACGATCTTGTTGCCGTCGGTGCGACCCATCCATTGCACCGGTAAACGCGCACCAACGCCGCCGCTGGCGGCATGGTCTTGCTTGCTGCGACCCTCAACGAGGACCGTCACGGTCTGCCCCACCAGCGCACGATGGCGGCGACGGGTATGGGCCTCTTGCTGGCTCAGGACTTGTTGGAGACGATCGCGCTTCACCGTTTCGGCAACCTTTTCTGGCAAACGGGTGGCGGCGGCATTGGGTCGATCCGAATACATGAACACGAAGAGGCCGTCAAAACCGACCGCATCAATGAGGGATTGCGTGGCCTGAAAATCTGCTTCATCCTCTCCGGGAAAGCCGACAATGATATCCGATGTGATGGCGATGGTGGGACAATAGGTGCGAAGCTGCGCTATCCGATCCAGGTATACCGAGCGGGTGTATTGGCGGTTCATCCCTTTCAGGATCGTGTCTGAACCCGACTGAACGGGTAGATGAATGTGATCACAGAGCTTAGAGAGGTCGCGAAAGGCGCACATCAGCGGTTCCGAGAGATCTTTGGGATGGGAGGTGGTGAACCGAATCCGGGTCAGCCCATCGATGGCATTGATCTGAGCGAGAAGTTCGGGAAAGTCGCTGATGCCCTCCTTCTCTCCATAGCTGTTGACATTCTGCCCCAGGAGGGTCACTTCGCGGACCCCGCCCGCCACCAGGCCTTCGATCTCGCTGATGATCTCCGACGCGGACCGGCTGGCTTCGCGCCCGCGAACATGGGGCACCACACAATAGGTGCAGTAATTGTCGCAGCCCCGCATGATGGTAACGAAGGCGCTGACGGGACTGGGTGTCGCGATGGTGGGAAGGAATTCATGGGCATCGATACCCTCCACCTGGGTGGTATCCACAATGCGGCAGCGACGCTGGGCCACCTGACGGACCATATCGGGGAGACGGCTGACCGCATGGGTGCCAAAGACGATATCCACGTGGGGCACCCGACGGAGAATACGTTCACCCTCTTGCTGGGCCACACAACCGCCGATGGCGATGATCAGTCCGGGACGGCGGGCCTTTGCGGTGGCCAGACGTCCCAGGAAGCTAAAGGCCTTCTGCTCGGCTTTGGCCCGAATCGTACAGGTGTTGGCGATGATCAGATCCGCCGTATCGATATCTTCGGTCGGCGTGTAACCATCGGACGCTAAAAACGCGGTCATCTGCTGCGAGTCGTAGACATTCATCTGACAGCCGATGGTGTAAATAAAGACGTGTTTGCTTTGCATGAACGATAGCTTTCGTGGGTGCGTCCGATGGGCTCGGGTCGCCATGCACCAAGGGTGTTCAGGCCATGGGATGGATAAGGATTTCGCGGCCGAGATCCGCCATCAGCGCCTCGACCGTCGCTTCGCAGCCTGGCGGGACCCGCAGTTCGATGATGCCCTGGTGGGGGTCCAGAGTGGTGACCAATGCGAGGTTGTCATAACTCTCGACGATAAATTTAAGGTAGGCGATCTGGCGCCGATCCACGCGATAACGCCAACACTGCGCCTTCATCAAGCACTCTCCAACAGCCCGCATGGGGACCCGCTTTTCTTCTTGTTCGCACTGCCGGAATAAGATATGCCCCCTCTATGGAAAAACAATGGACCCTCCAGCGGCCCGATCCAAAACTTGTCGAGCAACTCCAGAATCATCTGCACTGCCACCGTGTCACCGCCACCATCCTCGCCAATCGCCAAATCAGAAGCACTGCAGCGGCACGGGCTTTCGTCACGCCGTCGCTAAATGATCTGAAGGCCCCCTTCAATCTGAAGGCGATGCCATCGGCCGTCGAGCGGATTGCAGCGGCCCTTCGCCGACAAGAGAAGATCCTTGTCTTCGGCGACTATGACGTGGACGGAGTGACCGCCACAGTGGCCGTGTTTGGCTTTTTGAAGGCCTGTGGCGCCAAGGTGGCCTACCACATACCCCACCGAATCCGTGAGGGCTACAGCATCCGTCCCGAACACATCGATACCACAGCCCGGGCGGCCGGGGTCGGTCTTATTATCACGGTCGATTGCGGCAGCGCAAGCAACGATGCCGTGAGTGCGGCCAACGCTGCCGGTATCGATATCATCATCACCGACCATCACCAGATTTCGGCCCCCTACCCCGATGCCCTGGCGGTATTAAATCCCCAGCGGCCAGACTGTACAGCCGGCCTGGAAGATCTGGCCGGCGTCGGCGTGGCTTTTTGTCTCTTGGTGGGGCTGCGCCGACATTTGCGTGACATCGGTTTCTGGAAGAACGGCCAGGCGCCCAATTTGAGACGCTATCTGGATTTGGTGGCGCTGGGCACGATTGCCGACATGGTCCCCATGCGGGGCGACAATCGCATCTTGACGCGCACCGGCCTGGCGGTCATCAACCAAACCCCCAGGCCAGGGATAGCGGCCCTGATGACGGCCGCTGGTCTCAAATCACACCCGATTACGGCGGAGGACATCGCCTTCCGTCTGGCCCCACGCATCAACGCCGCCGGCCGCATGGACCATGCCCGCATCGCCGCCGAGCTACTCCTCACCCGGCACCCTCGCACAGCCGCCGAGCGCGCCGCCCACCTGTCCGACCTCAACCGCCGACGGCAGGAGACGGAGCAGGCCATCCTGGCAGAGATCGAGACGGATCTGGCATCCCAGGCGGCGATTTTGCAGTCGGAGCGGAGCGCATTGGTGTTGGCGAGTGAAGGCTGGCACGAGGGCGTCCTGGGTATCGTGGCCTCAAAACTCACTCAGAACCACCATCTCCCGGCGGTGGTGATCGCCCTGAACAATGGCCGCGGCAAAGGGTCGGCCCGCAGTATTCCGGGTCTCAACCTCTATGCGTGTTTGCGCCAATGCGCCGCAGATCTGCAAGGGTACGGCGGTCACGCCATGGCGGCCGGCCTGCAGCTCGACGCCCGTCGGCTGGATGCCTTTCGGAACCATTTTGAAGCCGCCGTCCAAGCCCACAGCGGTGACGCCGATCTGTCTGCGCGACTGGCCATCGACTGTGAACTCTACTTCCAGGAGATCGCGCCTCGGCTGGTTGACGAGCTCGAAAACCTGCAGCCCTTCGGCAGCGAGAATCCGGCGCCGCTCTTCATGGCCCAGGATATCGTGGTCCTCTCTGCCCAGACGATCGGCCAACGCCACCGACGCCTCAAACTGCGCCAACGGGGCAATCGTCGCGAGCGCTTCAACGCCATCTGGTTCAACGTGGAGGCCGACCAGCCGTTTCATAAACGCTACACCCAGATCGCCTTCCGACTGCAGTGGAATCGCTGGAATGGCGCCAAAACCATTCAACTACAGCTAGAGGCAGTTTCCGGTGGTTCCGCCGACTAAAACCCCAATTTTCTCTTGCCAAGCCTGCCTGCACTCAACTATTATGTGTCAATTTAACGTAAATCACCCCGTCAGCGTTGCGGCGGTTTTACATTGAAAACAAGGTGACCGTAAAATGGGCAAAGTATTTCGGCCGAGCAACCGCGAATCATCCATCCTCTCCAAAATCGAATCTCAGAAGGAACAAGCCCGCCGCCGGGCGATCAACTACGTCCGAGACTTCAGCGACCAGATGGCCAACGCCATCGCCTCCAAACTGGTGGAGAGCCAACTGGTGGAAACCACCAGCAAGAATGAACTCGAAGATCAAATCCTCAAATGCCTGGACAAACTGGCCTACGCGGACGACTTTGACATCGATTACGCCACCGCCCCCATTCGCAACCTGGTGCAACAACCCAATGTGGTCAGTCTCTACGTCACCGCCTTTGTCCTTGAAAAGTTGATCAACCATAAGTCCGTGGTAGACATCTATGGCGAAGATACCGACATCTACCTCTGTATCCACGAACAGGTCGCCCGTCTGACGGCCTAGCCCTTGTCAGCCTGCCCCGATGTACCCCCCCTGGAGACATGGTCGGATCTGACCGCCGCGATCGACCCGCTTCCGCGGCGATACCCCGTGTGAGTGGTCGAACCGCTTCCCCCACCCTTGACGCCCCGCATTGGTATCAATCTTCCGAGGAAGAGGGCCCTGCACCCCCTTTACGGAATCGCGGTTGTGGAGCGGGTCAGGCGGGCGAGTGGCGACCCGATCCCCTCGGGCACCGGCGTTGGTCTGAAGGCGTTGGGTGTCACGGCGGAGGGCGCCGGGCAGCACCGATAATTCCATCTCTTTTAGGGGGCTGCCGGTGGTTACGGATCGACGGCGCATCCCACCACCGTGGGCGGATCGAACCGCTTGATGATGCGATAGGATGAATCGCGCTGGGCGGGTGTGAATCCGCTGCGGCGGATGATGGTGAGCACATCCGCCATGGTGGTGGCCCGGTCGTGTCCGGCGCTGAGGTGGACATTCTCTTCGATCAGCAGGCCACCGAAGTCGTCGGCGCCGGCCAGAAGGCCCATCTGCCCTGCAGGCACGCTTTCGCTGAACCAGGAGCTTTGGATGTGGGGAAAGTTGTCCAGCATCAGCCGCGCCGTGGCGATGACGCGAATATATTTGGCGGGATGGACCTGGCCCTGTATCTGCTGCCCCAATGGGCTGTTGCCCGGTTTAAAGGACCAGGGGATAAAACTGGTGAAGCCCCCCGAACGATCCTGAAGATCGCGCAAGGCCACCAGATGGGCCACAATCTCCGCGTCGGTCTCCACATGCCCGAACATCATCGTCGCCGTTGTTCGGAAGCCCACCTCATGGGCCAGGCGGCTCACCTCAAGCCACTCGAAGGCGGTCGCTTTGGCGGGTGCTATCTCAGCACGGACCCGTTCACTGAGGATCTCGGCCCCGCCGCCGGGCAGGGTGCGGACGCCTGCGTCGTAGATCATCTGCAGGAGATCTCGTAGCGGCACCCCCTCCTTATCCGCCATGTACACCATCTCCGCCGGACTGAACGGGTGGATGTGAATCGCAGGGCAGGCGGTTTGAATCGCCCGCAGGTACGCCAGCCAGTCCTTTACGCCGATAGCGGGGTTGTGTCCCCCTTGGAGGAGAACGGTCGTGGCACCCCTGCGCTGTGCCTGGCGAACTTTCTCCGCGATGACCTCCGGAGGGTGTGTAAACGCCGCTTCGTCATCTGCCTGCCGCCGAAAGGCACAAAAGCGACAGCCCGATTCGCAGACGTTGGTGTAGTTCGGGTTGGTGTCCGCCACAAAAGTGACGATATCGTTTGGCAGCCGCTTCCGGCGGGCGGCGTAAGCCAATCCCATGAGCTCGCCCATGGGCATTTTCTGAAGCAACTCCAGCCCCTCGGCGGAGGAGTAGCGGTGGCCAAGGGCGGCGGGAGGGTTTGGAGCGCTGTGCCATTCGGGCGTTGCACGTGCCATAACGCTATCCTCGTCCATTGGGTGGCAAAGGCGCGAAGAGAGGCGCCCGTTCATGACGTCGAAAGAGCGCTTCAAAACGGGCCTGGCCGGCCAGATCCGGGGCTGTCAGGCGACGCCGGATCACCTCGAAATATCGGATGACGGCGGGCTCCGGTGCGCACATCTCTCGCGCCGCGATGGGAACCGCCTGCCGCACCAGCCGATCCTCCTCACGCGCGAAGCGCGCCATCCAGCTCCGCAGGGTCGCTTTGACGGCGCCAGGTGCGTCACGCCGCACCACCCATCGGGCAAAGACAAAGGGCAGCCCTTCGCGGGCGAACCATTCGCTGGCCAGATCCGTGACGAGGGTCAGTTCGGCGGGGCGCGGACCAGCTTGGACGCCGGGGCAGGTCTCTATCCGCCAGGCCCACACCAGGGCCTTGTTGCCGATCACCAATTCGCCGTCGACCGCCATGTCGGCATTGTCAGGGGCCAATTTTGGGAGACGGTCAAAACCGTTTAAACCGCCAAGAAGCAGATAGAGCAGCCGGACGCTGGAGGCGGAATCGGTGGTCAGTCGTACCCGATCGTGCGGACCGAAGCGATCCAGGGGTTTACGGCTGTAGAAAAGGACACTCATGGAGCGTTCTTTCGCGGCGATTCCGAAGGGTCCCAGGGGCTCCACCAGGTCCCCCAGGGTGAAGAGCCCCCCCACGGGCACCGCCGCTGCCAATACGCTCCGCTTCTTCAGTGCGGCAACACTCTCCCGGGGCAGGAGCGAAATGAAGTGGCAGCCCGCCGGCGCCCCCAGCTGCCGATAGGGTGCCATGTTGGCATAGGGAATCATGGAGATGGGGTAGCTCATGGCGGGTTCCGTCCTCAGGGCGTTGACCGGCGGGAACGGGTACCGGTCGCCGTCGGTCGCAGGCCGCCGTCAGCAGGCGGTGGATCCTCGGCACGGCGGGGCATGGGCCGGAAGCGGCCGTCGCGTTCAACGGCGGTGAAGCCAGCCGCGGCGATGGTCTCCTCCATGCGATGACGGGCCAGTCCCACCGGTGTGGGCGACCCGGCCAGATGGGCGATGCGCTCCTCGCTGATCGTACCGTCCATGTCGTCCGCCCCCCAGCTGAGACCGGCGGCGGCGGCTTCGACCCCGGCCATGGGCCAATAGGACTTGAGGTGGGGTATGTTGTCCAGCACCAGACGCGAAATGGCCAGCACGGCCAGGGTCTCCAGGGCAGTGGGGCCATGGGTGATGAAGTTCCCCTCACCGGGCTGAAAGGCCAGTGGAATGAAGCAGGTGAAGCCCCCGGAAGCGTCCTGGGCCGCCCGCAGACGCAAGAGGTGCTCCAAGCGCTCCTGCCAGGTCTCACCAAAGCCGAAGAGCATCGTGGCGTTGGTGGTCAGCCCCAGGCCATGGGCCTCGGCGTGGACCCGCAGCCACTCTTCCGGCCCCACCTTGTTCTTCCAATGCTGCCGCCAGAGTCGATCGGAGAAGATCTCCGCACCCCCCCCCGGCATGGCGTCCAGGCCGGCCGCGATGAGGGCCCTCAGAATAGCGCGTACCGAGGTGTCGGTGGTGGTGGCGAAATAGGCGATCTCTACGGCGGTGAAGCCTTTGATATGGAGGCCGGGAAACCGCTGGCGCAGCGTTCTGACCAGCTCCAGGTTACGTTCAAAGGGCCACACTTGGTTGAGGCCGCCGACGATGTGAACTTCGGTGGGGGTGAGTCGCCCCACCTTGTCGAAAATCTCCGCCTCTTCCATGACGTAGGCGTGGGGATCGTCCGCGGAGGCGGCGTAGTTGCAGAAGGTGCAGCCCGACCCGCAGATATTGGAGGGATTGATCTGCAGATTGAAGACATAGGTGGCCCGGTTTCCATGGCGGGCGCGGCGCTGGGCAAGTGCCGATCGTCCCAGAGCGTGGAGGCTTGCGGGGGTGATGCACTGCCCCAGGGCGTAGGCCTGCTCACGCGTGAGACGCTCGCCGGCGGCACCCTTCTCCAGGGCGTATGCAAAGGGATCGACAGTCATGGTTGCCTTCCGCGGGGGCCCGCAGGTCCACAGCGAATCCCCGTGGCCACCGCGAAGCGGCGATTTTTGAGATCGCTGGTTGATCCGGCCCTGCCCGACCCCTGCAATGATCACGAGATGGCGGCGGGCGTTCGCCCGCTTTCCAGGGCTGTCGCCGCGGCCGCCGACGCTCAGGCATGGTGCCGGGAATCCGGACCACCAGCAGGCCGCCCCTAATCCGGCAGCCCCAACGCCGTCCAGCGCGCCAGGACGGACCTCTCGATGGCCGGATCGAACGCCACCGGCTTGGGATACCCCTTTTTCCAGCGAGCGTCAATGAGAATGGGCGGGCGCAGGCGGAGACGGTTGCCCCGGCGCTCGCGATCGGCTGGATGGATATCGACGAGGGGATCAAAGCGGGTGAACCAGGCCCAGAGGGTGAGGAGGGGATCGGTGAGATCCACGTCCGCGCTGAGGAGCACGTGGAAGAGATAGGGTTGGGTTTGGGGGTGTTCGGCCAGACGCGTTTGCAGGTCATCGAGATCGCCGAGCTGATCGTCCACCTGCACCAGGAGAAAGGCGGGACCATAGGTGCCGATGGCCGCCACGTGCGGCCCCAGGCGATCGGCCGCCGGTGGCGCCGGCGGTGGCGCCGAGCGCAGCGGGGCGGTACCCTCCCCCACGGCCAGGAGGATGAGGCGACTACCGGTGTTCATCTTGGGGCCGGTGAAGTCGAGCGTGTCCTGGGCGGTGGGCGCCAGCAGGTGGAGCCCCGTATCCATGTCCAGGTGGCGCCAGATCGCTTCGGAGACGGCCTTGAAATCGCGCACATTCACATGGGGGCCGGTGGTGACCATCACCTTGGTAAGGGAAACTTGCCCCTCGCCCAACATACCCAGGGTATGCTTGAGGGCCTCTCTGGGGTAGCGCTCCTTGACCGCCATGGCCGCCAAGGGATGAAATCCGGTTTCGGGAAAGGCCCACAGATCGACCACGGCCGGACGAATCAACTTGAGCAGGGGAACGCTCATGGCGGCCAGGGCCACCCCGATATGGTAATCCTCTTGAACGGGCTTGCCCACGACGGTGGCCGGGTAGATGGCGTCCTGACGGGCCAGGACACGGTCCACCCGATAAACGGGGTAGTCGGCCGCATGGGAATAATGGCCGAAATGATCGCCGAAGGGCCCTTCCCAGCGCGTATCTCCGGCGCTGACCGTACCCTCCAGGACAAACTCGGCGTCGGCGGGGATGAGGTGGCCTGTCGCGGGGCGGGCGATCACCTTGAGGGGTCGGCCACTGAGATAGGCGGCCAGGAGGCGTTCATCGATCCCCTCGGGCAGGGGAGCGATGGCGGCGATGATCAGGGCGGGCGGCCCCCCCAAGAAAACACTGACCGGCAGGGAGCGGCCCAACTCGGCAGCGCGGTGAAAGTGGAAGCCGCCGCCCTTCTCGATCTGCCAGTGCATGCCGGTGGTGGCGGGTCCGAACCGCTGCAGGCGGTACATGCCGAGGTTGCCCTGCCCGGTTTCGGGATCGCTGGTATGCACCAGGGGCAGGGTGAAGAAGGGGCCCCCGTCCTCTGGCCAGCAGGTCAGTACCGGCAGCCGGTCCAGGCGGGCCGGTGCGGTGACGGTCGCTAGCACAGGACCGCTTGCCACACGCCGCAGGCGGGCGCTGGTGAGGGGCAGGAGAAGGTTGCGGGCACGCCAGAGCCCCTTGAGGGTGGGCGGCATCAGCCGCTCGGCCAGATCCAGCAGCCCCTCACCCACCCGGCCCGGATCCCCGCCAAAAACCCGAGCGACCCGATCCTGGGTGCCGAACAGATTGCACACGAGTCGATACGGCGAACCGATGACATTTTCGAAAAGCAGGGCCGGGCCGCCGTTGCGGGCCATCACCCGGTGCTGGATGATGGTGATCTCCTGGTCGGGATCCACCGGTGCCGTGACCCGCAGCAGATCGCCGTCGGCGTCTAGCTGCTTCAGGAAGGCGCGCAGGTCGGTGAGCTTTTCAGCAGGCGGCCGGCGTCTCATTGGACCGTTCCCCAATTGGCGGCAGCCGGCTGACCCAGCAGGGCCAGCACCCGGTCCACGAAGGCGCCTAGAAGTTCCCGAGCCGTGATCGCGGCCAGCGGCTTGGGGTGAAACATGTAGAACGGCGGTGACAGGGGCATGATCGTGGCACCGGCCTTGGCGGCCCGGGCGGCGTTCTCCAGATCGATGCTGGTCATGGGCGTCTCACGCAAGCAGAGAATCAGGGGGCGCTTCTCCTTGAGATGGCAATGGGCTGCCCGGGCGATGAGATTGTCGCCCAATCCGGTCGCGATTTGGGCCAGGCTGTGCGCCGAACAGGGCAGCACCACCATTCCCACGGTGGGTACCGACCCGCTGCTGATGGGGGCCCACAGGTTGTCCGGCGCGTAGCGTGCGCTCGCCCGGGACGCCAGGTCGTCAAAATCGCCGCATTCGTAGGTGTAGACTTTTCGGGCCCAATCGCTGGCCACCAGCGCCACTGGCCATGGGGAGCGTTCCAGAAGCAGGTCGGCAGCGCCCACGCCCGATGCGCCCGTCATGGCGACCACCAGTTGGGGGGTAAGATCCCGTTTGGATTCGGGTGACATGAAAACCTCCCTTAGGCCAGCATGGGCACCAATGCGCCGGCAATACCGGCGATGGTGCTGATGGGGAAAAAGCGGGTTCCCACGGGGATGCTGGGTATATACATGAGCACGAAGACCGAGGCGGCCAGCGCGAGCGTGAACCAGGCGGCGCCCCCGCCTTCGCTGATGAGCAGAAGAAGGACCAGGGCCGTCAATGCCACCGTATGGACGCCGGCGGCCACTTTCTGAGCCCCGACGGCACCCAGCCGGGCGGGCAGGCTGTGAATGCCGTGCCCCCGATCGTGGCCGATATCGAGGATGGCGTAGATGATATCCGCTCCGCTGAGCCAGCAGAAGACAAACAGGGCAAAGAGGAGCACGCTCAGACTGAAGTTCAGGTGGCCGGCGGCGGCGATGAAAGCGCCCAGCGGGGCCAAGGCCAGGCAGAGACCGATGCCGAAATGGCATAGGGATGTGAACCGTTTGAGAAGAGAATACCCCATCAGGGGGATCAGGGGAATAACGGCCAGTTTGAGGCACCATTCGCCCAGGAGGGTGCAGGCGACCAGGTACACCATGAGGCCGGCGGCAGCGATACCGAGCGCCATGGGCACCGACATCTTGCCACTGGGCAGCTCTCTTCCAGCCGTGCGGGGGTTCTTCGCGTCGATGTGGCGATCCAGGATGCGGTTGCAGGCCATCCCGAAGATGCGGGCCCCAATGGCGGCAAAAACGATGAGGAGCAGTACGCCGAAACCTGGAAACCGTCCCCCGGCTCCCATCCAGGCACCGGTGATGATCAGCGGCAGGCTGAAGAGAGTGTGCTCGATCTTGGTGAAGTTCAGGATATGGGCGATCTGCCCGTCTGTGCGCATACGTCGCCGCTCCCCTCAGCCCGACCTCGGGCGGGTGATGATGGGTGTTGAAGAAGAACCGGCACCTTTTGGGCCAGTGTCTCGATCACCGGAGCCAGATTGGCCCGCAACCGGTCGCGATCGTCGGGGCCAGCGGCATCGGTGATCCCCTTTACCAAAAGGCAGGGTACGCCGAACCAAGCGGCGGTACGCGCCACGGCGGCGCCCTCCATATCCACCACCTGGCCTAGCACCGCCAGGCGCCGCCGCCGATCGGCATCGAACACCGGCTGATCAGTGGTGACCAGGTTCACCGTGACCAGTCCCTCGCCGTCGATGGGGTGGCATTCGACGGGGGTTGCCGCCCGATCCCCCATGCCGAGACGATCCCCCTCCACCGCCTGCCGCACCTGACACAGCGTACCCGGCGTGAGCAGATCGCTGTCCACGAGGACTCCGCAGGCCCCCAGGTTGATCAACCAATGGATCTTCTCAGCGGCGAGCAGACTGGCGGTGGCGGCTGCCGCGGCCACCTTGCCCACGCCGCTCACCCGCAACAGAACATCCCCGCAGTGGCCCGCTGCGGCCGATCGCCATGTTGGAAACGGCGTATCGCTCACCTCGGTGGCCGCCAGCAGGGATATCAACGGATGCGCCTCCCTTTCGGTCGCCAGAACCAGGGCGATCATGCCAGGATGCCCCGCTCGCGTGCCATCACCTCCAGCCGACGAATAGCCGCGTGCCCCATGGTACCCAGTTCACGGCTAAAATCGTTGACGAAGGTGTCGATGTGGGCCTTAAGGACGTGGTCCGCCATCTCTTGGGCATAGCGGCGAACCCGCGGCATTACACTTTCCGGCTGTTGCCGGGCGTGATCCAGGCTCCGACCGATCGCGGCGTCCACCGCCGCAATGAGGTCGCCGGGCAACCTGCGCCGGGCGGCGATGCAGCCGAGGGGAATGGGCAAGCCCGTTTCCGCTTCCCACCAAGCGCCCAGGTCGGCCACGGCGCTAAATCCCGCGCTCTCGAAGGTGAAGCGGCTTTCATGGATG
>JAAUYD010117335.1_pt1 | contig 80239 bp, 76 predicted proteins | sample 7278101 | NCBI WGS metagenome assembly JAAUYD01 (sample SAMN14350128, study PRJNA611818) | marine sediment metagenome | isolation source: surface marine sediment (0.6m) | place: French Polynesia: Moorea | collected 2018-08
ATACCCTTACCGAGCTGCGAGTGGTCACTGCGGATTCGATAGTCGATCAAAACGGGGCCGAGGGCGGCGACATAATAAATATCACCGGCGACCAAGGCCGGCAGAGCATTTTCAGCTCAGGGTTGGTTGAGGCGAACATTCAACTAGGAGGCGGAGATGACAAAGTAATAAACAACTTTGGCGTCTATACGGGCGATATCGAACTCAACGACGGTGATGACGAGTTAGAGGTGTTTCTGAGCCAGTTGGATGGCTCTGTCGGGGGCGAAATCAACGGCAGCATCGACGGTGGCGACGGCCTCGATACGATCCGGTACAGCTTGGAGGAAGGCGCGGTGACTCTAGACGCGCCGCCTTCGATCGGCTCTAGCGGCGAGCCAACCAATTTCGAGCGGATTGCGAAGGGCGGCGCCGGGATTGTCACGTTTAATTTCACAGACGCGGAGATCGGCGGGTCAACTCTTACAACCGATGCGTTCGACATCGAAGGCCCGGCGGTGTTCAACGATGCGACAACGGCGACGTTCGAGGGCGGCGATCCCTTATCCGGCACCATCAGAATCGCCCCAGCGACGGCGCCCGACGAACCGACCGGAATTGCTGAAGGGGTCGTGACCAACAACAACGCCCTCGTCGCCGAGCGGGGCGTTTCCTTGAGCGGTTTGAGCAGGCTAGAGAACGCCGCCGGGGCGTCAATCACGATCGGCGCGGCCGGCGTTCCGGATATTACCGGGATCATCGGGGATGACGGCGACCAAACGATCACCAATTCTGGAACCATCGATCTGAGCCTCAGCCCCGATGGGATCAATCTCGGGGACGGGAATGATCAACTGAACCTGCTGCTTGGCGGAACGATTGTGAATGCGGCGACAATTGACGGGGGCGCGGCGACAGGCGACGGCCTGCGACTTGATGTATCGACAGACAGGACCATCGCCAGCGACGACTTCGTCAATTTCGAGCAAATAGTACTGAACCAAGACGTTGGGGCCACGGGCGACTTTACCATCGCCGCGGCGACCGGCGCGGATCCGACCCTGGACACCGGCGGCGGTTCTGGAACAAGCATTCTTCTGGAACGAGGCAATCTGGCCTTGGTCGATGAGGCGAGTTCCATTCGGGCCGAGACAGTGAATCTGGCCGTCGGCACGCGCGTGAGCGGAAACGGGTCGATCTTCACGCAAGACACCGTCGGCGTGGGCCCGTTCGGCACGATTACGGTCGATACCGTCGCCCCGGGCAACTCGATCGGGACTCTGAATTTCGTGGGCGACTACGTTCAAACCGGGACCTATGAGGTAGAATACCGCGTTCCGGATATCGGGACGCCCCTGATCGTGAACGACAGTCTGGTCGGCCGGAATACGGCGGATGGCACCGCTGCAACGGTCGCCGACCAGGACGCCGACTTGATCGTGGTCAGCGGATCGGCGGACTTTAGCGCCGGATCGCTGACCTTGCTGCCTGAAGCGTCGGTCACGCCAGCGGCGCTACAGGCCGCATTTGATGTCGCTGGGAACACCAACAATGAAATCCGATACTTGATTACGCGAGCGAACGCCGGGTTCACGGGCGGCCCGATCGCCTTTTTACCGCCGCCAGGAATATCAATTGAACAGACCGACGGCCCTGACGGCGCCGGCGGCCCGATCCAAGACTTGGTATTGGTGATTTCCGGAACATCCTCCTCCGACCCGCCGGTCGTAACCCCCGACCCGCCTGTTATTCCGGTTGTCCGAACGCCGCCGCCGCAACAGTTGGATAACGATGTGTTATTGTGGGCGCGCGCCTTAGCCCGTCCAACGCCGCGGTGCGATATTGAGGGCGCGGGTCCGCAGGAAACCGGCCGCTGCGCATTCTCTACCGCGGCATATGACAAGACAAATCAGGAAAACGCATCATCAACGGATCCAGACGCGACCGTGTTTTCGGGTACGGCCGGTTTTGGAGTCCAAATGTTGGAAGACAGCTCTGATGAGCTTTGGCTTGGGCTTGCCGCCGGCTATGGCTCAATGGATTTCGATGCGCCAAACGAGGCCGATGGCGGTGGCGACGGGGATCGCTTCGACTCAACGATCTGGTCGCAATATCGGGCCGGCGGCGTCGACCTGAGGGCGTGGGCCGGCGCCAGTTTGTACGACATCGATACATGGCGGCAGACGCAGCTTGGGGCCCGAGCGCGCGCCGATATCGATGCCGTTTCTTATTTCACGTCAATCGAGGGCCGCCACTGGTTCGCTGTGAGTGATGCGGTGGACGTCACGCCAATTGTCGGCGCTTCCGTGCTTCACCTCCGACGTGACGACTACAATGAGAGCCAGGGAGGAACTGAGAATTTCCTCGCTGACGACAATGACCTTACAAGCGTGCGCAGCCTGCTTGGAACAGAGGTTCGTTGGGCGCCGCCGGCTCTCGACGAGAGAGTGACCTTAAGCGGTGAGCTTGGCTGGAAACATGAATTTGGCGATACTAAAGCGGAGCTGTCCGGGGTTTACGAAACGGACGACACGAGTACGCGCTTCTCCCAAGAGAGCGACTCGATCGGTGAAGATTTTTTGACGGTCGGAGCGTCAGCCTTGGTGGCCTTAACCGATCACTCCACGCTTCGGCTGGGTTATTCGGGCGACTACAGCGGAGACTCGCGAAACCACAACGTGTCGCTTAGACTATCGCTTGGATTTTAGGCGGCAGAATGGTCTTTCTGATTTCGCCTAGTTTGATAGTAGTAACTCTCTCCGCGTTTGAAACCTTGAGTTTTTCGGATTTCGAGCCTTTTCACAGCAACCTGGGAATACCTAGGGCCAAGTCTTGCCGGAACCAAAGGATCACGCCCATCGCCTCCAATGACGGGAACAGGACCGGCGCCATGATCAGCAGCATGGAGAGCGCTTCTAGGAAAAAGCCGATGAACAACAGGACGGCGCCGACCGCCAGTAGGAACCAATTGGCGTCTGAGATAATCGTGGTGATCAACTGGGAAATGCTCTGCGGAAACAAATACAGCGTGATGGCGTAAGATGAAGACTTTCGCGCCGACGATGATCAGGAAAATCATCACCGTCGTGACCATCGCTTTTTGAGTGGCGTCCTTTATCTTCTCCACATTCATGCGTCCCATGGCGAAGGTGATGGCAAGCGCTAGCACGAACCCAACGCCGGCGCTCTCTGATGGCGTGGCGACGCCGGAGTAGATGGAGCCGATGATAGCGGCGGCCACGACCTAAAGCTCCTCATGATGGGCGCTGTCCGGGACGCAATCCACCCATATCCGGACAAGTCCCACCGCGCACTGGATCAGCATCAATCCGAAGCCGATCCAAACCGAAGCATGAGCTAGCTATTTGGGGGGCGTTCGCCGCGCCGCGCAGAACGGCGAGACCGTCCATCACCGGCGGATTGGATGTCCAGCACGACCAGATCCGCGCTTTCCCGCCAAAGAAACGCGTCCGCCTCGTCGCCCGCATGCACCCTATCGACCAAATGACCGCGGTCTCGGCGGCGGTAGGCGATGCCTTTAGGCGGCGCGATATTTTCCTCAATCACCGCAATTCGCATCACGGCGTCATTGTCATACTGCGTAAGTTTGGTGCAAGGTTCGCCCGTCAGAGTAAAGCTGTTGAACAGGGGGCTTGATCCCTTGAACAACGTGAGACGCATCGTCCGGTCTCCGATCGGGCGGGCGCCATTCCTTTGGGAGGTATAGAAATGAAGACTAAATTGGTGGGCGGCGCGTTCGCGGCCGCCGCGGCGACCATGCTCGCTGCGACCCCGGCGCTGGCCGAGGTGGATTTTTCCGGCAAGACGATCGAATGGATCATCCCGTTCTCTGAAACCGGCGGTTCGGCCAAATGGGCCAACTTCTTCGCGCCGCTTCTGTCGGAAGAATTGCCCGGCAACCCGACCGTCGTCGTCAAGTTCATGCCGGGCGCCGGTTCGACCAAGGGCGCGAACTGGTTCCAGGAGCAGAAGCACGAAGACGGCACGCTGCTGTTCGGCACGTCCGGCTCGACCCAGTTCCCCTATCTGCTGGATGATCCGCGCGTGCGCTATGAATATAGCGATTGGAACCCGGTCATGGCCTCCGGCACAGGCGGCGTCGCCTATTTGAACCCGGAGGACGGAGCCAAGTTCGACGGCACGGCCAACAATCTCAAAGGCATCGACTTCATCTATGGCTCGCAGGGCGCGACGCGTCTCGACCTCGTGCCGCTCTTGGCTTGGGAGATGCTGGGCATGAATGTCGAACCCGTCTTCGGCATCAAGGGCCGCGGCGACGGCCGGCTGATGTTCGAGCGCGGCGAGGCGACAATCGATTATCAGACCTCGTCGGGCTATCTCGGCGCCTCGGCCGATCTGGTCGCCTCGGGCAAGGCCGTGCCGATGATGACCTGGGGCACGTTGAACGCCGCCGGCGAGATCGTGCGCGACCCGACTTTCCCGGATATGCCGACCTTCAAGGAAGTGTGCGCTGCGACCGACGGCTGCGAGACCAGCGGTGAGGTCTGGGAAGCGTGGAAAGCCTTCTTCGTCGCCGGCTTCCCGGTGCAGAAAATCGCCTTCCTACCCGCCGGCACGCCGGATGACGTGATCAAGACCTATGCCGACGCTTTCGACGCCGTGCGCAACCGCGACGATTTCCCGACCATCGCGGCGAAGCGCGTGGGCAAATACGACGTCTTTGTCGGCGAAGGCGCGCAGGCTGCGACCAAGGCCGGCACCACGGTGTCACCGGAGGCCAAGTCATTCGTCATAAATTGGCTGGAAGAATCCTACGGCGTGAAACTGAATTAATCGCCAAGGCGCGGCCCCGACCCAATCGGGGCCGCGTTTTCTTTCCGCCTATGACGTTGTCTTTCCGCTAACGACTGGGGGACGGTGCGATGGATGTCTTCGCGACCGCTCTGCCCGCGCTCGGCGAGGCGTGGGCCCTCATTCTCCAACCGGTCGTCCTGGGCTATCTGGTGCTCGGGGTTGTCATGGGGCTGGCGGTCGGCGTGTTCCCCGGCCTCGGGGGGATCGCCGGCCTATCGCTGTTGCTGCCCTTCATGTTCGGGATGGACCCGGTGCTCGGCCTCGCCTTGATGATCGGGATGGTCGCGGTCGTGCCGACCTCGGACACATTCGCCTCGGTCCTGATGGGCATCCCGGGGTCCTCTGCTTCGCAGGCGACGGTGCTGGACGGCTTTCCGCTGGCGAAGAAGGGCCAGGCGGCCCGCGCCCTGTCCGCGGCTTTCACGTCGTCGCTTTTCGGCGGGCTGGTCGGCGCGCTGTTCCTGACCCTGTTCATCCTCGTAGCGCGGCCGATCGTCCTGGCTTTCGGCCTGCCCGAGATGCTGATGATCACCGTCCTTGGGCTCTCTATGGTCGCGGTCCTGGCCGGGCGTGTGGCGTTGAAAGGGCTCGCGGCGGCTGGGCTCGGCATGATGATCGGCACCATTGGCGAGGCCGATGCGGGCGGCTCGCTCAGGATGGCGACCTATGATATTCCCTATCTGACTGACGGGTTGAAACTGGTCATTGTCGGTCTGGGCATTTTCGCGGTGCCGGAAATCGTGGCGCTGCTGCGGCGCGACCGCTCAATCGCTGAAGACGCCAGATTGGGCGCCGGCTGGGGCGCCGGCGTGCGCGACTGGTTCGCCAATAAGTGGTTGTCGGTGCGGTGCTCCCTGATTGGGGTGTTGGTCGGTGTGATCCCGGGGCTTGGCGGCTCGGTCGTCGACTGGATCGCTTATGGCCATTCGGTGCAATCGACCAAGGACAAGTCGAATTTCGGCAAAGGAGAAGTGCGAGGCGTGATCGGGCCCGAAAGCTCCAACAACGCCAAGGAAGGCGGCGGTTTGGTGCCGACCTTGCTGTTCGGCATCCCCGGCTCCGGATCGATGGCGATCTTCATCGGCGCCATCGCGTTGCTCGGATCGGGGACGATTGAGGTCGGTCCGTCCATGCTGCGCGACAATCTCGACATCACCTATTCCATCGTCTGGCTTTTGGCGTTGGCCAATGTCGTCGGCACCTTGCTCTGCATCGCAGCGTCGGGCGGCATCGCCAAACTGACGACGATCCGCTTCACTTATCTCGCCCCCTTTCTATTCATGTTGATCAGTTTCGCGGCCTTCCAGTCGGGTCAGAATTTCGAGGACCTGCTGGCGCTGTTCGCGATTGGCTTGATCGGCGTATTCCTGCGCCGCTTCGATTGGTCCCGGCCCGCCTTCCTGATCGGTTTCGTGCTGTCGAACCCGGTCGAAAAATTCTCGAACCAGGCTTTTCAGATCGCTTCTTTCCGCTTTCGCAAGAGCTTCGAAGAGGGGATGGAGTATATCTTCAGCCCGATCGTCATCATCCTGATCATCGTGACCGTGATTTCCGTCGTGATCGGCATCCGTCAGGCCAAGAGCATCATGGCGGAAGGCGAGGTGAAGTCCGGTTCCAAGCGTGGGCCGCTGATCTTCCTACTGATCATCGCTGGCTACCTGACGGTCGCGCTGATCAACGCGAATATGATCCCCGACTTCAACATGACTGATAAGATCGTGCCGTTGGTCGTCGGCGGTTTGGCGCTCGCCTGCTGCCTGGCGTTGCTCGCCCAGATGATCCTGCGTCCCGAGACCGACCCGATCTTCGCGGACAAGGACGCAGCCGGCGACGAAGCCGAGGCTCCTTACGGCCTTTGGTCGACATTGGCCTGGTTCGCCGGCCTGATCGCGGCGACCTGGCTGGTCGGCTTCATCCTGGCGCTGGTGGGCTTCCTGATCGCTTTCCTGCGGGTGCGCGCCGGCGCAAGTTGGGCCAGGACCTTGATCCTGACCGTCGCCGGCATCGTGATGATGTGCCTGATGGCCGGCGCGCTAAACCGCGATTTTCCACCTGGTCTGTTGCAGGATATGGTCGACCTGCCTTGGCCTCTGGGTTGAGGAGCACGGCGATGAGTCGGCGAGAGTCCCAAACCGGCATACCCTACATCTTCATGCGCGGCGGCACCTCGCGCGGGCCCTATTTCAAGCGTGACGATCTGCCTGAGGATCGCGAGACGCTGGCCGAGGTGCTGCTCGCTATCCTTGGATCCGGTCATTCGTTGAATATCGACGGGATCGGCGGCGGCGCGGCCGTGACCACCAAGGTCGCCATGTTGTCACGGTCCAATGACGATTGGGCGGATATCGACTACTTTTTCGCGCAGGTTTCCGTCGAGGACCGGTTGGTCGATTTCAAACCGACCTGCGGCAATATCCTCGCCGGCGTCGGCCCGGCCGCCGTTGAGATGGGCCTGATTGTTCCGCAAGGGGACGAAACCGAGGTCAGGATCCGTGCGGTCAATACCGACGCGCGCGTCTTGGCCAAACTGCATACGCCGGGCGGCGCTATGAAATATCAGGGTGACGTGGAGATAGCGGGCGTTCCGGGAAGCGCCGCGCCGATCGCACTGAATTTCATGGGGGTGGTCGGCTCGTCGACCGGCGCTTTCCTGCCGACCGGCAATCTGCGGGACGTGATCGACGGGGTGGAAGTCACCTGCATGGATGTCGCCATGCCGATGGTGATCGCCCGCGCCGCCGATTTCGGCCTGACGGGTTATGAAAGCGCGGCGGCGCTGGACGCCAACGCAACGCACCTGGCCCGGATGGAGGCCATCCGCCTTAAGGCAGGCGAGAAGATGGGCATGGGCGATGTGTCAAAGTCCGTGACCCCTAAATTCGGCCTGTTCGCCCCGGCGCGGGAGGGCGGAACCATCGCTACGCGCTATTTCATGCCGTGGAAGACTCATCCCAGTATGGCGGTCACCGGCTCGCAATGTATGGCGTCTTGCGCACTAACGCCGGGCGGTGTGGCGGACGGTTTGTTGGCGCGCCCGACGGAAAGCCCAGCGACCATTGTGCTGGAACATCCCAGCGGCATGATCGATGTGCTGGTCGATTTCGACACCAGTGACGGTTTCACGCTAAACTCCGCGGGGCTTGTCCGCACCGCGCGCAAACTGGCGGATGGGCGCGTTTATGTTCCGTCGGACGTCTGGGAGGGCGTCCAGTAGGCCTAGCCGGAGAGGAGACATGTCATGACCGAGTCCGAGAAGATTGATTGCGCCGCCGCCCTGCTGCGCGAAGCGGAGGCGGCGCTCAGCGCCGAGTTGGTCGACTATCCGACGCCGGTGGCCGGCTGCGACCTGCAATACACCCATCTTCTGGCGACCCGATCGCGGGTGCATAACGCGCTCGCCGCGCTGGACCGGGAGGTGTTCGTCGCAACGCCTCGGACACTGTCGCCCGGCGCCGGCGTCGAGAGACGATGAAGGTCCATATCCTCGACGACTGGTTCGACACGCTGCGGGGCCTGCCCTGTTTCAGGCTCCTGGACGGGCATGCCGTTACGGTCTGGACCGATCATCTGGAGGACGAGGCGGCGCTGGCCGCGCGCTTGGTCGAGGCCGAGGCGCTGGTGCTGTTCCGCGAACGCACGGCGATCACGCGCGGATTGCTGGAAAGGTTGCCAAACCTGCGCCTGATCTCCCAGCGCGGCGCCCATCCGCATGTGGATGTGGAGGCCTGCACGGAAAACGCAGTGCTGTTCTGTTCCAACATGTCGGCCGAGGGGCCGAACTACGCGGCGGCGGAATTGACCTTCGGCCTGATCCTCTCCGCCATGCGCCAGCTCCCGCAACAGATGGCGGCGTTGAAGGCGGGGCGCTGGCAGACCGGCGTCGGCAAGACGCTGCGCGGCCGGGTGCTGGGGCTCTATGGCTATGGCAGGATCGCCCGCGCCGTCGCCGGCTACGCCAAGGCCTTTGGCATGTCGGTGATTTGGTGGGGGTCGGAGGCAGGGCGCGCCCGAGCCGTCGCCGAAGGCGAGACGGTTGCGGAGAGCCGCGCCGCTTTCTTCGCCGAGGCGGATGTGGTCTCGATCCATGTCCGGCTGAAGCCGGAGACGCGCGGGCTGATCGGCGCTGAAGATTTCGCCTCGATGCAGCCCGGCGCGGTTTTCGTGAATACCTCGCGCGCGGGACTTGTGGCGCCGGGCGCGCTGCTGCAGGCCCTAAACAAAGGACGGCCGGGCATGGCGGCGGTGGATGTGTTTGACCAGGAGCCGCTGACCGATCCGACTGACCCGCTGCTTGCGCATCCGGCCCTGATCGCGACGCCGCATATCGGCTTCGTCACCGAGGACGAGTTTGATAAGCAATTCTCGGATATTTTCGAACAGGTGAACGCCTATGCCTCAGGCGCGCCCATCCATATGATCAATCCGGAGGCTTGGCGCGCTTGATCAGCGCGGCCGCCAGCGGCGCGCCGATGATGACCACAGTCTTACGTTTCGGGATTGGGCGGCCCCTACTACAAAAAAGGTCAGCTCTCCTACCATCCGTTGAACCTGCTCCATTGTTCTAGCGGCGCGCCTGGTTCCGTTGTTATTACGTTGTAGCAGTCGAATTGCGCAGCCGTTGCACAGGCGTGATTGGGTAGAATGCGAAGCCGGGATCCGACTGGTAAGTTGGGGAGCTGCGCATCGCCACCAGGTCTCTGGGCGATGATCCCGTGTTCTTGATTGACCTTGAGTACGATTAGGTTCGACAAGACGGCGCCAAGCTCATCACAAACCACGCCATAGCCTTGGTCCACCTTTTGTTCAGCCGTGCCCCGATCCCGCGACATTGCCATCCATCCTGCGTCCGTGATGATCCAACCTTTATCGCGTTGGTGTCCGATCACTGTTGTCAAAACTGAAAGAGCGATGTCATCGATTTCGCAGACACCGATACCTGCCTGGACTAAATCGAAGAAAGTGTAGACCCCGGCGCGGACCTCGGTCACGCCGTCGAGGTTCTTAATTGCGTGGGCGGTTGGGCTTGAGCCGATGCTGACGACCGGGCAAAGCAATCCAGCATTGCGCAGCGCATCTGCCGCCTTCACCGCAGCCTGACGTTCCTGTTCGGCAAGCTCCGCATGAGCCGCACGTCCGTAAACGCCATAGCTTTGCCCCGCATGAGTCAGTACTCCGCGCAACTGTGCCGAGCCGTTGTTCAGGATGCGTCCGATTGAAACAAGGGCCGGATCGTTGAGCCCGATCCCGCTGCGATGTCCATCACAATCCAACTCGATCAATGCCGGGATGGATTGTCCCAACCTTGCGGAGGCCTCGGCTACGGCGCGAGCCTGCTCTTCGCTATCGAGGATAACCGCGAGATCGCAGCCAGCAGACCGGATCGAGGAAACACGGTCGAGCTTTTGAGGGGTGACGCCGACAGCATAGATGATGTCTCTCACGCCCGCCTCCAACAGCATCTCGGCCTCATTCAAGGTCGAAACCGTGGCCGGCCCCGTACCGCCCGTAAGGAGCCGTTTGGCGATCTCTTTGGATTTGGAGGTCTTAAGGTGCGGACGTAGGGCGACACCCTTGGACCCGATGCGACCTGCCAAACGGTGGATGTTTCGCATCATGCGGGCCTCGTCGAGGATCAACGCTGGAGACTGAAGCGTGGCGAGGCTGGTTTGATTTGCTTTCACAATGGACCTTTTTGTTCTGCCTGTTCTCATCGTAACCTTCACTTACACGCAAAGAAGATTAATTTGAATTTACAAAGCTATATTGTGAGATTAACTCTAGCTTAATGTTGGAGACGCCCGAGCTTCGCTTTTTCGCTACTGTAGCGACATCGGCATCGTTGGCGGCGGCGGCCAGGATGCTCAATGTCAGTCCACCGGCTGTCTCGCAGCGACTGAGGCAAATCGAACAGAGGTTGGGTTTTCGCTTGGTAGAACGTAGTCGAGGTCATTTGACCTTGACGATGGAAGGCGAGTCTTTGCTTCGCAACTCCGAACCGATACTGCACGCGCTGGAACGTCTAAACGAAAACATGCGTTCCCAGCGGCGCGAGGTAACCGGACCTCTGAAGATCATTGCGCCCTTTGGGTTTGGTCGGATGCATGTCGCCCCGGCGATAGCAGAGCTGGTCGGCGCGCACCCCAATTTGGCTCCAGAACTGGCGCTTTCGGACGATCCATACGGTGCGGCGCGTACAGAGAGCTGGGACCTGATCATTCATGTCGGTAAGTTGTCGGACACCAACCTGACTCAGAAGAAACTCGCATCAAACCGCCGATTACTATGTGCGTCGCCTGATTATCTCGCCAAGAATGACAGACCGTTAAATCCCGATGATCTCCAAAATCACGCTTGCGGCGTTGTTCGTGAGGACCAGGCCGATGCTACGTTGTGGACCCTCACAGGACCGCACGGAGAGCGCCACACGCAGCGTATTCGTCCGGCCTTTGCAAGCAATAATGGTGAAATCATCAAGTCCTGGGCCGTGGCGGGGATGGGTATTGTGTTGCGATCAGAATGGAACGTGGCCGCTGAATTGGTTGATGGGAGGTTGGAACGCGTTCTTGAGAATTACGCGCTGCCAGACGCGGACATAGTTGCTCTTCTCAACTCAAGGACACTCCGGTCTGCAAGGACCAGATACGCTGTCGAGGCTTTAGCGTCACGCATTTCGTCCCATTCCTGGCTTTGAACCGTTTCTCTTGACGGCGGGGCAGTCGTGCCGTCTCGGACGCCCTTCTTGGACGTAACAGCCAAGCAAGTGAACGCCTTCGCCATGGGCGCGCCCATCCACATGATCAATCCGGAGGCTTGGCGCGCTTGATGAGCGCGGCCGCCAGCGGCGCGCCGATGATGACCAGGACGATGCGGGTCAGATGGTGGGCGATGACATAGCCTAGATCCGCGCCGGTGACGATCGCCAGCACCGTCATCTCCGCCTGGCCGCCGGGCGCGAAGGCGAGGAAGGCCCCCAGCGGATCGCCGAGGCCGAGCCCTGTGACAATCCCGGCGAACCCCGCCGCCAAGCCCGCGAGCAACATGACATATGCGACTCCCGCCGCCACGACGCGGGTCAGTTCCGGCCAGGTGACACCAAGGAAATGTACGCCGATGCCGCAGCCGATGAAGAACTGCGCGGCCAGGATCGCCTCGGCGGGCGGGCGGACATGGATCACATCCGCCATCGACAGCGCCGCGGTTACGATCATCGGTCCCAGGATTGAGGCGCCGAACAGCCCGATCTTCTCCCCGCCCTTCCAGCCGATCAAGGCGGCGGCCACCATGACGGCGATCTCGTGCGGCGGCAGTTCTGTCGCCGGCGACCCGATCGGGTTGCTTAAGTCGGCGTCATAGACTTGAGTCAGGATGATCGGGGCCAGAGTCGCGATGACCAGCACCCGCGTCGCGTGGATCAAAGAAAGCGCGCGCGGATTGGCGCCTGCTTCCGCGCCGAAGATCACCATATCCTGGAGCCCGCCCGGCATCGCTGCGTAATAGGCGGTGGGCGCGTCGAAGCCCCAAAGCTTGCGAAAGAACGGCACGCCGAAGGCGGCGATGATGGCGATATAGATCGGAATCAGCGCGATGGACAGCGCCATGCGCGGCAGTTCTTCGAACAGGGCCGGCGTGATGCTGGCGCCGACCGCCACGCCGAGAATGGTGCGGGCGGCGACCGAGACCTGCCCGAAGCCTTGGATCGGTCCATGCGCCAGCGCTGCGATCAGGCAGAAGGCCATCGGTCCGAACAGGAAAGGCAGGGGCAAGCCCAACAGATGGAACACTAAGGTTCCCGCCGCTGCGAGCCCGAAGGTGAAGAGGCGGCGGACTAGTGGCGAGGGCTTGGCGGGGCCGGGCACGGCGTCTCCCAAATGCATTGACCGTTTCGTGTGGACAGTTGTATACAATCGCATACGAAATGCAAGACGAGACGCCAACAATGACCGAAAGCTTAGGCCCAGCGGTCCCCTCGCAGGGAGATGCGGCTTATCGACGGTTGCTTGATGAACTTCGGGACGGGCGTCTGGGACCGGGCGACCGTCTGCGCGAGACGGACCTGGCGGCGCGGCTAGGAGTCAGTCGCACGCCGGTGCGAGAGGCGATTCGCCAGCTCGAGGCGGACGGGCTGGTCGTGCATGTGCCCCGGCAAGGCGCCTCGGTGCGCAGCCTCGACTATGCCGAGGTGATGGAGCTGTATGAGATGCGTGCGATGCTGGAAGGCATGGCGGCGCGGCTCGCGGCCCGCGCCGCGTCCGATATTGAAATCGAAGAACTGTACGCTATGAACCGTGACCTGGACGGGATCGCAGACCCGCATGCGTCATTCGCCCTGAACCGGCAGTTTCATGCGGCCCTGCTGGACGCCGCGAAGAACCGGTTTCTAACAAGGGCCATGAGCGGGTTGGACAAGACGCTGATGGTCCTGGGTCCGACGACGCTCGCGGACCCCGATCGCCTGGGCCGCGCCTTTCTCGAACATTGTAACGTGCTCGACGCGATCAAGGCGCGCGACGGGGCCGGCGCCGAGGCCGCCATGCGCACCCATATCGAAATGGCGCAACGCGTTCGGGTGCGCGCCTTGCGGGGCCGATCGTCACAAGACGGAGAGGCGACGTGACCGACAGCTACGATGTCGCGATCATCGGCGGCGGCAACGCCGCGCTCTGCGCTGCGATCACGGCTGCGGAGGCAGGCGCGCGCGTGGTGATCCTTGAGGCCGCGCCAAAACCGTATCGCGGCGGGAATTCCAGGCATACGCGTAATTTCCGCTGCATGCATCAGGGTCCGCTGGGGCCCCTGATCGACAGCTACGAGGAGGCGGAATATCTCGACGATCTCTTGAAAGTCACGGACGGGAAGACCGACGAGGCGCTGGCGCGCATGACGATCCGCGCCTCGGAAGAATGTCTGCCCTGGATGCAGGACCATGGCGTCCGGTTCCAGCCCTCACTGTCGGGCACGCTGTCGCTGGCGCGGACCAACGCGTTTTTTTTGGGCGGCGGCAAAGGGCTGGTGAACGCCTACTACCGTACAGCTGAGAAACTGGGCGCGACGGTGCATTACGAGGCCCCCGTCACGCATCTGGAACGCGATGAGGATCGGATCGTCGGGCTCGACTATACGCATCAGGGCGAAACCCGTCGCATTACGCCCAAGTCCATTGTCGTGGCTTCGGGCGGGTTCCAAGCCGACACGGATTGGTTGGCCCGCGCGTGGGGACCGGCGGCCAAGAACTTCCTGATCCGCGGCACCCCTTATAATCGCGGCGTGGTTCTGGCGGATCTACTAGATCAGGGCGTCGAACAGGTGGGCGACCCAACCCAGTGCCACGCCGTCGCGATCGACGGCCGGGCGCCGAAATTCGACGGCGGCATCGTCACACGGCTCGATTGCGTGCCTTTCTCCATTGTCGTGAACAAACATGGCGACCGTTTCTATGATGAAGGAGAGGATGTCTGGCCCAAACGCTACGCCATATGGGGCCGGCTGGTGGCGGCGCAGCCCGATCAGGTCGGCTATGTCATCATCGATTCGAAGTCGATCAATCTGTTCATGCCATCGGTCTTCCCGCCGATCGAGGCGTCGACAATCGAGGACTTGGCGGAGAAGATGGACCTGCCGCCGGACCGGCTGCGCGCCACGGTTGAGGACTTCAACCAAGCGTGCGGCGATGTCTCGGGATTTCACCCGACCGAACTGGACGGAGTGGCGACGGAAGGACTAGCGCCGCCCAAAACCAATTGGGCGCGGCCGATCGATACGCCGCCCTATTACGGATATAGTCTGCGCACCGGAGTCACCTTCACCTATTTGGGCTTAAAGGTGGACGAACGCGCGCAATGTTCCGCCGGAAACCGCGCGGTCGCCAATTTATGGGCTGCGGGCGAGACCATGGCCGGCTCGATCCTGGGGCAGGGCTATCTCGCCGGGTTCGGCATGACCATCGGGACCGTTTTCGGACGAATCGCGGGTAGGGAGGCCGCCGCCCATGCCGACACTCACTGATCTGATCGACGAGGGGCGTCGTCAGGCGGAGATCTGTAACGCGTGCCGCTACTGCGAGGGCTATTGCTCGGTCTTTCCGGCGCTGCACCGGCTGCGCGCCTTTTCCGACGGCGATGTCACGCAGTTGGCGAACCTGTGCCACAATTGCCGGGGCTGTTACTACGCCTGCCAATACACAGCGCCGCATGAGTTCGACCTGAACCTGCCGCGCGCCCTGGCCGAGGTGCGGCAGGAAAGCTGGAAGGCGCACGCCTGGCCGAAGGGATTCGCCAGGCTTTTCGATCATAGCGGCCTGGTCATGAGCGTCGGTCTTGTGCTTGGTTTCGCCGTCTTGTTCGCCTTGGCTCAGGCGCTGCGGCCAGCGGACGGCGCGGGGTTCTATGCCTACATGTCTCACGGCTTAATGGTCGCGATTTTCACGCCGGCTTTTCTATTGCCGCTGGCCGCGCTGGCTGTCTCGCTGCGCGGATATTGGCGGACGGTGGGCGACGGTCCTTTGCGCTGGACGGATATCGCGGCCGCAATCGGCTCGGCCGGGCGCATGCGCAACCTGGCGGGCGGCCATGGCGATGGCTGCAATTTCGAGGATGAAGACCGATTCTCGCAAGCCAGACGGCATTTCCATCAGGCGACGCTGTATGGGTTCCTGCTCTGCTTCGCCTCGACCACCAGCGGCGTGGTCCTGCATTACGGTTTCGGCATCGAAGCGCCATACGGATTGTTCAGCGCGCCTAAGCTGCTCGGCGTCCCGGGCGGGGTCCTGCTGTGTATCGGAACGGCGGGGCTCGCCTGGTTGAAGACCAAGGCGGATCCGAACCTTGGCGCACCGGCGCTATGGGGCGGCGAGATGGCTTTCATCTTGCTGCTGTTCTTCGTCTCGGCCTCCGGTCTCGCGCTCTACGCGGCGACCGGGACCAGCGCTGTAAGCTGGCTGTTGGCGCTGCATCTCGGCGCGGTCCTGACCTTCTTTCTGGTCACGCCCTATTCGAAAATGGCGCACGGATTTTACCGTATGGCCGCGCTTACAAAAGAGGCGAGCGCGCGCCCCAAGGGCCAGCGGACCCTGTAGCGGCCGGCCGATCATCAAGATCGGCGCACGGACGGTCAAGCCTCCCGACCGATTCGGGGATCCGCATAAAGAGAGTCGCCTTAAGTGCGTATAAATCCCTACAAGAACTGTGGTAATACACGTATAAAAGGTGGGGAATTCAGAAAAATTTGAACAATATTGAGTCCGTTCCCGCAAATCTTTGTGGATGAATTAGGGCGGCAGGCCTTATTCCGTTCCAGGGCGGGAACGCGGGCGACCTCACTCTAAACCTACAATCAAAAAAGTCTACAAGCACTGATATTCTCGGAAAAATTGTTTCTTGGCAAGGGCGGCGCGCGCCGAGTCCGGCGGGAATCCTTGGATATCTCGGACTGTCGTCAATAAGGCTCCAGACGCTGAAAAATATAGAAAAATATTTATATAATACAACATACTAAAAAGAAATCGGCCATTGGACACGGTGATCGATACATCTGTGATCTGGCTATCGCCAGGCAGGTAATAATTCGCCATGGGATCGCCACACTTTGGTCACAGTTCGAAACCCAATTCGACATACCGAACTCAAGTGAGCTTCTAAAAAACGAGAAACCCACTGAACATTTGGAGGTCTTTATGCTCGAAGGAAATCGGGGGACGACAGAATTGCGGAAATTCAGAAAACTTGAGGCGCTGCGGGAGAGAATCCGGCCGGATATGCCCATTATACCATCAAAAATTACAATGCCGCGTGACAACAAAGATATGGATCGCATTGATGGTCTGGTGCGCGACGCCTATGTCGACAGCGGCTACATCGAACCCTTTACGAATAGGACATTCCCGCTGGAAGAACGATACCGCGCGCGCGCGTTGACGCTCACCAGTGAGGATCGCGGCGAGTTGGTTGGCACGATCACCGTCATTCGCAGCGACAAGCCGGGGGATTTGCCGAGCGCGCGGTATCTGGCGCAAGAGCAGGGCATGAAGAACGCCGTTGAAATCACGCGGCTCGCCCTCTCGCCCGACTATCGCTCGGTCGACGGCGACCGGTTCTACGAACTGGTCGTGCATGTTTTTTATCTGATTTATCGCGCCATGGAGGCGGACTCGATTGTGATTTCGGTCAATCCGAAACATGAGCGTCTCTATCAGGCGACGCTGTTCTTTGACCGGCTTTGTGAAGAGGTTCAGCAGCAGGGCTATGGAAAAATCACGGCGCCGGCTGTGGCGCTTGTCCAAGATCGGCAAGCGTTTGAGACGATGAAGGCCTATCACCGTGATCACAACCCGGCCTTCGGTTTTGCGCTGGATAGCGGTTGGGTCGCCGCGAACATCGACTCTGCGCTGCAAGGCGGTTCTTCGGAATTCGAAAAGAAGACGGCGAAAACGGGCGCGCCGTCGCCGGTATTCGCCTAAGCAACGGAGCCGACCATGAATGTCGATACCTATCGCGCGCTTCGGGCGCATATGCCTTCCGCGCCCCGCTGGGCGCCCAGCCTGGCGCAACTGGCCGTCAACGCTCTACTTCTCTCGGCCGCGCTGTTTTTCTATGGGTTTGATGGACCCGCCGCCTATGTGCTGTCCCAGGTCTTGGCGGCGCTGTTTCTGCATCACAGCTATCTCATCGTTCATGAATGTGCGCACAATTCCTTCTTTCCGCGGACGTTCTTGAACACCGCGCTCGGAACCTTGCACGGCGTGTTTGCTTTGCTCCCGTTTCAGGTTCGAAAAGCCGAGCACATGCAGCATCACAATCTATCGAACAATCTGGATCACGAACCGACGCTCCAGCGCGCGGTGGATACATTTCACGTGATTGAACGGTCCCCGCGTCTCAAGGCGCTGTTCAATGTGATGTGGCGCTGTTGGATCCCGATTCTTGTCATCAACGAGCATATTCGGCTCTGGACGGCGCCCTTCAAGACGAAGGACGCACGACCGCGGCGCGTGCGCCGACAGCGCATGTCGGTGTTGATTACGGGGATCGGCGTGGCGCTTTTGGTCCTGGCGGCAGGGTTATCCAACGCGGCGGCCTTTCTGCCGGCGGTCTACCTCTATCTTGCGCTGGTTGAGGCGGTGAATCTGCCGCATCACTTCGATGCGCCGCTCTACCGTGGTCGTCCGAAAAAGCTCTGGGAGCATGACGCCGTGACGGAGAGCTGCCGCACCATACCCTTCGTCAGCAAGTGGCTGATGATGAACTTCAACCTACACACAGAGCATCACCTCTACCCCTATCTGCCGTGGCACCAATTGCCGGAGGTTCATGACGCTATGATCGCCAAGGATGCGCGCTATGCGCCGGCTCATGGCGAGTTCGATTGGAATGTCGGCATGCGTCGACGCTCGTTCGAAGAGGTGTTCAGCCGATACCTATCGGAGAAACCGTCGATGGCGGCGTGATAGGGGCGTAGTGTTCTCGTTTTCGCCGGGCTGTACGGGCGCCGCCTTCTATCCATTCGTCTCCTTTAACGAGGGTGATTGGATCAAGCAACGGCTGGCGTCCGACCCGGCGAAACCCGGGGACGGTCGTCACAGCGGCCAGACGATCAGAAGCAGGGGCAGGCTAACGGCGATCACGATCAGTTCCAACGGCAGGCCCAACTTCCAGTAGTCGCCGAATCGGAACCCGCCGGGCCCGAGAATCAGCGTGTTGTTCTGATGCCCGATCGGGGTCAGGAAAGCGCAGGAGGCCCCGATCGCCACCGCCATCAGGAAACTGTCGGGATTGACGCCCAGCGTGGCGGCGATGCCGAGGGCGATGGGACAGAGCACTGTCGCCGTCGCCGCGTTGTTCATCACGTCCGACAAAAACATGGTCGTCGCCAGTACCACCGCCAACGCCGCCACCGCCTGACCTTGTGCGACGGTCTCCACCAGAAACCGCGCCAGGGTCTCGGCCGCGCCGGTCGATTGCATCGCGCCGGCGACCGGGATCAACGCCGCCAGCAAGACGATCACAGGCCAGTCAATGGCGCTATAGACCTGCCTTGGCGGCACAGTCCGCAGCAGCATCGAGGCCAGTACGCCGAGCGTGAAGGCGGCGGCCGCGGGCAACAGGCCCAGGGTGACGGCCGCGATCGCGCCCAGCATGATCGCCGCCGCCGCGAAGGCCTTGCGCCGGTTGGGGATGCGCAGCTCGCGCTCTCCCAAAGGCACACAGCCGGTAGCATTGATGAAGTCCGACATCGCCTCGACCGGCCCCTGCATCAATAAGAGGTCGCCGGGCTTGAGCCGTAACGTGCGCAGCCGCGCCTTCGGCCTTTCGCCATTGCGGGACACCGCCAGCAGGTTCAGGTCGAATCGCGTCCGCAGCCGCAGTTCCTTGGCGGATCGTCCGACGATCGTGGCCCCGGGCAGGACGGCCAGTTCGCGCAGCACGATATCCTCATCGCGCTCCGTCTCGGCCTCCGCCGCCGCGTCGGTTTCCGTGGTCGTCGCATCAGTCGTCGCGGTCTCGTTGTCGGAGGAAGAGCCCTGCTCTTCGAGCCTGATGGCGAAGACTGAGAGCGCTTCCGCCAGCGCCTCGACATCCGCTTCCAAAGTCAAGATGTCGCCGGCCTGAATGCGTCGCGCCCCATGCGGCGCCATCATCCGTACGCCGTTGCGGACCAGCCCGACGATCTGCGCGCCGCTTTCCTCGATCTCGCGTTCGAAGGCGCGCAGGGTCAGGCCGACGGCCTTGCTGGCCTCTGGAATCCGCACCTCGGTCATATAGGCGCCCGGATCGAAATCGTCGCCGGCGGCGGCTTCACGCGCGGGCGTCAGGCGCCAGCCTAGGGACGCGACGAAAACCACGCCGATCGCCGCCACGGCCAGGCCGACCGGCGCGAAATCGAACATCTCGAAAGGACCCAGACCCGCTTCCGAGCGGAAGCCGGAGACGATCAGGTTCGGCGGCGTCCCGACCAGGGTCGTCATGCCGCCAAGGATGGTCCCGAAGGCGAGCGGCATCAGCACTTGCCCGGCCGTTAGGTTCAGACGTCGCGAAAGCTGGATTGCGATTGGCATCAACAGCGCCATTGCGCCGACATTATTCATGAAGCCTGACAGCGCCGCGCCAAGGCCGATCAGGCTTGTCAGGCTGACCAGCGGGCCGGCGGATCGGGGCAGAACCGCGCGCGCCAACCAGTCGACCGCGCCCGAGCTTTGCAGTCCGTGGCTGAGCACCAACACGCTGGCGACCGTAATCACCGCCGGGTGGCCGAGCCCGGCGAACGCCTCCTCGGCCGGAACGAGTCCGACCAGCACGCAGGCCATCAACGCCCCCAGCGCCACCACATCGTGGCGCAGCCGACCCCAGAGAAACAGCGCCAGCGTCGCCGCCGATATTGTGAAGATCAGAACCTGCGGCGACGCCATGCTGTATCCTCGACCCTCGTCCCGATCTGCAGCTAATAAGGCCGCAAGGGCCGGTTTCAAGCCCCCGCTGCAGGTTCCCAAACCCTTATAACGATTGGGGCTTCACGGCCTCGATGAAGCGGCGCAGAATCTGATTCCCGCGATATTCCTTGGGATAATAGAGGTAGATCCCCGGAATGGTCGGCGTATAGTCGCTGAGCAATTCGACAAAACGGTCCTTGTCGACGCCTAGATTCTTGGGCGCGAATGTGTAGCCCAGACCGCTGGAGGCCGCGATTTCCGAAAACAGAACCGGCAGCGTGTTCACGATCAAGTTTCCTCCGACGGCGACCTCATAGGACCCGTCCGGCCCGTCGAAACTCCAAGGCGCGATCCGACCCGATCTCTGAAACCGGTAAAGCAGGCAGTTGTGGCCTAAGAGATCGGCTGGCGTTTCCGGCGCGCCATGCAACGCCACATAGTCGGGGCTCGCCAGGACCGCCAATTTCAGATCGCCATGCAGCCGAACCGACCGCATATCGGGATCGATCCGGTCTCCAAGGCGAATCCCAGCATGGAACCCTTCCTGGACGATGTCGACAAACGCCTCCGTGACATTCAGTTCCAGCGTGATCTCGGGAAACCGCGCGCGGAAGGCCGGCAGACGGTCGGCGATGCACATTCGGTAGGCGAATTCCGGCATCGTTAGCCGCAGGACGCCCCGTTCGCTGCGGCCGGTGTCGCGGGCGAACTGGACCGCTTCGGCGAGCTGTTCGAAAGCCGGTCCCGACCCGCGATACAGCGCCGCCCCGGCGTCGGTCAGCGTGACCTTGCGCGTGCTGCGCACGAACAATGGCGTCCCGATCCGCGCTTCCAGCGCCTTGAGTTGATGGCTGACGGTGGAAGGCTGCAGGCCGAGCCGGTCCGCGGCCGCGCGCAACGAACCTTCGTCGGCGATGGCGGAGAAGACTTCGAGCGCGGTCAACGGAAGTCTCATATCGGGTCTCTCATTGTTCGATCTTATACATGAGAAACCTGAAGAAACGTTCCATTATTCCAAACAGAGTTATCTGTCATACTTCCAAAGCATGACAGATCAGCGCCCTTCGCTGGCGCATCGAAAGGGAGAGATGAGGATGACTCAAACAATGCAGGCACTTCTGGCAATGCGGACACTTCTGGGCGGCGCGGCGGCGCTGGCCATACTTGTTGGGGCTGCGGGCGGGTCGGCGCTGGCCGCGCCGGAGATCGCCGGCGATGCGGTCATCGAGGCGACAGCGGTGGATCATGCGAATATCGTGCGAATCACCGGCGCCCTGGATGCAGCGGTCGACGCCAAAGACTGGGCTGGCGCCCGCGCGCTGTTCACCGATACCATCACGGTCGACTTCACCTCGCTGGCCGGCGGCGAACCGGCGACCATCCCGGCGGACGGTCTGATCCAGGGCTGGAGTTCGAATCTCACAGCCGAGAAGACCTCTTTTCACTTGCGCGGCAATTATCGCGTAACGTTCGAGGGACCAGACCGGGCCGTGGTGCATAGCCACGGCTATGCTTGGAACCGGATGGAACGCGGGGCTCTGACGGAAAATGGCGGCGATCCGTTGTGGGAGGTTTGGGGGACCTACCTGCACACCCTTGAGCGCACTGCCGAGGGCTGGCGCATCGCTGGGATGACCTTCACCGCGACAGCGCAACGCGGCAACAATTTCGTTCGCGACACGCCGGGCCAATAGCGTCCTGACCTCGGGCGGTAGAGCTCGACGCTCCTCCCGATTAACTCGACGGCGTCGTGGCCCGGGCGCGCCCCCTGGCGCTGCGGCAATCCTTCGCAGGGTCGCGCGGGCGACGGCGCGTGCGGTTCGGTTGACGGTGTCACGAACCCCGATAGACTGCATGGCAAGTTTCTTTTTTGTGAAGAAAGTTTCCATGCACACCCACACGATCGTCGTCCTCTCCACCGATGACGGCTTGGTGGCCGAGGTCTCCAAAGCGCTGGAGGCGGATCCGAGCTACCGCATCATCATTTGCCAGAGCGAGCGTGAGGCCGAATTGCGCTTGAACGCCCTGGAAGCGCATCTGTTGATCTGCGGGCTCGATGCGGTCGAGGATCTGTCGGAGAATATCTTACAGAAGGCGCGGATCTTCCATCCACTGGTCGCCCGCCTGTTGATTGGGCCGGCGGAGCGGGCGCCCGACTGTGCGGTCCTGGCGCGGAACACCGGCGTTTATCTTTACGCATTGCGACCGGCGCCCATTGACCTGTTGCAACTTTTCGTCAAGCGCGCGTTAGAGGTCAATGAGTTGGCGCGCCGACACCGGGTCCTGTCGCGCGAGTTGAAGATCTCGATGGATGACGACCTGTTCAATGAAGGCGAGAGCCTGTCGGTCAGCGGCGGCGTCTCGCAATTTGAGAAGCTGGTCTATGCCAGCCCCCTGATGGCGGAACTTTGCGCCGAGGCGAAACAGGCGGCCGGCACCGAACTGCCCGTTCTGATTCAAGGCGAGACCGGCACCGGCAAGGAACTGTTGGCGCGTGCGATCCATTACAACTCGGCGCGGATGAATTCACCGATCCATGTTCAGAATTGCGGCGGGGTCAGCGACGACATGCTGCATTCGGAACTGTTCGGTCATATCCGCGGCGCCTTCACCGGCGCGATTTCTGACCGGCTGGGCCTGTTCCGCGCGGCCGATGGCGGCACCGTCTTCCTCGACGAAATCTCCGAAGTTTCGCCCAGTTTCCAGGTCAGCCTGCTGCGTTTCCTGCAGGAGGGCGAGGTGAAGCCGTTGGGCTCCGACACGATCTCGCATTCCGACGTCCGGGTCGTCGCCGCCAGCAACCGGTCCCTGGCCGAGTTGGTCGAGAAGGGTGAGTTTCGGCGCGATCTTTATTACCGGCTGAAAGGGTTCGAGCTAACGATCCCCCCGCTGCGCAGCCGCCGGGAGGATATCCCGGCGCTGACCCAATTCTTCATCGAGAAATATTCGGGCGTCGTCGGCCGGCGCGTGGTCGGAGTCGCCCAGGACGCGCTGATCAAGCTGGAGGCCTATCAATATCCCGGCAATGTCCGCGAGTTGGAAAGCGAGATCCGCCGCATGGTCGCGGTGGCGGAACAGGGCGGCTATATCTCCGCCCGGCATCTTTCGTCGGCCATCGCCGACGCCCCTGTCGCACCGGCCGAGGCGGGCGCCTTCACCCCGCAAGGGGGCAACCTGAAGGAAATGGTCGAATCGCTGGAACGCGAGCTGGTCGCCTCCACCTTGGTCCGCACCCATTGGAACCAAAGCAAGGCGGCGGCGGAACTCGGCCTATCGCGGGTGGGCCTCGCCAACAAAATTAAGCGTTACGGACTACAAAACGCCTAAGACCCGACTAGTTTTGTGGAAATGGCCGGTTCCGACGACAATCTCTTGCGTTTTCCGCAATCCCGCGTGCGCGGTCCCGGCGCCCGTCGTCCGGTCAAAGTGATCGGCATGACCAAACTGGCCGAAACAATCAATCCCAGCGGCAACGGCGCCATGGGCCACTGGTGCAGCCGCTGCAAGGGCGTCTGGTTCGGCTGCGGCGGCGAAACCGAATGCCCCGCCTGCGGCAACCGCCACGGTTGATGTGCGCTGCCGGCGCCGCCGCGCGGCCCTAGCGACGTGGCTTGGTCAATCGGCGTTTTCCGGAATCGTGGTTCCGCCCGCGCCGCCGGGAGTGCGCGTTTCGCGATACCGTTCGAGCTGTTTTCGGCGGAAATCCTCGGCCGTGTAGCCGCTGAGATATGAATCCGCTTTTTCCAGAAGCGCCAAGGCGCGGTCGGCGTCGCCCTCCCAATCCGCGAGCAAGGCCCGACAGAGCGCTGCTAGGGCCAATGTGTCGGGCGAGAAGCCTTTTGAAAGCACTGACATGGAGCCTGAAAACACTGGTATGGAGCGCATAAAATCTCGCGCCCGCTCATCCGCGCCGCTTTCAAGTAGGGCTTGCGCCCAGATCAATTGGCTTGTCAGAGTGTCTGGGTGCTCGGCTCCCTCGACTTTTTCCAACAACGGCAAGAGGGACTTGAATTGGTCCGCCGCTTCGGCTGCGCGGCCTTGGTACAGGATTGCGCGGGCGAGTGTCTGCCGAGTTATCAGTGTATTCGGGTCCTCGGCGCCTCTAACTTTTTCTTGCAGCGGCAAGAGCGTATCGAACAGAGCCTCCGCCTCTGCCGCGCGGCCTTGGACTAAAACTGCGCGGGCGAGGTCGTGCCGAGTTGTGAGTGTGTTCGGGTGCTCGGGGCCCCTTACTTCTTCTTGTAGCGGTAGTAGCGCCCTAAACTGGCTCTCCGCCTCCGCCGCGCGGCCTTGGTTCAGGATTGCGCGGGTGAGTATGTGCCGGGTTGTAAGTGTATCGCGGTCCTCTGGGCCTCTGACTTTCTCATCCAACTGCAGCAGCGCGCCTAACAGGGCTTCCGCTTCCGGCGCACGATCTTGGTCCAGGATTGCGCGGGCGAGTGTCTGCCGAGTTATGAGCGTGTTTGGGTGCTCGGCGCCTCTGACTTTATCATCCAACGCGACGAGCGCTTCTAGAAGGGTTTCGGCCTCCGCGGCGCGGCCTTGCTCGTAGACCGAGCGAGCGAGATAAAACCGGGTAGCCAGCGTGTTGGGTTCTTCGGCCTGGTCGAGGGCGACGCGCCAGTCGAGGCAGATCTGGAACAGCGCCTCGGCCAGCCGGGCCGCGCTTGTCGTTCCCTCATCCAGGATTTTAACGCCGCGTTCATGGAGATCGAAATCGGAGTCGCCGACCTCCGCCAGGATGGTCTCGATCCGGTCCAGCAAGTCAGGCGGCCATGATCGATTCGGCCCGAACGCCAACGCGGGCGGCAGGGCGCCGGTCTCGGCCTCCGCGTTTTGCTCGGAAGAGAGTTGATCCGGCCCGATCTTGGCCCCGCGCAGATCGGCTTGATCCAGCCGCGCGCCGGTCAGGATCGCGCCGGTCAGGTCGACGCGCCGGAGCACCGCGCCGCTGAGATCGACGCCCGACAAGTCGAACCCCGTCAGGTCCTCTTCTGGCTGCAAGACGATCCGGGTGAGCGGCACGCCCCGCAGATCCGCCGCCGGGTCCAATCCGGCGAGGCGGACAAGATGCGTAAACCGTCCATCCTCGGCCTCCGCGACCGCGGCCAAGGCCGCCCGTTCGTCCCCGTCAAAAAAGCCGGAACTCATGCTTCTTCCTCTGGCTTAGCTCGGGTCAGCCGGGCGCGCGCGAGGACAAGCCGGCCGTGAAAATCCGCCCCGTCGTCCGAGCTTTCAACCTCATTGGCGTCCTCGCTTACCAACCCGATCGCGGCGGCGCGCCTTTCCAGCGCCTTCGCGAAAAGGGCGCGAAAGACGGCGTCCCGGTTCGCCGTATCCGTATTGAAAAGACCGCCCATCAGCGTTCGCTTTTCACCCGCGACCCAGATATCGGGGCGCGTGACGATCAGCGAGACGGTCACATCAGCCGCGCCATCGTCGAAAGTGACATCGCACAGCGGGTCATCCCCGATCATGCGTTCCTGCAAGGCCGGCCGATCTTCATTCAGCACGACGGCGGCCAGCCCCCAGCACCGTATGCTGACCTGCCACACGTCTTTATAGTGTCGGACAAAGGCGCCTTCCCCTACCTGTTCTTCAGAGACCGCCTGCCGCCATTGACCGCTCGCCTTGGCTTGTAGAGTGAGGTGTCGCAACCAGGGCGGCGTTTCACCATCGACGCCCCCGGCGGTGTTCCCGCTCTTCTCCGACTCGCTTCTCTCGGTCGATGAGTAGTTCTTGGAATAGACGATGCGTTCATATCTTGGGTTCAATGGGATACCGCCAACACGGGTCTCGACCTCGATGTGCGCGGAGGCAAGGCCGAACTCCATCATTTTGACGCCGCTTGGCGTGGGGATCTCTTCTTGAACCTTGTTGAACCAAGCGCCGACGGACAGCCCAAACCTATCCACATGTTGGAACTGCGTCATCGCCTCGACCATGATTGAGGCCAAAGCTTCCACAGGATTCTCGGGATCGTGGATTGTGAACAAAGCGCTCTCCGGTCGAGCAAAAATGAAGGCTATTACGCATTGTTGTATCGGCCAACCCGATGCTGCGCCTTGGCTCAATACCAAAGCTGGCCCGGCCCACTGCGAGCGCGGGCTAAACGCATTCTAAAATGTAAAGAATGTTATCATTAAGGGATGATAACAAAATTTACATTTACACCCTGATTAGACCCTATTTCTTCACCCGGTATTGATTATCCATTTGAAAATAAACGGAAAATTCAAAATGTAACATTTGGCACATTGCTTGCTCTTATGGGGGAGAAGTCTATTCAGGCTTTGTTCGTTGCGGCCGGTCCGGCTCTTGGGCCGTCGCGTCTCATTGGGGAGGAAGGTATGGCCAATCTATTATGGCTGCAGGGCGGCGCCTGCTCTGGGAACACGATGTCGTTCCTGAACGCCGAAGAACCGAGCGCCTGCGACTTGGTGACGGATTTCGGGATCAACGTGCTCTGGCAGCCTTCGTTGGGGCTTGAGCTCGGCGACAATGTGAAAGCCATTTTGGAGAAGTGCATTTCCGGCGAGATTCAGCTGGATATTTTCGTATTCGAAGGCTCGGTCGTGAACGCGCCCGACGGCACGGGGAACTGGAACCGGTTCTGCGGCCGGCCCATGAAAGAGTGGGTGCGCGAGCTGTCCGACGCGGCGCAGTTTGTCGTCGGCATCGGCGATTGCGCGACCTATGGCGGCATTCCGGCGACCGCGCCGAACCCGTCCGAGAGCCAGGGCCTGCAATTCCTGAAGCGCGAGCATGGCGGTTTCCTGGGCGCCGACTTCACCTCGAAGGCGGGCCTGCCGGTGATCAACATCCCGGGCTGTCCGGCGCACCCGGATTGGGTCACGCAAATCCTGGTGGCGGTCGCGACGGGCCGCGCCGGCGATCTGACGCTGGACGAGTTTCAGCGGCCGAAGACCTTCTTCTCGAGCTTCACCCAGACAGGCTGCACGCGAAACATGCATTTCGCCTATAAGGTCTCGACCACGGCCTTCGGTCAGCGAAAAGGCTGCCTGTTCTATGATCTCGGCTGCCGCGGTCCGATGACCCACAGCCCCTGCAACCGGATCCTATGGAACCGGGTCTCGTCCAAGACCCGCGCCGGGATGCCGTGTCTGGGCTGCACCGAGCCGGAATTCCCATTCTTCGATCTTGCGCCGGGCACGGTGTTCAAGACCCAGACCATGATGGGCGTGCCGAAAGACCTGCCGGAGGGCGTCGACAAGAAGGGCTATATCAAGCTGACCGCCGCCGCCAAGGGCGCCGCGCCGGCTTGGGCCGAAGAAGATATTTTCGTCGTCTAAACGGACGGCTGAACAGGAGGAATAGACTATGTCAGCAGTTGAAACGCTCGACATCTCGCCCGTCGGCCGCGTCGAAGGGGACTTGGACGTTCGGGTGGACATTCAGGACGGCGTCGTCACGAACGCCTGGACCCATGCGGAGCTGTTTCGCGGGTTCGAGGTGATCCTGCGCGACAAGGACCCGCAGGCGGGTCTGGTCGTTACGCCGCGCGCGTGCGGCATTTGCGGCGCGTCGCATCTCAGCAGCGCCGCTTGGGCTCTGGACACGGCCTGGGGCTCGACGGTGCCAAGGAACGCGATCCTGGCGCGGAACCTGGGGCAGATCGTCGAGACGATCCAGTCCCTGCCGCGCCACCACTATGGCTTGTTCATGATTGATTTCACCAATCAAAATTATATGAACAGCCCGTTCTTTGAGGAAGCGGTGAAACGTTATTCGCCTTTCACCGGTACGTCCTATGAGGCGGGCGTAACGATTTCCGGCCGACCGGTCGAGATCTACGCGCTCTTGGGCGGGCAGTGGCCGCATTCGTCCTACATGGTGCCGGGCGGCGTGATGTGCGCCCCGACCCTGACCGACGTGACGCGGGCCTGGTCGATCCTGGAGCATTTCCGCCGCAATTGGATCGAGCCGCTCTGGCTTGGTTGTTCGATGGAGCGCTATGAGGAAATCCAGTCCTATGACGACTTCATGGCCTGGCTCGACGAGAAGCCGGAGCACGCCAATTCCGACCTTGGCCTCTACTGGCGCATGGGTGAGGAAATCGGCCTGACGAACTATGGCCGCGGTCATGGCAAGTTCGTCTCTTGGGGCTACCTGCCGCATGAGGACAAATACAACAATCCGACGATCGAAGGCCGCCAGGCCGCCGTTCTGATGAAGTCCGGCGTTTATGACGGCGCGACCGACAGCCATAAGGTGATGGATCAGGTCTTCGCCCGCGAAGATACGATGCACGCTTGGTACGAGGAAGGCGGCGAGGCGCATCCGTTCGACCGCACCACCAACCCGATCGCCAAGAACCCCGTCGATATCGACGGCAAGTATTCCTGGGCGACGGCGGTGCGGCATGCGGAGAACGGCCGTCTGGAAGCGGGTCCTCTGGCGCGTCAATTGATCGCCGGCGGCGACCATGGCGAGGATTGGCAGCATACCGATCCGCTGATCCTGGACATGTACCGCAAGATGGACGGACCCTCGATCCTGCTGCGGCACTTCGCCCGGATGCACGAGCTGTGCAAACTCTATCGCCAGTCGGAGCGCATCCTGCGCGAGTTCCGTCTGAACGACGAGTGGTACATCAAGCCGACCGAAAAGGACGGTCAGGGCTGGGGCGCCACCGAAGCGGCCCGCGGCGCTCTGTGCCACTGGATCGATATCCGCAATGGCAAGATCCACAACTATCAGATGATCGCGCCGACAACCTGGAATGTCGGACCGCGTGCGTCGGACGGAGAGCGGGGCCCGATCGAAGAGGCCTTGATCGGAACCCCGATCAAAAATACCGCCGATCCGGTCGAGGTCGGCCATGTCTGCCGGTCTTACGACTCGTGCCTGGTCTGCACCGTGCACGCGCATGACGCCAAGACGGGGGAAGAACTGGCGCGCTTCAGAACCGCATGATCCACTGAAGCGTTTCAGGTTCGACAAAACGAGGCGAAGGGGCTGTGCATCCTTCGCCTCGTTCCTTATAGTGGGGTTTAAACGTTTAATGTATTGATAACAATAAAAAGTATGGGGAGATAAGATCGGCGATGACGACACCCGCTGAAACTGGCGTCGCGGCTGACGCTCAATCGGGGGGCCAGACCGGCGCCCAACCTTCCGCCGGCGCTTCCGTCGCGCCCGCCACCGAGGCGGCCGACTTTCTCGAGAAATATGGCGTTACGCCGGCCCAGGCCGATCACGACACTTTGGTGCGCATGATCACCGACCTGTTGAATGACGGGCTGAAAACTCGGACCGAACCGTTCCCTGAGGATAACAAGGAATTCGCCGACATTCTTGAGGAGTTGCGGGGGTTGTCGGCCGATCAGTTGCGCGAGAAGCTGGTGATCTCCGGCTGGCTCTTGAAGCCCTACGGCGAAGACGAAATGCGCTGTCAGGAATGCATGTATTTTCTTTTCCACAAGCGGTGGTGCGACCTGCCGGAATTGATGCTGCCCGCCGAACCGGACTGGTGGTGCCGGCTCTGGCGGATTTGAAACGGCGGTAGAAGCCGGCGCACCGGAACAGGAGGGGGAAGATGGACGCCAAAGCCTCATCTGCCGAGGACGACGCGCTGCGCGCCGAAATCGCGGAAAAACTGGCGGGCGGTCTCGAGACCGAGGTCTGGCCGCGCGCGGAAACTTCGGAGATGGTCAACGACATCGTCGGCCGGTTGAAGACCGAAGCGGGCGACGATCTGACAACGAAGCTGGTGGTCGCCGGCGTGACTGATCACGTGATCGAGGCGGACGATCTCGAACAGCCGTGCGAGACCTGCATGTATTTCCTGGTCCATCGCCGTTTCTGTGAACTCCCGGAACTGATGCTGCCGGTCGAGCCGGACTGGTCTTGCCGGCTGTGGCGAATTTGATGGACGGGTCGGCGCTGCAAAACCGCGCAAGCTCGGCGGCCGAGCCGAATGAGCAGGCGGCCGTTTCGGAACTCAGCCTGGCGGTGATCGGCTGCGGCAATCCGAATCGGCGCGACGACGGCGCCGGGCCTGCGGTGATCGCCGCGCTCCGACAGGGTCAATTGCCTGATCGCGTGCGTCTGTTTGACGCTGGCACCGACGGCATGGGGGTGATGTATGCGGCCAAAGGCGCGTCCCATCTGATACTCGTGGACGCGCGTGCGCCGGAGGGAGAGCCCGGCGCCATCTTTGACGTGCCGGGCGACTTCCTGGAGGCGCAACCGCCGCAGAGTTTCAACCTTCATGACTTCCGGTGGGACCATGCGCTTTTTGCGGGAAAGAAAATATATGGCGACGCTTTTCCGAAACAGGTCAAAGTGTTTCTGATCGAGGCCGCCGATCTCGATCTTGGATTGGGCTTGAGCGAACCGGTGGCGCAAGCGGTGACGAAGGTTGCGGACCAGATCGCGGCGCTCGCCGGCTCTTTCGCTTCCGGCGCCTCGGCGGGGGACTGGTCGTGACGGCCACGGTCGATATCAGGCAAGGCGCGATCTATTTGTCGCGCGAAACCTATCAAACCTATTTCGCCGGAATCGAGGCGGTGATCGTGCTGATTCGCGATCGTACGCTGCAGGTCCTGCCGGTGATGCATATGGCCGCCGGAGGCTGTCTGTTGAAGATGCGCAACGCCGCCGGCGATCGTGTCGCCAGCGCGCCGGATGTCTTTGCGGCGAATGGTTTATTCGACTGGACGGCCACGGAAATTGAAGGTCGCTGGTCCGCCGAAGCCGGCGGTTTGGTCATCGCATTGCCCGATTGACTGCAAACTACATTTACATAAATAAAATGTGGTTGACAGGTTTGCGCGACGAGCGCCATCCTTCTGAAAAGTAAATATACGCGAAATTCGCGTCGTTTACGGGGGAAGGGATGTCAGTTAGTCGAGCGGAAGATTCCGTGAAAGCGGCCTTGCGCGCCGTCGAAGAAGCGGGGGCGCCGCCGCAGGAAAACGCCGAAATGCTGATGGAGATGGCGATGGGGCTTCAGCAGAAGCCTAAAGAGGTCGGAGACCTCCACGCCGCCATCGGTCTTTATGAAAAAGCGTTGGATATATGCCCGGTCGAGTTCTCGGGCCTGCATGCGCGGATACAGGCGCGGCTGGGCACCGCCCTGATGGTGACGCCATCGGAGACGACGGAGCTTCTGGAGCGGGCTCGGGACATGTTCCAGGCCGCGCTCGGCGTCTTGAACAGCGACGGGGCGGCGGAAGAAATCGCGGAAGCGGAGATGAATCTGGGGCTGGCGCTTCAGAACCTCGCTGGCGTTCATAAGGCGCGAATACAGGATTGCATCGCCGCCTATCAAAGGTCGTTACGCACCTTCGACAAGACGAAGCATCCTAAGGAATTCGCCATCCTGCAAAACAACCTGGCGACCGCGTTCCTGTCGATCCCGTTCTCCGACGAGCGGTCGAAAATGCGCGAGGCGTTGGCGGTTCAAGCTTTTGAGGAAGGCCTGTCGGTCGTGACCTTGATCGACCAGCCGTCGGAATATGCGATGCTGCAGAACAATCTGGGCAACGCGTTGCAATATGTCTCTTCCAGCCATCGCGTCGAAAACGGCTTTCGCGCGCTCGACGCCTATGACGAGGCGCTGAAGGTGCGGACGCGCCGGGACACGCCGGGCGAATACGCCAACACGATCTCCAACAAGGCCAATTGCCTGGCCAATCTGCCGGACGCAGACGGCGATCCCGATATGGGCAACCCGGAAAATCTGACGGCGGCCATCGCGCTTTATCGTGAGGCGAAGGAGATTTTTGAAGAGTTCGGGGATGCGGAAAAGGCGGCGGCGGTCGGCGCCGCGATCGAGGAAATCGAGGCCGATCTGGACGAGATGCGGACGCGTCGCGCCCATTGATGGCCTATGTGTAAAGGAGTGCACTGATGGAACTAGTGATAGTAGCTGCCGCCCTGGTCGCGGGCATCGCTGCGGCGATGGCGGGCGGGGCCCTGTCGGGCATGCGCATTGGCGCGGAAGCCTTGGGCGCCGAACTGGCGGCTTATATGGGCTCGCTCTACGGTTTTCTGTCTGGAACCGTCGCCGTGATTATCGGCGTCGCGGTCCTGATGCTGATTTAGGGAGGCCGGCGCGATGATCGATATGGTGATGCAATCCAGCAAACTGTTTTTTGCCGGCAAGCTTTTCAAAGATAACAAGCAGGTCATGCAGCGACTGGCGATCGGGGCCGGTCTCGGCGCCATTGTCACGGTTGGCGTCGGCTATGTTGCGCCGATCTGGGCCGCGGCGATCGCCGGCGGATTGGTGGCGGGGGTGCTGCAGCCGATCCTGTTTAAAGACCTGAAATACGCGTGACGCCATGAACAGTCTGATCGAAACGCCGACGCCCCAAGGCGCGGAAGCGCCCGTGTCGTCAACCAGCGCGGAGGCCGCGGTTTCCTCGACGACCCCAGCCGCGTCTGCGCCGGAGGAGCCGCGTGATTTGGCGGCGATGCTGTCGGATATCGATCGGCTGGCGGAACTGGCCGAGGGCTGGTCCGATGAACAACGCATCGCGGCCGAGGCGCGGGTTCGAGCGGTCGACGCCCTAAACGCCGAGGCTTTGCGACGGATGATCCGAGCCTTGCGCGAGGTCCCTGGCATGGCGCCGGCGCTGAAACAGGCCGCGGCGGACGAGGTGGTCTATGCGGTCCTGCGCCGTCACGGAATTCTGAAGCCTTCGCTGCATGAACGGGTCGAGGCGGCGCTCGACAGCATCCGCCCGATGCTGGCCAGCCATGGCGGCGATGTCGAAGTGGTGAATATCGAGCCGCCGGTTGTGGAGGTGCGGTTTCTCGGCGCCTGCGACGGCTGTCCCGCCTCCGCCTTGACCTTCTATTCCGGCGTTAAAAAGGCGATCAAGGAGAACGTCCCGGAGATCGAGGAGATCAAACAGGTCAAGGGGTTGGCCGCCGGCAAGGGCGACGCCAAGGACACCGTCTATTTCACGTCTCCTTTCGCCTCCTATGAGAAAGAGGGTTGGACCCTGGCCGCGCAACTGCGCGACGTGCCGGACGGTTTCACCAAGATCGTCGAGGTCGAGGGCCAGTCGATCCTGCTCTCCCGTTTCGGCGATCGCGTCACCTGTTTCGCCAACGCCTGCGCCCATATGGGCATGACGATGGATAGCGGCGAAATTGCCGACGGGATCATCACCTGCCCCTATCACGGTTTCCAATATGCGCTCGAGAGCGGCGAATGCCTGACCGCGCCGGAGGTGCAGTTGCAGCCGCATGGCGTACGCGTCATCGGTGACCGGATCGAAGTGCAGTTGACGGCGTGACGGCGCAGCGGCGATGAAATTGTCCCTCGCGCCCTCCTTCGAACCGGTCAAAGCGCCCGGCAGCGTCACCTCCGGTCCGCCGCTGCTCGACCCGAACGGCCCGTTCGCGATCCTGGGCTGGTCGGAGACTGATCTGGCCGCGCCGATTTCACCGGCTCGGTCGACCCTGTTCGGTCCGCGCGGCGTCTGCCTACATCCGAACGGCTCGCTCTGGGTCTGCGACACCGGCCATCACCGGCTGCTCGGTTGGCGGAAGACTCCGGCCGAGGACAACCAGCCGGCCGACATTCTCATCGGGCAACCGGATTTTGACCGCGAGGGGCGGAACGCGAAGGGAACGCCGAGCGCCGTGACGCTGAATGTGCCGACGGGAGTCTGCGCCTGGGGTGACGGGCTGGCTGTCGCGGACGCTTGGAATCATCGCGTGCTGCTCTGGCGTCAGGTTCCGACCGAGCCGAACCAGCCCGCCGACATCATCCTCGGTCAGGTCGAGGCCGATGGCGTCTTGGCCAACCGCGGGGCCGACGCGCCGACCGCTGCAACCCTGAACTGGTGCTATGGCGTGGCGCAAGTGGACGGCATGCTGGCCGTGGCTGATACGGGCAACCGTCGCGTGCTGCTCTGGGAAGACGTGCGAGAGACAGGGCAGCCGGCCGACCGGGTCCTGGGCCAGCACGATTTCACGACGCGTGACGAAAACGCCGGCGTTGCGGTAGGCGCACTGGGGATGCGCTGGCCGCATGGGATTGCGGTCTGGCGCGGCAAGCTGGCTGTGTCCGACGCCGGCGACAACCGTATCATGCTGTGGGACTCGATCCCGGACCGGCTGGGCGCGCCTTGCGATGCGGTGATCGGCCAGGCTGGCTTCGACGATTGCGACCATAATCAGGCCGCCTACTATCCGAGCGCTGCGGCGGTGAACATGCCCTACGGGATCGCCGCCTGCGACGATGTTCTGGTCACCGCCGACACGGCGAATTCACGTCTGATCGGCTGGACCGAGCAGGATACGGGCGCGCCGGCCTCGCGTCTCACAGGCCAGCCGGATTTCGCATCCAAGGGCGACAATCGTTGGGGCATGCCGGTGCGTGATTCGCTGTGTTGGCCCTATGGTTTGTCCTTGCGCGACCGGACCGTGGCCGTCGCCGACAGCGGCAACAATCGCGTTATGCTCTGGGATCTGGCCACGTGAGCGGCGAGGTGATCACCGTGCGCGGCCAGGTTCAGGGCGTCGGATTTCGCCCGGCGGTCTGGCGGATTGCGACCGAGCTCGGCCTGACCGGTGATGTGCGCAACACCGGTGATGGCGTCGAGATCCGTCTTTTTGGCGAAGACCTGAACGCGTTCGCCCAACGGTTGGAATTGGAAAGCCCGGCCTTGGCCTCGATCGATGTGCTAGAGCGTCGGCCGCTGGACGAACCCGCCCCGGCCGACTTCACCATTGCGCCGTCGGACGCGGGCGCGATGCGCGGGGCGATCACGCCGGACGCGGTGACCTGCGCCGACTGCCTGGCGGAAACGCGTGACCCTTTCGAGCGCCGCTATCGCTATCCGTTCACCAATTGCACCAATTGCGGCCCGCGTTTCTCGATCGTCGAGTCGGCGCCCTATGATCGCGCCCGCACCTCGATGAAGTCTTTCGGCCTGTGCGAAAGCTGCGCGGCCGAATATAGCGACCCGTCCGACCGGCGCTTCCACGCCCAGCCCGTCGCTTGCCACAGCTGCGGCCCGCGCGCCTGGATCGAGCGTTTGGGCGAAGGCGCGGTGCATCACGAAATCTTCTCGATGATGGATGATGTCGACGCCGCGGGCGGCATGCTGATGAACGGCCATATCGTCGCGGTCAAAGGGATTGGCGGTTTTCATCTCGCCTGCGACGCGACCAAGGGCGAGGTGGTGCAGGACCTGCGCGACCGCAAACGACGCCCGCATAAGGCCTTCGCCCTGATGGCTCGCGATCTGGACGTGATCAAGGCGTATTGCGCGGTCAGCCCGGAGGAAGAGGCGCTGCTGCGCGATCCGGCCGGCCCCATCGTGCTCTTAAAGAAAGAAGGCGCGGAGCTTCCCGACGCCGTCGCGCCGGGGCTCGAGCGGCTCGGCTTCATGCTGCCCTGTACGCCGATGCATCATCTGATGCTGCGCCGGATGACGCGGCCGGTGGTGATGACCAGCGGCAATGTCTCCGGCGACCCGCAATGTATCACCAATGACGAGGCGCGTGCGCGTCTCGGCGGTGTGGCTGAGTTCGCCCTGATGCACAATCGCGAGATCGCCAACCGGATCGATGATTCGGTCGCGCGCATTGATCTCGGCGAGACGAGGTTGCTGCGGCGGGCGCGCGGCTACGCCCCGGCGCCGCTGCCGCTGCCGGGCGGGTTTGAGGCGCGGACGCCGGTCCTGGCGTTGGGGGCGGAGTTGAAGAACACCTTCTGTCTGGTCAAGGACGGGCAGGCGGTGGTCAGCCAGCATATGGGCGACCTCGAGAATGTCGCGACCTCGGACGATGTCGCCCACAATCTGGCGCTCTATCGTGACCTCTACGAATTCGAGCCGGGCCTGATCGCGGTCGACCGGCATCCGGACTATCTGTCGACCAAGAACGGCAAGGATTGGGCCGCGTGCGAACGCCTGCCCTTGGTCGAAATCCAACACCATCACGCCCATATCGCCGCCTGCATGGGCGAGAATGGCTGGGCGCTGGAGGCCGGACCGGTGCTTGGCGTCGCGCTGGACGGGTTGGGCCTGGGCGATGATGGCGAGATCTGGGGCGGCGAATTTCTCGCCTGCACCTATCGCGGCTATCAGAGGTTGGGCGCCTTGAAGCCGGTTCCCTTGCCCGGCGGTGCGGCGGCGGTGCGCGAGCCTTGGCGCAACGCCTATGCGCATTTGACGGCGGAGATGGGCTGGACCGAGTTCAAGATGAATTTCTTGGACCTGCCGGTTTTCGAGAAGCTTGACGCGGCGCCGCGCGCGACCCTGGACGCAATGATCAAGAACCGGATCAACGCGCCGCTTTCCTCCTCCTGCGGTCGGCTGTTCGACGCCGCCGCCGCGCTCTGCGGCCTTGCTTGGGACCGGCAGAGCTATGAGGGACAAGCGGCGATGCTGTTCGAGGCGGCCCTGGAGCCGGCGGCCTTGGAAGAGCCGGACCACATGGCCTATCCTTTCGCCCTGCCGCTGATGCAGGCGACCGGCATGCCCTATATCGAGCCGCTGGGCGCCTGGCGCGCGCTGCTCGGCGATCTTTATGTCGGGACGGATGTCGGGGTTATCTCCGCGCGTTTCCATCGGGGCTTGGCGAAGGCGATCATAGCGATGGTCGACCGCCTATCCGGGCCCGATCAGGCCTATCCGACAGTGGCGTTGACCGGCGGCTGTTTTCAGAACCGCGTGCTGTTTGATCTCGTTCATATCGCCCTCTCGTCCAAGGGTTACGATGTCCTCAGCCATAAGAAACTGCCCGCCAATGATGGCGGGATCTCCTACGGCCAGGCGCTGATCGCCCTCGCCGCCCACCAATCCGAAAGGACCGGATCATGTGCCTAGGAATTCCCGGCCAGATTGTCGAAATCTCGGACGCCGAGAAGCGGCTGGCGATCGTCGATGTCACCGGCGTGAAGCGTGAGGTGAATGTCGCCTGCATCCAGCGCGAAGGCGAGCCGTTGGATGAGATGATCGGCGTCTGGACGCTGGTGCATGTCGGTTTCGCGATGAGCCGGATCGATGAGGAGGAAGCGGCCAAGACGCTGGAGGTCCTGCAAATGCTGGGCGAGGCGCAGGAGGAATTGGCGGCGATGAAGGCGGGCGACGCCTCGGTGGCGGCGGAGTAGAGATCCATGTCGTCGGACGCCACGCTGAAATCGCTCTATCCGTTTTTGCACGGCGACAAGCAGGACGCCGCCGCCATGACCGACGCGTTGGTCGAGTCGGTGCGGCAGAAGGCGGCGCATCATGTCAGCGTGTTTGATGATTTCTTCGCCCGCAACGCCGAGACTTTGGCGGCGGCGGCGGAGACTGTCGCCGAGACCTATCGCCAGGGCGGCCGCCTGCTGACCATGGGCAATGGCGGGTCGAGTTGCGATGCGGCCCATGTCGCGGTCGAGTTTCAGCACCCGGTGACTGCCGGCCGCCCGGCCTTGCCGGCGATCAATCTGACCTCCGAGGTCGCCATGCTGACGGCGGTCGGGAACGATGTCGGCATGGACCATATCTATGTCCGGCAGGTGCTGGCGCAGGGACGGGAAGGCGACTGCCTGATCGGACTCTCCACCAGCGGCAATTCCGACAATCTGGTGCGCGCCTTCCGCAAGGCCAGGGAGATGGGGATCGCGACGATCGGATTTTCGGGCATGTCCGGCGGCAAGATGGCGACGATGGGTTTGAACCATTGCCTGACGGTCGAGACGGACAGCGTGCATCGCATCCAGGAGGTTCACCTGGCCGCCTATCATATGATCTGGGATCTGGTGCATACCCTGCTGGCGGACAGCCGTGGCGCGTCGGGTTCGATGGACCCGATTAAGAAATCGAATGGCCTGGGAGGCCCAGCATGAAATATGTCGACGAGTTCCGCGACCCGCAAAAGGCGAGAGCGCTGCTGGCTGAGATCGAGAGCCTGATCGATCAGGTTCCCGCCTGTCAGGACCGGCCGCTCTATCTGATGGAGGTTTGCGGCGGCCACACCCATTCGATCTTCAAATACGGCATCGAAAACCTGCTGCCCAAGAAGATCGAGCTGGTGCATGGGCCGGGCTGCCCGGTCTGCGTCCTGCCGATGGGGCGGGTCGATGATTGCGTCGCGCTGGCGGAGATTCCTGGCGTGATCCTCTGTACCTTCGGGGACGCGATGCGGGTGCCGGGCTCGAAGAAGTCCCTGATGCAGGCCAAGGCGGACGGGGCCGATGTGCGGATGGTCTATTCGCCGCTCGATGCGCTGGAAATCGCCCGCCGCAACCCGGACCGTGAGGTCGTCTTCTTCGGCCTGGGTTTTGAGACCACCATGCCCTCGACGGCGCTGACCGTGCTGCAAGCGGAGCAAGAAGGGATCGAGAATTTCTCGCTTTTCTGCAACCACATCACAATCATCCCGACCATCAAGGCGATCCTGGATAGCCCGGATTTGCAGATCGACGGCTTCCTCGGTCCCGGCCATGTCAGCATGGTGATCGGTTCGGCGCCGTACGAGTTCATCTCCGCACACTATAAGCGCCCGCTCGTTGTCGCCGGGTTCGAGCCTTTGGACATTTTGCATTCGATCTGGATGCTGCTGAAGCAGATGGTCGAAGGGCGCTGCGAGGTCGAGAACCAGTACAACCGGATCGTACCGAAGGAAGGCAACGGCCCGGCGCTCGGCGCGATCGCTCAGGTCTTCGAACTGCGGGAATTCTTCGAGTGGCGCGGTCTGGGCTCAATCGATCATTCGGGCGTGAAGATCCGCGACGCCTATGCGCGGTTCGATGCTGAACAGAAGTTCGCGGTGCCGGCGGTCAAGATCGCCGATCCGAAAGCCTGCCAGTGCGGCGAGGTGCTGAAAGGCGTCATCAAACCGTGGCAATGCAAGGTCTTTGGCCGCGCCTGCACGCCGGAAACGCCGCTTGGCGCGCTGATGGTTTCCTCGGAAGGGGCCTGCGCCGCCTATTACCAATATGGCGGGATCGAGATGGAGGCCGCTGAATGAATATGATGTCGAAGCCGCGCCGATTGACGGCGGACCGCATCACGCTGGCCCATGGCGGCGGCGGCAAGGCGATGCGCGACCTGATCGAGGATGTCTTCACCAGCGTCTTCAAACCGGCCGGCATGGAGGATCAGGCGCGCCTGACATCGGAAGCCTTGCGAGAAGAGGGCGCGCAGCTGGCCTTTACGACCGACGGGTTCGTGGTCGATCCGATCGAGTTTCCCGGCGGGGATATCGGCAAGATTGCGGTGTGCGGCACGGTGAATGATCTCGCCGTCGGCGGGGCGCGGCCGCTCTGTCTCTCCGCGGCCTTCATCATCGAGGAGGGGACGGATGTCGCCCTGCTGCGACGGATCGCGGCTTCGATGCAGCAAGCGGCGGACGAGGCGGGCGTCGCCATCGTCACCGGCGACACGAAGGTCGTCGGCAAGGGCTCGGGCGATAAAGTCTTTGTGACCACGTCGGGCGTCGGGGTGATCCCGCCGGGACGCGCGCTGTCCGCGGATCGAGTGCGGCCCGGCGATGTCGCGATCGTCAATGGCGTCTTGGGCGATCACGGCGCGGCGATCCTGGCGGCGCGCGGCGACATGGCGTTGAGCACCGATATTCAATCGGACTGCCAATCCTTGAACGGCCTGATGGAGGCGGTCATCGCGGCGGCTCCGAACCTGCGGGCGGCGCGTGATGCGACGCGCGGCGGTCTCGCCTCGGCGCTGAATGAGATTGCCGATGCGGCGGGGGTTGGGGTCGAGCTGGACGAGACCACGGTGCCGCTGCGGCCGGAAGTGAACGGAGTCTGCGAAATCCTGGGTCTTGACCCGCTCTATCTGGCGAATGAAGGCACGCTGGTTCTGTTCGTCCCGCAGCACGAGGCGGAGGCGGCGCTGGCGGCGATGAAGGCGCATCCAACGGGCGAAGGGTCGGTGGCGATTGGGCGCGCCGTGGAGACCCGGCCGGGAACGGTGGTGATGAAGACACTGTTCGGTGGTAGCCGGATTGTCGACATGCTGGTCGGCGAGCAACTGCCGCGCATCTGCTAGCGACGGCCGTTCGTTGGAAAAACGTGGGGGAGAGTGTTGTGGAAGGCTTTTTGTTTCTGGGTTTCTTAATCGGCATGCAGCATGCGCTGGAAGCTGATCACGTCGCCGCCGTCGGCGCGATGGCCACGCAACGTGGGGTGAGCCGGCGCGGGCTGACCTTGCGCGGGGCGGTTTGGGGGCTCGGCCACACAATTACGCTGTTCGCCATCTGCAGCGCGGTCCTTCTGTTGGGCGTGACTCTGACCGACCAAACGGCCGCGGCGCTGGAGTTCGGCGTCGGCGTCATGCTGGTGCTGCTGGGGGTCGATGTGGTGCGAAGGATGCGGGGCAAAAAGGTGCATTTCCATCTCCATCACCATGGCGAAACGTCGGACGGTGCGCGGCCGCATATCCACGCCCATAGCCACGCCAACGACCCGGCGCCGCATGCCACGGCGCGGCACGATCATACGCATAAAGCGGGTTTCCCGCTGCGCGCTTTGCTCATCGGTCTGGTCCACGGCGCGGCCGGGTCGGCGGCTCTGTTGGCCTTGGCGGTCGCCTCGACAAAGGACCCGGCGACGGCGGTCGGCTATGTCGCGCTTTTCGGCGTCGGCTCGATCCTCGGCATGGCCTTCCTGACCTTCGCCGCTTCGTGGCCGCTGTTGGCCGCCGAACGTCACGCGCTGCTTCTGCATCGCGGCCTGTCATTCGGCGCGGCCGGGCTGGCGCTGATCCTCGGCGTCTCGGTGATGATCGAGACCGGTCCGACCGCCTGGGGGAGCTTCTGATGCACGAGCTTGGCTTGTCCCGCAATGTGGTGGCTATCGTCAGCGATCACGCCAAAGGGCGGGCGGTGAAGCGGGTGACCCTGTCGGTCGGCCCCTTGGCCTGCGTCGAAGAACAGGCCTTGAGCTTCTGTTTTGGCGTCGTCGCCGAAGGCACGGTCCTTGAAGGCGCGGCGTTGGAGTTCATTCAGGCCGAAGGCGATGAGTTCAAAATCAAAGAGTTCGAATATGAGGAGGCGGCGTAATGTGCGGCACATGCGGGTGTTCCGATCCGGACAACCAAGTCACTCTGACCGATATGCAAAGCGGCGGACGCGCGGTGATACGTGAAGGGGCCATCGCTGGCCATGCGCATGATCACGACCATGGCCATGGCCATGACCATGACCATGACCATGACCATGACCACAGCCACGATCATGATCACCATCATCACCATGATCATGCGCATGACCATCATCACCACGATCACGCGCACGGCCATGGTCCCGGTTCGGTTGTCTCACTGGAACAGGCGGTGCTGGCGAAGAATGACGAACTGGCCCAGCGCAATCGTGGTTGGTTCGAAGGGCGCGGCGTGTTGGCGCTGAACCTGGTCAGCTCGCCTGGGGCCGGCAAGACGACGCTGTTGGAGCGTACCATTCAGGAATTGGCCGGGGCGCGCGACATTTGCGTCATCGAAGGCGACCAGATGACGGTGAACGACGCCGAGCGAATCCGTGAGGCGGGCGCCCGCGCCGTTCAGATCAATACCGGCGCTGGCTGTCACCTCGAAGCCGACATGGTGGCCGAGGCGGTCAAACAGCTCGACCCGCAAACAGGCGCCATTCTGATGATCGAGAATGTCGGCAATCTGGTCTGCCCGGCCATGTTTGATCTGGGCGAGCGGATGAAGGTGGCCGTGATCTCGACGACAGAGGGCGAAGACAAGCCGCTGAAATACCCGCACATGTTCCGCGCCGCCGATCTGGTGCTGATCAACAAGATCGACCTGGCGCCGTACGTCGATTTCGACGCGGCGCAATGCGAGTCGAACATCCGGACGGTCAACCCGACGGCGACGATCCTTTCCGTTTCGGCCAAGACGGGCGAGGGAATGGGAGACTGGCTCGCCTATCTGGAAGAGTTGCATAGCGAGCGGGGTCGCCCGGCGGCGGAATAACCCATGGCGGTCGTCGCGCCGCTTCTAAGAGGCTCGACGCGAGGCTTCGACGCCATTCCGGCTGGGCGCAATCGCAGCGCAGCATAGAGCGGCGGCGGGCGAAGGCTGCATGGTCATGGTCTGGTGACATTGGGGCGGCTTGTAAGCCTGTTTGTTTCCGAACCGTGACAGCGTGACCGGTTCGTCTAGCCGTCGCCTCTGGCGCTGCCGATATTCGCATTGCGACCTCCAGAACAGGGGGGGTGTTCTGCGCGTCGGCGTTCCGGTGGCGGATGGGATTAGATGCTGCAAGTATCACGCGTATCGACGTTCTTCTGCACAGGCGTCAGTTCAGACAGGAACGCTGCAGAACCGGTCGTCCGCAGGAAGGTGTTTTGCTGGGCATACGGGCACCAGCCCACTCTAAGGTGCGGCGCTGGGGAACGGTGCGACACGTGAACGCAATCCAACTGCGCCGGCGCCGAGTGTGACTCAACCCACTCAAAATATACTTATGAGAGTTTTTCATATACCCAACGCCGTTCAAAAATAATACATAGGAAACCACTAAACTATTAACCTTTGTTAATATTCGTGTAGTTTTGGCGTGTGTTTATCCGGATTTTTAATTTTGTTCATTTCCCTACGTTTTTGGCGAACGAGCCCTATACGTCTCTAAGATATTGATTTTAATAGTAAAAAATACGAGCTATCCCACAAAAAACTTAGGGAAAATGGGCGGATTTCAGAAATTCCGTAAAATTCTCCTAAATTTTCGCATGATAGTTTTTAGCAAATATTGACATAGAAGCTTGGGAAATGATTAAAGCGATTTCGGCCGACTTGGCGTGCTTGTGCACTAATGACCAAGTATGCAGGACGGATATGCGTCATTAGATAGAGGTTAATACCATGAGAACTTTGCGTGCATTCTGGAACGACGAGTCGGGCGTTACAACCGTAGAGTATGCCGTCCTGGCTGGCGCCATCGCGGCTCTTATCGGTGCCATCTTTGTCGGCAACACAACGATCGGGGCGGCCGTCATCACGGCGATCACTGATGCGATTTCTGGAACGACCGAGTAGAAGGGTGTAGCCCTCGCTCGGCATCATCGGTCTGTCGCTACGCAGCCAACGATAAAGATTGTGATGAGCGAGTTACCTAGGCGGGCTTGTATCGCCTGATCGGTAACGAATTAGTAGGCCGACCTCGCGGGAATGTCGAGGTAGGTTTTCGACTACGGAAGGCCGCCCAACAAGACACAATCCTTGAGGGCGGCCTGTTACTTTCAACAGTGATCGTTGGGGCTGCGGCTTTCGCGGTCCGCTCAGGATTAATTCCCAGGCGACACGGGTAGTTCAATGGTTGAACTGGTTTTGGGTATCGTTGGTGCATTGTTTGTCTTCGCGGCGTACAGCGATGTCAAATCCAGGCTCATTCCCAATTGGGTAAGCGTGCTCTTAATCGGCCTGTTTTGCATGGCCAGCGCGTTTGAGCCGGAACGCGTCAAGCCGTTCGATGGGCTTCTTCTTGGCGCGATGGTCTTGGCGATCGGCTTTGTCCTGTTCGCAACTGGCTTGATCGGTGGCGGTGACGCCAAGCTTGCGGCCGCAGCCGCTCCATGGGTCGGATTCACCCACGTGGTCGAATTTGCAGTGCTAACGGCATTGGTTGGCGGTGCGCTCGGGGTGGCCTATGTCGGTGCTGGCGCGGCGCGGACGATGGGCAGTGGGATAATGTATCACGTGTCCAGATTGGGGTGGGAACCGGTCGCCCGCAGCGCCGCTAAAATTCAGGACGCCGTAGGATCGCGGGGTGGTCGTGGCGTGCAAGCGTTAAGCGGTGTGCCTTACGGATTGGCTATTGCGATCTCCGCTTTCGCGTGTACGGCGCACCGGCTCTTAGTTTAAGGATGAGATCAGCATGGCGGTAAAACGAACTTTCTACGTCTTCCTTGTCCTTGTCGTCGGAGCCGTTGTGGCGATCGCTCTTCGCCTATATCTCGCTACGCCTGCGCAGCAGGCCGAAGCGGCGCCAGAGGTTGAGCAGACCTTGATCTTGGTCGCGGCGCGCCCTCTTTCTACTGGGGCTTTCTTGACCGCCGATGATGTTGAATGGGGGCCTGCGCCTGCTGAAACAGCGGTCAGAAATCAGATCGTGGAAGGGACATTGCGGCGCTCGGCCCTGGCCGGTTCGGTTGTCACCGACGCTCTAGCCGCCGGGGAACCGATCACCCGGAACAAAGTCATTAGACCAGGCGATCGCGGCTTCCTCGCCGCGGTATTGGATCCGGGCAAACGCGCGGTCACGGTCTGGATTGACGAAGCGACCGGAAACTCCGGCCTGACCTATCCGGGCGACCGGGTCGATCTGATACTGACGACGGGCGCAGAGCGCAGAAACAGATTGCGGACATCCGATATGCAGGATTTGGCGAGCGAGACAATCTTGAAAGACGTCCGTGTCTTGGCTGTCGGGCAACGGGTTGAGCATACAAGTCGTTTCGTCACGGAGGAATCGCCGAGCCGGACGATTGAACGGACAGCGACCCTAGAGGTCGGGCCGCGCGAAGCTGAGATTGTGTCGGTTGCACAGCGGCTTGGCTCTCTGTCGCTTAGTCTTCGGAGCCTTGCAGAGCCTGTCGGCGAGGTCATTCGTGCGCGGCATTACACAAGCGCCGCAGATGTGGCGTCCGCCCTGCCGCCGGAAAAGCCGAAGACCGCGCCGACCAGCGTGCTCGTGATTCGCGGTCCCGAACGGGAAGTGATGAACACAGATACACCCTTGGCCAATGACGGGAACGCAACTCGGCCGTCGTCGCAGCTAGACTCGATTGACAATGCGGGCGACTCACCGCTCTCCCTAGCCTCAGGGGAGGCGGTTGATCTCGATCAGTCGTTGGATCCGATCATCGATTGACGGAGGCGAGGAAGTTATGAGCCGTCGGGTCTACGGCACGGTATTCGCCCGCCTGTTTATCGCGGGTTGCTGTGCTGCAATCTTGTGTCTGGCGTACGGTCCAGCGACGCTTGCTCAGCAGAACCCCGAACTAACCGTTGTGTTGAGCGAAGGCGAATTGCTTAAGCTCGATGAGCCCGCGGTCAGTGTGCTCCTGGCCGATCCGGAGATCGCTGACGTTCAGCTTCCATCGCCTCAAAGCGTCTTCGTATTCGGTCGACAGCCGGGTGCGACCACGCTGTACGTCCTGGGTGAAGGCGACGCGATCCTGGCGGCGCGGCGCATTGTCGTCATCCACGATGTCGTGCGGCTCAACCAGTTGATCCGAAGTCGCGTTCCCAACGCGGAGGTGACGGCCAGTTCAACGCCAAGCGGATTGGTGTTGGACGGCAGCGTGCCGACCGCGGACGAAGCGCAGAGGATCCAGGCGCTCGCCGCAAGTTTTCTCGGGGCCGACGATCAGATTTTGACCCAATATGTGGTGACCTCTCCGACACAGGTGAACATCCGCGTTCGAGTCGCGGAAATGGACAGAGCGGTCTCACAGGCGTTTGGCTTCAATTGGAACGCAGTCGCCGAGACGGGGAATTTCGCGTTTGGGCTTATTACGGGCCGGGGCGGGGCCGTCACGAACGGGCCGGAGCTTTTTTTCTCAGATTTCGCCAGCGAACTGACCGGGACGGTGGGCGCGATCGGCGGCAATTTCTCGAGCAGCAATGTGGATGCGACGGCTGTCCTCGACATTTTGGCCGAAGAGGGGCTGGTCAGTTTGATGGCCGAGCCGAATTTGACGGCGCGTTCGGGTGACACGGCGAGTTTCTTCGCAGGCGGGGAATTCCCGATACCGGTCGCGCAATCCGGCACGAATGACGCGATTACCATCGAATTCAAACGGTTCGGGGTCTTGCTCGATCTTGTTCCAACAGTGATTTCGTCAAACCGGATCAGCATGCGCGTCCGCCCGGAGGTCAGCGACCTTTCTGACAATGGCGCGATCAACACGACTGAAGGCCTGGCGATCCCAGCGCTCAGGGTGCGGCGCGCGGAAACAACCATTGAAATGGCGAGTGGTCAAAGTTTCGCGATCGCCGGACTGCTTCAGGATGATTCCGCGTCGGTACTATCGAAAATTCCGGGGATTGGCGACGTTCCCATGCTTGGACAACTTTTCCAGTCGAGTCGGTTTCAACGCGGCGAGACCGAACTTGTGATTATCGCCACGGCTTATGTCGTTCGACCTAACGATCCTGGAGATTTCGGCACGCCGCTGGATGGTTTTCGTCCGGCGCGGGAGATCGACCGTATCCTGACCGGGAATCTCGCCACACCGGGGCAGGCGCGCGGACTTCCGGCGCGCGACGGCACGGCCGGAACCCGCCTGATCGGGCCGGCCGGTTTCTATTATTGAGGCGAGGCGATGCAGATATTTGAGCATGGGCGCAAAATGAGCCGGGCGGTGGCGGTTCTTGCCCTATTCGCCCTCATCGCCTGTACACATGAGCCGGTTTCGGACCCACAACCCCGCGTTGAGCAGGTTACCCAGCGTTTGACGGTGACGCTGGACGCGCCTTCGGGCGATCTCGGCGAGACCGAACGAGAACGCATCGGCGGGTTCTTAGCGCGGGGACGCGCGGGCCAAGGAGGCCCCATCTCAATTACGCTCGTGCCCCGAACGCCGCTCGGCCTGATCCGCTTAGACGACCTGGCGGCCGATTTACCGGTGGCGGGCCGCGCCGATGACATACTGCTGGTGCGTGAAATCATTCCCGGCGCAGGGGATGTGACGGTTGTGTCGAGTCGGTCGACGCCTGTCACGCCGGGCTGTCCCGATTGGTCTGAACCGAACATGATTAACAATCAATCCCGGCCAAGCAGCAACTTCGGCTGCGCCACCGCAGCCAATTTGATGCGTATGGTCGACGACCCTCGGGACCTGGAACGCGGCCGTTCCTTGGCGCCGCAGCCTGCTCCATCGGCGATCCTCGCGATTGATCGGTACAACGCGGATGAAGTGAAAGAACTGCCGGACGTCGACGACACCTTCGGCGGAACGGTCGACTAGCGCGGCGCGGACTCGCATGAGCGGAATAGGATCATGAGCGCGCAGACTGCGGCGGCGACCAGCGAGGCGGCGGCCCAGCCCAGGTCAGATTTCCTGGCTTTTGTGGACGGACAATCGCTGAACGATAGGATTGAGACCGCACTTGAAGCGGCGTCGGTCGAACGTGGCGTCATTCGCAAGGGAACGATTGTCGACGCAATCCGTTTCTTCGGCGAAAACCGATCCCCGAAATTGCTGGTTGTGGATCTTGGCGAAAGCCACAATCCGGTCACCTTGGTCAACGATCTCGCGAATGTCTGCGAGCCAAGCACACGAGTCATTGTCATTGGCTCTGATAACAGCGCGCAGCTCTTCCGGGATCTCATGCGGCTGGGCGTTTCGGACTATCTAGTTCGGCCGGTCGATGACGTCTCGATGCAAGAGTCGATCCTTGCGGCGCTGGGTGCGCCCACCGATGCGCCGTCGAAGGTGCGAACCGGCAAGACGATTGCGGTGGCGAGTTGCGGCGGCGGCAGCGGCGGGTCCAGTTTCGTCGCCAATCTCGGCTGGGTCCTGGCGCATGAATTCAACCGCCATGTCGCTTTGGTCGATCTTGACCTTCAAACCGGGTCATTAGGCTCGATGCTCGGTTTGACGCCGACGTCGGCGCTGGCGGATGCTCTGGATGACATTGAGCGCGTGGACGAGCTGTTTATCGAGCGTGCGATGCAGGCGCGTAGCGATCGGCTTTTTGCGATTGCTGCGGAGCAGGCGCTAACCGACGATGTGCGCTACAACCCGGAATTGTCCACACGTTTCGCTGACCTGCTGAGCAGGCAGTTTCACTATGTTCTGCTTGACGTTCCGCGCGCACCGGCTGCGTACAGCCATGGTGTCTTGCGTGCAGCGGATCTTCGTGTGCTGGTTATGGAGCCGACAGTTTCCAGCCTTCACCAAGTTGCACGCCAGTTGCGATCTATGGACGCCGGAATGAGCAAGGTCGGCACGACCATTGTCTTGAACCATGCGCGTCAGGACCGCCCAAAGGCGATTTCGGTTGATCAGATTGAGCAGGCGTTGATGCGCAAGACCGCGATCTCGCTTCCCTACGATTCCGGTGTCGGAGACGCCGCCGATATGGGCGAACCGGCCGCTGCGACCTCGAAGGGAAAGTATGTCGCGGGCGTCCGTTCCCTCGCGCGCGAACTGATCGGCGAGCCGGAGAAGAAGTCAACGAGTATCCTGGGCCGTTTGTTTCGGCGGAAGGGAGATCAATAGCCATGTTCGGCCGTCGAGGAGTTGGCGACACTCCAAGAAAACCTGAAGCGCCCGCGCCAAAGCCGGAAATAGCTTCGCTGGGGGAAAAAACATCCCGGAGCATATCGGGCTCGTCCGATGTGTTGCCGCTTGCTCGCTCTGCCTCGGCCAGTCCAGGGCAGGCGCGACAACAGATCCGCCGGGACTTGATGGGCCGTTTGGACGCCGCTTCCTTGAACGGCATGTCGCGACAACAAATGATCGCCAGCGTCGGCGCGGTTGTCTCCGAAATAGCCGGTAGTAAACGGCTTAAAATCAACCAACGAGAACAAGCGTCGATCACCGGTGAATTGGTTGACGACATGATCGGGCTCGGCCCGCTTGAGCCGTTGATGGCCGATGACAGCATTACGGACATTATGGTGAACGGCCCGAACCAGATCTATGTCGAACGCAAGGGCAAGCTCACTCTGACCGATGTGACGTTTCGCGATGACACGCATCTGCTAAATGCTGCTCAGCGGATCGCCAGTTCGATCGGTCGACGGGTCGATGAATCGAGCCCAATGGTGGATGCGCGCTTGGCGGACGGCAGTCGCGTCAACATCATCATTCCGCCGCTTTCTTTGATTGGTCCAGTGGTCTCGATCCGGAAGTTTCCGCAAGAGCAAAAAACCCTCGACGATTTGATCCCGCTCGGCAGTCTGTCGCCGGAAATGGCGGCGGTCCTAAAAATCGCCTCAGCGTCCCGCCTCAACATCATCATTTCCGGCGGCACGGGCGCGGGCAAGACCACGATGATGAATGCGCTGTCCTATCTGATCTCGGGGGGCGAGCGCATCGTCACGATTGAGGATGCGGCCGAGCTTCGGTTGCAGCAGCCGCACGTGATCTCTCTCGAAACCCGCCCCATGAACTTCGAGAATCAGGGACAGGTGACGCAAAGGGACCTCGTTCGCAACGCACTTAGGATGAGACCCGATCGGATCATCATCGGCGAGTGTCGCGGGGCCGAAGCGTTCGACATGTTGCAGGCGATGAATACTGGTCACGACGGATCCATGTCGACGATCCACGCGAACACACCGCGAGACGCGATCAGCCGATTGGAAAACATGCTGATGATGGGCGAGTCCTCGCTTCCCTTATCGGCGATCCGCCGACAAATCGTCAGTGCGGTGAATCTGATTGTTCAGGTCGAGAGAATGCGCGATGGCGTGCGCCGGACATCCGCCATTACCGAGGTGATGGGTTTAGAAGGCGATATCGTCGTTATGCAGGATCTGTTTCGCTATGAATATGACGGCGAGGGCAAGGGGGGAATTCTAGAGGGGAGATTTGTCTCTGGAAAAGTGCGGCCTAAATTCGCGCCGCGCGCCGGATATTTCGGATTGGAGGGCTCGCTCATGGAGGCCTTGAGGTGACGCCGGATCTTCAAGCCGCAGACCTTGCCATCTGGATTGTGCTTGCGCTGACGGTTGGCGCGGCGGTGTTGGTGCCGACTATGGACCGGCGGCGGCAGGCGAAGGCGCGTCTGAAGTCTCGGGTTGGCGAGATTGCGGGCGCGATGGGCGGCGCTGGGCAAACACCGGGTGCAGGCGGCGCAGCCGCCTCGATTAATCAAAGCTCTTTGCGTCGGTGGCCGGCCGCGTTTCAACGGTGGTACGAAGCGCTCGACAACTGGTTCGCCCTAGCGGGCGGGGCCGCGATGCTGTTTAGGATCGTCATCGTTTTCGGTGTGCTTGGCGGCGCGCTGGGTTTCGCCGCGGCGTCGTTTCTGCTTTGGGATGATGTGACACGGTTCTTGGCGGCTCTCACCGGGATGATCGCCGCGCCGGCCGCGGCTGCGGCGGCGTATCGAAGGCGCCGTCTGGGGAAGTTCCTTGATCAGTTTCCCGCCGCGATTGATTTCGTTATTCGCGGCGCGCAGGCGGGGATACCCGTGACCGGTTCGATCTCCATGATCAGCGGTGAATTCGACGCGCCGCTGGGGCCTGAATTCAAGCGCATGTCGGACCAGCTCGCCATCGGTGCGAGCATTGGAGACGTCTTGGCGATGGCGCGGAAGCGCATCGCGGTGACGGAGTTCCACATGTTCACCGTTTCTGTCGCGCTTCAGCGGCAAGCGGGCGGGCGTATATCGGAGACGTTGGGTAATTTGTCCTTTGTGCTGCGCGCTCGGCACGAACAGCGGTTGAAGATTAAAGCATTGACCTCTGAAGTACGGGCCTCGGCTGGCATTGTCAGCGCTGTTCCGTTTGGCCTAGCGGGTATCATTTTTCTTATTGATCCATCGGGTTTGTTTCTGCTGACAGAAACGGAAACCGGGCGAAGTATGCTAAACTTCGGGCTGATCATGCTGGCGATTGGTTTCGGCGTCATGAGACTTATCATGGGCACGGTGAAACCATGAATGAGGCCGCCGTTCAAAGCAGTCAATTGCTCGAACTCGTCGTTATCGCGGTGCCCTTGGTCTTGGTGTTGACCGTTCTGTGGCGCTTGTTGACTGCGGGTGAATCCGAACGCGAGTATGTTGTCGGACGGAAGCTGAAGTCGATACAACGGATGGTGGCGTCGACGGACGGCCTCGACGGCGTGGATTCGGAAGATGGGCTCTCGTCCTCGATGGAAGGCGTCTTTGCAAGTGTGCGGCGGTTCGCCAACAGTATATTCTCCGCCACGCCATTTGTTGGAGAGAAGGACCAAGCTAAACTGAGGTCTATGCTGGTCAGAGCTGGCTTTCGGTCGTCAGACGCCCCGAATATCCTGTTGCTCGCCAAGTTATGTTTCGCCCTGATTGGTTTCGCCGCCGGCTATTTCTATTTCGTTGAGGCGAAAAGCAGCCTGGAGACGCTGACATTTTCGATGTTTGGACTTGTCGCCGGCGCTTTCCTGCCGGAATTCGTGGTCAAACGCTTGGCCGCCCGGCGTCGGCGCGCCGTGGCCGATGCGTCTCCAGATGCTTTGGACCTATTGGTTTTGTGCGCCGAGGCGGGCATCGGTATCGAGGACGCAATCCGTCGTGTCGCCGGGGAAATGGCGTCCGCAGCGCCAGCGCTGGTCGAAGATTTGAAGATCGCTGAAGCGGAGATGCGGTTTATACCGGACAAACGTCGGGTATTCGATAATCTTGCAGAGCGCACGGGCGTTGATGACTTCCACCAACTGGGATTGGTATTGGCTCAGGGTGAGCGGTTTGGAACGCCCTTGGCCCAGTCGCTGCGCACGATGGCGATGGAGGCGCGGCGAATCCGCCTGTTGCGGACAGAGGCGTCGGCGGCTCGGCTGCCGGCTGTCATGAGCGTCCCTCTCATTCTGTTTTTTGTTCCCCCGGTAATTGTTGTCGCAGTGGGGCCGCCGGCCCTCCGGTTGATAGAAGCATTCAGCCAATAGGAATGTGCGCATGGTTTATCTGCAACAGGTCTGTGGACGCTTTTTGAACGACGCGTCACCCGCTGACAGCTGTGGAGCGACGGCGCGCGTTGGGGTCAAACGCGCGGCGTCTTTTGCGGCGGTTGTCGTCGTTGTTCCTCTCTTGTTGGGCGGGTGTATGCAACCGATCGACCCGGAAGAAAATGTGGGCGGAGAGATCTACACTGAAAGCGAATTGCAAAGCTCCTTGCGTGTGGCGGAGGCCAGTCAAATCGGCGGGGATCTCGATACTGCGATCCGCCTGTACGAGGAAATGATCAAACTGTACCCGGAGCGGTTCGAACCGCATCTAAGCCTGGCCGATGCGCTTCTGAAGGCGGGTACATATAATGAAGCGATCAAGTCCTATCAGAATGCAATGGATCTAGGCGGAACGACCGCGCGCACCTTTGTTGGAATGGGCCGGGCGCAAATTGCGCTTGATCAACCTGAAGAGGCTTTCGGCTCATTTGTACAAGCGTTGACCATGGAATCCGACCTCGTCGTCGCCTTGAACGGCGCTGGCGTTTCGTTAGACATGCGGGGTCGCCATGGGGAGGCGCAGGATTACTATCTTCGTGCAATGGCTTTAGCGAACGGGTCTGTGGAAATCAAAAACAACTATGCGCTCTCCAAGATGCTGGACGAAGAGTACGAGGAAGCCATTGATATCATTCTGGCCATGGGCTCTGTGCTGAACCTGCCGCCACGGATACGTCAGAATCTCGCCTTGGCCTATGGGATGATGGGCGAAGAAGAGGAAGCGGCCCGGTTTCTACGATTGGACCTGAAGGAAGAGGCGGTCCAAAACAATCTCGTCTATTTCCGCAGTATACGTGGCAGCAAGTTGCTGGCGGTCGACCGTTTCGGTTTGGAATACTTGCGGTCGCCATCGATCATATTGCCCGAAGAACGGGCCGCAGGCGGCTGATGGCCGGCGCCGGGCAGTCGGCTCGAACCGGGCGATATGGCGGCGTATTCCGGTTCCTAGCGACACTCAGGCGATTTGCCCGGGCGCGCCGCGGCGTGGTGATGGTCGAGTTTGCGGTGGTCTTCGGGTTCCTCGTCATGGTCGCTGTTATGCTGGCTGAGGTCGGCCGATTTCTCTTTACAACCAGCGTGCTGGAAACGGCCCTGTTGGACGCATCGCGGGCGAACAGGGTGGCGCTCAACCGTCCGGCCGGCGCTGCCGTTGGAGGCGTGATTGATCCGGAGGTCACGCTCTGTTTGTCAGACTATTTCGACGATTTTCTGGATCACGATTCGGCCGTAGATCAGGGCGCTAAAGAAGCATTTCGGGATGAAATCGCCGACCGCGTCGAGAATGCAAGCAATGGATCGCTGACAAAGGACCGATTGACGATTCAATATTTCATTTATGAATCCCCAGTAAGTTTTAATGGTTCGGAGGCGTCGCTGGGAGCGGACCCACGCGGCGAGCAAGGCGAGTTTGTTCAATATCTGGCGCAATATCGAATGGCGTATCTAACAGGCTTTGATGCGATCGCTGAGACAATCTTCGGAGAGGCGGCGACAACGCTTCTGAAGCCATGCGCACATTTGGTTGTTCAGAATGAGTAGTGGGACAGGTTGCGCGTGATGTGAGATGGATCGGGCCGAATGATGCGAAGATCAATAGGGACAAGGCGAGCTTGATGCGCCGACCTCTTCGATTCTTGGAGAATGAACCGCGGTTCGTCCGGCTTGGCCGGGGCGCTGGCCGATGGTTGCGTGAACGCGGCCGAGTCTTTTTTGCCGCGAACAAAGGGGCCGTCGGGATCGAAACGGCATTGGTCGTGCCGATGGTTGTTTTGACCTTGATCACGATTATCGATGCGCATCGGTTTGTCTCAATTGGATCTCAAGTCGATCAGGCGGCGCATCTCGCGGCGAACGCCGTGGCGCGGGAGGAAGCCGTAACACGCGACGGGGTCGAAGATTTACTCGAAATGGCGGAGATCATTTCCAATGGACGAAACGCCAACAGTGCGGAAGGAGTCTACCGGGCGGTCCTCTCTGTGTTGTCAAGCGCGTCGACAGAGGACAATCTCGGCGGGGACCCGCAAGTCGTGTGGCAGGTCACCCGGGGAACTGAGATTGAAACGGCATGCCCTCCCTTTGTCGGGGCCGCGGGGGGGCGTGCATCGCTTCCTGCCGATGTCTCGTTTGACGCCGAAGAGAGCATTGTGACGGTTCAGATCTGCTACACGCCGGTCGCCGCACTGTTTGCAGGGCGTACTATCACCGAAACGCTTGTTGGCGACCCGGTCAAGGTGCAAGCGTACTATGCGTCTCGAAGAGGTTTTGTAACATGCCTCGATTGCTAGAGGGTCGACGTTGGATGCGCCTTACATTGCGGCGCTTTCTGACCGATGAACGAGGCGTTACCGCCGTTATTTTCGTTCTGACTGTCGCGGTCATGGTCGGCGGTGCCGGGATGTCCATCGACGCCGCACAGAATTTCCGGCTCAAGCAGCAATTGCAGCGCGCGACGGACAGCGCCGCCCTGACGATCGGGAGAAGAACGCTCGAAGAGGAATCGTCTTTTGCCGAGTTAGTCGAGGATGGTTGCCGCTTCGTGCGCTTGAATATGCGCGAAGGATATACGGTCACATGTGTGGAAAGCAGTACGCCGGATCCCGCCGCATCCGATGAGATTTCGGTGGCGGTGAATTTCTCCAGCGTCGACGTTTTTCGCGTGAGCGCGCAGACCGCTAGGGAAGGCGTCCTCGTCGCAATACTGGCGCCGGCGACCTTCCCGATCAAGGCGAACGCCGGAACCGAAGCTGATATACAACAGCTTGAAGTGGCAATGGTTCTCGACATCACTGGTTCGATGCGGACACAGGGCAAGATTGAGGCGTTGCAAGATGCGTCGATAGCGCTGGTCGAATCGCTGCAGAGTGACGGGATCCCAGAATCGGTTAGGCCGTGGATTTCGATTGTGCCGTATGTCGCCGGTGTAAATGTGGGGTTGCAATATGACGGATGGTTGTCCGCAAGCGATCCAACGGACCAGAATGTGACGCGCTGGAGCGGGTGCGTCGAGCAGAGATTTGACGCGGAACTTGACGCCAGCGAGGCCCCGCCCGGCGATGCGGACGGCGGGTTCCGCCCATACCGCCGGTTCAACGAAGACTTCTCGCTAATCCGTTGCGCTGGCGCAGATGTCTCACCTGATGGCGCTGTCTTGAGTGAGGGCCAGCCAATCGTTCCGTTGACACAAGACCGCGAGGGTTTGGTTGACTATCTGGTCGACCTCGAGACGTCACGCGGCGGCACGATGACCGCGATTGGCGCTGTATGGGGTTGGCGCACACTGTCGCCGTTCTGGAGCGGCGTCTGGGATGGCGTCCCAACAGAAAAACCGGCGATATACGGGAGAGAAGACCTGACGAAGGCCTTGGTGATTATGACCGATGGACAGAGCTGGATCCCGTCCTATTCAGGCTATGGCGAGGTCGATACGAGTGCGTTTCCGCGGACATCGGAAGGGTTGGGCCCTTTTACGAGCGGCCCTGCGGTGATTGACGCCAAGCTCTTGGATGTCTGCAGCAACGCCAAAGCCCAAGGCGTACAGGTTTTCACAATCGCCTTTCGAATGCCGGAGAGACTGCACGGTGTTTACTGCGCTTGTTCGACGCAGGAAGACGTATCGCCGCCTGGGGAGTGTCTGGATAACACAGATCCAGAGCAACAATATTTCTTTCCGGCGCCAACCAATCAGTCGCTTGTGACCTCATTCGAACGCATTGGCGCACGTTTGCAAAATGTGCAGCTTATTGACTGACGAACTACCTGTGCGCCGCCGTTACAATCCGGCGGTGTCGATCGCCGAATCCGCCGCGCCGTCGATCGCTTCCGTCTTCGCGAAGGCGACAGGCGTACAGAATTGCCCACGGGTGCCGAATGCGTCACAGCGCTTCCGAGCGACGTCTCGATTGTCCAACGGACCCGCAACCACACGATAGAAAGTCCTGCGATCGGCGCCGAGCGTAACGCTCATGATCTCCGGTTGAAGTCCGTCAAGTAAATCGGGAAAGCCCGTCTTCAGTGTGCTCCAAGCCAATTCAGCGGCGGGCGCTGTGTGTGAGGTCACCAAATGCACGCCGGCTGCATTGGGCGACTCCACCATTTCGGTCTTCGGCGTCTGTGGCGCCGGGTCCTTCTGACGTTGGGGCGGCCGGGGAAAAACATCGCCAGTCTGAAGGTCAGCATCAGCCGCATCGATCTGGGCGAGGGTTTCGCCTTCAATAGGCGCGCGATTGGGCAAGGTGTTCCGCAACGCGGCAAGTTCACGTTGCAGCTTGTTGAGTTTTGCATCGACAGCGCCGATCCGATCGCTGGTGTCGACAACCATGTCGGCCATAACAACGCTGTCGAGACCGTTGATTTCGCTATGGAGGGCGGCCACACGAGCGTCGACGGCGGCGACCCGCTCGCTGGCGTCGATGACCATATCGGCCAGTACCGCTTCGTCCAGACCATCAGCCCCAGGTTGCTTCTCGCCGAAAAGCGCAGCCATGTTAGGGTCGGCGCAACCTGCAGCCAACGCGAGCGCCAGAAACGCGGCAGGAATCCTGAAAGGCGTTATAGAGTTGGTGATCACGGCTAGTCCCCTTGCTCGGTCTGTTTCGACGTAGTGACCAAAGCAAATAGGGCGCCAGGAATTGGTGCGGCTAAGAAAGATCTTAGGGGCTTATGAAGGGCCGCCCGTTACGACAATTCGACAGAAACGGGCGCTGCCGTCTTGGCGAAGCGCGTCGCAGAATGATTCGGCCTCGGCGCGGGTCGGCCAATCGCCGAAAAGGATCCGTTGATAGGCGCCGCCGGTGATCAGTGCGGCCTCCTCGAGATGCATCGGGGCGTCGGCGAGCAGCGCGCTGTTTGCGGCGACAATCTGTTGCGCCGCCTTCTCGGCTCTTTCCACATCACGCGCGAAACCCAACCAGACCCGGTAGGCTTTGGCCGATTCGGTCGGCGGGTCGGGATTTTCGAACGTTGAGATGGACGCCGTCTCCACCGGCGTTTGCGTCTCCGCCAAGGCGACTTTCTGAATGGAGTCAGCGGTCCGAACCCCTCGAGGCTGAGGTTCTTCGCCGGCCTTTGGGCCCAGATCTTCCGCCGCTGGATCGCGCAAATCAGAGGCTTCGTCACGCGCTTGCTGTACCAGCTTCGACGGCCCCGCCAACTCTTCGGTGACGACATCGACCGTCGGGCTAATGGTGATGGCCGGCGATTCCAGCGCAGCGGCGGTCGCCGCAGTTGGGGTAATTCCGATTGCGGCCCATTGAGTCAAGGCCGGCGACGCCTGTGCAACGCCCGCCCGGTCGGCTTGCTGAAGCCAGACCTGCGCTTCTCGTACTTCGTCCGCATCGCCTTGTAAGAGCGCGAGCCCAAGATTGAACTGCGCCGCAGCAAGTCCCGACCCCGCCGCGAGCCGCCAAAGCGCCAGCGCACGCGAGCGGTCTCGGTTTACGCCAACACCGCCTGCGAAGAGCAGCGCCAGATCGTTCTGCGCTTCCGCGCTGCCTGCATCGCTGGCCCGTTGGTACCAGGTCACCGCCTGACGAGGATTCGCCGCAAACCCTGGCGCACCGATTTCATACAGCCGCCCGAGTTCGTGCATCGCTTTGGGATCGCCCTGATCGGCCAGGGACCTTAGGATTTTCGCCGCGTTGTCAGCGTTATTGGCCCTCAGCGACGCCCCAGCCGCGCTAAGATCCTCCGCCCATGCGGCCGATGCTACGGCGGTCCCGACCGTCGCCCCGCCGAGACAACAGAAAGTCAAAAAGAGACATACCCTGAGGCGGCGGGTCGACATCGCGATTACATCCCAATCCTGGCCAAAAGCCCGGCACGATTTCAGTTCACAATACTTCAAACCGGCATTACCAGACGGCGATTCCGCATCTCTGCCAAGGCCCGCGAAAGAGATCGGCGAGCCCGGCGCCTTTTCTGAGAGAGCAAACCGACTGTAAAGACCAGGATGGCGCCGAAGACGACGTGAACTGACGCCAGCGAAGTAAGGCAAGAAATTGAAGATCACCGAAACGTGCGTCCATACTCAGGATCGAACCGGAGACGCTACCGCCTCCGATCATATCCTCTCACAACGGAACCGTCTAAGCGGCGCCTGGCGTCGGCGGGATCGACGAAACGCGCAGCTCACCTCGACGTGCAGGCCGCGTCCCTTGCTTGTCGAATCATCGCCAACACGGACGCGCCGTCCTCCAGGAATTCGAAGGCCAAAGCGCGCGGACGGCTTATCCTAGAAAGCCGCCTATGACGGCGGCTCCCCATCCCGAGTACGCTGACATGTCTGGTTGGCGCCGCGTACGGCGCGGGTTCGTCGTTCCCGAAAATGATCGACTCGGTTCCGTCTCTGTTTTGCTCCAGATGGATCTGATCCAGGCCGGTCAGGTCGATGCTCGAGAGACGGCCTTTCCGAGATATCAACAGCCGTTTGCTGGTCACCGCATAGGCGGTGTTCTGGCGGCGTTGCGCGTCCCGAAAGAAGCGGCCGACGACCAGATACAAACCGGCGCCGAGGGCGATGAAACCCGCCAGGACGAAAACAAAAGGCGCGCCGATCTGGATCACGTTGACCAGCCAGAAGATGGCGAACCCGGCCCAGGCCAAGGAAAATGGGATAAGAAAGACGTCCTGCTTGCGGAAGCGAAGGCCTTGCAGCGGCGCGCCCCACCAGACGACCTGTTCGTCAGGGTCGAGGAGGGCTTTCAGCCCATCGGGCGGCTCCTGCACCTCTGTCTCCGTGGTCTAAATTCTGAGCCTTAACCGCGACAAAGGCTGTCGCCTTAGGTCGCCTGATCGGCCGGCGGATTAGTTGGCGGCGTTGTGGGCGGCTTGGAGACCATCCGCTTTACCCGCTCGCGCCCGCTCTGGAAGGTCACATAGAGGGCGGGGATGACGAAAATGCCGAGCAGTGTCGCCAGCAACATCCCGCCGAAGACCGACGTACCGACCGTCGTGCGGGTGATCTCGGCCGCGCCGACCGCGAAGACCAAAGGCAGGATCCCGGCGACGAAGGACAGGCCGGTCATCATCACCGCCCGGAACCGCGTCCGCGCCCCGTCGATCGCGGCCTCAATGATCTCGGCGCCCTCTTCGCGGCGCTGTTTCGCGAATTCGACGATCAGGATCGCGTTTTTGGCGACGAGCGCGATCAAGAGCACCAGACCAATCTGGCCATAGAGGTCGAAAGACAGGTTGGCGACCAGCAGCGCCCCCAGCGCGCCGGCCACCCCGAATGCGACCGACAGCAAGACCGGAACCGGGATGGTCCAGCTTTCATACAGGCCGACCAGGAACAGGTAGGCGAAGAGGATCGAGAAGCCGAGGATCATCGCCGTCTTGCCCGCCGCCTCTTTCTCCTGCAGCGCCGTCCCGGTCCATTCATAATCATAGCCCGGCGGCAAAGTCGTCTCAGACAGCTCTTCCATCGCTTGCAGCGCCACGCCGGACGCGACCCCAGGCGCCGGCGTTCCGTTGATGGTCAGCGAGCGGTAGTTGTTGTAGCGCGTGATGAGCTGCGGCCCGACAATGTACCGCACCGTGGCGACCGCGCCGAGCGGCACCATTTCGCCGTCCCGGTTGCGCACATGCAGACGGTTGAGTTTCGGCACCGCGTCGCGGTCGGTTTCGGCGGCCTGCATATTCACCTGCCAAGACCGGCCGAAAAGGTTGAAATCATTCACATAGAGAGAGCCGAACGTGCCCTGCATCGTTCTGAACAGCTCGTCGACGGAGACGCCCAGCGTCTGCAATCGCTCGCGATCGAGGTCGAGATAGAGCTGCGGCGTGTTCGCCGAGAAGGTCGAGAAGGTCGGGCCCAACCGGTCTTCCTGGTTGGCCGCCACCACCATGCCGCCCCCGACAGCGGCGAGATCGGCGGGCGGCCGCCCCTCGAGATCGTTCAACTGGTACTCGAACCCCGACCCTGTGCCGAGGCCGATGATCGGCGGCAGGTTAAAGGGGAAGACCTGCGCCTCGCGCACGGACAGGCCGAGTGCGTAGACCTGGCCGATAATGTCAAATGCGTTGACGCCCGGGGCGCGGTCGTCGAAATCGTCCAGCACGACAATCAGAATGCCGCTGTCCGGCGAAGCGGCGCTGTCGAGCAGGGACCAACCGGAGGCGCCGATGATCGAGCGAACGCCCTCGATCTGCGCGACCTGTTCCTGGAACGGCTCGAGCACGGCTTGGGTGCGGTTGACCGAGGCGCCTCTGGGAAGCCGGATTTCCACCATGAAGGCGCTTTGATCCTCCGCCGGCAGGAACCCGGTCGGGACCGTATTGAACAGATAGCCAGTCGCGCCCAAGGCGCCGGCCATCAGAACCACGCCGATGATGGCGCGGCGGGCGACAGCGCCGGCGATCGTGGCGTATCGGTCCCGAGTCCAGTCGATGCCACGGGAGATCGTCGCCAGCGGCCCTCTCGGCGGGCCTTCGCGTCGGCGCAGCAATAGGCCGCAGAGCGCCGGGCTGAGCGACAGGGCGTTGATGGTCGAGATCACGACCGAAACCGAAATCGCCACCGCGAATTGCTGGAAAAGTTGTCCCGTGATGCCGGGGATGAAGGCGACGGGCACGAAGACAGACAAGAGCACCAGCGTCGTGGCGATCACCGGTCCCGTTATCTCATCCATCGCTTGGCGCGCCGCTTCAGGCGGCGACAGGTGCGGATTTTCCGCTAGCACCCGGTCGCAATTCTCGACGACGACGATTGCGTCGTCGACGACCGTGCCGATGGCGAGCACCAGGGCGAGCAGCGTGATCGTGTTGATCGTAAAGCCAAGCGCCAGCATCACGGCGAAGGTCCCGATCAGGCCGACCGGCACGGCGATGGCCGGGATCAAGGTGGCGCGAATGCTGCCCAGGAAGAGATAGACGACGATGATGACCAGGATGAAGGCTTGCCACAGTGTGGTCTGCAACTCGGCGATGCTCGCTCGGATAAACCCGGTGACGTCATAGGTCACATCATAGGTCACGCCCTCCGGCGCATTGCGCATGGTGCGCGCGAGCACCTCTTCGACGCCCTCGGCGATCGCCAGCGCGTTGCCGCCCGGCGCCTGACTGATCTGGACCAGCACGGTGGGCCGGCCGTCGATAGTCGCAATCGTGTCGTAGTTCTTGGCCCCAAGTTCGATCTCGGCTACGTCGCGCAGCCGGACGAAGGAACCGTCCGGCAAGGCGCGCAACACGACATTGCCGAATTGTTCGGGTTCGGTCAGCCGGCCCTGCGTTGTAATGTTAAGCTGAAAGATCGGGTCATTGGTCAGCGGTTGGGCGCCGACGCGACCAACCGCTGCCTGGACGTTTTGCGCGCGCAAGGCGTCGACAATATCGTCGGGTGTGAGTTCCAAACTGGTCAGCCGGTCGACATTCAGCACGATCCGCATGGAATAATCGCGCGCGCCGAGGACGCTCACATCCCCGATGCCCGGCACCCGTTTCAGACTGTCGACCAGATTGATCGTCGCGTAATTGGAGAGAAACAGGCTGTCGAACTGATCCCCCGTATCGTAGATCGAGATCATCTGAAGGAAGGCGGGCGACGCCTTGCGGACATTGACGCCGACTGATGTCACTTCTTGCGGCAGTTGCGCCATTGCGGCCGAGACGCGGTTCTGAACGTTGACCGTCGCGATGTCCGGGTCGGTGCCGACCGCGAAGGTGACGGTCAGTTCGTAGGCGCCGTCGGCGCTGCTGCTCGACTTCATGTAGATCATGTCGTCGACGCCAACGACCTGCTGCTCAATCGGCTGGGCGATGGTCTGTTCCACCACTTCCGCACCGGCCCCAGGATAAGTCGCCTGCACCTGAACCGACGGCGGGACGATTTCGGGGAACTGAGCGACCGGCAGTTGGGTGAGCGCCACCAGTCCTGCGATCGTGATGACGATCGAGATGACCAGCGCCAGCCTTGGCCGGTAGATGAAGACGCCGGAAATCAAGGCGTCAGCCGCCTGTCGAGACGGCGGCGTCGACCTGGATGCCCGGCCGGACCTTGTTGACGCCCTCGGTGATCACGACCTCGCCTTCCTCCAAGCCGTCGGAGATAACGCTGCGGCCTTGAATGACTGTCCGAACTTCGATGCGCCGTTGCTCGACCGTGTCGTCAGCCCCGACAACCATGACGAAATCGCCGACCTGGTCGCGCTGAACCGCCTGTTGCGGAATGTTCAGCACCAGTTGTGGGTCGGACGCCACCAGTTCGACCACCACCAAGGCGCCGTCCAGCAACACCCCGTCTGGATTGTCGAACACCGCGCGGGTCAGAACCGTGTCGGTGCCGCGTGCAACCTGGGCGTCGATGAAGTCTAATGTGCCCAACAGCGGGTAGGTCGTACCGTTCGGCAGGCGCAGGGAGACGTCCGCGCCCTCCTCATCCTCTTCCCGGGCGCGTTGCTGTCTGTAGGTGACGTAGAGCGTCGCGGGCACCGGGAATTCGACCGTCATCGGATTGAGCCGGACCAGGGTCGTCAGCGGGCCGCTCTCTGGCCCGACAAAGGCCCCGACATCGTAGCGCGACAGTCCGACCCAGCCGGCGAAGGGCGCCGTGATCTGAGTGTAAGAGACATCAAGCTTCGCCCGATCGAGTTCGCCCGATAGGTTCTCAATCCGTCCCTTGACGCTGCCGACATTGGCGACCGCGACATCCAGCTGAGACTGCGCGACCGATCCGCGTCCCACCAGTTCCTCTTTTCTCGCTCGATCGATCTCCGCCAGCGCCAATTCGGCGCGTGCCGCGGCGATGGAGCCTTCGATTTGCCGGACGACCGCTTCATAGGGTTCCGACTCGATTTCATAGAGGAGCGTGCCTTCCTCGACCCGCCGACCCTCGATGAAGCCGGTATTCTCCAGAAAGCCTGAGACACGCGCCGTGAGATCGACCTTCTGCTCGGCCACGGCGCGGCCCGAAAAACTGAGCGCCGCACGCAGGTCGGTAATTTCGGCGGGCGCGACAATGACGGCGGGGCGCGGCGCCTCCTGCGCCCAGGCGGGCGTTATGGCCGCTAGTCCGACCACAAAAGCCGCGATCGGCGCAAGCGCTTTCAAATACAAGAGAAGCGGCAAGGTCATTTGTTCCCCCAAACAAACCGCGTCGGGCAAAAAACCCGCATGGATCGTCACGTTTGTTATAGACCGCATTCGCCATCAGCGTCATCCCCAATGTTGCGCTGCAGCGTTCGAATATCGCGTGATTAGGACGCAGCTTCTGCGATTGTGGCCGCGGGGTCCGGCTTGTAGAACCCTCGCGGAAAGCTGCGGCTCTTGTGCCGGGCGGGGTGAAGCATGTCTGATCGAACCGATCTTCCTTTGATTATTGGCGTGACCGGCGCGTCCGGCGTGATCTATGGCGTGCGCGCCCTGGAAATTCTGCGCGAGTTGGAGATTGAAACGCATCTGATCCTGTCGAAATCGGCTGAAATGACCATGGCCTATGAGATCGATCGGAAGCCGAAGGAAATCCGGGCGCTGGCGACCAAGGCGCATCCGCCGGGCGATGTCGGCGCGTCGATTTCGTCCGGCTCTTTTCCGACACGCGGCATGCTGATCCTGCCCTGTTCCGTTCGCACCCTCAGTGAGATCGCGTCCGGCGTAACCTCCAGCCTGATGAGCCGGGCCGCCGATGTCGTTTTGAAAGAACGCCGCCGGTTGGTGCTGGGCCTACGGGAAACGCCGCTGCATGTCGGCCATCTGCGTTCCATGACCCAGGCGGCGGAAATGGGCGCGGTGGTCGCCCCGATTGTCCCGGCCTTCTACAACCGCCCGGACAGCATCGAACAGATTATCGATCATTCCGTCGGACGCCTGTTGGACCTGTTCGACATCGACACCAAAGGCGTCTCCCGCTGGCGCGCCGATGACTAAGCCGCGGTCTCTTTGTTAACGTCGGGCTGAGTCGCGCAGCAGCGTTCGGCGGAGCAAGTCTTGTCCGGTCGGGTGGCTCTCAAGCTGTTCGACCGCGCGGCGATGGAGCGCCGGGCACTGGTCGGCGAGATCTTTCCATGGTCGGCGGCGCTTGCCGGTGGCGTTCTCAATCTGACGCACTTGGAGCGCGCCGTCGGCCTCATGCAGTAAGACGCGCAGGGCGAGACGTGTGATGAGCAGGCGTTCATCATCGAGCAGATCCAAATCGAGCTCGACGGGCGGCAAATCGCGCCGCCTTGAATGGCCGCGCACTTCCGGCCGCCCGCGCGTCGCGGCGACCGTGTGGGGGCCATCCCACTTCATGGTGTAAACCCTCCCCAGGCGGCGTCCGCCGCTGCTGTTCAGGCGTGAAACTGTTGGAGACCGAGAGACGCGAGCTCTGAATAGGCGCAGTGCGCGACCCTCAATTCCTCAACAATAAAACAAAATGTTTTAGCCGTCAATAACCAACGGATCAGCGCGTCAGGTCCGGCATGTTGCCGGTTTCACAGATAAAGTGGATCGCGACCCAGTCCCCGCGCAGAACCCGGTCCCCGGCGAGGTCTTTGAAGACCGGCCGCGCCCGGGCCGAACTACGATAGGCGATCAGTCCCGGCGAACCGTCATTGCGCCAGAGCACGCATTTGTCGCCCGGACGAATCCGCTGCGCCGGCAGGGCGGTGAAGACATCGCCTTCCCGGATGACGCGCCCGTCTCCCTGGCGGATTACAATCAAATACGGGCGGTCGGCGTCGAATTCCCCCTGAAATGACCTGTATTGACCGGAACGGTTGGAATAGCCGCCGACTTTCGCCTTCACTCCAGCGGAGAGTCGGAGCCGTTTGCGGACAGGGCCCATTTCGGCGCTGTTTAAGAGACTGCGATCCGGCTCCCTCATTCGGGCTTCTCGCTGCACCAACGCGTAACGCTTTTTGCGAATAGACATCACATCGATTACCCTTAGTTGTTAGCACGATTTTATTATCTCTTTAAGAGAACTAATTATGAGAGATTCTTCAACAACAATTTGTACGGAGGCGCGATAAGTCACAACCATCACCCGAAACTGATGAACGCATTAACCAATCAGAAGATGCAGAAAATGATAGCTGGCGAATACAGTCTTCTTGATTATCAGTACGTTACAGATCATTAAGAAATGTTTGTTTGGTACAGACAAAATGAACCTATCATATGACGAATCTCTGAGGCGATGCAGCCCGGATCGATGATTACAGGGTTCTGTTTTGAGATCTGGAGCGTTCGGTCGTCGCGATCGGGTCGCCCATTCGGTGTTTAAACAAGTGGATCGGTTCGTCTCTTCGTGGGCGGTCAACGGGTTTCAGAAGGCGGCGCGGACAGCGTCTCGCCGATCAAGCGGACAGCGTCTCGCCGATCAAATCGGGCGCGGGAGCCAATCGCATCATGCCCGTCTGCTTGCGCATGTCGCGAGACGAGCGGGCGCAGGGGCGCTGCGCCGGACTAGTCCGATTGGACAGTCGCGGAGGTAGGCGTGGCTTGGGGACGGGTCTAGGCCCGGGCTAGAATCCAACCAGTTCGTTGGACGGCATCACCCGGTGGATCGCGACAATCTCGGCCATCTTGAATGTCAGCGTGCGCGCGGGATTGAACTGTTCGACGACGATCTCTTTGCTGTTCTTGCGCACCAGCATCTTCACGAAGGCTTCGATCTCGCCATGTTCGTCCTTTTGGACCTGCAGGATAATGTCGTCTCCGGGGCGCGCCGGTTGTCTTGGATGCACGAACAGCAGATGGCCTTCGAAAAAGCGCGGCGCCATGGAATCGCCGACGACATAGACGGCATAAGCGTCATTGGCGCCTTGGAGGCCGGGCGGACGGCGAACATAGCCGATCTGCGCGTCGTCGAGGCGCATCGCGCCAGTGTCGGAATTGGACCCTGCCGCTGATCCGCGGATCGGCAGGCTGCGCGGCCATTGCGAGGGGTTTGGAGGCGGCACGTTCGCCCGTTCGGCCGTCGCAAGGGGCGCCGAGGCGTCAGCGAGCCGCCCAGGCCGAGCCGGCCCTTCGTCGGCCATATCCTCGTCGAGGTCCAGCAGGTCCGCCGGATGAACGTTCAGGGCCCGGGCGATTTTCCGCATCATCTGGTCGTTCAGGCGCCGCGCGCCGCGTTCGATCAGGCCGATATTCTGGCCCGTCGTATTGCATTGTTCGCCAAGGGCGACCTGAGACAGGCCCGCCTCTTCGCGGAGTTGTTTGATTTTGTTCGCCATGACCAAACAATGCACCGGATTCTAGGAATAGAAAACAGACAAAATGTTTGACAACTTGGCAGACGTGGTGTTTGGTGCCGGGAATTGAGTGTGCGGCCCTGCGCCTGGGGGGGGGCGGACGCCGGAGATATTAGTGAGCGGCTGCGCAGCTGTCGGATCGCGCATCTCAATTAGGCGTCATGGCCGATCTATGTGAAGTGTCCGAAACAGAGCAACAGAGGAGAGATAGGATGGCGAGAGCCGGTCGGAAACGAGCCCCGCGTGGATATGCGCCCGGAAGTAAGAAAGGGGACGCGTCGCAGAGAGCGGGTGGGCCAAAACGCGACTTGGGCACACCCGAATTGCGGGCGCGCCGAGCCGCGATCGTCGGCGGCGCGAATGTGACGCTCTGGGACGGTTCACGGATGCATGCGGCCTATCTCGCCGGTTTCTTGACCGAGGCGGAGTTGGTCGCCGGGCGCCGTTTCGCCGCCTTGGCGAAGCTCTATCTTGGCTATCTCTCCGCGCCCAACCCCGATCGGGGGCCTGCGCATGGTCCGCTCGGCGTGATGACTCCCCACGCCTCGGGCCCTGAGCCGGACCGGGAGGAAGGGGAGGCGCCGCTGCAAACGGCTGCGTCCTTGCCCCGTCGGTTCGACGATCCCGAAGAGTATCGCCGGGTCAAGGATCGGTACGCAAACGCCTATTGCGCGCTCGGCGGCCACCGGGAGAAGCGCGCCGTCGCTAAACTAACACGCGACGAACCGGCCTGCCTGACGACCGCCAAACGCGGTTTAGGCCGTTTGGCCGTCCACTGGCGGCTCTTGGAGGCCGATGGCTATAGAGCCCCGGCTGAAGCGCGCCCCGGAGAAACACGCTCCGGAGAAACACGCCTGCAACAAGCGGCGTCTCCCCAGGATTCCGGCGGTATTCACACCAAAGAAAACACGAGCAAACAAAAATTGGAAAAAAATTAAAAAAAGTATTTGACATAGCAGTTCGGATCGGTATGATGCGCGTTAATTGAGCATCGAGAAATGCGCCGGCGGGAAGAAATCCCGCCGGCGTTTTTGATTCAGGCCTTGGCGCCGCGCTTCGGTTTTCGATGACCGGGGTGCTGGCCCGCGGGCCGTAGCGGTCGAGGCTCTCACGCAGATCATGAGGTGATGAATGGCGGCGCCGAAAGGTCCGGACAGGAAACCCAAGCCGCACAAGGGCCGCTCTGAAAGGGCGGCGTTGGCGGACTATCGGGAAGAGTATTGCGAGGATGTTGTAGAAAGTATGGGGCGCGGGCTCAGTTTGACCGCTTTCGCCGGTGAAATCGGCGTCGCCCGGTCGGATGTCGATATCTGGGTGAAACGGCGATCGGGTTTCGCGGCCGCCGTCGCGCGCGGCAAGGCCCGCCGGGTGCTGTATCTCGAACAGAGATTGCTGGAAGGCGGCACCGGCCCGCATGTATCGAGCCAGATTTTTGCGCTGAAACACGCGGACCCGGACGAATGGCCCGACAAGCCGGCGAGCGCCGCGATACAGAGTAAAGAGGGAGTTGACCGCGGAGATGCGTCGACGCCGGGGATCGAAAAGGTGGAGCGGATTATTGTCAAATCTGAGAATTCCGACGGCGGCGATCTTTGAGCCTTTGCTGCGCCCGGCCCGTTACAAGGCGGCCTGGGGCGGGCGCGGCTCGGGCAAGTCGCATTTCTTCGCCGAGGCGGTCTTGGAACATTGTATCGGCAATCCCGGCGCCCGGGTGGTCGCCATACGGGAGGTCCAGCGAAGTTTGGCGGAGAGCGCGAAACGGCTCATCGAAGACAAGGCCCGGCGCCAAGGCGTTTCGGGCCTTTTTTCTTTCCGGCGCGATCGGATCGGCACGCCAGGCGGCGGGGCCATCCTGTTCCAGGGCATGCAGGACCATACGGCCGAAAGCATCAAGTCCTTGGAGGGGGTGACCATCGCCTGGGTCGAGGAGGCGCAGAGCCTGTCGAAACGCTCGCTGGAGCTGTTGCGCCCGACCATCAGGGCGCCGGGGTCGGAGCTTTGGTTCAGTTGGAATCCGAGGCGCGCAAGCGATCCGGTCGATGCGCTGTTCCGCTCGGGCCGGCCGCCGCCAAACGCCATCGTGGTGCGCGCGCTGTACCGTGACAACCCGTGGTTCCCCGAGGAGTTGGAGCGCGAGCGCCGCGACGATCAGAAGAACAACCCGTCCCGCTACGGGCATATTTGGGAAGGCGACTACGAACCGACCGTCGAGGGCGCCATCTGGACGCGGGCGGAGATCCAACAGAACCGCGTCGCCTCGGCGCCGGATTTGGAGAAGATCGTGGTCGCCGTCGACCCCGCCGTCAGCAGCGGCGAGGGCGCCGACGAGACCGGGATTGTAGTCTGCGGCCTGGGGCGCGACCGGCGCGGCTATGTGCTCGACGATCAGTCCGTGCGCGGCGCGCCGGACACATGGGCGCGGCGGGTGGTCTCGGCCTATGACCATTGGCGCGCCGACACGATCGTCGCGGAGAAGAACCAGGGCGGCGAAATGGTGCGCACGACGCTTGAGGCGGTCCGGCGGTCCTTGCCGGTGCGTCTGGTCCATGCCAGCCGCCGCAAGGCCGAACGCGCGCAGCCCGTGGCCGCGCTCGATGGCTTGGGGAAAATCAGCCATGTCGGCGATTTTCCCGAATTGGAGGAACAGATGATGCAAATGACCGCCGAAGGCTATGAAGGCCCCGGCTCGCCCGACCGGGTCGATGCGCGAGTCCACGGCTTCCTGCATCTGTTCAAGAACCTGACCGCGCCACGCCCCGCTACGGCCGCGCCGGCCCGCCGCGCCAATCTCGGCGCCTATCAGGGAGAGTTCTGAGATGGTCGATTTTGGCGGCGGTTCTCTTGGAAATTGTAGCGAGTCATTTAATAGCAGCCGCGGCGGCGGTCGAGAGCACAGCGACCGGATTGGGCGCGAACTCTACGGCGTTGGCGGCAACGAGCGCGGCAGGACATTTGGCGGACGGATCGGCGGCGGTAAGAGCCGTGAGCCGGACCAAGACGCCCAAATCGGCGGCGCCAGCGTTCCGAAGCAGGAGCCGCGCTTCATGCAGCTAAGAGCCAGGCGAGAGGCGCGCCGGGGCCGGAAGGCGATCGGTCAGGATTTGTCCCTGTTCCGCGGCAACCTCGGCTGGGGCGACACCAATGCGGGGATGCTCACCATCACGCGTAACCCGTTCGAGACCCGACGGTCTCCGAGGTTCCAGGTCCCGTTCTCTGGCGGGACGGACTTTGCGGGTCCGTTCGCCCGCGAGCCGCGTCCTGATGAAACAGACATCTTTTCGCGTCTTTACAATAGGACAGCCAAGGCGGTGCGGCGTGTCTGGGACGTGGATGATCCGCTGGGATTTGATCCCGATGAGATCGCGGCCCAACGCCAGCTTGCGGCCCGGTATCCGGTCCTGGGACCAATCCAGTATTTCAACGAAGTGATCGGGTATCCTGCGACGGTCTTCGCCGACTCCGCGCTGCGCTCGGTCCCGGCCGCTCTTCACGGCGGCGCCGCCTTGGCAGGGCAGAGTATTGACGAATTTGGCGCGAGCAAAACCCAAGGACGGCAACTAGAGCGCGGGATCGTCAATTTCGGAAATTACCTAGGACTACGCGTGGCTGGAGCCGGCGGCGCTGGCGGCGCGGCGGTGCAGGGCGCCGCCGCGGCGAAAATCGCCCATGAGGCGGCAACCGCGCGCCGGTTCGTGTCCGGCCCGAACGGATCGATCAATTTCGGCCAAGTCGGCTCGGATATCGCTGCGGCGTCAGCCGGTCGTTTCCCCGCAGCGCCCATCCGCATTCAGCTCGGCCGCGTTGGACCAACGGATTTTGGCGTCCGGCACCTTACGCCAGACAAGCATATCCGTGCCCGCAATCTGGGATATTCCGACGGGGTGGCTTTGGTTCAAGATGTCGCGCGCAGCAATGATGTGGCAATCGGACAAGTGAATGGCCGTCTGATGCTCGCTCAACTGGAAGACGTCGGCCGCTACGCGGTATTCTAGCTTCAGCCGGGTTCGGCCTTGCGCCGTTGGCTGGGACGGCCGGAACCCTATTACAGCCTGATAACGGGATATTCCGAAAAAATGGTGAAATCGAAAAACCGATGGCCCTCCATCGACCGGCAGCTTGCGAAGGGAGGTGTAATCCTCAAGGGCGCCGAGCGATTGAGAGGTGATTGAGGCTTGAGGCGGGCAGCTCCACCGCCGGCCCGAAGGCTCCTATGTGCCGTTTTTGGATCAAGCCCCAACCGACGATTTTATAGCATCGGGGCGCGGCGCCGTCCATCGGGCGGGTTGAACGCCGACCGAGCAAATGGCCGTCGGGTCACATGGCGCGCGACCGAAATCGCGAGACGGAGAGGAACCGACGTAAGGCTGGTGGGACCAGCGGTCATGCGTCTCCAAAGGGTGTTTCTTTAAGCGGTATTCGAGCCCGCCGATCCTGGCGGCGATAAGACGGAGTTCTGACCATGCCAGATTTTGGACGTGGATTTGACGGCAGCGCCCGTAGCGCTAACAACAGCAGCTTCTCATCGTCGAGCGGCCGCGGCAGCCGGGTTTCGGATAACGATCCACGCGACACTCAGAATGGCGGGCCTAGCCTGACGCGCAACCCGTTCGATACGCAACGCGCACCGATTGGCGGCCCTGGCGGCGACCCCGATCCACGCGACGCTGGTGCGCAACCTGAATATTGGTCGGACCCGCTCGGCGGCGCCTATGTCGAGGCGCAGGTCACCGATGCTCTGAATAGAAAGGCCGAACGCGAAAGGCGTCGGGGTCGACTGGCTTTCGCTCGGGACGTTGACAAGTTGGCCAGCTGGTCGGCCGAGATCGACGAAGCACGGGACGACCTGGCGGAGGATATGACCGGATTGGAAGGCTTCTTCCGAAGCCTGTTCGGGATCTCCAGTTCGATCACCATTGATCACGCGAAAAAGTCGATCACCAAGACCAATACGCTGAATATTCTCGACGCTCCGATACTCGGGGTGGTCTTGGCGGCCATCAACCCTTTCCTCGGCGCGACCTATAGTTTGGTATCCGGTGTCGCGACCGGCGAACCGCTTGAAGGGTTTGCGCGGGCGGCGTCGGCTTTCACGCCTGCCGGAGCCGTCTTTGGTTCGTTCGCCGATGGCATCGATCAGAAGCTTGGCACAAACACGACCCCCTACAAGGGCGACGTTACTCGAATCGCGCTGGACGTGCTCGAAGACGCGCCCGATTTTCCACGCATCGCGGCGATCGATCAGGTGGTGGATTGGGATCCGCTAGGCGGTGTCCGGAGCTTCGACCTGAACCCGGCCGGGCCTCCGTCGGTTCTCGGCGCCGCACGCGAAAGCATCGAACAGCCGCCGTTTAGATCTGTGGGGCGCGACTCCTTCGGGGCGACACGGGTTGCCAGCGCGACCCCATCGCCGGCCACGTCGGCCTTCAGCCCGCCTGCGCCGAAGGCAGGGGGGGCGCCGCAGCCATGGAAGACCAGCCCGACAATCGGGCGTCCCCTCTATTTTGGAGTACCGCGATGACAGACGCACAGACCGTTTTGGACCGTTTCGCCGCGCTGGACGCGGAGGCGGGGCCCTGGCTTTCGATCTGGCGGCGGCTGGCCGAGCGTTTCGACCCGTCGCACCCGATCCGCGGCGCCGCGCGCGGCGATATGACCGCGATTTTCGACAATGCCGGGATCGAGGCGAAACAGATCTTCACCTCGGCCGCGATCTCGCTGATGACCCCGCGCGGACAGCGCTGGCACAATCTGCAGCCGGCGAACGAGGCGCTGAAAGACAATCCGCGCGTCCGGCGCTATGGCGATGAAATGACGCGCCTTTTGTTCCGGCTGCGCTATGACGATCAGGCCGGTTTCCAGACTGCGAACGAGCTCTATTGGGCCTCGATCGGGGTGTACGGTCTGGGCGTCACGCTGATCGAGGAGGTCGTCGACCGCAAACCCGGCGACCGGAAACCGCCTTTTCGATACAGGCCGATCCCGGTGCATGAGGTTCGGGCCTCGAAGTCGGTCACGGGCGTCTATGACACGCTCTATCGTGCGGTGGACTTCACCGCCCGCCAGGCGATGCAACTCTTTGGCGACGGTGTGGGGAAAGAGATCCGCGACGCGGCCGAAGACCCGGCCCGGCGGGAAGAGAAATTCGCCTTTGTTCATGCGGTCGAACCGAATGACGGCGCGGCGGCCGATATCTTCGACTACCAATCGGTCTGGCTGGACCGGGCGTCGGAGAAGATCGTGCGCCGCGGCGGGTTCTATGAATTCCCCTACATGATCGGCGACATCAATCCGGCTGGCGATCTGACGCCCTACGGCGTCTCCCCGGCGATGATCGCAGCGCCGGACCTGGCGCAGCTGTTCGCCGCGCATCGGACCACGGCGCGCGCCTGGGAGATGTCGGTGGCGCCGCCGATGGCGACGACGGAACGGCTTTCGCGCGCCCTGGAGCTGGGGCCGGCCATGATCAATGAGGGGCTGATCGACCCGGAAACCGGCCAATCCAAGGTCAAGCCGCTGCTCTCCGGCGCCAATCCTTCCGTCGGCGAGGCGATGATCGCCCGCAAGACCGCCCAAGTGCGTGCGCCCTTTTTCGCCCAATTCTGGCAGATCATGACCGACAAGCCGGGCATGAGCGCGACTGAGGCGTATCTGCGGGCGCAGGAGAAGTCGGATCTGATCGGCCCGCCCTTCGCGCGGCATGAAGAGGTCTTGTCGCGCGCCGTGCGCCGGGAATTGGCGATCCTCGAGCGTCAGGGCCAGGAGGGCTATATCCGCTTGCCGCCCCGACCGCCGCAGATGGACGAGGTGATCTTCGAGTTCCAGAACCCGCTGGCGCGCCTGCGCAAGGCGGGCGACGCGGCCGGCGTGATGCGGACGTTCGAATTCATCAGCGCCGCCGGCTCGATCGACCCGAAAGTGCTGAAACGGTTCGACCTCGATCAAATGGCGCAAATTATCGCCGACGCCGAAGGACTGCCGGAACGGGCCAAGAAGGACGACGCGACGGTCGCCCAGAGTTTGGCGGCCGAGCAGCAAGCGCTCGCTGAAGCGCAAGCGAACGCCGCCCGGGAATCGGCGGCGCTGCAGGAGAGCGAACGGGCGAAGAGCTTCGCCCCGCTTCTGACGGCGATCACCAAGATGAATGAAGCGAGGGCCGACTGATGCGTCTGCTACGGGGATGGAGCCGCAAATCGGCCGATCGGCAGCATCGGCTGCTGGACGACTACCGAACCTGTTTCGCGTCCGGCGCCGGACGTCGGGTGCTCGAAGATCTGCTGGATCAGGCGGAGTTCTACCAGGCGGCGGCGGCGGATGCCCCGGCCCTGGCCCTGGCGCAGCACAACGGCAAGCGCGCCGTGCTGCAGCATATCCTGACACGGCTGAACGCGTCGGACGAGGTCCGGCAGGGCCTGATGCGGGCCGTGATTGCGGAGCGTGAAAAGGAGACGTGATGACCGATACTGAGAAACCGATGCCCGATCCGCTCCGCGGCGGATCTTCGCAGGGGCCGCCCGATCCGGCCCCGCCCAAAACCGCCGTCGCTGACCCTGTCGAGACGCCCGCCCCGAAAATCGAGGCGGGCGTTTTTCATGAACCGGGCGAGGCCAACACGGCGCAAGCCGATCGGGCGATTGTCGACCCCGCGCCAGAACCAGACGCGGAGGCGGCGCAGCCGACTCTGCGACCGCCGGGTTCGGATGCGGGCGAAGAGGCCTGGACCGCTTTCTACCAGGCGCTCGGCGCGCCCAAGTCCGTGACGGGCTACAGCACGCCGAAGGGCATGGACTCAGAGGCGGCGAGGCTGGCGAAGCAGGCCGCCCACAAGGCGGGTCTCTCGAACCGTCAGTTCGACGCCATGATGGCGGCGAACGAAGAGGCCTTGGCGGCGCTGCGCCAGGAAGGCGAGGCGCGTCATCGCGAAGAGTATGACGCGATGAAGACGCGTTACGGCGCGCGTTTCGAAGGCGTGCGCCGGGACGCAGAGCGTGGGCGCGGGGTCTTCGACCCATCGACCCAGGCGCTGATCGATACGCTGGGCCTGTTTCAGCATGCCGGCTTCGTCGAGGGGCTGGCGCGGCTGGGCGGCGCCCGAATGGAGGATTCGGCGCATGCCGGTCGGACAGGATCGCTGCATGGCAATCCCTACGATCAGGCCAATCCCAACCTGACGGAACAGGCGCGTCTTGAACGAGACGAGCCGGAGACGGCCCGCCACCTCGCGGCGGCGGCGGGCGTGAAACCTACGCTGTAGCGGGCCGCAATTCACACATACACGCATTAGAGGAGAAAACACATGGCCACAGTACAACTGTCGGACATTCAGAACCGTCGAAAGATGGCGGCCTACACAACCGAACTCAGCACCAAGAACTCGGCTCTGTTCGAGTCGCGGGTCTTCATGCAGGACCAGAAGCTGTCCGGTATGTTCTCGGAAGGCGGTCTGATTCAGGACATCCCGTCATGGGATGATCTGGGCGACACCGACGCCAACACGTCGAGCGACGATCCGGATTCGCACGCGACGCCGGAGAAGGTCACCTCGAAAAAGCACCGGGCGACCATCCTGCATCGGAACAAGGGATATTCGGCGATGGATCTGGCCGCCGTGGTGGCTGGGGAGGACCCGATCAAGTCGGTCGTCGAATACCGGATCGGCCCCTATTGGAAGCGGCATTTCAACGCCACGGCGATCTCGATCGCGCGCGGTTTGTTGGCGGATAATATCGCCAATGACGGCGGCGATATGCTGGTTGAGGCGGCGCAGGTCAGCGACGGCTCGGTCACGACCGCCAGCCGCTTCTCGAACGAGCTGATCATCGACGCTGCCCACACGATGGGCGATGCGGCCGAGGAGTTGGGCGCCATCGCGGTCCATTCCTCGATCCGCGCGCGGATGCTGAAAGAGGACGATATCGAGTTCAAGGCGGACTCGGCCGGCGCCATGACGATTGAGCTCTACAAAGGCCTGCGCGTCATCGTCTCCGACACGCTGCCGGCGGAGCAACAGTCGAACAACCCGATCGTCTACACCTCGATCCTGTTCGGCGCCGGGTTCTTCCATTTCGGCGACGTGACCATGCAGCAGAAAGAGCCGGTCGGCTATGAGCGCGACGAAAGCGCCGGCCAAGGCGGCGGCATGGAGGAAATCTGGTCCCGCCGGTCTTTCTGGATGCATCCGGACGGCTTTGACTACACCGACGCCAATAACGCCGGACCGACGCCGACCAACGCTGAACTGGCGCTTGCCGGAAACTGGGACCGCGTGTTCCAGCGGAAGAACTGCAAGATCGCCTTTCTGAAGTCGCACGCGTAAGCGGCGCGACTTCGGAGCGGGGCCGCCCGGGCGCGGCGCGGGTTTGAGGGTTTCCCGCAGCCCCCGGGCGGTCCTACGTCTCTCCAACATCAGTCACAAGGAAACCGTGATGAGCACTGAAAGCAAAGCCGGGAAACCGGCGCGCAAGCCAGTTGGCAAGTCCGCCGGCAAGAACGACGGTCCGGCGATCCGAACGCCCAGCCTGCAAGACATCGTCAATCAGACCAGCGCACAGCGCGTCGCCGATGCAACGCAACGGGTGCGCCTAAGCAAGGCTGTCGTGGCCGGCGCCGCCGAAGAATTGAAGAAGCTCTAAATGAGCTCGGTCGTGGAGATTTGCAACGCGGCCCTGGGCCGGGTCGGGGGCGCGCGGATCAGCGACCTCAACCTGGCCGTCAAAGAGGCGCGTGTCTGCAAAGCGGCGTATCCGGAGGCGCGTGATGCGACCCTGGTTATGCATCATTGGTCGGTGGCGCGGCGGCGGCGCACGCTCGCCGCCGTCTCGCCGGGACCCGAATGGGGCTGGCGCTACAAATATCTCCTGCCCAGCGATTGCTTGCGCGAATTGCCGCTGACTGAGGATGGCGCAGAGGAGGGCGCGGAGGTGAAAGCGTCGCGCGAAGGGCGCTATTTGCTGACCAATCAGCCGCCGCCGCTGCGGTTGCGCTACACCGCGCGGATCGAAAATCCGCAGGATATGGGGCCGCTGCTGCGCGCCGCGATCAGCGCCGAACTGGCCAGCCGGATCGTCGCGGACCTTGTCGGCGACGAAGGCGATCGTCGACGCATCCGGGCCGAAGCCCAGTTTGACATCCGCAAGGCGATATCACGCGACGATACGCCCGGCGTGCCGCGTCAGGCGGAGCGGCCGGAATTTCTTAGAACAAGGACCGAGACATGAGCGGAGAGTCCCGTCTGGCGCAGTTCAATTTCAGTCGCGGCGAGATCTCGCCGCTGCTGCACGCGCATGTCGATCTAGACATGTACCGGACCGCTTTGGGGGTCTGTGAGAACTGGCTGCCTTTGCCGCACGGCGTTCTGACCGCGCGGCCCGGCACGCGATTCTGCGGCATGACCAAATACAACGACAAGAAGTGCCGGTTGGAGCGATTCGTTTTCGCACGCAACGACGCCTACTGTCTCGAGATCGGCCATCTCTATATCCGGTTCTGGCGCGATCAGGGACGAATCTTGGATTCGGACGACGCGATCTATGAAGTGACGACGCCCTTCACGGACGCCCAAGTCTTTGATCTGTCGATCAAGCAGAACGACAACGACCTCTACTTCGCCCATCAGGATCATCCGCCACAAATTCTGACTCGCAACGATCACGCGGATTGGACCTTCAGCCCAATCGAATTCACCGCGAAGCCGAGCGAGTGGGTCGAAGGCAATTACCCCCGGATCGTCGGATTCATCCAGCAGCGGCTTGGCTTCTCCGGCACGCCGAACGAGCGTAAGACCTTCTGGTTTTCGCGCATGCCGGACAATGACAACAACCCGCGGTTCAGCGATTTTACGATTGGAACCCTGGACACTGACGGCTTGAAATTCTCGCTGACCGACGAGGAGAACGGCGTCGAGTGGATGTCCGCCGAGCGCGGCCTGGCGGTCGGCACCAGCGGCTCGACCCGGATCATCACGGGAACCAATCCGGGCGACCCGATCACCGCCGCCTCGATCAACGACCAGAAACAAACGGGCGACGGGGTCAGCAATCTGGCGCCGTTATCAACCTCGCGCGGCCTCTTGTTTATGGGCAAGAGCGGACGTCGGCTGCATCAGTTCAAGTTTGACCTGCAGGCCGACAGCTTCATTTCGCCGGATATCACCGAGGCCAGCGAACATATCACCGTCGGCGGCGTGAGGGACGCCGCCTTCGCCCAGGATCCGCACCCGATCGCCTGGCTGGTGCGCGGCGACGGGCAGCTGATCGGCTGCACCTATATGCCGGAGCAGAATGTCATCGCCTGGCATCGCCACACGTTGGGCGGCGCCACGGAAGACACATCGTGGGGCTGCGCCGAATCCGTAGCCGTAACGCCGAAAGGCGCGGTGGATGTGCTCTATATCGCGGTCAAGCGGGTGGTGGACGGCGAGACCGTACGGATGATCGAGTGTCTCGAGCAGGTGCACCGGCCGGCGGGACCGGATGACCGGGAAGGGATGTTTCATGTCGACGCCGGCGGCACCTATACCGGCGATTCGGTCGGCACGGTGGGCGGCGCGGAGCATCTGAAAGGCGAGGCGCTGGACATTCTCGCCGACGGCGCCGCACAGCCACGGGTTGTCGTGCAATCGGATGGCTCCTTCACAATGGCCAACCAGAATACGGCCGGCGCCGTCAGTTTCGGGCTGCCGTATCGAAGCCACGCGCGGACGCTGCGCCCGACGACGGACCCGCAGACCGGCCTGCCGCTTGGCCGCAAAGTTTCGGTGAAACTCGCGGCGGTGGATGTGCAGGACACGGCGTCTCTGGCGCTTGGCGCGGACGAAGCGACCGCGACAGAGATCAATTTCCGCAGGGCGGGGGACCCTTACGGCAAACCGCCGCCTTTGATGACCGGTGACGTTTCTCGGTTCATTGACAGCGGGTTTAACGCGGACAGCGGCCTGTCGCTGGTTGCGCGCGGCCCGGTCTGTTCGACGATACGAGCGCTCGCCATGGAAGTGAGGACAGGGCTATGAGTTTTTGGAGCAAACTAGCGGGCGGCGTGCTTAGCCAGTTGCCCTTCGGCGCCGCCCTGACCGGAGCCAGCCAATTATTGGCGGCGCGGGATGCACGGCGTGAAGCGGACGCGAACGCTCGCCGTGCTTATGCATCCACCCGCCTGGATGCGGAAAGGCTTCGGCGAAAGGGCGAGCACGACCGGGCTCGGGCGGCGGCGCGTATCTTCGCCGGCGGCGTCTCGCTCAGCGGATCGCCTCTGGCCGTGCTGAATGAAGAGGAGAAGTTCAACCGGGCCGATGTCGGCGACATCTTGCGGTTCGGTCTTGAAGACGCCAACGAAATCCGGCGACGGGGGCGCTCTGCGCAGAACCAATCCTATCTGAACCTTGCCGGTTCGATTTTTTCCGCCTTCGGCGATTGAGCGCAACTAGGAGGCGTCGGCCATGAATGACCAGACCAACTCGACCCCGGAAGAGGACATCGCTGTCGGCGTTTCCGGCGATCGCGCCCAGACGGCGCCGGATGTCGGCGGCCATGACGCGTCCCGGCCTGCTGTGGCGGAGGATAAACCGGGAATCGACGCGTTGCTGGCCGCGAACCGCCGGGTGGCGCTGCGCGGCGCCTTGCTCGACGCCATCTCAGTGATGATTGAGGAGTTGAGCGCGCAGGCTGATTTCGTTGAAACGCCGGTCGGCGAACTGATCGATCGGTACCGGGACGGCCTGGAAAAACGGAGCGCGGCGCTGTTCGATTCCTTGTCAGCCGACGAGCGGATCGCGCTCGATTCCGATCTGCACGCGGACGGTCCTCAGGCGGAGGAGATTTGGCGCCCGCAGGACGCCGAAAAGTTCGAGGAAGAGGCGGAAGCGGGCGAGGAAGACTTGGTCGCGATCCACGGCGAGGCGGTGCGAGCGGCGACTCAAGCCGCGATCGAAAAGACGGCGCGGCGGAGCATCCTCTATGTCTCGCAACGACCGGACATGTTTTTTCCCGCGCTCACGGAGTTGCGGGGCGAGTTGACGCCGTATCCCGACCTGCTCGGGCCGAAGGCGTTCGACGGATTTATGAATCGGATTGTCGGCGACATGGTGCGGGCGGCGGCGCTGGGGTTTGTCAAACGGCGAGACTATGCCGGGGCGATGGCGCTGGTCCGGGGCGAAGCGGTCGATCCGGAGACGAGGCTGAAGATCGGTTTTGACTCGGTTCTGGCGAAGCCGCAGCGCGACGCGCTTGAAGCGTCGATCGCCCAGGCGGCGCAGTCCGCGATGGACGCTTGGTTTACGGAAAAGGAGCAGCAGGAACGAACATCCGAGGCGGCTCTGTCCGCGCGCCGACAGGACCTGTTCGACGCCTTCCTCGACCGGATCCTCGCGCCCGATGAGGGAACCGACATCTCGGCGGTTCAAACGGTCGTGTCGACTTTAGGCGCGCCGTCTTTGGATGCGCCGCAGGCCCCGGGTATCGGCGCGGGCAACGCGCCGCCTGAAACTTCAGAAACCGCCGCACCGACGGTCACGCCCGGCGAAATCGCCGAAGCCGCGGGGGCGGGGGCGCTCAGCCCGGAACAGGCGGACTTGCTGATGGGGCTCGCGTTGGCGACGGCCGCGCGTGAGGACGCGCCACGCGCGGTCTTCGCCTTGGAGGATGCGTACCGGCGACATCGGCTGGACCTCGGCATGGCGCTGCGCGCCGCCGCGAGCGGGCTGATCACGTTGACTGCCGCCGCCTCCTACCGCGCCCGGCTGTCGGCGCCGCGGCGCGTCGTCGAAAGGGAATGGGCCGACCGTATCAGCCGGGCGCTGGGTGACCCGGGAGAGGCGATGACGGTCTTGGACGAAGCCGCCGAAAGCCGGATCGGCGAGGCGCTTAACACCTATTACGGGAAGTTGCTCAAGGATGAAAGCCCGAGGCAGGCGGCCGAAGCGATTATCGCCCTTTATGGCGCGCATGAGCCGACGCCGGAACGCCCAACCAATCTTACTGAACCGGCGGCCCTTTAGCCTATGCGCGTTGCGCGCTCGACGCCGCGAAAACCGACACAAACCGCGACCGCTCCTCCTCTGGGGCGGTTTTTCGTTTCCGGGAGTTGACCATGACCGACATACCGTCTTCGTCCACAGTCTCGGCGTCTCAAGCGCCGGACCAAGCGCCGGACCAAGCGCCGGACCAAGCGCCGGACCAAGCGCCGGACCAAGCGCCGGACCAAGCGCCGGACCAAGCGCCGGACCAAGCGCCGGACCAA